>WNGM01001448.1_pt1 | contig 21236 bp, 26 predicted proteins | sample 5400571 | NCBI WGS metagenome assembly WNGM01 (sample SAMN13153378, study PRJNA577476) | soil metagenome | isolation source: 100 cm soil or saprolite under Garry oak tree replicate 2 | place: USA:California | collected 2016-06-15 | reverse complement strand
AGCGCGCTGTGCTCGCCGACACCGGCGGTGAACGTGATCGCGTCGAGCCGACCGAGTACCGCGTGGTACGCGCCGACGTACTTGCGGATGCGGTGGCAGTACACGTCGAGGGCGAGCCGGGCGGCCGGGTCGCCGGACGCGTCCCGCTCGGCCACCCGCCGCAGGTCGTTGTCGCCGCACAGGCCGGCGAGGCCGGACCGGTGCTGGTACAGGTCCTCGACGCCGGGAGATCGACGGGACACCGCCGAGGCTACCCGGGTGCTCGGCGGCTGGCTGCGCGACGTCGTCACCGCCAACCAGCGCTACCGCAACTTCCGGATGGTCGGCCCGGACGAGACCGAGTCCAACCGGCTCGGCGCGGTCCTTTCCGCCACCGACAAGGCATGGCACGCCGCGGTGTCCGACGTGGACGTTCACGTCGGCCCGCACGGGTCATGGAGATCCTGTCCGGGCACACCTGCCGGGGCTGGCTGGAGGGCTAAACTGCGCTCGCGGCCTGGGCATCTGGGACTGGGCCGGCAACGACGACGGCGAGCCCGACCTGGTCCTCGCCTGCGCCGGCGACATCCCGACGATGGAGATTCTCGCGGCGACCGACCTGCTGCGCCGGCACCTACCCGACCTGGCGGTACGGATGGTCAACGTGGTGGACCTGATGCGCCTGCAGCCGCCCAGCGAACACCCGCACGGGCTGCCCGACGCCGAGTTCGACGCCATCTTCACCACCGACCGGCCGGTCATCTTCGCCTACCACGGCTACCCCTGGCTGATCCACCGGCTCACCCCGGCGGACCACCTCGTGGTCGTCGAGCAGGAAGACGCGGATCACCCTGACTTTCTACCCCGACCGGGCGGGTACCCGCAGGGCCGAACGGCCCGGACCGGAGGGTCCCTTCAGCGTGCGAGACAAAGGGCTTGACCTTGACCCAGGGTCAGGGTTCCAGCATTTGTGTATGAACGCACCGACCAAGCCCACGACACGCACCGCGGTTTCCGCGAACGGCCTGCGCAAGACCTACGGGGACAAAGTCGTCCTCGACGGCGTCCACCTCAGCATCGGCGAGGGCGAGGTCTTCGCACTGCTCGGGCCGAACGGCGCGGGCAAGACCACCACCATCAAGATCCTGTCCACCCTGATCCCGGCGGATGCCGGCACGGTCAGCGTCATGGGGCACGACCTGCGCGGCGAGGCCGGCGCGGTACGTGCCGTGATCGGGGTCACCGGGCAGTTCTCCGCGGTCGACAACTGGCTCACCGGCGAGGAGAACCTGCTCCTCATGGGCCGCCTGCTGCATGTGCCGGCCGCCGAGCGGCGGGTGCGGACCGCCCGGCTACTGGAGCGCTTCGACCTCGTTGAGGCGGCGAAGCGGACCCCGGCCACCTACTCCGGCGGCATGACGCGCCGCCTCGACATCGCGATGACCCTGATGGGGCGGCCACGGCTGATCTTCCTCGACGAGCCCACCGCCGGCCTGGACCCGCGCAGCCGCCACACCACCTGGCAGCTCATCCGCGACCTCGTCGCCGAGCGCGTCACCATCCTGCTTACCACGCAGTACCTGGAGGAGGCCGACCAGCTCGCCGACCGCATCGCCGTGCTGGACCAGGGCCGCATCGTCGCCGAGGGCACGCCGGCGGAGCTCAAACGGCGCATCCCCGGCGCGCACATCCGGCTGCGCTTCGCCGACGCCGCCTCGCTCGACGCGGCCGCCCGAACGCTGCGCGAGGGTATCCGCGACGACGAGGAGCTGGCGCTGCGGGTACCGAACGAGGGCGGTGTCCGGTCGCTGCGCGACGTGCTCGCCCGCCTCGGCGACGGCGTCGCTGTGGACGACCTGTCCATCCACACGCCAGACCTCGACGACGTGTTCTTCGCCCTGACCGGCCATCCTTCAAAGGAGCAGACCCAGTGACCACGCTGACCATCGCCGCCCAGGACTCCACCACGATGATCGGGCGCGAGCTCAGGCACACCCTTCGGTTCCCCTTGTTGCTCATCGGCTCGATCCTGGGGCCGGTCGTGTTCCTGCTGTTGTTCGTCTACATCCTCGGCGGGCCGATCGGCGACGGGCTCGGTGGCGCGGCGCGGGGCGCGTGTGCACCGACATGACCGGCGGCATCATCGACCGGTTCCGCACAATGGCGGTCAGCCGCGGCGCGGTGCTGACCGGGCATGTCGGCGGCAGCGTCCTGCGCACGCTCGCCACCACCACCGTCCTCACCGGGGTGGCGTTGCTGGTCGGCTTCCGGCCGCATGCCTCGGTCGCCGGCTGGTTCGCCGTCGCCGGCATCGTCGCGGCGTTCGCCTTCGCGCTGGCCTGGCTGTCGGTTGCCCTCGGCCTGGTCGCCAAGAGCGTCGCCGGGGCGAACAGCGCGAGCCTGCCGATCCAGTTCCTGCTGCCGTTCCTGTCCAGCGCCTTCGTCCCCGCGGACTCGATGCCCGCCGGTGTGCGCTGGTTCACCGCGCACCAGCCGTTCACCCCGGTGGTGGAGTCCCTGCGCGCGCTGCTGACCGGCGCGCCGCTCGGTAACACCGCCTACCTGGCCCTGGCCTGGTCCGCGGCGGTCGCACTGGCCGGCTACCTGTGGGCCCGGGCCGCGTTCCGCCGCGGTACCCGGTGACATGATGAACGGCGGGAGACCGAAGCACATGATCACCATCGGCCAGCTCGCCGACTATGCGGGCGTGACGATCAAGGCCGTGCGCCATTACCACAAGCGCGGCCTGCTGGCGGAGCCGCCGCGCGACTCGTCGGGCTACCGGCGCTACAGCGCCCAGCACGCCATCGACCTGGTGAAGATCAAAACGCTCGCCGAGGCCGGCGTGCCACTCGCCCGCATCAAGGAGCTGCTCGCCGCCGACCCCGACCGGTTCGCCGCGGCGATCGCCGAGATCGACCGCAACCTGCAGGAACGGGCCGCGGAACTCCTGCGCACCCGCGAGCGGCTCGCCCAGCTGCGCGCCGGCGACCGGCTGTTCGTCTCCCCGGAGGTCGCCGAATTCCTCGACCAGCTACACGAGCTCGGCGTCAGTGACCGCTCGTTGCAGATGGAGCGGAACGGCTGGATCCTGCTGCAGTCGGTCTCACCGAAACAGGCTGCCATCTGGATCGCCGACAAGCGCGACGCGATCGGCGATCCCGAATTCCGTGCCATCTACCTCGAGTACGACGCGGCGTTCGACTGGTCCCCGGACGACCCGCGCCTGCCCGAGCTGGCCGACCGCACCCAGCGGTGGCTCGCCAACCGGCCCGGCAGGCCCGAGGGCGCGGAGGCGGCGCTCCAGGACCCGACCATAGCCCAGCTGGTCACGACGTCGCTCGGCCCGTCGTCGCCGGCCTTGGACCGGCTCACCGAGATCGTCAAGCACCGCATGGCAGGCGGGTGACGGGCCGCCGACACGAGCCTGATCCGCGACCCCGCGTACCGGCGCGAGCTGGAAACCTGGAGCCGGCGTACCGGCGCACCCGACGGGGTACCCGCCGAAGCCGGCGGCCCGAGCCCGAACCGCAGGACCTGCTCGCCATGCGCGACTTCGGCGGCGCACCCCGGGCACCCGGCCGCGACTTCGAGTCCGACCCGCTGGTCGCCGTCCTCGGCACCGCCGGTGACACCATCCTCGACCAGCTCGCCGCCGGGCAGGCCCTGCAACGGGTCCTGCTCACCGCGACCGAACACCGCCTGGCCGCGTCGATGCTCTCCCAGCCCATCGAGGTACCGGCCGCGCGCGAGCGGCTACGCAAGGGCCTCGGCCGCCTCGGCGTACCGCAGATGGTGCTCCGCATCGGATACGGCCGGCCCGGCTTTCCCACCCCACGCCGCCCGGTCGCCGACGTCATCGACGAATGACTGTGGTCAGTGCTTGAGCCGCACCGGTTTGTTGGTCACCTTCTCCAGATCCATCGCGGCGGTGATCAGCAACCGGTGGCCCAGGTCGGTGAGTGCCCGGGCGACCGCGATCTCGTCACCGATCTCCGGTACGTCGTCGTCATTCGGGTTCAGCTTCGCCCGGCCGACCCCGACCAGGTGGTCGTCGACCCCGGTGTGCAGCCGGGCCTCGGCGTAGGTGCGGCCCTCGTCCTCACCGACCATGATCTCGACCCGCCAACGCTTCGTCTCGGTCATCGCGAACCTCCTTGGGCTACCGATCGAACTCCCCTTCTTTGGTACCGCTGACGAACGCGGCCCACTCCTCGCGGCCGAACCGCAGTACCGGCCCGTCCGGATCCTTCGAGTCGCGGACGGCCACGACGCCGGGCAGGTTGTCGGCCACCTCGAGGCATTCACTTACGTTGCCGCTGCGGGTGCTCTTGCGCCATCGGGCGCGGGTCATCAGGTCCATCCCGCGCCTCCCTTCGGTGCTCACATGGTCAGGTCCTTCGTAATGCTATGTAGCAGTCCCCTTGATTGATCAGGCGAGAGCGCCTCAGCTCGGATCTGTTCGAACGCCGTCGTGTAGACGGCGACCTCGCCCGGCCGATCCATGTAGAAGCAACTGAATGAGTTGTCCGTGTAGACCACCCGGTCGTCGGCGGCACGCGGGAACGGCCCCGGCGGTGGCGGGAAGTCCAGAATGAGGAACGAGCCGTTGAGGCCAGGATGGGCGCCCGCGTCGAACGGCAGCACCTGGATCTGGATGTGCTGCTGCTCCGCGACCTCCAGCAGCCGCTCGATCTGGGCTCGCATGATCGCCCGGCCGCCGATCACCCGCCGTACGACCGCTTCATCCAGCACCGCGACAAACTGCGGCCGGTCGTCGCTCGCGAGCAGCGCCTGCCGGTCCAAGCGGAGCGCCAGATTCTGGTCGATGTCTTCCGGCCGGCGCCGCACCGCACTCGCCGCGATCACGGCGCGGGCGTAATCCTCCGTCTGCAGTAGGCCCGGCACCGTCTGGCATTGATAAGTGCGGATGGCGGACGCGTCGGACTCCATGCCAACGAGGCTGGAGAACGATTCGACGGTGACACCGCTGTAGTTGACCCACCAGCCGCGCTGCCGCGCCTGCCGGGCCACACTGACGACTGCCTCCGCCTCTTCGCCGGTCACGCCGAACACGTTGAGTAGCGCCCGGGCGTCGTTCGGGTGGATCCCCGACTCCAGGCTCTCGATCCGGGACAGCCACGACTGGTCGTGGTCGACCTGCCGTGCCGCCTCGCCGATCGTCATCCCGGCGCGCTCGCGCAGCAGCTTGAGCGTTGCGGCAACCCGGCGCCGCTTGACGGTGGGACTGGCTCGTCGCGTCACGCTGCGGAGTCTATGCCATGGTCGCGCTTCGCGTGCACGTGCATTGCATTTCTATGTTCTGCATACTTGCGGAATGCCGTGGTGCGTGGCAGGCTCCCAACCAACCCGGTCGGGGCGGTGCAGCACCTTTGGTCAGGTCCGCCGCTCCGGCCGGGCCGGGAGGGTGATCGACATGATCGTGGTGGTCATCGGCATCGCGGCCGTCGCCGAGCTGGTACTCGGCGTGGCGCTCGGCTGGGCGGTACGCGGGCCGGTCGGGCGGTGGTGCCGGTGCGGCGACATCCTGCGCTGCCCGACCTGCCAGCCCGTTTATCCCGGGCAGCGGGCATGACCGGCCCGCACCCGGCGTGGTGCGACGAATCCGGGTGCACCGCCACCGGTACCAGCGGCGCCCACCGCGGGCAGCCGGTCCTCGCCGATCCTGCCGGAACCGTCCTTGCCAACCTCTACGCGAGCGCCGCCGCGCCGGAGGTCGTGCTCGTCGAGGTCCGCTGCGAGAAGGCGGTGCTCGCCGCCCGCCTCGCCTACGGGCTGGGTCGCGTACTGGTCAGCCTCGGCAAGTCGGCCAACAACCTCACCCCTCGTTCTTCTCCTTCTTGAGGGTTTCCGCGATCTCGGCCGCCCATGCCTCGATGGCCGCCCAGTCCCGGAAGTCCCCTTCCGGCGCCCGCAGTGCCAGCGTGACCGCCCGCTCGGCGAAGCCGAGCCGGTGCCGGTCCAGCCGCCCGGCGAAGACCCGGTGCTCGCGCGCCCCGGTCGCCGCGACGAGCGCGGCCACGTCGACCGGATCCTCGGCGGGCTTGGGCGGGTCGCCGACCGGGCCGCTGGAGAACAGCCACACCGGCCGGGCCGCGAGGGCCGGCGCGTGGGTCTCGACGAGCTTGCGGGCCGGTTCCAGCCAGTGCCCTGCGTACACGGCGCTGCCGAGGACGGCGGCGTCGTAAGCCTCGACCGTCGATACGGCCTCCGCCGACCGGACATCCACGAGCAGCCCGTGCTCGCCGATGACCCGGGCGATCACCTGCGCGATATCTGCCGTCGATCCGTGCTTGGACGCGGCGCTCACCAGTACCGTCATATCCCCACTGTCGAAGGCCGCGACCGGCGCGCCAAGGGAACTTTGGCCCGTCACGGCGGGCCCGCTCCGGCCTACCGTCAGTGGAGACACCCCAATACCCATGGAAGGGGATGGTCACCATGGTGTCGAACGATCCCTACCCGGCGCGTCTGGAGGCGCGGCTGGACCCGGGCCTGTCGCGGTGGCTCTGGCTGGTGAAGTGGCTTCTGGTGATCCCGCACGCGATCATCCTGGCGTTCCTGTGGCTCGCGTTCTGGATCCTGACCGTGGTCGCGTTCTTCGCCATCCTGTTCACTGGCCGGTACCCGCGCGGGATCTTCGAGTTCAACGTCGGCGTGATGCGCTGGCACTGGCGGGTGGCGTACTCCTCGTTCGCCGCGTTCGGGACCGACCGGTACCCGCCGTTCACGCTCGCCGACGTGCCGGACTACCCGGCCCGGCTAGAGGTTGCCTACCCCGAGCGGCTCTCCCGCGGCCTGGTGCTGGTCAAGTGGTGGCTGCTGGCCATCCCGCACTACATCATCGTCGGGTTCTTCGCCGGCGGCGGCACATACGTGGCCTGGCAGACGCACAACACCAACCTGACCTGGTCGGGCACCGGCCTGATCGGGATCCTGTCCCTGGTCTCGGTGATCATCCTCGCCATTACCGGGCGGTACCCGCAGCCCTTGTACGACTTCATCCTCTGCATGGACCTGTGGGTGGTCCGGGTCGCGGCGTACGCGGCGCTGATGACCGACCGGTACCCGCCGTTCCGGCTGGACATGGGCGGCCAGGACGTGGGTGCGCCCGGTCCGGTACCGGCGCCACAGCCGGCACCGCAACCGACCGGACCTCCGGCCGCATAGGCTCATTCGACTGCGGCCGGCTCGGTGGTGCGCAGGTCGGCGCTCCACCGCTGCTCGATGCGCCCGAACCGCCAGACCGCGAGCGCCACGAGCCACACGACGACGAACATCCCCACGATTGCGAAGCCGAGCGTGTTGAGGTCCAGCGAGCCGATCCACTCCCAGAAGCCCCCGGTCAGGCCCAGCTTGTCGGCGAGGATCGAGAGCAGTTCGACGGTACCGATGAGCAGCGCGACGGCCACCGACAGCCCGGTGATGGTGATGTTGTAGTACACCTTGCGGACCGGCTTGGAGAACGCCCAGCCGTAGGCGAAGTTCATGAACGACCCGTCGATGGTGTCCAGCAGCGACATGCCGGCGGCGAAGAGGACCGGCAGGCTCATGATCGCGTACCAGGGCAGCCCGGCGGCCACGCTGGTACCGGCGAGGACCAGCAGGGTGATCTCGGTGACGGTGTCGAACCCGAGGCCGAACAGCACGCCGACCGGGTAGATCTGCCACGGCTTGCGGATGGCGCGCAGCGCCGGGCCGAGGATCCGGTTCATGAACCCGCGCTTGTTGAGCTGCTCCTCCAGCGCGGCCTCGTCGAACTGCCCCCGCCGCATGTCCCGGAAGACCTTGACGATCCCGATCAGGATCACCAGGTTGATGATGCCCAGCAGGTACAGGAAGGCGCCGGAGACCAGCGTGCCGACCAGGCCGCCGTAGTTGTGCAGCGGAGAGGACTCGTCGGACAGCTCGCTGCCGACCGCCTTGAGGCCCAGCGCCAGCAGCAGGGTCAGCGCGAACACGATCGTCGAGTGGCCCAGGGAGAACCAGAAGCCGACCGACAGCGGCCGCCGGCCCTCGGCCATCAGCTTGCGGGTGGTGTTGTCGATCGCCGCGATGTGGTCGGCGTCGAAGGCGTGCCGGGCACCGAGGGTGTACGCGGTGATCCCGGTGCCCAGGCCGAACAGGCCGGTACCGACCCGGTAGTGGCCGGGCACCACGAACAGGATCAGGATGCCGAACCCGACCACGTGCAGGAGCGCGATGAAGCCGGCCATCCCGCCCAGCCGGCCCCACTCCCGGCGGGTCAGCGGGGCGCGGTTGGCGGCAGGGGTCCTCGTCACCGCGCAATCGTATGCTGTTGCCGGTGATTTGCAATAGCGGATTATTGGTCGGATGCCACTTGGGAACGGGTCCGCCAGGAAGTCGCGCAGGGCCGCGGTCAGCTGTTGCGGGCGCAGCCCAGCACGATCTTCGCGTCGCGGGACAGCCGGTCCCCCGGCTTCGCCGACTGGGTCTTGACCGTCCAGTTCTGCGGCAACGCGACGAACTTGTGACCGTCGACGGTACCGAGGTCGACGTTGGTGAACCCGGCCTGCTTCAGCTCGTCCACCGCGACGTCCGCGTTGTGGCCGACGACATTGGGCACGGTGGCGAGCGCCGGCGCCGTGCTCGTCGCGGCCGTCGTGGGAGTAGTCGACGGTGTGGCCAGGGAGCACCCGGCAAGGGTGAAGGCGGCCAGGAGGATGACGAGGACTCGTGGGCCGGCACTTGGGCCGGACCAGCAAGGCGGCGTTCTCCAGTGCATGCGACCACCTCCGTTGGGTGACTCCCACCCGAGGGTACGGCGTCAGGCCGGCTGAACCGCCCACACGGCAGCGGCGAGTACCACGCCCAGCGCGTTGGTCGCCCAGTGCAGTCCGGCCGCGGCGAGCAGGCTCCCGCTGCGCCGGCGTAGCTCGCACAGCAGCAGGCCGGCCAGGGCGGTGAAGCCGACCGCGCCGAGCACCGCGAGCCACTGCCCGCCGGTGCCGGCGCCGAAGACCACGCCCACGGCCTGGTTGGCCCGGTTGAGCCGCAGGGACGGGAGGACGTGCCACAAACCGAACAGTCCGGATGACGACAGCTTCGCCCAGCCGGGGCCACGGTGCCGGTGCACCAGCCCGAGCAGGACGCCCCGGAAGGCCACCTCTTCGAGCAGGACGGTACCGAACGGCACGACGACCAGGGCCGCCAGCAGCGCCGCGCCCGGCCGCAGGTGGTACCGCACGTCGAGGAACGCGGCCCGGGTCAGCGGGAGGAGGGCGCCGAGCAGGTACACCGCCCCGACGGCGAGCACCGCGCCGGCCGCATAGCCGATCCCCCTGCGCAGCGTCCGCCGCGACATGCCCAGGTGTTCCCAGCTCAGCCCGTGCCGGCGGGCCAGGATGACCAGTACCAGCGCGACGGCCGGCCCGAGTACCAGGCCGAGGCGCGGCGGCCCGAACTTCAGCAGGACATTGACCGCGGCCAGGACGGCCAGCACGGCGGCGATGGTCACCGCGAACCGCGCGTTGCCGGCGAACCTCCGGGTAGTGGCGAGCTTGCGCGAAGCGGGGGGCCTGACGGTGAGCGGGGCGGGCGGCGTGGTCGGTGACATCGTCCGCACAGCCTACGATGCCGGTGCACGCGCCGCACGGCGGGCTCAGCCGGCGCGGTCGATCATTGCGCTGAGCCGGGCGGTGTCGCGGGCGGTCCAGCCCGGCGGCCACAGGATCGCCGCCCAGGCGCCGGCGAACTCCCCGCCGTAGTGGTGCCCGTGCCCGAGCGGCGAGTCGTCGGCGAACAACAGGTCCGCGGTGACCTGCCAGAAGGTCACGAAGGGGTACCACCGCATGGCGGGCAGCACATCGGAGCCGCGCGGTTCGTGCAGCCAGTCCGGGCGCCGGACGAGCAGCGCCGGCGACCACCAGATGATCGGGTCGGACGCGTGGCTCAGGTAGACCACGTGCGGCGGCGCGCTGCCGGGTGGGCTGACCAGATCCGCCGCGGTGCTCGCGAACCGGACCACCCTGCCCTGCTCGTACACCGGGTGGACCTGGGTACTGCCGCGGTCCCGGTCGGCCACCAGTTGCGACCACAGGCTGTTCGCCTCGGTGGGGCCGGCCCAGACGGCACCGTCCACCCGCCGCAGGATGTCGGCCAACCCGTCGAACGCGGCCTCGCCGCCGACCGTGCCGAGGCTCTCGCCGAATGTCACGAGCTTCGGCCGGGCGTCCGGCGGCAGCGCCGCCCACTGCGCGTACACCTGGTTGAACAACTCCCGGCCGGCCTGCTCCGCCTTCTTCCGCTCGACCACGAACGACAGCCAGCTCGGCAGGACCGAGTACTGGATCGCGACCAGGGCGGTGTCGCCGTTGTAGAGGTACTCGAGGGCCTCGGCCGCCCGCGGGTCGACCCAGCCGGTACCCGTCGTGGTGATGACGCAGAGCACCGCGCGGGAAAACGCACCGGTGCGCCCCAGTTCCTGGACGGCCAGCGCCGCGGCGGCCCCCGCGTCGGGTGCGGAGCGCTGGCCGGCGTACACCCGGATCGGCGGCTTCGGCTCGGCGCCGTTGAACGCGCGCAACTGCGCCAGCGTCGGCCCGCCGCCGACGAACGCCCGCCCCTGCAGGCCGAGCGAGGCCCAGCTGACCGCGGACTGCGGGCTGCCGGACCGGCTCGGGCTGGCCGGCTGCACGACGTGGGGGTTCATCCGGTCGTTGACCGCCTCCGAGGTGGACACGACCGTCGACATCAGCGGGTCGTACACGGCGGTGTTCAGCAGGCCCAGCGACAGCAGGGCGACGGCGACGCCGCCGATCGCGCGGGCCGCCCCGGCCGGGATCCACCGGCCGAGCTGGCGGGCCACCGCTCGGGCCGCCGCCCGCAGCGTACGGGCCACGATGACGACGCCGGCGAACAGCACCGCGGTCACGAGGATCACCCGCAGGTACCCCTGACGGGTCGGCGGTCGCTCGCTCATCAGCCGGTACAGGTCACGCTGCCACCGGGAGCCCTGGTACAGCAGAATCGTCACGGACGGGAGAGCGAGCGCGGCCAGTACCCACCAGGCGGCCCGCCGTAGCCGCGGGCCCGGACCGGCCCGCACCAGCTTGCCCGCCGCCCAGCTGGCCACCACCCCGATGCTGTACCCGGTGATCGCGGAGAACCCGCTGACCAGGCCCTGCACCAGCCAGGTCCGGGGCAGCAGCGACGGGGTCAGCGACATGCCGATGAACCCGACGGCGAGGACCATCCCGGGGAGGCTCAGCGGCCGCTGCCGCGCCACCCAGCCCCAGCAGCGCGCCGTGGTCCGGCGAACGCCACCGAGCACGGGCGACCCGGGGAGATCGATGCCCGCCACGCTTCCCAGTCTGCGGCGACATCGAGAGCGGTGGTATGGGCCACAAGGCTGGCGGTGTACCAGGGTCGATGACTCTCGTCACACCGATCGACTCCGGACAGTTACCGATCCGACGCGGCCAGACCTTGGATGAGGATGTCCAGCCCGAACTCGAACCGGTCCTCGCCGCCACCGGACAGCAGCGGACCGACCATGGACACCACGTTGGGGAAGAGGTCGGCCGGCAGCGACTCCAGGTACCCGTGCATCTGCGCGAAGCGCTCCCCCACGGCCTCCCCGGTCAGGCCCTGCCGGAGGTAGATGGTCTCCTCGAAGGCGGTCGCGGTGACGTACAGGGACAGCAGGTCGACCGCGAACGCCGCGGTCCGGTCGGGCAACCCGCCCTGGCGCATCAGGACGAGCAGCACTTCCAGGTACACCAGGCTGTTGGGGGTGAACGGGACCCGGGCCAGAGCCAGCCGGGCCGAGCCGGGATGCCGGGCGAACGTCGCGAGCGCATCGCGCATCAGCTGCTTGAGCTGCTCCTGCCAGCGCTCCGGGTCGGGTTCGGGTAGGGGTACCTCGCCGATGATCCGGTCGAAGACCAGGTCCTCCAGCTCGTCGCGGTTGCTGACGTGGGCGTACAGCGACGCCGCTCCGGTGTTCAGCTCCTGGGCCACCCGGCGCATGCTCATGGCCGGCAGCCCCTCGGCGTCGAGGACGGCCAGCGCGGCGTCGACGATCGCATCCCGGGTCAGCGGCGGCTTGACCGGTCGCGACCGGGGGGTGCGCTGCCAGGGCGGGGCGGGCACCGTCATGCCGACGAGTTGTACCGCACCGTCGACGGAGACGTCGTCGCCGGGCTCCGCCGTCTGTTTCCGCAAAACTCCGGCGCGTGCCCGGCCGCATCGCCGCCGGCGGGCTGCTCGGCCTCGGCCTGGTCATCGACGCGCTGACCAGCGACGACGACTAACTAAGACGCCTAGTCGCCGGGTCCGCGCCGGCGGCGGCCGCGGCCGACCATCAGCCCGATCACCACTCCGATCGCCACGAGGCCGAGGACGATCACGCAGCACAGCAGCCCGAGACCCCGGAAGATGCTGAACCCGACACTGCGCCGGGCCTCGATGAGCCCCTGGGCCCAGGCCGGGCTCTCGACCAGAGCGCCGGCAAGCGCCGCCCCGCCGACCACCGTCAGGTACCGCCACAGACGCTTGCTCATGCCGCCATCGTAGGTGCCCGGCGCCGCTCGCCAGTCCCCGTCACCCGGGCGCCCCGGCCGCGATCACCCTGAGTCCGTTGGACTGATTTGCGGTGATGTGGCGGTGCTACTTGCACCATGCATGTAGCGCCGCCACACCTGTCCGATACTGCCTTTTTGGCCCGTTGCCCACGCGCTGGCCCATTGAAATACTTGTCCGCAGCCCAGCCATGACGCGCGGTAACTACTGACCGCCAGGCCGCGCCGACCGAGAGGGCCGACCACCAAGGGCAAGGGGGCGATGGATGCACGGGCAGACGAGTGCGAGCACCCCGGCGTCGGCTGACGTCGGGACGCTGCGCTCGCTCGGCGCACCGTTACCCGTCGCGACGCTGCTGCGGCTCGCCCACGGTACGGCCGCCGCCCTGGTCCGCCGGCACCGCCGGGCTGGCGTGCACGGTGGTGTGTGCCCCGACGTGGTACTCGTCGATGCCGAGGGGCAGGTCACCCTGCTCGACGAGCACCGGCCACGGGCCGACCGCGCGCCCTACGCCGCACCGGAGCAGAGCGGCCGGCTCTCCCGCGACGTCGACGAGCGTGCCGACCTGTACGCGCTCGGTGTGGTGCTGTACGAGCTCGCCACTGGGAGGCTGCCCTTCGGCGCCGCCCGGTCGGCCGGGCTGGTCCGGGCCCAGCTGTCCGGCGCATCGTGGGCCGGCACTCGGGCCGGACCAGAAAGGCAGCGATCGTCAGGGCCGGTCACCACGCTGCCGCCCGGGGTCGCGGGGCTCATCGGCACGCTGCTCGCGACGCTTCCCGAAGACCGGTACCAGAGCGCCTACGGCGTCCTTGCCGACCTGCGCCGGTGCATGGACGAGCTGGCGGCCACCGGTACCGTCGAAGCCTTTGACATCGGCCCCGCGGACGTGCCGAACCGGCTGACCTTCACCGGGCGGCTGTACGGCCGGCGCGGGCGGCTCACCCAGCTCATCGCCGCGCGCGAGCGGGTCGCCCGCGGCGGCGGCGTGGAGCTGGTGGCGGTCAGCGCCGACCCGGGTCTCGGGAAGACCGCGCTGCTCGGCGCATTCGCCGACAGCGTCGTCACCGACGGCGGCTGGGTCGCCCGCACCGCGTTCGGCGTCGCCGACGCCGCGCCCTACGCGGCGCTGGCCCGGTTGCTCGTGGACCTCGCCGAGCACCTGGTGATGTGGTGCGGCGGCCAGGTCGAGCCGTGGCGCGAGCGGCTGACCGCCGAGCTGGGCGGCACCGCCGGGGTACTCGCCGCGTTCGTGCCCGAGCTGGGCCGGTTGTGCGGCACCGGGCGGGTCGGTACCGCGCCGGTGTCCGGCCGCCGGGCGCACGCACTGCTGGGGCTCGGGGTACGGCGGCTGCTCTCCGCCGTCTGCGCTACCGAGGCGCCGCTCGTGCTCGTCCTGGACGACCTGCACCGGGCCGATCCGGCGAGCGTCGAGCTGCTGCGGTACGTGCTGTCCGACCCGGAGACCACCGGCCTGCTGGTGGTGGCCGGACTGCGGCCGAAGGAGGTACCCGAACCGGTCGCCGCTCTGCTGCGCGAGCAGGGGTCGGGCCGGGCGACCGGTACCCTGGGCCTGCGGCCGCTGCCGGACACCGCGCTGACCGAGCTGCTCACCGATGCCTTCCGCGCCCGGCAGCAGCAGGCCGCCGAACTGGCCCGGGTGGTGGCCGACAAGACCGGTTCCCGGCCGCTGGCGATCGGCGAGTTCCTGCGTGGCCTGCGCGACCAGCGGCTGCTCACGTTCGACGAGCAGGCCGGGGTCTGGCAGTGGGACCGGATGGACCTGACCGAGGCGAAGCCGGTGCACGACGTGCTTCCGGCGATCCAACACCGCATCACCCAGCTGCCCGCCCGGCTCCTGCGCATGCTTCAGGTGGCCGCCGTGCTGGGCGACCTGGTCGACGTCGGCGTCCTCGGCACGGTCACCGGGGCCACGCCGGACGGCGTGCTCGACCTGCTGCGCGCGGCGGTCCGGGAAGGGCTGCTGGCCACGGCGCCGGGCAGCGGCCGGTTCCGCTGGCCGCACGAGGTGGTACGCCGCGCGGTGCGGGCCACGCTGCGCGAGACCGAGCGCGCCGAGCTTTCCGCCGCGCTCGGGCGGACCCTGCTGACCGACGCCCCCGCGGCCGATGCCCACCTCGTCGTCGAGCTGTGCACGGGCGGGCCGGCCGGTACGGTACCGGACCGGGCGCAGCTCGCCGCGCGGGCGCTGGCAGCCGGGCGGCACGCGTACCAGATCGGGGCCGTCGAGGTCGCCTGGGAGCGGATGCGGGTCGCGGTGGGCCTGCTCCCGCCCAGCGGCTGGGCACGGCGCGGGCCCCTGGCGTATGCGGTACACCTGCATGCGGCGCGGACCGCGCGAGCAGCCGGCGACGCCGGGCGCGCCGACGAGCTGCTCGACCTGGCCGCCGGCTACGCCACCGACGACCTGGCCCGGGCCGAAGTGCTCGCACTGCGCGCCCGATGGCACCGGCTCGACGGGCCGCCGGCCGCCGCCCGTACCGCCGCCCGGCAGGCGCTGAGCCTGCTCGGCCTGGACCTGCCCGCCGAGCCGGTCCGGTGGGGACCGGCGGCCCGCGCGGCCGCCGCGGCGCTGACCCGGCGACTGGCCGACGTGGACGTCGGCGAGTTCGCCCGCGGGCTGACCGCCACCGATCCCCGCGCGGTCCTTGCGCTGGACGTGATCGCGGACGCGGTGACGCTCGACGACCCGGACGACGACTGGGCGGCGCTGCTGGCGGCGAGCGGCGTGCGGCTGGCATTCGACTTCGGCCCGACCCCGGCCGCCGCGCTGGCGTTCGCCGGGCACGCCGCGGCGCTGGCCCGGCGCGCCGGCCACCGGGACGCGGCCGGAAGCGAGGGCGCGGCCTGCGCGGCGCGGGTCGCGCTGGCGCTGGTGGACAGCTGCCCGGCGCCGGGGTACCCGGCCCGCGTCGCGCCGGTCGTCGCGCTGGTCCGGTCGCTGTGGTACGACCCGGAGGTGGAGCCGGTGGCGCACCTCGACCACGGGTACCACAGCGGGATCGAAGACGGGGAACCGGTCCTGGCACTGGACAATCTCGTGCTGTCGGTGGTCCACCGCTTCGTTCTCGGCGCACCGCTGGGCGCCCTCGCCGACGAGGTGGAGACGCTCGGGCGCCTCGCCGAGCGGTACGGGGCGCCGGACCGGATCGCCGCCTCCGCCGCCGCGCTCGCCGGGGCGCTGGCCCGGCTGACCGGCGAACCGGTCGAAGCACCGGCCGACCTGAGGCCGGTCGCCCTGATGACGGCGGTACTCCTCGGTGACCACGCGCGGGCCCGCGAACTCGGCCCGGGCGAGGACGACGGCAGCTTCCTGTCCGCCGTCGCGACGTTCTACCACGCGCTCGCGGTCGTGGCCGGGTACCCGGAGGCGAACCCGGACCGGCAGGACGCGATCCTGGCCGAGCTGGCGCGATGGCAGGCGGTACTCGACGACTCGGCGCACCACGGGCCGGCCGCGTTCGACGCCTACGCGGCCCTGCTCGCCGCCGAACGTGCCCGCCTGGCCGGCGATGCCGACGAGGCGGCCGCCCGGTACACCCGCGCTGTGGAGAGCGCCCGCAAGCAGTCCCTCGGTACCGTCGAGGCCCTCGCGGCGGAGCTGGGCGGGCGGCATGCGCTGGCCCGGGGCGAGACTCCGGCAGCCGTGGCCCACCTGCGCCGGGCGCGCGACTGCTACCACCGCTGGCGGGCGACCGCCCTGGTCGCACACGTCGACCGGACCCTGACCACGGTACCGACCCGGCCGCACCGTACGTTCGACCAGCTCGACCTGCTGGCCATCGTCCGCGCGTTCCAGGCGATCGCCGGCGAGCTGAGCGTGGACCGGCTCGTGGTGACCCTGCTGACCCTGCTCATCGAGCACACGCACGCCGAGCGGGGCGCGCTCCTGCTACCCCGGGAATCCGGGCTGGGCATCGCCGCGACCGCCCGCGCGGACCGGGGCGGGATCACCGTGGTCGCCGACCCGCGCCAGCTCGCCGCCGAACGGGTGCCGGAAACCGTCGTCGAGCACGTGCACCGGCGCCGCCAGCCGCTCGGCGGGCGTCCCGGCGAGCTGCCCGGCCGGCTGTCCGGCGACCGGTACCTGCGGGAGCAGCAGCCGGCCGCCCTGCTGTGTACCCCGATGCTGCGCGACGGCCGGCTCATGGCGGTGCTGTACCTGGAGCACCACCACCTGTCCACCTGGTTCAGCGCCGAACACCTGGACCTGCTCGACGTGCTCTGCGCGCAGGCCGCGATCGCGCTGGACAACGCGAGCATGCACGCCCGGCTGATCGAGGCCAACCAGGTGCTCGACGCCGCCTTCGACCGGCTGCCGGTCGGGCTGATCCTGCTCGGCCCGGACCTGACCGTACGCCGCGCCTCGCCCCGCGCGGTGCAGGTCACCGGCCTGCCGATCCACCCCGGTACCCCGCTGGTGGACCTGTTCGACGTGCTGACCCCGACCGATGCCGACGGGCTGCCGTACCGGTTGGAGCCCGGGTTCGCCCGGGTCGGCGAGCACAGCGAGCCGATCCACCGGGACGTGCTGATCATCCTGCCGGACGGGCAGCGCCAGCGGGTACACACGTCCGCGATCCCGCTGCGCAACGAGGCCGACGAGCTGATCGGCGTCACGCTGCTGGTATCGGCGGCCTCAGGCCCGGCGACCCACTCCCACTAGGATCTCGCGGCGCTCGGCCTCGTCGTCCCCGGGCGACGGGCGCCACGAGGTCACCCAGGTCAGGCCGGGCCCGACCAGCTCGACGCCGGTGAACAGCCGCTCGATGTCGGCGCGCGACCGCAGTGACAACGGGTTCGAGGTCGCCTTGTACAGCTGCCCGACGGTGTCCGCGTCGTCCGGGCGCTCCTCCGGGGTGCCGTGCGAGATCACCAGGTAGCTGCCCGGGACCAGCCGCTCGCGCAGCTGCGCGACGATCCCGGCCGGATCGTCGGCGTCGGGGATGAAATGCAGGACGGCGATCAGCAGGACGGCCACCGGCTCGCTGAAGTCGAGCAGCTTCGCGAGGCGCGGGTCGGCGAGGATCTCGGCCGGGCGGCGCACGTCGCCGGGGATCGCGGCCGCCAGCGGGTCGTCGCCCAGGATGGCCTGGCCGTGCGCGACCGCGACCGGATCGATGTCGACGTAGACCACCCGCGACTGCGGGGCGACCGCCTGCGCCACCTCGTGCACGCTGCCGACGGTCGGGATGCCCGAGCCGATGTCGAGGAACTGCCGGACGCCCGCGTCCAGGCAGAACCGGACCGCGCGGCCCAGGAACGCGCGGTTCGCGTGGGCGATCAGGGAGCTGCCCGGCATCATCGCCTCGACCTTCTCCACCATCTCCCGGTCGACCGCGAAGTTGTGCGAGCCGCCCAACGCGTAGTCGTACATGCGGGCCGCGTTGGGGCGGTCCAGATCGATGCCTTCAGGTGCCCAGGATGGCCGCTGCATCCGCCCATCATGTCAGAGCGGCACGGCACCGTCACCGCCCGCGAGATGTACCCCCGAGGTTCGCATTGATGTCGGTAGGTCGATAGGGTGTCCGGGTTCGTGCCTGGCAAGCGTTGTCTTTCACGGCCTCCCCCCGGGGTCGGGATGGGAAAGCCCGATGCGACGGCTCGTCCCCCTGCTCGTCCTCAGCGCGGCGCTTGCGGTGACCGCGGGCTGTGCCACCGCCACCCCCGGCGGGGTACCCAACTGGATCCAGCCAGCCGCCGACGACACCTCGACCGCACCGTCCGACGGTCCCTCGGCGAGCGCGTCCGATGCGGCGAGCGCCTCGGCCACCCCGACTCCAGCCGCGACGCCGACCAAGCCGCATGCCACGCCGAAGCCGACCACCCCACCCGCTGGATCCGGCCTCGTGCAACAGTTGCTGGCTCAGGTCAACCAGTTGCGGGCGCAGAACGGGCTGCCGCCGTACAAGTTGTCGAACGGCCTGATCGCCAGCGCGCACCTGCACAACGTGACGATGATGCCGCCGTCCACGTGCGGCCTGTCCCACCGGTGCCCCGGCGAGGCGGACCTCGGTCCACGGATCTCGGCGCAGGGCGTCAGGTGGCACTCGGCCGGCGAGAACATCGGCGAGTCCGGCCCGAACGCCAACACCGAGGCCGCCATCCTGGCTGCGGCCAAGGGGCTGACGATGGCGATGTACAACGAGAAGCCGCCGAACGACGGCCATCGCCGCAACCTCCTCAGCAGCGGGTTCACGATGATCGGCATCGATGTCGTGCGGGACGCCAAGGGTACGGTCTGGCTGACCCAGGACTTCGCCGGCTGAGCCAATAGACGCTTGTCAAGCCCTTGGTGGGATTTCCACGCAGTGTCAAGCCATCGACGCTAGTCGTAGTGTTGGAAGCTGGGCCAGAGCTCGTGCCAGGGCCGGCGCGGATTCCGGCACACGCAGATCGGGTCGCCCTGCTCCTCGTTGTCCAAGCCGACGCCGTTGTCCAGCCGGCCGACCGTCCCGCACTCAGCGAACCATCCCGAGGTACCGATGTCGCGCATGCTCACGACGACGGCCACGCGCGCCGAATCCGGCGGCGGACCGAACCGGTACAGCTCGTTGTGTCCACTGTAGACAGCGGGCAGGCCGTATCCCGGGTCGTACCGCGCCAGCGCGCCCGCCTCGCCGTAGTTGCCGGTGACGAGCACGGCCACCGCCCGGTCCGCGGCCGGCAGCGCCTGGTACGCCCGGGCGACCTGAGCGACGTAGGCCGGCCAGCCGATCGAGTCGCCGTCGGTCGAGTTCACCGCGGTGATCGCGGCGGGCACCGACCGCACCGGCAGCATCGGCAGGGACGCGAGGATCGAGACCGCGACGCTGACCGCGAGCGCGGCGACGAGCACCGCGATCCGGCGCGCGTGCCCGGCAGCCCAGCGGGCCACCGGTACGCAGCCGGCGGCGTACAGCGTGAGCAGCAGCGCGAAGGGGTAGTACGGCTGGCCACCGGTGGCCAGCACGAGTAGTAGGACGACCGGGTACGCCCAGGCGAACGCGCGGACCCGCCGCCATTGCGACGAGCACGAGGGCGGCGACCGCACAGAGGATCGACGCCACCCGGATGCTCCAGAGGTGGTCGCCGAACACCGCGATGCTCAGCTTCGCCAGCATCGGGGTCAGCGGCGGCTGGTCGACGTACCCCCACGCGGGATGCCCGGCCAGTACCCGGAAGTACAGCTCGTCCCGGTGGTACCCGTACAGGTTGATGGTCGCCACGAGCAGCGCGGCGACGCCGAGCGCAATCGCGCCCACCGGTTTCCATGCGACTCGGGTCACCGGGGCAGCTTATGTCCTTCCCGGGCGGGATCCGTTCGCCTGGCTGGCTGGCGCCGCCTACGCGGGTGAGAGTCCGCTGCGGAGGGCCTCGCGCAGGACCGGCCCGGCGATCTGGCGGGTCTCCACCATCGCCGCCTCCCACCGGGCCACGGTCCTTGCCGCTGTTGCCAGGACCGGTTCGCAACAGGTCACTCCTGCCCTGCGCTCCCGTACCTTGTCCACTGTGGACAGTGCGGTACCCGCGGTCGATGCGGTCGGCCGCGGGTACCCGCGTGTGGCGGCTCACTCCCCGGCGGCGGCCGCCCTGGTCTGGTCGGCCGCGTCCTGGGCCGGCAGCTTGGCTTCTTCCTTCGTCGTCTGCGCCGCGTCCTGAGCGGTCTCCTTGACCTGTTGCGCGGCTTCCCGCGCGGACCCGGTGACCTCCTCGCGTACCTGCTGCGCGGACTCGGTCAACGGCTCGCGTACCTTGTCCACCAGGTCGCCGGCGTTCTCCTTCACCTGCTGGCCGGCGCGCCGTTCCAGGTCGGTCGCCGGGATCAGCGACGCGGTCAGCAGCCCGGCCCCGAAGGCGATCACGCCGACCGCGATCGGGTTGCCCTGGGTCTGCCGCGCCACCACCCGCGGCGCCTGCCGCACCGAGCCGGCGACGTCCGACGCCTTGTCCGCCACCGTCGACGAGACGTCCGACGCCTTGTCCGCGACGCTCGACGACACGTTCGAGCTGCTACCCATCACCCGGTCGCTCACGCCACGCATCCTCACTTTCATCGCGCCCCACCGGCGCCGGGCGACCCGGGTGGGTACCGTCCGGTCGGCCAGCAGGTCCACATTGCGCGCCAGGTCCGACCTGGTCGCCTCGATGTCGTCCCTTATCCGGTCGGGTTCTTCAGCCATTGCGCGTCCTCCTTCAGCGTCTCGACGGTCTGCCGGGGTACCGGTGAGACAGTACGTAGCCGCTGGCGCCCGGTCGCGTACAGCACGATCCCGACGACTGCCCACACCACCGCGACGATGAGCGCGGCCCAGCCCGGGTCCATGACATTGCTCAGCGCTGCCACGACCGCGAGGGTCACCAGCAGCGCCACCATGTACCCGGCGAACCCGGCGCCGCCGAGCATCCCGGCGGCCTTGCCGGCCTTGCGCGCCTCCTGGCGCACCTCGGCCTTGGCCAGCTCGACCTCCTGCCGGAACAGGTGCGACAGGTCGTCGCTGATCTCGCTGATGAGCTGGCCGACCGAGGTCTCCTCGGTGCCGTTGCGGGACGGCTGCGCGGTGGTCATCGGTTCACCCCGGAAGGCGCGGTGGTCATCGGTTCACCCCGGAAGGCGGGGTGGGCGGCGGCTCCCACGGGCTCGGGGCCGGGGGCGGCTCGCTCACGGGTTGGGGCATGCCGGTACCGGTTGCCGC
>WNGM01005908.1_pt1 | contig 21245 bp, 19 predicted proteins | sample 5400571 | NCBI WGS metagenome assembly WNGM01 (sample SAMN13153378, study PRJNA577476) | soil metagenome | isolation source: 100 cm soil or saprolite under Garry oak tree replicate 2 | place: USA:California | collected 2016-06-15 | reverse complement strand
AGTTGCTGTCCGCGAGCCTGCGCTACGCGGGTTTCGACGTCGTTACGGCGGCAGCCGGAACCGAGGCGGTACAGGCCGCTCAGCGCCACCGGCCTGACCCAGCTGATCTCCGTCGCGTTCGCGCTGCGCAACCCGGTGACCACGACGGTGCCGATCGCGAACGCGAACCTGCCCACCGCCGCCGGGTCGGCCGTGGAGTGGAACCACACCGAGGCCAAGCAGTTCTTCAACGACCTCGCTCACGATCAGGCGCTGCCGAAGGACCTCATCACCGGCTCTTCCGTCCAGGGCACGGCCTAGCAGTCTCTCCCGCCGCGTGTATGCAGGTCGGGATGCTGGGTACAAGTACTGACTAAGTCGGTCCATATCGGCCCATGTGCTCATTTGCATGAACCTTCATGGGATTGACGCGGTACCTACCGTGTTTGGTACGTTCGCTGCGGTACGGCCCCTTACCGGGCCGCCGTCCGCAGCCGGAGGTCAGATGGATGATCGGAAGGTCTCTCGGCCGGACGGAGGCGAGGGGCCCGCTCTCAACTCGGCCGACAATGGCGCGGGGGAACCGCACGGGCTGTCCGCCCGCGAGGCAGAGGTCATGTCCCTCATCGCGGACGGCCAGACCAACGGGGAGATCGCCGCCCGCCTGTTCCTGGCCGAGAAGACCGTCAAGAACCACGTCCGCCGGATCTATTCCAAGCTCGGCGTGGGCTCGCGGCCCGCCGCCATCGCCTACTGGCGCCAGGCTGCCGGGCCCGCGCACCGGTAACGGACCTGCCTGGCGGGGCATTTCCGCGGTCGGCCCGCGGGCGCGGAACGGAGATCTTATCCAGCGGACCTTCAGGTTATCCTCAGCGTTGGGGGCGAGAATATAGAGCATGGAAATGCTGACCGATGCGCGGCAGCGACCGGATGCCAGGCTGCTCGTCGTCGAGGACGAGCCCAACATCCTGGAGTTGCTGTCCGCGAGCCTGCGCTACGCGGGTTTCGACGTCGTTACGGCGGCAGCCGGAACCGAGGCGGTACAGGCCGCTCAGCGCCACCGGCCTGACCTGATCGTGCTCGACGTGATGCTGCCCGACATGGACGGATTCGATGTCATCAGGCGGCTGCGCGGCGGCGGCGCCCGCATCCCGGTCGTCTTCCTGACCGCCAGGGACGCCACCGAGGACAAGATCCGCGGCCTCACGCTGGGCGGCGACGACTACGTCACCAAGCCGTTCAGCCTGGAGGAAGTGATCGCCCGGATCCGCGCCGTGCTCCGCCGCACCCGCGGCGACGGGGTGGAGCCGACGCCCCGGCTCACCTTCGCCGACCTCGAACTCGACGAGGAAAGCCACGAGGTATGGCGGTCCGGCGAGCAGATCCAGCTCTCCCCCACGGAGTTCAAGCTGCTCAGGTACTTCATGAGCAACTCGAACCGGGTGCTTTCCAAGATGCAGATCCTGGACCACGTCTGGGACTACGACTTCCGCGGCGACACCGGCATCGTCGAGTCGTACGTGTCCGTGCTGCGGCGCAAGGTAGACACCAAGGAGCCCCGGCTGATCCACACCCTGCGCGGCGTGGGGTACGTGCTGCGGCTGCCTGCTTCCTAGTGTGTGTTCGGTCATGACAACAGCGGGAGCGAGCAGCCGGGACAGCCACTCGGCCGGCCACTGGACGGGCCGGTCGTGGCAGGCCGTGCAGCGGCTGTCCAGCCGCACCTCGCTGCGTACCAAGCTCGTCACCGCGCTCCTGGCTCTGGTGGCCATAGCCTTGGCGGTCATGGGTTTCGTCGGCATCGCGGTGTTCGGCGGCTACCTGCAGAGCCAGGTGGATGCTCAGCTGCGCGGCCTGGACGCTCAGGTGCAGAGCGACCCCAACGCCTTCACCGGGCGAGGGCATCAATTGGTGTTCCTCATGAACAACAGTGTCGTGGAGGTTCTCGCCCCCGACGGGCAGGCAGTGTCCGGGATTGGCAACTGGCAAAATCTCACCGGCAATTCTGGACCGGCTATTCCTACCAGTCACTCCGGGACAACAACCGGGAACTCGAGTCAGCCGTTTACAGTTCCGGCGCTGTCGGGCGGTCACGACTGGCGTGTCATCACCCAGCCGGTGCAGTACAGCACGGACGGCATAACCATGCAGTCAGGCACTCTGGTTGTTGGCCTGAGCCTGGGCAACCTCGACCAGACCATGGCGTACCTGACCAAGCTCGACGTGGTCGTGAGCGTCGTGATCCTGTTCGTGCTGGCGGTCGTGGGGTTCGCGGTGGTGCAGGCGAACCTGCGGCCGCTGGTCGACATCGAGGAGACCGCGGGAGAGATCGCGGACGGGCACCTGAACCGGCGGGTGCCCGAGCGGGATCCTCGCACCGAGATCGGCAGCCTGGGCCGGTCGCTGAACATCATGCTGAGCCAGATCGAGACCGCCTTCCACGCGCGCGAGCAATCCGAGGCAGCGGCGCACCAGTCCGAGGAGCGGATGCGGCGGTTTGTCGGGGACGCCAGCCACGAGTTGCGCACGCCGCTGACCGCGATCCGCGGCTTCGCCGAGTACTACCGCCAGCGCGGCGGGCTCGTCGCACACTGGGACAACGAGGAAGAAGCGGCCTCGGCAGGTGAGGCGGGCACCGGCACCCTCACCACGGGGGGCGGGCTCACGCCGGACGACCTGGACCGGATCATGCAGCGGGTGGAGAAAGAAGCCGCCCGGATGGGCCTGCTGGTCGAGGACCTGCTGCTGCTGGCCCGGCTCGACCAGCAGCGGCCGCTGGCCAGGCAGCCGATCGACCTGCTCTCGCTGGCCGCCGACGCGGTGCACGACGCCCGGCTGCTCGCGCCGGACAGGACCATCGACCTGTCGGTCCAGCCCGGCGCCGCGTTCCTGGTCATCGGCGACGACCCGCGGCTGCGGCAGGTCATCGGGAACCTGATAAGCAACGCGCTCACCCACACCCCGGACGGGTCGCCGATCGAGGTGTCGATCGGGTCCGGGACTCTCGACCCCCGGGCACCCGGTTCGGCCCCAGCCGTGACGCTCGACGTGACCGACCACGGGCCCGGCATGACGCCGGAACAGGCCCATCGTGTGTTCGAGCGGTTCTACCGCGCGGATCAGGCCAGGACGCGCACCACCGGCGGCAGCGGGCTCGGCCTGGCGATCGTGAGGGCGCTCGTCGCCGCGCACGGCGGCGTCGCCTCCGTGCGGACCGCGCCCGGCCGGGGCGCGACGTTCCGGATCGCCCTGCCGCTCGACCCCGAGGCACAGGGCGGCATGGCCGCGGACGACGATCCCGACCTGGACGGAACTCAACCAGAAGCCGAACGGACCGGGCTCTCGCACCGGCCTGGTTCCTGAGCGGCGCTTAGGTAAGAACGTCGGGCTCAGTTCCAGCATTGCCAGGAGTAGGGGTCGGCGAAGACGGCGAACCGGGATACCGCGTCGCTGACGTGATAGATGGCGTCGCACGCGGCGATCGTGTCGACCGGGCCCGACGGTGACGTGCAGTACCAGCCGTAGGCGTTGTCCGCGACCAGCTTGCTGGTGCCGCGGCCGGCGCCTGCGCAGTACTTGGCGAAGTTGAGCACGCCCAGATCCCGGTTGATGCGCCAGCACTGCCAGGCGTTGGGATCGTTGTAATTCGCGCTCACGTCGATCACCTGGCTCGTGCTCAGGTGGTACGTCCAGGCGCAGACGCTGACGACCCTGACCACCTGGCTCGGGAAGAGCGTGCAGCGCCAGCCGTAGGCGTTGCTGGCGACCACCTCGGCGGTGCGGTGGCCGATGTGCGCGCAGTAGCCGGCGAAGTTGGGCACGCCCAGGTTGTGCGGCGTCACCCCGCCGGCCTTGTGCGTGGGGGGACGGACTGGCCGCCGCGCTGGCCGTGGACTGCTGGGTGCTTGGCGCCTGGCCGGCGGTGAATCCGAGGCTGGAGGCTGCCCCCTTGCTGGGGGCCACCAGCACGAACGCGGCGACGATGATGCCGGCCAGGGCCAGCGGGCCGACCCCGAACAGCAGGACGTTCATCAGCGTGCCGCGGCCGCTCCCCCAGGCCCGCGTCCGGCCACCGGATCCGGGCAGTTTCGCGAACCAGGACAGGCTGAGGCCTGGGACACGGCGGCGGGCCGGAGTGGACGGGCTGGCGAAGGGTCCCGCCGTCGGCTGCCCGGGCGCCCCGCTCGGGCCGGGAGGCGCCGGGGCGGGGCCGGGAGGCGCCTGCGGAGGTGGCGCAGGTGCGGACGCGCCGAAGCTCGGCGGAATCCCGCCCGGGCGGGCCTGGTCCCCGTACCCCCCAGCCTGGTCTCCGGCCGAACGGCCGTCACTTCCGCTCACGATGGCGTCATCTTCCCCAGGTGTCCCCTAGTGCATTTCCTGACCTGTCGCCTCATTGCGGACCAATTGTAGGGGTATGGCCCGGGCGAGCACCGGAACTCTAGGCAGACAGGGCCGAACGGGCCGCGGAACAGACCCCTTCCCGGTAGGACGCGCCGAACAGGCACGCGTGCACCAGCAACGGATGCAGCTGGTGCAGCGGGATCCTGGACCGCCAGCCCGCCGCCAGCGGCGCCGTGTCGTTGTAGCCGACCAGGATGCGGTCCAGGTCGGGCGCGCCGAACAGGGCCAGCATGGCCAGGTCGGTCTCGCGGTGGCCGCCGTGAGCGGCCGGGTCGATGAGCCAGCCGCGGTCGCCGGACCACAGCACGTTCCCGGCCCAGCAGTCGCCGTGAATGCGGCTCGGCGGCTCGGCCGGCCCCGCCAGCGTGTCGATCCGGTCCACCACCGCCTCCACCAGCCGCCCGTCTTGCGGCCGCAGCGCGCCGGAGTCCACCGCCATCCGGAGGTAAGGCAACAGCCTGCGGCGGGCGTACCACTGTGGCCATCCGGGCGCGGCGCCGCCCGGCGCGGCGCCGCCCGGCGCGGCGCCGCCCGGCAAGCCCGGCGGCAGGGGCGTGTTGTCCAGCGGCAGGCTGCCGATGAACCCCCGCCACGGAGCGCCGAAATCCGCGGCCCCGGCCGCGTGCAGCCGGGCGAGTTCGGCGCCGAACCGGAACGCGGCCGACGGCGTCGCGTGCCCCGGCGGGATCATCGAGATGACGAGCGCGGCCCCGGTGACGGCCAGCACCTCGGGCACCGGGACGGCGTCGGCCTCGGCCAGCCAGCGCAGGCTGCTCGCCTCGGCCGCGAACGCGGCGGCCAGCTCAGCCGGAGCCGCGTCCTGCGCCTCGGCCACCTTGGCGAACGCGCGCTGGCCGCCGGCCAGCGTGATCATCAGGTGCTGGTAGCCGTGCTGCGAGCCGACGAGGCGCGCCTCGCGGACGGCCAGGCCGGTCTGCCGGGCAATCCGGCGGGCGGCGGAGGTGAAAGAGATCACCGGGCTCCGCGGCCGGCGCCTGCGCCGGGCTCGAGTAGCCGCGCCAGCCGGGCCGCGATGACCGGCGCGGCGGCGCCGAGCAGGTCGAGCACGTGGCCGAACTCGTCGGCGCCGCCGCCCCAGGGATCGGGGATGTCGCCGTCGCCGGCCTCGATCAGCCCGCCCACCTCGCCGAACAACCGGATCCGGTCCTCGCCCTGGCCCCGGGCCATCCGCCGCAGGTCCGCGAGGTTGCGCGCGTCCATGGCCAGGATCAGGTCGCGCCGGGCCAGCCAGGACGGCTGGAGCTGCCGGGCCCGGTGCGCCGAACCGTCGTAGCCGCGGCCGGCCAGCGCGGCCCGGGCGCCCGGATCCATCGCGCCGCCGACATGCCAGTCCCCGGTGCCGGCGCTGTCCACCACCACGGCGCCGTCCAGGCCGGCCGCGGCCAGCGCGGCGCGCAGCACGGTTTCTGCCATCGGTGACCGGCAGATGTTGCCCAGGCAGACCAGGCAGACCCGGTACGGCGTGCCGGGTTCGCGCGGGGACGGCAGTTCGGCCGCCGGTGCTAGAGCCATAAGACCAGCATGCAGCATCCGGCCGGGGGATGTGACGGGCTACTCGGTGGCCGGGCGCCCCCGGCCGGCCATGGCCGGGCGCGCGGGCGGGGGCGCGATGTCCGGCACCCGGTCGGGGCCGAACTGGCGATCAAGCCAGCGGCCCACCCGGCGGCCGACGTTCTGCATCGGCCGTTCCACGAACAGGTACGTGACCGAGCTGAGCGCGATCACGATGGTCAGGATCCCCGCGGCCAGCAGCACCTGAAGCGGGAAGGGGTGATGCTGGCGCGTCCAGGTGTAGTGGTGGTAGACCTCGATGACCAGCGGATGCAGCAGGTAGACCGAATAGCTGATCAGGCCCAGCCAGGTCAGCACCCGCGGCCACCTGACGTGGCGGAACGCCAGCCCGGCCCCGAACGTCAGGCCGGCCAGCAGGAACGCGGAGAACCAGCGGCGCGACCAGAGCAGCTCGGCGTGCGCGGACATGCCCCAGGCGCGGCTGTGCCACAGGCCGGCGGTGATGGCGAGCCCCAGCACGGCCACCCCGACCCCGATGGCCTTGCGCCACGGGTACTGGCCCTGTTCGGCCCGGTAGAACACGGTCCCGGTGAACATCAGGGCCAGGATCGACAGCGTTTCCCACGGCCAGAGCCAGCTGCCGTTGAAGGCGAGCAGCGCCACCGCCACCACCGCGGCGATAGCCGCGCCGAGCAGCCGCGACATGCCGCGCAGCACGACCGCGAGGGCCAGCCCGGCGAGCACGGCCAGGTCGGCCGTGAGCGCGATCAGGCGCGGGGTGGCCACGTTGTGGGTGAAGAAGGCCTGCGGCAGCAGGCCGCCGATGCCGACGGCAGCGGCCGCGAAGGCCAGCGCGTACCAGCTGCTGCGCTTGTGCACCCGGGCGATGAACAACGCGGTGAGCAGCAGGTAGAAGACCATCTCGTAGGACAGCGACCACACCACGTTGGGCAGGTTCTGCCCGGCCAGCACGTTCGACATCATCAGCAGCTGGGACAAGATCGAGGTCTCCGGGTCCGAGTCCTCGCCGCGCACCGACCCGAAGTGCAGCATGTAAAGCGTCACCGCGACACCCACGGCCAGCAGGTACAGCGGGTACAGCCGGAATAGCCGGCTCACCCAGAACGTCCGGACGCTGCCCTTGCGCTCCAGCGACGCCGGCACGATGTACCCGCTGATAATGAAGAAGACGAAGACGCCGTAGTTGCCCGGGTCGAACCACTGGTAGATGATGCCCCGCACGTGCTGGAGCACGTCGTAGCTGGCGTGGTCGAAGACCACCGCGAGCGCGGCCACCCCGCGGAGCACGTCGAGCCAGGCCAGCCTGGTTCCCGTCCCGGGCGCGTCCTTCGCGGGGAGTTGCGACGGTTCGGACATGGATGCCGACTCTACAACGTCACGGTTGGTCATGAGGGCGTCACCCGGATATACCCCGCTCTGCCTGCGTCTCTACGACTCTCTACGTCCACATTCCGCGCCCGGTTCATCGCACATCGTAGTTGCGGTGCCACCGCGAGCGCAGTGCCGTCACTCAGACAGCTACCACAGGCCGTTCGGAATATTGGCCTGTTGAATCTTTTCTTCCGAACGTCCTAGGTCCTTCTCATCTTCGCCGGCCCGGGCCCCGCCCGGCGGGCGCCGCGATTGGCGATGCCTCGCCGATTGCTGCTACGATCACACCGGTTCACGCGCCGCTAGCTCAACTGGCAGAGCAGCAGACTCTTAATCTGCGGGTTCGGGGTTCGAGTCCCTGGCGGCGCACCCGGTGGTCTTCACCTTTGACCGGCTCTTATGTTCACGTTTGCCCTGGCATTCTGCGGATGTGGCTTCCTTGTGCGGGGTTGCGTCGCCTGCCGTGTCAGCTGCTGGCTTTTGAGCTGTTCAGGGCAGCAGGTCGTGTCCTCGATGCCTGGCCTGGCGGTGCCGGAGGCGGTCCCGGCGGCTGTGGTGCGGGTGTGTGCGGGCGTCTATGGCGGTGCCGTGGTGGCGGCGAGGCTGGCGAGGGTCTTGCGGCGCGGGCGCCTTGTTTTCGGGGGCAGGCCGGCCGCGGCGCGGCGGGCGTTGTCGTCCTGGCGGGCAGTCCAGGCGGTGAGGATCCGCTGGTTGCGGACGGCGAGCAGGCAGGTGAGCCAGAGGGTGAGCGGGGCCAGGCCCATCAGCCGGGTCCAGCCGCGGGCGATGTTGTTGCTGGCGGGGTCTTTGGCGGTGGCGAAGGTCCGCTCGGCGCCGGTGCGCCGGGCATAGGACTTCCGGTGCGCGGCCGAGGGGTAGTCGTGCTTCTGCGCGGTCTTGGCGCAGGTCTGGGGGGGCACCGTGACGGTCTGCTGGGTGCAGCAGGCCGGCGGGTGGCCGGGCGGGGTGAGGATCTCCGGCCGGTCCCGGTCCAAGGTCATGGAGGCCGGGCGGAGCGGGCAGCGGATCTTGCCCATGACTGCGGGGCACATCACCCGGTGGTAGCCGTCGGCGTCGTCGCTGGTGATCTTCCCGAGTTTGTGGCGGGCGAGCTCGGCGGACTGCTGGTCATGCGCACTGACCTGCTCGGAGGTGGCGCCGCGGGCCAGCGGTCCCAGCTCCAGCAGCGGGCGGGGGGTGGCCGGGCAGTACAGGTTCCCGTTGGCGATGATGGCGCCGTGGTGGGTGCCTTTGGGGCCGCGGTCGGAGGGGTGCAGGTCCTGGATGAGCTGGGCTCCGGCGGTGCGGAGCGGGATGGCCCAGGCTTCGGCGTCGCGGTGGGCGTAGCCGGAGTCGGCCAGGATGTCGCCAAGCGGGATGCCGGCCGCGGGCATCGCGGTCAGTACCGGGACCAGGGCGCGGGCCGGGTCGGCGTGGCAGGAACACACAGTCATCCGGCGGGCCAGCTCAGGAACTGGCGGGCCGTGTTCGCCGGGCATCATGGTGGCGGCGGACGCGTAGTAGCCGTAGAACAGCTCACTGTCCTGGCCGGGGCCGCCGCCGGCGCGGTGCCCCCAGGAGGCCTCGGGGTCGGCGCAGTCGCAGGTGCCGCGGGACGGCGGGCGGGAGAAGGTTTCCACGTCGGTCCAGTCCACCGCCAGCGCCGTGGTGGCGTCCTTGAACTGTTCGGGGATGCTGGCTTCCAGCAGCTGGTCGCAGATGCTGGCGAGGGTCTGTGACGGCAGGCCGTCAGGCTGGTCCTTGGACAGGGCGGCGGCGGTCAGCCCGAATGTGCGCTCGGTTTGCCGGTAGGTGAGCAGGTGCGGGCCGGTCTTCCACTGGGCCAGGACGCCGAGCCTGCGCTGGTCGGCCCCGGGCAGGTGCGTCAGGGCCCGGTGCACCTCGGTGAGGAACGCGGGCCGGCGGTCGGCCAGGGCCAGCAGCATGCCCAGCAGCAGGGTGCGGGCCAGCAGCTGCCGGGCGCGCACCCCGATGGGCAGCAGCAGCTCTATCCGCGGCGCGATGCCGGAGCAGTCGACGATCTCCTCTAGCACCGGCAGCGGGATCATGAACGGCGTGCCGCCCCGAGCAGCCGGACCGCCGCGGCCTCGCCGGCCGGCTCCAGCCCGGCGGCCAGGTCGCCGAGCCGCTGGGAGCAGCTGATCCCGGCGGCGTGCATGAACGTGGCCAGGCCGAGCAGTTCCGCGCAGTCCCGCAGCCACGTGGCGCGCAGCCGGGACGTGTGCAGCCGGGGCAGCCCCGTGCCGCCGTCCAGCGCGGTGATCAGCGGGTTCGTGATGTTCCTGCGGTCCGGATCGGTCCCGCCGGTGACCAGGCCGGTCCCGGCGAACCGCGCCGCGGCCAGCAGCGGGGCATGGTAACGGGAAAGGACCGGCACCATGCGGGGACGCCGGCCGGCGACCTGCACGACGACGCCGCCTGAGCGGCGCAGGACGTCGCTGCCGCGCACATCGCGCAGGTCGGCGCGGATCAGCCCGGCGCCGGCGCCCAGGCAGACCAGGCCGGCCGCCCGCATCCGCCGCCCAGCCGTGGGCTGGGCGTCCGCCAGCGCGAGGAACCCGGCGATCTCCGCCGGGCTGTAGGGCGCCTTGGACCGCTCCCGCGGCAGCGGCACGTCAGCCGGATGCAGCTGCGGCACCACGCGGCGGGCGATGAACCTCTGGTTGGTGCGCAGCGTCCGGCGCGCCACCCCTGACAGGCCCGGCGCGCAGCGGGCGAACCGCTCGATCACCGACGGGTGGAACACGATCCCGGGCTCCAGGTCCAGGCCCAGCGACGCCGCGTAATCCGCGAGCCGGCCCGCCGCCCACAGCAGGTTCTTCGCCCGCTCCCGCCCTTCCGGGGCCGCCGCCGCGATCACGTCCCGGGCGAACGCCGCCCCCTGCGGCGACACCGACGACGGCCGCCAGCCGGCGATATAGCCGACGGCCGGGCCAGCGCTTCCGGGCGCCGGCGGTCCCGCCCCGGTCTCTTGATTCACACTGTATCTATACAGTAGGACATGCCCAGGATCACGGACCTATGCCACCCTGAGACCGTGCGTGTCGCCGCCAGCCACCAGGCCGAGGCCGAGAAGATCGCCGCCGAGCTCGCAGCCATCGCCAGCTCGGGCATGGTGCTGCCCGGCTCGGTCACCGAACGCCGCACCCGCTGCGGCCGGGCCAACTGCGGCTGCCACGCCGACCCGCCCCGCCTGCACGGCCCGTACTGGCAGTGGACCCGCAAGGTCGCCGCGAAAACTATCTGCCGCTGGCTCAGCGCCGAGCAGCACCGCGACTACCAGCCCTGGATCGACAACGACCGGCGGCTCCGCGAACTGCTCGCCCGGCTCGAAGCCCTCGGCACCGCCGCCTTCGAGGCCGACCCCCGCTGGGAACGCTAGCCAGCCAAGACAAATGTGGGCACGTACCGCTTAACCTGTGGGCAGCCCGCCAGCCAGGCCCCATCTTCCCAGGTCAGCCCTAAACGTGAACACCTCACCCGTTACTGACCTGGGGTTATACCCCTTTCCGACCGCGACGCTGATCTTGCGTGGGGCCGGACTGAGGCCATCCTGGGGCCACTGTGATCAACCGCCATTCGAATATGCGGGCGGAATGAGCGGTCCGGGTAGCGGCGCAGGCCGCTTCCCCGCCGGACTAGTAGTTGCCGCTCCGGCGGTGCGCCGCTGTTCGGTTAGCTTCCTTTCCTCATCGGGTGGCTAAGGTTCACGGCTCGCAGGAGCCAGAGGAATAATGCGGTTACCCGGGTGCCAGGGTCACAGCCGTTTCCGACGCCGGGAGCGGGGGCGGCCGATCTGGCGGGCGGCATGGGCCCGGGACCGCCGGGTCGCCGGCGGCTGGCCCAGGTGGCTGCCAGCACGGGCCCGGCTCCGGCGGCGGCTGCGCCTGGCCTGCGGTCGCCGACGGCGCCGGGTGCCAGGGATATGCGGTCGCCGGATGCCTCAGATCTGGGTGCATCATCGTGTGAGTTGATGCAACCGGGTGATGACATCGCAGGTCATCGGCGCTTTGCTGCCGGACCTGGCCTGCTCGCCGCGCAGGTCTCGGCAGCTGCGGCGCAGGGCCGGGCCGTTCACGCCTTTCGGGGAATGTTGCATTGGATGCAACTCCGCCTATTTGGGCCAGCGTGGCCGCGCCATGGCGCAGGTCGTGCAGGCGGACGGGCGGCAGGCCCGCTCCCGTGGCCAGCGCGCGGAAGGTGCGGGTCAGCCGGTCGGGAGCCATCGGGTCCCCGTTGAGGTTGGTGAACACGAACCCGCTCGTCCGGTAGCCGGGCCCGTACGCGCCCGCCTCGGCCCGCTGCCGGTCACGGTGGGCACGCAGCGCCGCGACGGTCGTGTGATCCAGGGCGATGACCCGGGTGCTGTGCGCCCGGCCGTCGTATTGCTGCAGCTGCTGGGTGATCACCGCGGTCTTGCCGTCCAGGTCGATGTCGCACCAGCGCAGCCCGGCGGCCTCGCCGCGACGCAGCCCGCGCAGCGCGATCAGGTGGTAGGCGGCATACAGCCGGTGCTCTTCTATGCTGTGCAGGAACTGCGCGGTCTGCTGGGCGGTCCACACCGCGACCGCGGGCCGCTCCCCGGTCCGCCGCCACTGTTCGATCCGGTAGGGCCTCCAGACCACCGCCCGCGGGCGGCGCGCGCGGGGCAGTTCGGCCTTGGCGGCCGGGTTCTCCGTCAGCAGTCCCCGGCGGATCGCGTCGTTCAGCGCAGCCCGCAGCGTGGCCCGGATCCGGGTCAAGGTCGCGGCCGAGACCGGCGTGCCCAGGGCCTGGTGCTGGCGGATGATCGCGGCGAACATGGCCTGCACCTGGGCAACAGACAGCTCGCCCAGCAGCACCTCCCCCAGGTACGGGGCCAGGTACAGGCGCACGTGCGCGGCATAGCCGCGCACGGTCGACGGCGCGGTGGCGGTGCGGGAGACCAGCCAGTGCGCCAGCCAGTCCCCCACCGTCAGCATCCGGCGCCGGTATCGCCGGGACGGGGTGCCCGCAGCCGGGCCAGCACCGCCACCGCAGCTGCACGGGACAGGTAGCCGCCCCGCCGGATCCGCCGGCGCCGCCCGTCCAGCCCGGCGGGCAGCTCCAGCCGTACGTACCAGCTCCCATGCCGCCCGCCAGCCAGCCGCGGGCACGCCCGCCCGTACTGCCGGCCGGTCGCCGGATCGACGCACCCGCACCGGCGGTACACGCATCCCTCGCTGATCATCACCCGCCACCTCGCATCCGCGCAGAGTAACTGAGCTACTCCCCTAAGGATGCGATCCGGCGTGATGCCCGGAACAGGACACCCCCGCACGCCAAGCCGGACCGGTTCCGGCGCGAAACGGGCATACCGGGTCACTCCCGCCCTCGATGCACGTGCGCACCATGGCCAGGGCAGCCCGGCACCGCACGGCTGGCCCACCCTGACCAGGGCCTGGGACTACGTCGCCGTAGCACCGGCACCTCACAGCAGGAGACGACACGCAGCCACCGAGCCCAGGACGCCGCAGGTCAGGGCATATGACACAGTTCTGGCACCCCACAGGTATCGCCGGGCCGGCCGCGTGGATCGCCAACTCCCTGCGGCAGACCAGGCAAGGACCCGGCGGCCTGCAGCTCAGCTGCCTGACGGCACCGGACGCGCGGGACCCGCAGATCATGCTCGCCGGCTTCCTGGTGCTCGGCGGGTGCACGTTCGCGTTCGGCGCGGCGCTGCGCGAGGCGCTCAGCCAGAACGCCCCGGGCGGCGCGGGACCGGGGCCCGCCCTCGTCCAGGGCGCCGGCCTGCTGACGGTCGCGGCGGGCCTGCTGCGCCGCGACCACATGCTGCTCAACGCGCCCGGCGGGCCGGGCGCTTCGTGGTATAGCAACGCGCATGACGCGATCAGCGGCCTGATCTACGCCAGCCTGATCCTCGCGTAGCTCGCGCTGGCACGGCGGTTCCGCCGTGACCCCGAGTGGCGGGCCCGGCGCCCATGGCTGCTGGCCGGCGCCGCCGCGACCGGCCTCATCCTCATCGCCTACGCCGCGGCCGTGACCGGACCCGCGGCGGCCATCCTGCAGCGCGCAGCCGTCACCCTGCCACAGGCCGCGGTCGCGCCATCGCGGCCCGGCTCCTGCGGCGCGCCGGCCGACTCGGTACGGTCTGATTCCGTGGGCAAGGCGAGCCGGAAGAAGGGACAGCGCCGACAGGGCGCCGGCCAGTCGCGCGCAGACTTCGAACTGCGGCACAGTTTCGCGCGGCTTGAGGCGAATCCCAGCCCGGCTCTGGCCGCGCACGCGTGGGGCGGCGGCAGCAAGCCTGAGCACGCCGCGATCCCGACATGGCCAGACGACTCCGCGGGCGACCGTTTCTTCAACACCCAGGGCACCGCCGATGCTGCCGAGGCTCCTCCGATCGTGGGCACGACCCTGCCCACGCCCGAGGAGATGGCGGCCACCTCAGAACTCTGGGTAGTCGCCACCAACGCACTGGTCCGAGCCGTCGTGCTGGACGGACTGACGGTCAATCATCCGGCAGTCAGCACGGTCATCGCGCTGCTTGAGCCCATCGTCAAGCAGGAACTCGCGTATTACGCGGACGAGACGACCTGGGACGAGTACCCGGAATCAGATGTCCCGCTGCGGCTGCTGGGTGACGAGGTGCTCATGGACGCGACGTGGGCGATCGCGGGAGACGACTCCCTAGCGTCGGTCCTCGCCCTGCTTGAGCGGCGCCTGGACACCGCCTTCGACACGCCCGGCCGGCCGGCGAGCCTGACCGGCAGGGCTGCCGCCGAGGCGCTGATCCGCGCCTTCCCCGACCACTTCGAGTGCCGGGCGCCCGGCGACGAAGCGTGCCTGGAGCGGCTGCGGGCGACGGGGCGCACTTCCTCCAACCCCTTGTGTGACCTCGTGCGCGACAAGGTCATCGCCCCGGAGGATGCGTTGCCCGTCGGCCTCACCATTCTCGCGGCGCTCGCGGACCTGGCCCGCACGAGCGCCTTCTCGGTACTGGACGCTTCCACGTAACGCCCTCACCCCAGGGGCGGAAATCGGCCTCGGAAACGCCATGGTACGTTCAGCACTCATCGTCCAAGCCGTACCAGGAGCGGATCCCTTGCGGATCACGAACTCGCGCCGACATGGCCGCAGATGATCCCTCCGAGTCGGCATAACCGTCTGTATCCGGATCACCGCATGTCCCAGCCCCGCGGACCTCGCGGCCCGCCTGACGGGCCGCTCTCAAGACTGCGTGCCAGGCCAAGTCGGCCCCCGCCGCCGTTAGGGAGACCGAACGGCCGATATGGCGGTCACCGTCATTCATCTCGAATCTCAGCGGCCCGGCGCGCCAACGTGTGCGAGGAATCCGCAGCTCGCCCTAGATACGGCGATAGCCCCAGCGTGGGCTCTGCCGCGCCAATGGCTCCACGAGCTTCCGCACCTCATCCGGTATGGGCGATCGCCCGCGACATTCGGGTACGTTCTTTTTCTCTTGACCATTCGCCGGCCCCAGGCCAGCAGGGTGCCCGGCGTCACGATCCAGTGCAAGCGGAAGTGACCGGGCAGCAGCCAGCCGAGTGGCCTCCGGGGCGGGCGCGCCGGGCCGCCAGCGCCACGGCCGGGCCCGGACGCTGAGACAAGGGCCTGGCAAGAAGGGCGAAGGTGTCGAGAGCCGCGTCCGCGATCGCCGTGACCAGGGCCCCGGCGCCGCCGGGCCAGTCATCCGCGGCCTGGTCAACGGTGGCCCGCAGCTCCGGGGCAGCCCTGGATCGCTGCCGGGATCCTCGGCGGTCATCCGGTGGGCGAGGAACGCGGCTCGGCTGACCGCCTCAAGCTCGTCGGCGAGGAGCACGGCTCGCCGGGCCGCTGCCTCCGCCTTCCGCTGCTGCTCGGCTTCTATGAGCTCGGGTGAGATCCAGTGCGTCCGGTAGGCGCGCTCGAGGTTCTCCTCGCCGGTCTTGGTGAAGCGCAGCCGGTGACGGCTTGGGGTCCAGGAGACATAGATGGTCTCGCGCGGCTGGAGGCCTTCGCTTTGTGCCCAGCTTTGCAGGATACGGAGCGCGCTGCTCAGCTTTCCGAGGCTGGCCTCGGTGACCTGTTCAAGGTAGGGAACCCGCCTGCGCCGCCAGGCTTCGGCGTGTTCCTTGCTAAGCCAGCCGAGTCCGATCAGCACATCGACGGGCGCGACGAACCGGTGGCGCCGTAGGTCCGCGTTCGCAGCGGCCACGAGCCGGTGTTCAAGGCGGTTGGCCATGTGTTCGCGGCTCCTTGGATCGGGGTCGTCTGTGTCTGGCCAGTCGCGCCATTATGGACCATGCGGTACCGGCGTGCTGTGGAGAAGATCCGGATCCTGGCCGAGGCGTGCGAGGACTTCAGCAAACGCTTCCCGGGTGAGGAACCCTTGCTAACTGAGGCGTACGTGTTCGGCGGCGTCCTCCGCGGGGCCGACCCGCTGGAGTTCGTGGAAGTCGCTCTGGTGCTGAATCTGCCTCCGGACGAGGTGGTCTGGGAGACGACGCCGCGCGGGACCCTGTGGCTGGCCGACTACCTGCGGCTGAGCAAGGGAGGGTTCGCGTACTTCTGGCGATCGCATCTCGATCCCGTGGCGAACCATCACATCCGCGAGCCGGTGCGGTTCTGGTCCCTGGACGGACCCGACGAAGACGTGCTGCAGGCGCTAGCCGAACGGCGGCTCGATGGCCTGCCTCGGGTGACGTCCGCGCCGGAAGCCCAGCGGGAGCAGCTCACCGGGGAGCTGGAGGTGGCGCTCAGCCGACTACGCTCGGTGCACGCCAGCTACTGGGACTATGACTGGCGGCGGGCGAACCGCGGCGGCGGCCGGTATCCCGAGCACGAGCTGTGGGAGGCCGTCCAGGGCTACCTGGACCTGCTGGACGCCGATAAGGAAGTCTGATCGTGATGCCCGGGCGGATCCGGGACGCCGAAGCGGCGCTACACCACGCCGCACGCCGGTAGGGTCGTTCCGTGGACGACGCCGCGCGCTCAGATGCCGCCAAACTCGCGCTCGACTCCCCCGTCGTGACCCAGGCTGTCGCGCTCAGCAGGTGGATCGCCGAGTCGGGTCCGCGACCGCTCACCCCGCGGCAGGTGCTCCGCAAGCCCGACATCCCGGTCGCCGCCGCGGTGATTGGCGTGGCCCCGCCAGAGAACCCGCGTACCGCGGCTGACGTCCCGGCGCTGAACCGGCCGTGGAACCTGACGCTGGCCATGGGCCTACTGCGAGCCGACGGCGACACGGTAACCGCGGGACCCGCGCTGGCGACCTGGCCGCCCGACAGCCCGGCCATCCTGGCGGCGTGGCTCGACGGCTTGCTGACCATCTCCGGCTCTGAAACGGGAAGCCCGTGGGACGATACGCCCGCGATGGACATCCTCGTGTTCCTCACCGCCGTCCAGGAGGCGGCAGATGGCGTGCCGCTCAGGAAGCAAGCGACGGAGCTCGCCGAGCGGATCGGCTTTGGCCCGGCGATCTTCTGGCCGGAGAAGAGGATCGCGAACACGGCGGAGCGGCTCGCGTCGTTCGGCGCGATCGGCGGCGGCGAGGTCACCTCGCTTGGCCGGTGGGCGGCGGCGCGGCTGCGGGACCAGCTCGCGGAACCCGATGAGGAGCTCACCGCCGCCGAACTGATCGCCTACCTGGCGGACTGCGACGAGGCCGAACGGGACGAGGACGCCTGGGCCTGGCTGGACGCCCAGCCCGATCCCGCGGATGCCGCACGGCAGCTCCTGACGGCGGGCGCGTCGATGGAACCCCGGCTGCGCTGGATCGCCGCCGGCGTAGTCGAGCTGCTGCAAGAAGAGGCCCTGCCGGTGTGGCGCGAGATGGCCGCCGTGCCCGGCATGGGGCCGCACGCGAAGTTCGCCCTCTTCACCCTGGAGGCAGGCCCCGAGCCGGATGACGGTGAGTGGCGCTGGCTGGCCGTCGAATCCGCCGCGGTGGCGCTGGCGGAGAAGGGGACGGACGAGGCGGTCACCGTGCTCTGGGAGGCCCTCCCGGCGCAGAAGCTGGCGGCGGACGACCTGGAGCACCGCCTGGCCGTGGTCCGGGCGACCGATCATCCGTCGGCGCTGTCTCTCGCGGCGGCCATCGCGGACTTCGTCGCGTCCGCCGGAGCAGAATCGCTCAGCGTGAACCAGTGCCTGCAACTGAAGGTCTCGCTCGCGCGCTGGCGGCCGCCGATCTGGCGGACCGTGCTGATACCGGCCACCGCGAACCTCGCCACGCTGGACCTCGTGATCCAGGCCCTGTACGGCTGGGACGGCGACCACCTGCACGCCTTCCGGGTCCGCCGCGCGACGTACAGCGACCCGTCGTTCTCGCTCGAGGAGACCCGTGACGAGTACGCCATGCGGGTGCTGGCCGCGCTCAACGCGGGGGGCGGCAAGATCACCTACGAGTACGACTTCGGCGCGAGCTGGATCCACGAGATAGCGCTGCAGAAGAAGGTGCCACGGGAGCCCGGCGCCGAATATCCGTTCTGCGTCAAGTACAGCGGCGACTCACCGATCGAGTATCCGGACTATGACAGCGACGAGGAGCAGCAGCCCGAGCCGTTCAACCTGGAAGCGGTGAACCGCCGCCTCGCCGCGCTTGAAAGCGGCCAGCCGTAAAATCCTGGTCCCGTGACGGATGACGCGCTCCGTTTACTAGGCTGGTGAGCCGTGGCGGACAAGGATCCTCTCATCCTGGACTTCAGGAACGGCAGGGTGCTCGATGGCTCGCACTGGGCCGACGGGCGGGCCAACTGGGACGACATAGACCTCGAGGACGCGTTCAACCTCCCGCCGGTGCTCCCGCCGGTCCGCCTGCCCGAAGGGGCGGAACTCGCCGCCCAGGCGAGGCGATCCGCGCTTCTCGCCGACCTCCGTGCTCTTGCCGACGAAGTCCGCGAAACGACGGTACAGACGGCCGCCGTGGACCCTGCCCTCCTCCGGCTGGCCGAAGAAGCCGAGCTCGTGGACAGGGACGACGAAGACCTGGCTCCCGGCGAAGACGCCGGATGGCTGGACGACCTGGCTGACGATAACGACGCGCTGGACGCCTGGGAGTACACGTTCGCCGTGGTCCTGGACACTACCCTGGAGGCGGCGGACGATTCGGATCCCGTCGTCGCCGACGATCTCGACCTGGACGGGCACGGCCCCGCGCTGGTGACGAGGCTGTTCCTGAGTCGCCGGGACGGCGTTCGGATCACCCAGCTGGCCGGCGCCGTCAAGGATGCCGCGACGGCCGACCTGGAGGCGGAGGAGGCCGACAGGCAGTGGCAGGAGTGGGTCGATGCCCACGGTGACCTGTGGGTGCCGAAAACCTACGCCACCAGGCGATATTCGTGAATCACGCCCCCGGCGCGATCGCGCCGCTGGACCCGGAACTGATCCGGATCCGGGATGCCGTCGGGCAGTTGCCGTAGCGGCGCTGCCTGCTTCAGGGCGCGGTGCGGCCGGTGGGTGTTGTAGAAGTCCTCGTACTCGCGCAGCACGATCATCAGGTGCCGCTGATTCCACACCAGGGTCCGGTCCAGCAGCTCGCGGCGGCAGCTGCCGACCCACCGTTCCATGATCGAATTCATCCGGGGCGCCTGAACCGCAGCACGGATTATCCTGGCGCCAGCGGCACGGAAGACCTCATCGAACGCGGCGGTGAGGCTGGCGTCCCTGTCATGCAGGACGAACTTCACCCGCGTCCCGGCATCCTCCAGGTCCATGAGCAGGTTCCGGGCCTGCTGGACCACCCACGCCGGGACCGGGTGCCCGGTGGCTCCGAGGACGCGTATCCGGCGGGTGCCGTGCTCTATGACGGCAAGGACGTAGACCTTCGTTCCGTTGAGCAGGCCGGCGGTGAAGAAGTCCAGCGCCAGGATCCCCTGCGCCTGGGACCGCAGGAACTCGGCCCAGCCAGGTCCCTCCCGGCGGGGCGCGGGATCGATGCCGGCGTTCTTGAGGATCTGCCAGACCGTGGACGGCGCCACGGTGATGCCGAGCCCGGCCAGCTCGCCGTGGATGCGGCGGTAACCCCACGACTCGTTCTCCCGGGCAAGCCGTAGCACCACCGACCGGACCTTCCGGTGCGTTGCCGGGCGCCCGGACCGGCCCTGGCGCGACCGGCGCGACCACCGGCGGCGGACGATGTCCCGGTGCCACCGCAAGATGGTGCCCGGGGTGACGGTCAGCCGCATCGCGGCGAGACGGTCGATCGGCAGCGTCCCGGCCAGCAGGGCAAGCAACGCCCGGTCCGGCCACGTCAGCCGGGCACGAGCCCCCGGCCGCTCACGCCCGGCGACAGCGAGCTGGTGACGCAGCATGAGGATCTCGGCGTCCTTCCACCACGCCTCCCGGCGCGACAAGCCCAGCAGCGACACGGCACGGGAAACGATCAGGAAGATCAGCTTCAAGCCCACAAGCCGAAGATCATCCCACCTCCGGTCGGGCCAAGACCGGCCCGGCGCATACCGAACGCTCGACCGCGCTCTGTAGGGCCTATGCCCAGGCGGCATAGGTTTTCGGCATCCTCACCGGTTCCCGCCGCGCCGCGGCCGACGCGTCGGCGATGTGCATAATCACCTGTGCGAAATTCTCGGGCCGCGCCCCGGGGAAGCTGAGTTCGGCGATTGCCATGACGGAGTTCTGGTCCAAGGTGCCGTCATCGCCGCTGATGAGCTCGGACACCCAGGCCCGCGCCTTCGCCCGCGCGGTCCGGTACCCCGTGCGGGCACGCCTGGACGCGATCGCCTTAACGGCCCGGTCCGCGCGCTGCCGGACCCGTTCGCGCGAGATCCCGAGGTGAGCTCCGATCTGTGCCAAGGTCTGCGGAGCGCCCCCGGACAGTCCGAGGCGTCGTTCCAGCACCCCGCGGTCGCCCTCGTCCGGAACCGCCGCCACCGCGGCGGCTACCAGCCTCCGCACGCTCTCGCCCGTCCGTGCCAGAACCTTCCTGAGATCCCCGGCATCCGGCAGATCGGTCAGCCCTGGCACGGCGCACTCCGCCGCCCAGTCATTGAGCAGCAGACGGCCATGCGCCTGGTACGGACGGCGTCCGCGTTCCCAGAGAACGTCGGCGGGGAACTGCACCAAGTCGCCGAGCGCCGGACTGGCGAGGAACCTGGCCCGCCGCTCGCTGTCGTTGATCCGCTGCCAGATGTCGAGCACCTCGCCGACGTCAGATGCCGGGGGTAGCCGGTGCGCCGGAGCCTCGTCTGCCGGGCCGAGGATGGGCAAGCGGCGTGCGCCAGTCGAAGTAGGGATCAGCCAGCCTCGCCGTGATCCAGCCGAGCTGCTCCTCTTCGGGGATATCCTCCCTGGCGGGAATCATCCTGAGCAGCCGCGACACGATGGCACCCGCGTCCGCCCGCGCTGTTCCGCGATCACCGCGAGGTCGGCGCCCGCCCGCACCGCCGCGACGAGCTCCTCGTCTTCCTCCCGCGTCCACCGCGCCCCCGGCCAGGCAAGCGGAGCACCACCGGCACCCTCGGCAGGGATCCGGTGGTCACGCACGGATAATGCTCCCGTGCGCGGCGACACCGCAAGAGGCGAGCTGCCCGCGATCGTCACTGTCCCGCGGCCTGCTGGAAGGAGTGCGCATTGACGACACCGACCCCGATCCTGCTGTGACGCGACGGCCCAGTTCCGCGACATGAACACCGCGGGTCAACAATTACCACTTGCATGCCTGGCGTCTGTGAAAGATCCCCAAGGATTTGTAAGGTCCCAATGTGGGCATGGTGGCTTCTGAAAACGAACTCCGTGGCGTCGCGCGGCTCGCGCGGGAGAGCGTTGTCGTAGCTAACGCCGTCACGCTGGCCCGCTGGATCGGCACGGGCCGCCGTCCGGTGACGGCCGCGCAGGTGCTGCGCAAGGCCGACATTCCTGCGGCGGGCGCGGCTCTCGGCGTGGAGGTGCCGCCGCGGCCGCGCACGATGGCCGACATCCGGGCC
>WNGM01006488.1_pt1 | contig 21306 bp, 21 predicted proteins | sample 5400571 | NCBI WGS metagenome assembly WNGM01 (sample SAMN13153378, study PRJNA577476) | soil metagenome | isolation source: 100 cm soil or saprolite under Garry oak tree replicate 2 | place: USA:California | collected 2016-06-15 | reverse complement strand
GACTCGGACCCCGAGTTCCGCCTCACGGTCGATGAGGCCCACCGCGAATACGGGCGCGAGCGCGGACGGTTCGCCGCGGGAGCAGAGGACTGGGGGGGCGTGGGCGGCACGCGAGTTGGCGTGAAGTGTCTGCACGCGCACTACGCGTACCACCTGGCCGGGGGCGACGACCCAGTGGGGGCGTGGGTGGCCGGGAGGGTGGAGCCGATCCACCCGGAGAGAGAGGCCAGGGTGGCGGCGGTCGACCTGGGCACGAACTCCATCCGCCTGCTGGTGGCGGAGCCGGCCGGCGACGACTTCACCGAGCTGGCCCGGGACATGGTGATCACCCGGATCGGGCAGGGGGTCGACCGAACCGGGCGGATCGACTCCGAGGCCCTGGCCCGGACGGTCGAGGTGCTGGAGGGATACTGCCGCCGGGCCCGGGCCCTCCATGTTCGCCGGATCCGGGTGGCCGCCACCAGCGCCGTGCGGGACGCCGCGAACCGATCAGAACTGGAGGCCGCGGTGGCGGAGAACGCCGGATCGCAGCTCGAGGTGATCGCCGGGGAACGGGAAGCGGCGCTGTCGTTCCGGGGGGCCACCGCCGACCTGGACCGGCCGGTCCCGTTCCTGGTCATGGACATCGGCGGCGGCAGCACGGAGTTCGTCTTCGGGTCAGGCACACCGGAGGCCATCATCTCCACACAGATGGGAAGCGTTCGGCTCACGGAGCGGCTGGTCCGCCATGACCCGCCGGCTTCCAACGAGCTGGCGGCACTTGACGCCGCGGTGGACGAGGTCCTGGAGGAGGTGGATCGGACTGTGCCCGTTTCCCGGGCGGCGACGTTCGTGGCCGTGGCCGGGACCGCCACCACCGTGCAGGCCGTCGCCTTTGGCCTCCCCCGGTACGACCCCGAGGCCATCCATCGCTCCACGCTCACCGTGGAAACGGCGGAAGCCGTTCTGGAGCGGCTGGCGGGCATGACCACAGCCCAGCGGGCGGGCCTCCCGGTGATGGCGCCGGGCCGCGAGGACGTCATCGTGGCGGGGGCCACCATCCTGGTCCGGTCCATGCGCCGGTGGGGGTTCGAGCAGGCCCTGGTGTCCGAACGGGACATCCTGGACGGAAGACCCGCGATCGCCAGCTCGCCAAGCTCGCCGCCCGGCGCGCCGCCGAGCGCCGCAAGCGCCGCCGCCAGCGCATCACGGCCGGCGCGGTGGCCTTCGCGGTGGCGGCGGGAGGCGGGATCTTCGCGTTCGTCGCGTTCACCGGGGGCAAGGCCACGCCCAGCCCGGCCGCCTCGGCGTCGGCATCGACCAGCGCGACCCCCTCGCCCAGCTACAGCCCGACGGCCGTGCCGAAGGTGGTCACGACCGTCACGCTCGCGCCGCCAAAGGTGACCGCGGTGGCGTGCGGGGCCAAGGTCCCCGCGGCCGCGTCGAAGGGGAAGCCCCAGTTCTCGGGGCCGCCGCCCATCCTGATCGACACCACCAAGACGTACCTGGCCACGCTGCACACCTCGTGCGGCGACATCACGATCAAGCTGCTGACGAACCCGGCTCCTATCACTGCGAACAACTTCGTGTTCCTGGCCAACCACAAGTACCCGGGACCGGCAGGGGCGGGCCCGGGTACTCGATCCCCGACGAGCTCCCTGGGGGGGCGAAGTACACGACCGGCGTGGTGGCCATGGCCAACGCCGGGCCCAACACCGGCGGGAGCCAGTTCTTCATCATCACCGGGCCGCTGGGCGGACACCTGGACAGCGCGCCCAACTACTCGATCTTCGGGCAGGTGGTGAGGGGGCTGGACGTGGCCCAGAAGATCCAGGCCATCCCGGTCCAGGGGGCGAAGGCCGGGGACCCGAACGCCGACGGGACGCCGTCGCAGACCGTCTACATCGACTCGGTCACCATCACGGTGAAGGGTGGAGCGGCCTCGCCGTCGCCCCCCCCGTCGTCCAGCCCGACGAAGTCGAAGAAGCCGAAGCCCTCGCCGTCCGCGTCCTGAGGTCCGCCGCCGCCCGTCGCTACAGGCGGACCACGTTCGGGGAGTCCATGCCCACCGTGGCGCCCCGCGAGTCGAACAGCAGCACGGCCGTGCGAACCAGCATCCGGACGTCCGTCCCGGGATGCGACGTCAGCAGGACCACGCAGTCCTGCTGGGCCACGTCCTCCTCCGTGAGCGGCCGGGAGATCAGCACTCGGTCGCCCAGGTGGAGCTCCGGAACGAAGGGGTCGTGGTAGGAGAGGTCGGCCCCCTTGGAGGCCAGCTTCTCCATGACCGCCAGGGAGGGGGACTCCCGGAGGTCGTCCACCCCCGGCTTGTACGCGACGCCGACGGCCAGGACCTTCGAGCCGCGGACCGCCTTGCCGGCGTCGTTCAGAGCCTCCCCGATCCGGGCCACGACATAGCCGGGCATCCGGTTGTTCACCTCGTTGGCATGCTCGATGAAGCTGATGCGGTAGCCCAGCTGCTGGCCGGCCCGCCACGAGAGGTAGGACGGGTCGATGGAGATGCAGTGCCCGCCGACCCCGGGGCCCGGCCAGAACGGCATGTAGCCGAACGGCTTGGTCGAGGCGGCCTGGAGGGCCTCCCAGATGTTCACGTCCATCTCCCGGGCCATGATGGCCAGCTCGTTCACCAGCGCGATGTTCACCTGGCGGAAGGTGTTCTCCACGAGCTTGGCCATCTCGGCCTCGCGGGGCGAGGAGGTCTTCACCACCTCCCGCACGAAGTGCGAGTAGAAGCTGGTGGCCAGGTCGCGGCACCGGTCGGTCAGCCCCGCCACGATCTTCGGCGTGTTGTCCAGGCGGTGGACGCTCTGGCCGGGGTCGATGCGCTCCGGGGAGTAGGCCAGGGCGAAGTCCCGTCCCGCGGACAGCCCCGACGTCTCCTCCAGGATGGGCCGGAGCAGCTCCTCGGTGGTCCCCGGGTAGGTGGTCGACTCCAGGATGACCAGCCGGCCGGGGCGGAGGTTCAGTCCGACGTCGTGGGCGGCCTTGCGGACGAGGGACAGGTCGGGCGTGTGGTCGGTGAGGGGTGTGGGGACGCAGATGATGATGACCTCGGCCCGTTGCAGGATGGCGGGGTCGGTCGAGTACTCGCCGTCCTCCACGCTGGCCAGGTCGGAGTCGGTCACGTCGACCACGTAGGAACGGCGGTCGCGCAGTTTCTCGACCTTCTCCGGGTTGGCCTCCAGCCCCAGCACCGGGAACCCGGCGTTGGCCACGACGACCAGCAGCGGCAGGCCGACGTAGCCGAGCCCGACCACGCCGACCGTGGCCTCCTTGGTGCGGATCCGCTCCGACAGGATGAGGAGGGGATCGATGTCGAGTTCGACGCTCATGTCAGGGGTTTCCTCGTCGAGGTCGGGGAAGCGAGGCCGGACCATGCTAGGCAGTCCACCCGCGCGCGGTCAATCATTCGCCTCCCCATTCTCGATCGGAGCGACCCGACGATGGCTTGAGGCGAGCCCTCGACGCCTACAATCGAGTGCCTGGCCCGGGTGTCGAAACCGGTAGACGACGGTCGCTTAAAACGACCTGCCCCGCGAGGGGCGTGTGGGTTCGAATCCCACCCCGGGCACCTACCCAGAACCCCCAGGTCGAGGACCATGTCCCACCTTGTGGGCGTCTTCGTGGTCCCAGTCTGGTCCCAAGCGCCGGGGAGCATGTACCGGTCCGCACCAGCGCCCGGCGAAGGCAGGTCCCCCCGAATGGGGGGCATTCGGCCCGCGACAATCCAGGTGGTGGTGCTTCGATCGGGAGGAGGCAGGGCAGCCTGCGGAGCGGAGGGGCGGGGCGATGCGCATTCGATGGATCATTGTGAGGCGAATTGGAGTCGCAGTAGTCGTCCTGCTGGCAACGCTCTGGGCCGCCGGGCCGAGTCCGGTTCGCGCCTCGGTGCCCGCGTTCGGCCTTCTGCACAGCTTCTCGGGCGGATCCGGGGGCCAGAATCCGAACTCGACGCTCATCCAGGGCTCGGATGGGTTCTTCTACGGCACGACGTCGGGAGACCTTGCGGGTACGGACCACGGGTCGATCTTCAAGGTCGATTCCCTCGGGAACTTCGCGGTCGTCCACAGGTTCTCCGGCTCCGACGGCGACCAGCCCGTGGGGCTGGTCCAAGCGGCCGACGGCACCTTCTACGGCGTCACCAACCGAGGAGGCACCGGAGGCTGCTACCTGGGATGCGGGACCTTCTTCCACATGGATGCGGCTGGAAGAGTGAGCGTCCTGCACAACTTCCAGGGCCCGGAGGGGGAATTCCCCAATCCCGCGATCGCCCAGGGTTCCGACGGCTCCTTCTACGGCACCACCAACATGGGAGGCGATCAGGGTCAGGGCGGCACGGCCTTTCGGATCGACACCGCGGGAAGGTTCACCCTGCTCCACAGCTTCGTCACCGCCGATGGGTATTTCCGAACGGCGGCCTCATCAGCGCCTCCGACGGCAACTTCTACGGGGTGACGAACCAGTACGGGCCGCAGCCCGGTGGCGGTGGGACCGTGTTCCGGCTCGAGCCCTCCGGCGTGCTCACCGTGGTGCACGCCTTCACCTTCACCGACGGGTACCAGCCCAAGGCTCGGCTCCTCCAGGCGAGCGACGGCGTGCTCTACGGGACCACCCAGGGCGGCGGCCCGGACGGGAACGGCGAGGTGTTCAAGGTCAGCACCTCCGGGGCGTTCGGGATCGTGTTTTCGTTCGACGACTTCGCTACCGTCGGCTACCAGCCGGTGAGCGAGCTGATCCAGGGCACGGATGGGGCCCTGTACTCGACGGCTCACACCGGCGGGCTCCCGACCGGCGAGCCCAATCGGAGCGGAACGATCTACCGGATCGACGTCGTGGGGGCCCCCGCCGTGCTGCACACGTTCTATGGACCGGACGGGGCGACGCCGCTGACCGGGCTCGTTCGGGGCCAGGACGGCCTCCTGTACGGAGTGGCGTGGGGCGGCGGCCCGTCGAGCCTGGGAACCGTGTTCCACCTCGATCCGGCCGCCCCCCTCCCCGTGGCGTCCCTCTCGTTCAACCCGAGCACGGTGACGCCCGGCGGCTCGTCGACCGGCACGATCCTGCTCGCGTCGCCGGCGCCAAGCGGGGGACAAGTCGTTGCACTCGACAGTGACAACCCGGGGGCCGCTCAGGTGCCCGTGACGGTCACTGTTGCATCTGGTCAGACCAGTGCCACCTTCACCGTCACCACATCGACGTGGATCACGGGGCCAGCAACGCCCAGGATCTGGGCCTCCGTAGGTGGAGTCGGATCCGGCACGATCCTCACGGTGGTGCAGTCGCCCCCACCGCCGCCCCCACCGCCGTCCCTTGCGTCTTTGACCCTGAACCCGATCACGGTGAAAGGAGGCGGCACGTCTGTCGGGACGCTCTCCCTCTCGGCACCGGCGGTGGAGGACATGGCGATCTCGCTCTCGAGCAGCAGGCCGGCGAAGGCGAACGTGCCCTCGACGGTGACGGTCCCGGCCGGGTCATCCAGCGCGACGTTCACGGTCAATACGTCCAAGGTTCCGAGGAAAGTGACGGTGACCATCTCGGCGAGCCTGAATGGAGTGACAGAAAGTGCCGTGCTCACCATCACGCGATGAGAGCGGGTGCGCTCGAAGGAGTTAATGACACCGGATCAGGCTGATCCTTGACCTCCGCATGCTCGGGTGGTGTTCCCAATCCCTTCCGGTCGGCTGGCCGTAGGACGGAGGACACCTCGAGGAAGGGAGGCTTCATGCGGCGGATCGTGGTGCTTGCCCTGGTTGGGCTCCTGACGCTCGCGATGTTCGGCCCGGTGAGCATGGCGTGGGCCAAGGGGGGAGACGTCGTCAAGACGGGTGGCTGCTCCAGGAGTGCAACCTGGAAGCTGAAGCTCAGCCCGGACAACGGGAAGATCGAAGTCGAGTTCCAGGTGGACTCGAACAAGGCCGGCCAGACCTGGCGGGTCAAGCTGTTCAATGACGGCTCCTTGTTCTTCACTCGGCTTCGAACCACGAACGCGCCGAGCGGCTCGTTTGAGGTCCGGAGGGTGACGGGGAACAGCGCGGGCGCCGACACCATCAAGGGCCGAGCGCGGAACATCAAGAGCGGCCAGCTCTGCGTGGGCAAGGCCACGTTCGGCGCGTAGCTGCCGTCGACGGGGTTACTTTCCGCCGATCTAGCGCTCGAGCCGCCTCAGGGGCCGTAAGCGCCGCTCGCCGTCAGAAGTCTCGGCGGCCTTCGAAGTGCGCTGCGGCCTCGGGCCGGATCAGCTGGTACAGCGCGAGGCGGTGGCCGCCGGGGGTCCGGAACGAGCAGCACGGGCCGTGGGGGATCTCGAACACGCCCTCGCGCTCCCACCCTCGGCGTTCCAGCTCCGCCAGCGCCGCGTCCAGGTCGCCCACCCGATACACCAGGATGGGCGCCTCGCCCTCGACATGGTCCGCGAGCAGCAGGAGCGGCGGGCCGGCTCCAAGGTCGACGGCCGCCACCCTGGTCCCCATGCCCTCGATGGCGAACACCTCCCGGCCTCCCATCACCTCGGTGAAATAGGTCCGGTCGGCCGCCACGTCGAGGCTCGGCATGTACAGGAAGTCGAGTTGCTCGAAGCGGACCCCGGCCACGGGCTCACTGTAAGCCAGCCATGCCGGCCGTAAGGTGTCGCCGTGGCGGGCCGGACGGAGGTCCTGGAGATGGCGGGCCGGGAGGTGACCATCACCAACCCGGACAAGGTCTTCTTCCCGAAGACCGGGCACACCAAGCTCGACCTGGTCCGGTACTACCTGGCGGTGGCGGACGGGGCGCTGCGGGGTGTGGCCGGGCGGCCCATGGCCCTGAAGCGGTACCCGAACGGCGCCGAGGGCGAGTTCTTCTTCCAGAAGCGGGCACCGCAGTCACGCCCGGAGTGGGTCGAGACGGTGGAGCTGGCCTTCCCGTCCGGGCGGACCGCCCACGAGATCGTGGTGCACGACGAGGCCCAGCTGGCCTGGGTGATCAACCTGGGCTGCATCGACCTCAATCCGCACCCGGTGCGCGCGGACGACCTGGAGCATCCCGACGAGCTGCGGGTCGACCTGGACCCCATTCCCGGGATCGAGTGGCCCCAGATCCTCGGCGTGGCCATGGTGACCCGGGAGGTGCTGGACGACCTCGGCCTCACCGGCTGGCCCAAGACGTCCGGCTCCCGCGGGTTCCACGTGTACTGCCGGATCGAGCCGCGGTGGACGTTCACGGAGGTCCGCCGGGCGGCCCTGGCCCTGGCCCGTGAGGTCGAGCGGCGGGCCCCCGACCTCGCCACCAGCAAGTGGTGGAAGGAGGAGCGCCACGGTGTGTTCCTGGACTACAACCAGAACGCGAAGGACCGCACGGTGGCCTCGGCGTACTCGGTGCGGCCCACGCCGGACGCCCGGGTCTCGGCGCCGCTCACGTGGGAGGAGGTGCCGAGGTGCGACCCCGCCGCGTTCACCATCGACACCGTGCCGGACCGGTTCACGCGCCTGGGCGATCCGTCAGAAGGGATTGACCAGGCCGCCGGGTCGCTGGAGCCGCTGCTGGAGCTGGCCGCCGAGCACGAGGCGGCCGGGTTCGGCGACGCGCCGTGGCCACCGCACTACGAGAAGCAGGCCGGGGAGCCGCCGCGGGTCCAGCCGTCCAAGCGCCGGACCGCGGCCGGCCCGAAGGTCCGGGAGGGCATCGTCCCGCCCCCGGCCCCCGGCAAGACGGTGGGGCCGACCGGCCGGCGCCGGACCTCCATGCCCCTCGTCGAGATCGCCCGCGCCGCTACGGAGGCCGAGGCCCGGGAGGGACTGGAACGGTGGAAGGCCCGGCACCCGGCGGTGTGGCCGTACCTTGAGCCGGCCGACATCCTGGTGGACTCGATGCGGGGCCGGAGCACCACCTGGACCCGGATCCGGCTGAACCTCCGCCACGTGCCGGAGGGGGAGCGTCCGGCCCAAGAACCGCTCGAGGTCGACTACGACCCCTGGGAGGGCGTGGAGTGGCCGCCTGACCAGCAACCTCCTGGGCGGCGGTAGTCCACGGGCCCACCCGGACCTCGGCGTCCCGGCGCTAGGCTTGGCCGGCCATGGCCGCAGCCGATGCTCGTACGCGCACCGAGTGGACCGGAGCGCAGCTCGACGCCCTGGCCGAGGCGCTGCTCCCAGCCGCCGGGGGGACGCACATGCCCGGTCCGGCCACCGTGGCGACGGGCCGGCGGGCCCTCGACATCCTGGCGGGCCTGCCCGCCTCGCTTCGGAGGCTGGTGGGGATGGAGCTCCGCGTTCTGGACCGGGTGGCCCGGACCACGCTGGGAGCCCCGTTCGCCGCGCTGTCACCGGAGCGAAGACGGACCCTGCTGGACCGGGCCGGGCGGCTGCCGGGCCTGCTGGCCGAGGCGGCACGACCCCTGGAGCTGCTGGCCGTGCTGGCGTACGCGGGTGCGCCGGAGGTCCAGGCCGCCATCGGCGCGGAGCCCGGCCAGCTGCTCCCCCTGGAACGCCCACTCCCGCCGGCCCGGCGCCTGCCGGTGCGCTCCCACCCCGACCTCGGGCCTGGGCTCAACGAGACGTTCGACGCCGTGATCGTGGGGTCGGGAGCCGGCGGGGCGCCTGTGGCTCGCGAGCTGGCCCGGGCCGGATGGTCGGTGGCGGTGGTGGAGGAAGGGGACGCCGTCGGCCGGGAGGACTTCACCGGCTCGGACATCGAGCGGATGGGGCGGCTGTACCGGGACGGCGCGTCGACGACCACGGTGGGCCGTCCCGCGGTGCTGGTGCCGATCGGCCGCGCGGTGGGCGGCACCACCGTGGTGAACTCGGGCACCTGCTTCCGGACGCCGGACCACGTGGTGGCCGGATGGGCCCGGACCTACGGGGTCGACATCTCGCCCGGGGGCCTGGTCCCGTTCTACGAGGACGTCGAGCGGACCCTGGGCGTGGCGCCGGTCCCGTGGGAGGTCATGGGGAACAACGGCGCCATCGCCCATCGCGGGGCGACCGCGCTGGGGATCCCGGGTCGCCCCCTCGACCGCAACGCGGAGGGCTGCCACGGGTCGGGCGTGTGCGCGCTGGGCTGCCCCGTCGACGGCAAGCGAGGCGTTCACATGAACTACCTCCCCCAGGCGGTGGAGGCCGGGGCGACCATCTTCGCCCGCCTCCGGGCCCACCGGGTCGCGGTCCGGTCGGGGCGGGCCGTGGGCGTGGAGGGCGACGTGCTCGACCGGTCCGGGCACGCCGTGGGCCCCTTCCGCCTGGGCGCGCGACGGGCGGTGGTGGTCGCCGCCGGCGCGCCGTTCACCCCCGGCATCCTGCGGCGCAGCGGGCTCCGGGGCCGGACCCTCGGCGGAAACCTCCGGATCCATCCGGCCACGGCGGTGGCGGGGCTGTTCGACGAGGACGTGGTCCCGTGGCGGGGCGTGCTCCAGAGCTACCAGGTGGACGCCCTGGCGCACCGGGGCATCATGCTGGAGTCCACGTTCCCGCCGCCGGGCCTGGCGGCGGCCGAGGTCGCCATGACCCTCCCGCCCGAAGAGCGTCTCCCGGTGCTGGCCCGGCTGCGGAACATGGCGGTGCTGGGCCTGCTGGTCTCCGACACCTCGGCCGGGCGGGCCGTGGACCTGGGACCCAGGCGGACGCCGCTGCTCACCTACCGGGTGAACGCGGACGACGCTCGCCGGGCCCTGGACGGCCTGCTGCTGGCGGCCCGGGTCCTGCTGGCGGCGGGGGCCACGGAGGTGTGGCCAATGGTGGCCGGCGCCGGCCGGGTCCGGACCATGCCGGAAGCCGAGGCGTTGCTGTCAAGGAAGTGGCCCGCCGCGGCACTTCGCCTGTCGGCGTACCACCCCATGGGCACCGCTCGCATGGGACTCGACCCGGGCGGCGTCGTGGACGGCTTCGGGCGGGTCCACGGGGTCGAGCGGCTGGTCGTGCCCGACGCCAGCGTTTTCCCCACCTCGCTGGCGGTGAACCCGCAGGTCACCATCATGGCGTTCGCCACGCGGGCGGCCCGGCGTATCCTCGACGCCTGGTGATCCCCTTCGACAGCTTCCTGCTGGACCCGCCCATGCTGGTGGGGTCGGGGTTCCTGGCCGCCCGGATCACCCGGCGCCTCAGCCCGGCCCGGCGGCGGCGGGCCCGGTGGGTGCTCGGGACCGGCACCATGACCGTGTTCTGGGTCACCTCGGTCTCGCTGTACCTGAACCGGGAATGGACCCGGTGGATCTGGGAGATGTGCCGGGCAGAGTCCGGGCGGGACTGGATGCTGAACTCGGGCGTGTTCCGCTTCGACCATCGGGACGTCTCCCCGGCCACCCATGCCGTCTCGGCGGGGATCCTGGCCACCTACCCGGCGTGGCTGGCGCTCGGCATGCGGCTGGGATCGCGCGAGACGGCGTGAGCCCGCCCGGCGCCAGCCCGCCCGGCGCGAGCGAGTTCGAACGTCGGGTCCTTCGGGTCGTGGCCCGGCTGCGGCCCGGCGAGGTCGCCACCTACGGTGAGATCGCGGAGGAGGCCGGCCACCCCGGCGCGGCGCGAGCCGTCGGCGGCGTGATGGCCAGGAGAAGCCGCCACTGACCGCGGGTTTGCCTGGATTGCCCTGCGGGTACACCGGGAGACGACGAAACACGCGGTCTGTAACACGACCGCGTTCAAGGCGCTCAGGGGAAAGGGTAGGAGGTCGGGATGGCCAGACGATCGGGGCCGGTGAGCCTAGTCGTCGCCTCCATCTTGGTGCTCGCGATTCCTGTCGTGATGCTGTCGGTCTCGTCGCACCGTGACCGGGGGGCTACGAACGTTCAGATCCAGTTCGCCGCGGGAGGCCAACAGGCGCCCGCGGCCACCTCGCAGGGGAAGACTCCCGCGACCAAGGGAGGAGCGGCCCACCCCGCCACCTCGCATCCCGGGGGAGCACCGGCGCGCCAGGGCGGCTCCAGCACCGGTCGCTCGAACGGAGGCTCCAGCTCGGTCCAGGGGAACAGCGGCGGGATGGCGGCCACGGCTTCCGATGCCTCCCTGCGGCGGCCGGCCCGTGCTCCCGTCCAGGGTGGCGGCGACACCTCGCTGATGGGGAACGACGGCCTGCCCGTCCCGATCCCCACTGCGACTGGACTTCCCAACCCGCTGCCGGCGGTGCCCTCCGTCCATCTCCACTTCGTCCCGAAGCCGCAGAAGCTCGTGCTGGCCAAGTGGGTCGCCCGGTGCGACGTGAGCGCGCCGGGGAAGCCCGGGACCATGGCGTTCGACGTGTACTACCAGCAGCACCCGAGCGCCGGTGTCGGGTTTCCTGTGGACGCCATGCAGTACCCTTGCGGGTCCGACTGGGCGATCATCCCGGGTGCGGACCCGTTCACCCCACCGGTGTGGATCGGCAAGACCGCGCCGTTCGTCCCGGCCACCAACTACCCGGGAGGCCAGATCTTCACGGCCGTGGAGGTGCCGGGCGCCCAGGTCGCGGCAGACCTTGCCGCAGCGGGCGTCCCCGTGGGCTCGGCCGGCCAGCTGGTGACGTACGGGTCCGACGGGGTGCCGGTGTACGCGCCGAACTGGTGGGGGCTCACGCTCGGCGTGAAGGACGCGGCGGGCCAGGCCATCTTCCATGACGGCGGCTACCCGCATCCGATGTGGCGGACGGACGCCTACTACTGGGGTTGGGGGAACCTCGGCGTGGGCCTGCCGTTCTTCAAGAACAAGGTCTAACAGCCCCGAGCCGAGCGCACCGAGCCCGCCCGCCCGGCTCGGGGGCCTCCAACCGTGGTCGGATGCCCGGATGGCGACCGCAGGCTGATGCCGCCCCCTGGTCCAAGCGCCTACCGTTCGTGGGCATGAACCTCCCGGTGGGACAATCGAGGCCCATGGAACGGGCCAGCGGTCCGGACGGCGGCTCTCGCTTCACGCCGAAGTCGCCGTGGCCGCGGTGGATCGACGGGGAGCTGGCCATCGTGGCGGCCGGCATCGCGCTGGGCAGCCTGGCCCTGGGTGGCCGTCACGAGTTCACCGCCTGGCGCTTGGCGCTCCTCGGCGCTGCCATCGTGCCGTGGGTCCTGGAGACCCGGGTGACCTTCCCCCTGCTGCCGTTCTCGGCGTGGGTGATCGGGTGGGAGACTGCCTACCTGTTCTCCGGGGGAGACCCGTTCTCCCTGATGCTGTTCGTCCTCCTGGTGGGGCGGACCTCGGCGGTCGGCACCCTCACCGAGTCCCGGCTGGTCGCCGCGGGCTGCGTGGCCGTTCCCGCGGTCCGTTCGCTGACCGTGGCCGGCTATTCGACGTCGTGGGCTTACTGGACCGTGGCCGTGGGGATCGCCTACCTGGCCGGCCGCTCCATGAACTACCAGCGCCGGCTGGTCGCCGAGCTGCACGCGGCGCAGGCCGAGCTGGCCCGGCGCGCGGCTTCGGAGGAACGGCAGCGGATCGCCCGGGAGCTGCACGACGTGATCGCCCACTCCCTGACCGTGACCATGCTCCACCTGACGGCGGCGCGGCTGGCCCTGGAGAACGACTCGGGGGAGGCGGCGGAGGCCCTGGCCGAGGCGGAGCGGCTGGGCCGCCAGAGCCTGGCCGACGTCCGCCGGGCAGTGGGGGTGCTGCGCGACGGCGGTGAACGCGGCGCGACGGAGTCGCCGCTCCCCGGGGCCGCCGACATCCCGGACCTGGTGGGGAGGTATCGCGACGCCGGCCTGGCGGTCGAGCTCCGGATGGACGGCGACCCGGCCGGCATGCGGGCCGCAGCCGGCCTGGCCGCGTACCGCATCGTGCAGGAATCGCTGAGCAACGTGGTCCGCCACGCTCCCGGGGCACGGGCCGACGTGGGCGTGCAGGTGGGGAGCCGGGAGGCCGTCGTTCGGGTCCGCGACTCCGGGCCGGGGGGCGGCCACCGGGCGGTCCCCGCCGGGGACGGGGGCGGGCTGGGCCTGATGGGGATGCGCGAGCGGGCGACCCTGCTCGGTGGAACCTTCCGGGCCGAGCGGTCGGGTGCGGGGTGGACCGTGGAGTGCCGGCTGCCCCTTCAGGATGAGGCTGGCGCGGGGCTCGATGGCCTGCCCGCGCCGGCCACCCGGGAAGCGGCGGCCCCGTGATCCGGGTCCTATTGGTGGACGACCAGCCCCTGGTTCGGGCCGGGCTTTCCCGGATCCTGCGTTCCCGGGACGGGTTCGAGATCGTGGGGGAGTGCGAGGACGGGGAGCAGGCCCTGGAGGCCGTGGCCGCCGACGGGCCGGACGTGGTGCTCATGGACGTCCGGATGAAGAACATGGACGGTGCCGAGGCCACCCGCCGGCTCCGGGCGGACCCGGATTCGCCGCCGGTGCTGGTGCTGACGACGTTCGACGACGACGAGGTGGTGCAGGCGGCGCTGTCGGCCGGCGCCGCCGGGTTCGTGCTGAAGGACGCGCCGGGGGAGGACATCATCCGGGCCACCCGCGTGGTGGCGGGCGGAGGCGCGTGGCTGGACCCCAACGTGACGGGGCGGGTGCTGGAAACCTACCGGTCCCAGGCGCTGCCCCGGGCCGAGGAGGCGGCGAAGGTGGAGGCGCTCACCGGGCGCGAGTTGGAAGTCCTCCGGCTCATCGCCCGGGGCGGGACGAACCAGGAGATCGCCCGCGAGCTGTTCATCAGCGAGGGAACGGTGAAGACCCACATCGGACACATCCTGGCGAAGCTGGGGCTGCGGGACCGGCCCGCGGCCATCGTGTTCGCGTTCGACCACGGCCTGGCCGGGCGAGGAACGGTCGGGGACACGACATGACGGCGGCACCGGAATCCGGCGGACCGGGCGGCGCTGGCGGCGCTGCTGGCGGTGCCGGCACCGTCCAGGCCGACACCATGCTGTTCAACCCGTTCCTGCCGGAGATGCGGGTCGATCCCTATCCGGCGTACCACCTGCTGCGGGCGGCGGACCCGGTCCACCGGGTGCCACTGGAGATCGGGCCCGAGGTGTGGATCCTCAGCCGGCACCGGGACGTCTCGGCCCTGCTGCGCAACGCCCACGTCTCCAGCGACCGCCGGAAGTCCGACCTGTACGAGGCGTTCCTCCAGGCCCTCCCGGAGGAGCTCCAGCGCGAGGAGCTGACCCCGTCGATGCTGTTCCTCGATCCGCCCGATCACACCCGGCTGCGCAGCCTGGTGAACCAGGCGTTCACCGGGCGGGTGATCGGGCAGCTCCGGCCGCGCATCGAGGAGATGGTGGAGGGGTTGCTGGACGGGGTGGCCGGCGAGGGCCACATGGACGTGGTCGAGGACCTGGCGTACCCGCTTCCGGTGAACGTCATCTGCGACCTCCTGGGGGTGGCCTCGGACATGGACCGGGAGCTGCTCCGGCGGTGGTCGCTCGACCTCATCTACACGCTCGATCCGATGGTGGCGCCCGAGGCGCTCCTGCGCGCCCAACGAGCAGCGGCCGCCTTCCGCGAGTACCTCCGCGGGCTGATCGCCGAGCGCCGGTCGCGTCCCGGCACCGACCTGCTGTCGGGGCTGATCGCGGCGGAGGACGAGGGCGGCCGGCTGAGCGAGGGCGAGCTGGTGTCGACCTGCGTGCTTCTGCTGGTCGCGGGGCACGAGACGACGTCGGGGCTGATCGGCAACGGCACGCTGGCGCTGCTGCGAAACCCCGAGGAGCTTCGGCGCTGGCACCGGGAGCCGGGCATCGCCCGGCCGGCGGTGGAGGAGCTGCTCCGCTACGACAGCCCGGTGCAGCTGACCGGCCGGTTGCTGATGGAGGACCTCGAGGTGGACGGCCGGACCCTCCCCAAGGGAGCCGAGGCCGTGGGCCTGCTGGGCGCGGCCAACCGCGACCCGGAGCAGTTCCCGGACCCGGACCGGCTGGACCTCGGCCGCGCCGAGAACCGACACATCGCGTTCGGCAACGGGATCCACTTCTGCCTGGGCGCCGCGCTGGCCCGCGTGGAGGGCCAGGTCGCGCTGGGCCGGCTGGCACGCCGGTTCCCGGACATGGAGCTCGCCGGCGACCCCGTGTGGCGCGACACCATCACGCTGCGAGGCCTCCGGAGCCTGCCGGTCAGCCTCGCGTAGCGAGCGTGGGTCCAGCGCGGAGCCTGGCTCGTACGTCGGCGACCTGGGCTCGAACCGAGGCAGGGGCCGGACCACCGGGCTGGGTGCGGCGGGCCACCGAGCGCTCCGGGGTGAGCTCGGCGGCCGTTTCCGGTCCGAGGTGGGGGTCGAGGCTGGCCCATTCCTCGGGGGTCAGATCGAGCAGGGTTCGGTGGGTGGCCTCGAGCTCAATCACCAGCCGAGCGACCCGCTGGTGGGCCTCGCGGAATGGCACGCCGGCGCGGACGAGCGTCTCCGCCAGGTCCGTGGCCAGCAGGAACCCGTCCTGGCAGGCGGCGCGCATCCGTTCGGCGTCGAACACCAGCGTCCCGACCATGCCGGCGACGGCCTCCAGCGCGGGCGCCAGCGCGTCGTGCGCATCGAACACCGCCTGCTTGTCCTCCTGGAGGTCCCGGTCGTAGGCCAGGGGCAGCCCCTTCATCACGGTGGCCAGGCTGACGAAGTCGCCGAGGACCCGGCCGGCCCGGGCCCGGGCCAGCTCCGCCACGTCGGGGTTGCGCTTCTGGGGCATCATGCTGGACCCGGTGGCGAACCCGTCGTCCGGGCGGGCGAAGCCGAACTCGCTGCTGCACCACAGGACCAGATCCTCCCCCAGGCGTGACAGGTGCACCGCGGCGATGGTGCAGGCCGACAGGAACTCCAGGGCGAAGTCGCGATCGGACACGGCGTCCATGGAGTTGAGGAAGGTGGCGTCCAGCCCGAGGGCGGCGGCCGTCCCCTCGGCGTCCAGCCCCAGCGTGGACCCGGCCAGGGCCCCGGCGCCCAGCCCCGATACGCTCGCCGCGGCGGCCGCCCGGTCCAGCCGCTCGGCGTCACGAAGCACCGGGAACGCGTGGGCCAGCAGGTGGTGCCCCAGCGTGACCGGCTGGCCGCGCTGGAGGTGGGTGTAGCCGGGCATGATGGTCTGGGCGTGCTCGTCGGCCCGGTCGGCCAGCGCCGATGCCAGCGAACGGGCCCGCCCCGCCAGCGCCCGCGCGGCGTCCTTCACCCACAGGCGAAGGTCCGTCGCCACCAGGTCGTTGCAGGGCGTCGATCTCCTCGGCCAGGGCCTTGCGCTCGTCGGCGTCCAGCAGGCCGGCCCGGGCCAGGGCCTCCACGTGGGCCCGGGTGGCCGCGAGGTCCTGCCGGATCAGGCGGCGGTCCACAGGCAGGGACCGGGTGAACGCCATCACGGCCTCGTCGGGCCCGTCGGTGAACCGCCCCGCCCACACGGGCCGGGCGGTCGGGGTCCCGCCCCTTCCCGGTGGCGGTTCGACCATGCGCACCGGCTCCGGTCGGATCGCCGGCGGCGGCTGCGCTGGCGCCTCCGCCGGCGCCTCGGGGGAGGGGGCGAGGGCACCGGCCGCGGACTGCTTCTCGGCCCACACCTTCAGCGGAAGCGTCCACAGGGACACGAACCCGGCCGACTGCCGGTGGTCGAACCGGTCGCCTGCCCGGTCGTACGTGGCCAGCGCGTGGTCGTACAGGGCGCGGTCGCTGCGCCGGCCGGCCACCGTGCACGAGCCCTTGTAGAGCCGCAGGCGGACCTCGCCGGTGACGTTCGACTGCGTCTCGGCCATGAAGGCGCGGAGTGAGGCGTGCAGCGGCCCGTGCCACAGGCCGTAGTAGCAGAGCTCCGCCCACCGCCGCTCCACCCCGGCCTTCTCGTGGGCCAGCTCCCGCTCCAGGGTGAGGTCTTCGAGGTCCCGGTGGGCCAGGATCAGGGCCAGCGCGCCGGGGACCTCGTACAGCTCCCGTGACTTGATGCCGACCAGCCGGTTCTCCAGCATGTCCACCCGGCCGAAGCCGTGGGCGGCGCCGATCGCGGTGATCCGGGCGATGAGGTCGGGGAGGGAGAGGGCCTCGCCGTCCAGGGCCACGGGGCGACCGGCCGCGAAGCCGACCATGAGCTCCTCGGGCCGGTCCGGCGCGAGGCGCGGATCGACGGTCAGGCCGAACGCGTCCTCCGGCGGCTCCGTCCAGGGGTCCTCCAGCGGGCCGCACTCCACGGTGCGCCCCCACAGGTTCTCGTCCACGGAGTACGTTTTCGACTCACGCGAGACTGGGATGCCGTAGCGATCGGCCAGGGCCAGGGCCTCTTCCCGGGACAGGGCCGCTTCCCGCACCGGGGCCAGCACGCCGAGGTCGGGGGCCAGCGCGGCGAACGCGGCCTCGAACCTGACCTGGTCGTTGCCCTTTCCGGTGCAGCCGTGCGCGACGTGGCGGGCGCCGGTTTCGCGGGTCAGGGCCACGGTCTCCGCCGCGATGAGGGGCCGGGCCAGCGCCGAGACCAGCGGGTACTTCCCCTCATACAGGGCGTTCGCGTGCAGGGCCGGGAGGCAAAACGACTCCGCGAAGCGTTCCCGGGCGTCGATAACCCGCAGTTCGGCGCCAGCCGCCTCGGCGCGCGCCGTGACCTCCTCCAGGTCGAACGCCTGGCCCACGTCCACCAGGGCCGCCACGACGTCCAGGCCCTGGTCGTCGCGCAAGGTCCTCGCGGAGACGGACGTGTCCAGCCCGCCGGAGTAGGCGAGGACGACGGTGCCACGTGAGGTCACGGCAGCCCCGCCAGTTCCCTGAGGGCCGCCGCGACGTCCGAGCCCGGCACGCCCTCGCGGACTACGACCAGGATGGTGTTGTCGCCGGCCACGGTGCCCAGGACTCCGTCGACGGCGCCGCGATCGAGCCCCTCCGCCACGGCGTTGGCCGCCCCCGGCGGCGTCTTCACCAGCACCAGGTTCCCGGAGACCTCCACCGACAGCGCGAACTCCGACAGCAGCGCCCGCGCGGACGCGCGCGGGGCGCCGCCGGCCTGCTCGGGGAGCGCGTACCGCAGGTGTCCGTCACCGTCGCGCACCCGGACCAGTCCCATCTCCTCGAGGTCGCGGGAGATGGTGGACTGCGTGGCCGGGTAGCCCAGCGTTTGCAGGCGCTCCCGGATCTCCTCCTGGCTGCGGAGGTGGGTCCGGGCCACCAGGTCCCGGATGGCCTGCTGGCGCTGGCGCTTCACGCGCTCACCTCCGAACGGGTCGGTTCCACGGCCTCCGCCAGGGCTTCGCCGAACGCCTGGACGAACGTGTCCACGCTGGCCGGGTCCACCGTCAGCGGCGGCGAGCAGCGGACGGTCTGGCCGCCGGCCTCGGTGGCCAAGAACCCCCGGGCCAGCAGGGCGCGCACCACGGCCGAGGCGGTGACGTCCGGTCCCACCGGCGCACCCAGCAGCAGGCCTCGGCCCCGGCTGCGGCCGGGCAGGCCCGCTCCGGCCAGGGCCCCATCCAGACCCGCCGCCAGCCGCGCCCCCTGCGTCCTCGCGTTCTCCAGGAGGCCCTCGTCCTCGATCGCGTCGAGGACGGCCAGAGCTCCCGCGCACGGGACGGGCCCGCCGCCGAACGTCGACGCGTGCTCGCCGGGGCCGAACGCGAGGTGGTCGGCGGCGACCGTGGCCCCGATGGGCAGGCCGTTGGCCAGCCCCTTGGCCAGCGTGAAGACGTCGGGCTGGATCCCTGTCTGCTGGAACGCGAACCACGACCCGCAGCGCCCCACCCCCGTCTGCACCTCGTCCATCACCAGCAGCGCGCCCCGCGCGTCGCACAGCCGGCGGGCCGCCGCCAGGTAGTCGTTCGACAGGGGCACGACGCCGCCCTCGCCCAGGATGGGCTCCAGCAGGACCGCCGCGACCGTGCCGTCCACGGCGTCCTCCAGCGCATCGACGTCGTCGGGCGGGACGAACGCGACCTCCGGCAGCGGCTCGAACGGCGCCCGTTTCTCGGGCTGTCCGGTGGCGGCCAGCGTGGCGAAGGTCCGGCCGTGGAACGATCCGTCCAGCGCCACCACGCCCAGCCGCCCCCGGGCCCGCCCGTATCGCCGGACCAGCTTCAGCGCGGCCTCGTTCGCCTCCGCGCCCGAGTTCGACAGGAACACCAGGCCGAAGCCGGCCAGGTCGCGGAGCCGTCCTGCCAGCTCCTCCTGGGGTCCGGTCCCGTACAGGTTGCTCACGTGCACCAGCCGGTCCAGTTGCTCGTGGACAGCGGCCAGCCAGCGGGGGTGTCCATGGCCGAGCGGAACCGCCGCGATCCCGGCGGCGAAGTCGAGGTACGCGCGGCCCTGGTCGTCGAAGACGTGCAGGCCGTCGCCTCGGACCAGGCGGACGGGGTACCGGCGGTAGGTGGGCATCAGCGCGCTCACGGCACGGCCTCCGCCTCCGCCTCCGCTTCCGCGGGCGCGTCTGCCGGCCCCGGATGGGTCACCATGGTCCCCATCCCCTCGGGGGTGAACAGCTCCAGGATGAGCACGTGCTCGATCCGGCCGTCCACGATGTGGGCGCGCGGCACGCCGGCTCGCAGCGCCTGCAGGATGGCCTCGAGCTTGGGAAGCATGCCGCCGGAGACGGCCTCCGATGCCATCAGGCGTTCTGCTTCGTCCGTCAGCAGAACGAGCTTGGCGGCGTGCGTGTGGGCGGCGATCGCCGCCGCCGCCAGGTCCGCGTTGACGTTGTAGGACTGGCCCCGGCCGTCGGTGGCGATCGAGGCGATGACGGGAACGGCCACCGGCAGGAGATGGTCCAGGAGCGCCACGTTCACCGCCCCGATGTCGCCGACAAACCCGAGGTCGGGACCGTTCGCCGCGCGGCGCTTCTCGGCGAGCAGGAGGTTGCCGTCCTCGCCCGACAGTCCCACCGCCGGCACGCCACGGCGGTTCAGGGCGGCCACGACGTCCTTGTTGATCTTTCCGACCAGCACCATCTTGGCCACCTGCAGGGTGTCCGCGTCGGTGACCCGGTGGCCTCCCTCGAATCGCGGGGCCAGCCCCAACCGTTCCGAGAGGGCCGACACCTGCGGCCCGCCACCGTGCACGATGATGGGCCGGACCCCCACCAGCCGGAGGAGGGCGACGTCCTCGGCGAAGCGATCGGCCAGCGCCGGGTCCTCCATAGCCGCGCCCCCCAGTTTCACCACCACGACGTGGCCGGAGTGCTCGGCCATGTAGGGAAGGGCGTCCAGCAGGACCCGGGCCTTGGTCCGGGTGCGCTCGCGGACGTGGGGAGCGACCACCGTGGTCACGTCCGGTACCTCGCGTTGATGGGCACGTACTCCTCGCTGAGGTCGCAGCCGAAGACGGTGGCCGAGCCCGATCCGGTTCCCAGGTCGATGCGCAGGAGCACCTCGGGACCGGCGAGCGCGGCGGCGGCCTCGTCGGGGAGCGGATCGGCCACCACGCCCGCCAGTACCACGGCGACACCGTCCAGCATGGCCCGGGTCCGATAGGCGTCGAAGGCCACACCCGCGTCCCCGATGGCCTGCAGGATCCGGCCCGGGTTGGGGTCGCCTCCACACACCGCCGTCTTCACCAGGGACGAGCCGGCGATGGCCAGGCCGACCCGCCGGGCCGCGTCGGTGTCCGGCGCGCCCTGCACGTCGACCACCAACACCTTCGACGCGCCCTCGGCCCCCTGCACCACCTGGCGGGCCAGGTCCTCCGACACGCGCCGGAGGGCTTCCTCCAGGGCGACGCCCTCCGGCGACCCCGCCCGGACCGGGTCCCCGCCCGCGGCGCCACTGGCGAGCACGAGCACCGTGTCGTTCGTGCTCTGGCACCCGTCCATCACCACGCCGTTCCACACGGGCATGACCGCTTCCGTCACCATCCCGGTGAGGACACCGGGCGGCACTGGAGCGTCGATGGTGATGAACGCGAGCAGGGTGGCCAGCCCGTGCGGGGCCAGCCGGGGCGCGATCATGCCGGCACCCTTCGCGCACCCTCCCACGCGATAGGTCCCCGATGTCGTGGTGGCCTGCTTCGGGCCGAGGTCGGTGGTGAGGATGGCCGCAGCGAACGAACCGCCGCCATCCTCGTCCAGCCGGTGGAAGGCCGCCGGGAGTCCGTTCACCAGCGTGGGCAACGGAACGCGGGGGCCGATCACCCCCGTCGAGCAGACCAGAACCTCCGTGGCCCCGCACCCCAGGTGCCCGGCGGCGGCGGCGGTGATGGCCCGCGCGTCCTCCAGCCCGGCCGGGCCGGTTCCCGCGTTGGCCTGGCCGGAGTTCACCACCACGGCCCGGGCCCGGCCGTCGGTGAGGTGCTCCCGAGTCACGGTGACGGGCGCGGCGGGAAAGGCGTTGGTGGTGAAGCCGCCGGCGGCGGAGGCCTCACCGTCCGCCACCAGCAGGGCCAGGTCGGGCCGGCCGCTCGCCTTCAGCCCCGCCGCCACGCCGGCGGCGCGAAACCCGCGTGCGAACGTGACGCTCACGGGTACAGGCCGATCGTCGGGAGGGCCGTCGTCTCCTCCAGCCCAAGCATCAGGTTCATG
>WNGM01002252.1_pt1 | contig 21329 bp, 17 predicted proteins | sample 5400571 | NCBI WGS metagenome assembly WNGM01 (sample SAMN13153378, study PRJNA577476) | soil metagenome | isolation source: 100 cm soil or saprolite under Garry oak tree replicate 2 | place: USA:California | collected 2016-06-15 | reverse complement strand
CGGCGGGCATTTCGCATTTCATCGATCAGCAGCTTTCGGTTCCGCCCGAAGAGGCGCTGCTCGAGGCGCGCATCCTCAACGTCAAGCCCCCTTATGCGAATTTCTACCGGGCCGCGATCGGCGCGATCGACAGGGCGAGCGAGGCGCGCGAGGGGCGTCGCTTCGCGCAGCTCAACACCTCCTCGCAGCGCGAGTTCGTCGACTTGATGCGCCAGGGGAAGCTCGACGGCTGGCAAGGGCCGCCCGGGCCGTTCATCTACTTCGTGACGCGCAGCGACGCCGTCGACGTGGTCTACGGAACGGTGGAAGGTTACGAATCCCTCGGCATCCCTTACATGCCGCACATCGCGCCCGAGAAGAGGTGGTGACATGGCCAAGCTCGAAAAAGTCGATGTCGTCATCGTCGGCGCGGGTGCGTCGGGCTCGGTCTATGCCGCAGTGCTGGCGAGGACCGGCAAGAAGGTCGTGGTGCTGGAGCAGGGGCCGGACTGGAAACTCTCCGATCTGATCAGCTCGGATTTCTGGGGACGGCGGATCAAGACTGCAGGAGCTCCATTCATCCTGGAGGGCAGGAACCCGGTGGGGTACAGCTACCAATCGGGCTGGGGCGTCGGCGGAGCCGCGCTGCACTATTTTGCGAACTTCCCGCGGCTGCTGCCGAACGACTTCAAGGTGAAAAGCGAGCACAACCGCGGGCTCGACTGGCCGATCTCCTACCGGGACCTCGCGCCTTACTACGACAAGGTGGCGCGCGACGTCGGCGTCTCCGGCGACGCCAAGGCCGAGGAGATCTGGAGGCCGGCGGGCGCCCCCTACCCGATGCCGCCGATGAAGACCTTCCGCAACGGCGACATCTGGCTGAAGGGCTTCGAAGCGGTCGGCATACGCATGGTGCCCGCGGCGGTCGGCATGAACTCGACTGACTACAAGGGGCGCCCGGCGTGCATCTACGACGGCTGGTGCCACGTCGGCTGCCCTACCGGAGCGCTCTCCAATCCGCTGGTCACCTATCTGGCCGACGCCAGAAAGGCCGGAGCCGAGGTGCGCGCGTGGAGCACGGTCACGCGCGTGCTCACCAATGCCAAGGGCACTCGCGTCACCGGCGTCGAGTACTACGACCAGAAGAAGGAAAAGCAATTCCAGCCGGCGAGCGTCGTGGTGCTCGCCGCGTGGTCGGCGCAGAACCCGCGCATCCTGCTCAATTCGGCGAACGGCGCGCACCCGAAGGGCCTCGCCAACCGGAGCGGCCTGGTCGGCAAGTACATGATGACGCATTTCGCCTCGGGCACCTGGGCGATCTTCGACGAAAACGTCCAGAACCACATGGGCACTACCGGCGCTCAATACATGTCCTACGACCGCTACGGCAAGACCAGCCACAAGGGCGCGTTCGGCAGCACGTTCATCGTCGCCGGTTCCGCGCTGAAGACGAGCGACCTCGGCGGCTTCGCCAACGCGCGGCTCGACCTGTTCGGCGCCGACCTGCACGCCTTCATGAAGCGCGCCGCGCGCGGGCTGACGCGCATCAACGCTTTCGGGGAGGAAATGCCGAACGTGGAGAATCGCGTCGAGCCGGCGAGCGAAAAGGACGAGTTCGGCATGCCGCTCGGCAGGATCATCCACAGCTACGACGAGGACGTCGCGCGCGTGTGGAATGCGAATTTCGAGGAAGGGCTGAAAATCGCCAACGGCGCCGGCGCCAAGGAAGCCTGGTCCGGTCGCGGGGCTATCCCGACGATCCACCTGATGGGCGGGACCATCATGGGCACGGGCGCGGGCAACTCGGTGGTCAACAGCTTCGGCCAAGCTCACGAGATCCCCAGCCTGTGCATCGCCGGGCCGGGGATTTTTCCCACGAGCGGCGCTTCGAACCCGACCTACACGATCTTTGCCCTTTCGCTGCGCGGCGCAGAGCAGCTCGTGGGGAAATGGAAGGCGATCGTCGCCTGAACGCGCGAATCCGGTCCAGCCCTAGGCCTTGATCCCGAGCAATCGGGATGCGGTCTCGCCCAATATCGCCGCCCGCGCGGCGTCGGAGAGGCCCGGCGTGTCGAGGATGTGGTCGACCGAAGTTTTCATCCATGGAAACGGGTAGTCGGTCCCCATGACGATCTGGCCCGAGCCGACCTCCGCGACCAGATGGCGCAGCGCTTCGGGCGTGAAGACGATCGAGTCGTAGTAGAGCTGGCGCAGGTACTCGGTCGGTCGTTTCTTCAGCGGTTTCGGACAACGATCCGGGAAAGTCACGCAGCCTGCGTCCGAGCGCGCGGCGTACGAGGGCAGGTAGCCGCCGCCGTGGGCTGCGCAGATCCTGAGCCCGGGAAACCGGTCCAGCGTTCCCTCGAAGATCAGGTGCGAGAGCGCAATCGTCGTGTCGAGCGGATTGCCGATGACGTTGCCGAGGCCCCCGCTGCCTCTGAGCCTCTGCTCGAATCCTGCGGTTCCCCCTTGAGGATGGATGAAAATCAGGCAGCCGAACTGTTCCGCCTTCGCCCAGAAGGGATGGAACTTGGGGTCGGACAACTCTTCGCCTGCGACGTTGGCGCCGATCGAGCCGCCGCGCAGGCCGAGCTTCTTCACGCCTTCCTCGAGCTGCTCGGCGGCCAGATCCGGGTACTGCAGAGCCACGGTGGCAAAGGCGACGAAGCGCTCGGGCCGGGATGCGCACAGCTCGGCGAGCTTCTCGTTCTGGATCCTGATGAGCGCCTGCGCGACATCGCGTTCGGCCTTGTACCAGTAGGGATTGATACTGAGCGCCTCGACGTCGATGCCTTGCTCGTCCATGGCGCGGATGCGGTCCTGCCCCATGATCAAGGTCTGGGGCTCGACCTTCAACCCCATCAGCGCCATCGCTTCGGGCACGGCGCAGTGCGCGTGCACATCGATGGTCTTCACGCGGCGGCCGCTCACCACGACCTCGCGGCGCCTTGCGCCCGCCTGCGCCCGCGCGTCCCGCGCGGCGAGGAGATCGCAGCCGACAAAGGCGATGCCGGCCAGGGCGCCGGCCGAATTCCGGATGAAGTCTCTGCGAGTGGTCATGGGTCGGCGCGAATTCCGGCTTCCCGGATCATAATGCGCCTATGAGCTTGCGCGCAATTCGAGGGAAAGGCCGCCGTAGATGGGCGATCAAGACGCCGTTGCCCTGACCCGGTCGCTGCTGCGATTCGACACGGTCAATCCGCCCGGCCGCGAGCGCGACTGCGCGCGGCATCTCGGCGCGCTGCTCGACGGCTGGGGCTTCGGCGTCGCCTACCACGAGTTCGCCGACGGGCGCACCAGCGTCATAGCACGCGCCGGCGGCACGGATTCGCCGCCGCCCTTGTGCCTCACCGGGCACATCGACACGGTACCGCTCGGTGCCAGGGCGTGGTCCCGCGACCCGTTCGCAGGGGACACCGACGGCGACCGGCTCTACGGGCGCGGCTCCTCCGACATGAAGGCGGGCGTCGCGGCGATCCTCCTCGCGGCGCGCAAGCTCGCAAAGAAAATTCCGGGCACGCCGGGCGTAGTCATCGTGCTCACCGCCGCGGAGGAGGGCGGATGCATAGGGTCGGAGCATCTCGCCCGGACGCAGCTGCTCGGCAAGGCCGGGGCGATGATCGTGGGCGAGCCGACTTCGAACTATCCCAACCTCGGGCACAAGGGCTCGCTCAAGTTCCACGCGCGCTTCCGCGGCGTTTCGGCGCACGGGTCCATGCCCGAGCTCGGCGTGAACGCGATCTACAAGGCGGTGCGCGCGCTGTCCAGGCTCGAGTCGTTCGACTTCGGCCAGGCGGCGCATCCGGTGATGGGCAAGCCGACGATGAACGTCGGCACGTTCGAGGGCGGCAACACGGTCAACTCCGTTCCGGACGCGGCGAGCTTCGGCGTCGACATCCGCACGGTGCCGGGCATGGATCATGCGGCCCTGCGCGCGAAATTGCAGGCGCTGCTCGGCAACGAGGCGGAGCTCGAGGTGTTCTCGGACATGAACGCGGTGTGGACCGAGCCGCAGGAGGACTGGGTGCGACGCGCGTTCGAGATCGCCGGCCGTACGCTCGGCGTGAGACCTGAGCCGCGCGCCCAGACCTACAATACCGACGCGGGGAATCTCCTGAAGGTATACAAGGGCGCGCCGACGGTGGTGCTGGGACCGGGCGAGCCGCAGCAGGCGCACCAGACCGACGAGTACTGCAGCATGGAGCGCATCCGGCAGTCGGTGCAGATCTACGAAGAGCTGATCCGGGACTGGTGCGGAATCTGATGGTTCGTCGGTCGATCCCGTTTGTACTCGCGCTCGCCGCCGCGGCGGCTGCGGCGCGGGACAGAACTTGCCTTGCTGCGGGGGTTGGAATAAATTGCCCAGAAATTTACCACTGACCCGCTCCCAATCGCGCATCACTTATCTCTTCCAGGAGGCACACCATGAACCGATCGTCGATCTCGCGGATCCTTCTGCTCGCCTTGCTCGCGTCGTCCCGGGCAGCGGCTGCCGACGCCGCGCCGTTCCGCCACGCCGAGGCGACCGTGGCGCAGCTCCAGGCGGAGATGGCCGCGGGCCGGCTCACCTCGGAGCAGCTCACCCGAGACTACATCCAGCGCATCCTCGACCTCGACCAGGGTGGACCGGGAGTGAACTCGGTGATCGAGATCAACCCGGATGCCATCTCCATGGCCCTCGACGCCGACGCGAAGCGCCGGCGCGGCATCGTCCTCGGTCCCCTGCACGGCATCCCGGTCCTCCTCAAGGACAACATCGACACGGGCGACAAGATGCAGACGACCGCCGGCTCCTTCGCGCTCGTGGGGACGCCCGCCGGGCGCGACTCCACCGTCGCGGCCAACCTGCGCGCCAGCGGAGCGGTGATCCTCGGCAAGACGAACCTGTCCGAGTGGGCGAACTTCCGCTCCTTCGAGTCGGTGAGCGGGTGGTCGGGCCGCGGCGGGCAGACGCACAATCCGTATGGCATCGATCGCAACCCGTGCGGCTCGAGCTCCGGCTCGGGCGCCGCCGCCTCGGCCAACTTCTCCACGGTGTCCCTCGGGACCGAGACCGACGGCAGCGTCGTCTGCCCCGCGAACGCCAACGGCGTCGTCGGGCTGAAGCCGACCGTGGGGCTCACGAGCCGCGCGGGCGTCGTGCCCATCTCGCACACGCAGGACACGGTGGGGGTCCACGCGCGGACCGTCGCGGACGCGGCGGCGACGCTCAGCGTCATTCAGAGCCGCACCTCCGACGGCCGCGATGCGGCGACCGGCAGCGTCCCGCTCGGGTGGCAAGGCACGGGGAAGACGCGCCCGACCGGCATTCCCACCGACTACACGCAGTTCGTGGACCCGAACGGCCTCAGGGGCGCCCGGATCGGCCTCACGCGGGTGGGCCTCAACGGCTTCGACCCGTTCGTGCCGACGCCGCAGCCGGTGACCGACGCCATCGAGGCCGCCTTCGCGAAGCTGACCGACGCCGGCGCCATCGTCATCGACCTCGACGCCGCGGGGTTCACCTTCGCCTCGGCGGACGGCGAGTTCCTCGTCCTGCTCTTCGACTTCCGGAACGACCTCGCCGCGTACTTAGCCACCCGCGTCGGCGTGCCGGTGGCCGGAGGGACCCTCCAGACCGCCATCGACTTCAACAACGCCAACGAGGGCCGGGAGATGCCGTTTTTCAACCAGGACATCTTCGACCTGGCGGCCGCGCTGGAGCCGGGGCCGGACGACCCGCAGCCCATCTTCGGAGGCCTCACCTACAACCAGGCGCTCGCCATCGATCACAACGCCGGCGTGAACGGCATCGACGCCGCGATCAAGCAGTTCCGCCTCGACGCGGTCGTCAGCGCGACGGACAACCCTGCCTGGGCGACCGACCTGGTCTACGGGGATCACTTCCTCTTCGGCACCTCGGGCCTGGCGGCGGGACCCGGCTATCCCATCGTCCAGGTGCCTGCGGGCATGGTGTTCGGCGTGCCCCTCGGGATCAGCTTCTTCGGCAGCGCCTTCAGCGAGCCGACCCTCATCAAGCTCGCCTCCGGATACGAGGCGTTCACGCAGGTGCGCGCGCACAACCTCCCCACGTTCGCGGCGACGGCTCCGTCGACCAACATCGGCGGGACGACGCTCACGCCGGTGCGCAGGGCGACGCCGTCCTCGGCCCCGGCGCGCGCGAGCGTCCTGAGAAAGCCGCGCAACCTGTGACGGTCGGCGCCCGCCGTCACTCGTTCGAGGGCGCGCGGGCGCGGTGGAATTCGCGCTCGAGCGCAGCGCGATGGCAGTCGCTGAGGTTGACGGATTCGGACATGATTTCCCCAATCAGGCAATGAGCGACGCCACGGCCGCTGCAATCAACACGACTCCGGGAATCCCCAGCGCACATTGTCTTTGACCTGTCACCCGAGGCGCCGTCATCCATCGGGGCCAACGGCCTCACTGGGGGAGGTAAGGATGAGACACGCCGACCCCAAGACCACAGCGATCTACTTGCGGAAGCCAGAACCGGCGGCACCGCTACGGCGCAAACTCTGAGAATTTTAGAAGATTTTAGAGATCACGCCTCGGAAACCCGCGCCAATGCTGGTAGTTCGAATTGGCCTAGAATTTCGCATTCATCCGAAAAGAAAGGCTTGCCATGCTGCACATCGGAAAACGGGCACGGGTCTGTCTGGCGCTGGCTCTGGCGGCTTGCGGCTTACCGCAGACGGCGTGCGCGCAAGCTTATCCCTCGCGGCCCATCCGCATCATCGTGCCGTTTCCCGCCGGCGGCACCACCGACATCATCGCGCGCCTGGTCGCGCAGCGCATGTCCGAGACCCTGGGCCAGCCCGCGGTGGTCGAGAACCGCGGCGGGGCAGGCGGCTCGATCGGCGCTGACGCGGTCGCCAAGTCGGCGCCCGACGGCTATACCATCCTGATGCACAACATCACCTTTCCGCTCGCTTCGGTCGCGCTCGCCCAGGCGAACCGCGCGCCGTACAACATCGACACCGATTTCGCCGGGATCTCGATCGCCGCCAACGTGCCGCTCGTGATCACCGCGCACCCGAGCGTGCCGGCGGGCAACCTGCGCGAGTTCGTGACGCTCCTGCAGAAGGACAGGACCCTCAAGTACAACTACGGCTCGACCGGGCCGGGCTCGTACATGAACATCGTCGGCGAGGTGTTGAAGCGCGACGAGAGAATCGACATGGCTCACATCCCGCTGAAGGGCGCGGCGCCTCTCAAGCAGGAACTGCTCGCGGGGCGCCTGCAGCTCGGCGGCGACCAGCTTTCGTCCTCGCTCGCCGATATCAGGAAGGGTTCCCTCAGGGCGCTCGCGACGAATGCGCCGCAGCGGCTCGCGGCGCTTCCCGAGGTGCCCACGGTGCGCGAGCTGGGCTTTCCCAAGCTCGAGGCGGACGGCTGGAACGGCCTGTTCGCGCCGGCGAAGACGCCGCGCGAGATCATCGAGCGGCTGCAGCGCGAAACCGTTGCCGCCGTGCGCCATCCCGATTCGGTGAAGCGCCTCACCGATCTCGCGGCCGAGCCGGTGGGCTCGACCCCCGCCGAGCAGGACGCGGTGCTGCGCCGGCAGGTCGCGCAGTTCAGGCCGATCATCCGGGAACTGGGCGTGACGATAGACTGAGTTCATGAAAGCCGATCGAACACCCGCCTTGCTCGCTGGGGCGTTCTTCGCGCTCGCCGCGCCTCTCGCCGCCGCGCGGGAATACCCGGCGCGGGAAATCCGTCGGTGTGCAACTACGCGTCGGGCTCGGGCGCCGATCTCATCGTGCGCTTCTACAGCGACCGGCTCTCGAAGCTCGCGGGGAGGCCGGTGATCGTCGAGAACAAGGTCGGCGCGAACGGCATGATCGCGAGCGACGCCCTGGCGAAGTCCAGGCCTGACGGCTACACGATCATGATCACGCCGGCGAGCTCCACCATCGCAGCGGCACCGTACCTGTTCGAGAGCCTGCCCTTCGATACCGCGAAAGATTTTTCCGCGGTGGCGACGATCGCCTCGCTCGCTTTCGTGATCCTCGTGCCCGAGCAGATGCAGGCGCTCATGAAGAGCGATGCGGAGCGCTGGAAGCGCTACGTGGAGCTGGCGAAGATCGAGCCACAGTAGTTGCTTCGGTTGACTCGCGCTCCGGCGCGGCTTAACGTGGCACGGTATTCAAAGGAGGTAACGATGGAAGGCGACCGCAAGGCTTTCGTTGCGGGCCCGGGCCGGAAGGCCGAAGCGCAGTCCTCCGAGGAGCGCGCCGACGCCCTCGAGGAAAGCATGATGAGGCAGCTCGGCGAGGCGGCGCCGGCGCAGACGCGAGGGGTGCGGCGCGGCACCGGGGTCCTGTTCGGGGGCCTGACGCCCGGCGGCCTGCCGCTTGCGCTGGGCGCGCTCGCTCCGATGCCGCCCAAACCCACGATCGTGGATTTCTTCAAGCTGCGCCTCATGCCGCACACGGTGACCCACATGCTGCAGAGCGCGAACGATGCGCAGGGGAAGGGCGAGCCCGAGGAGACGGTGCTCGCCTGCCTGCTGCACGACATCGCGGTGAACCTCATCAAGGTGGATCACGGCTGGTGGGCGGCACAGATGGTCGAGCCCTATGTGTCCGAAAAGGTGAGCTGGGCGATTCGCTATCACCAGGCGCTGCGCTTCTTCCCCGACACTTCGGTGGGGTACGGGTATCCGGAACGCTACGTCCAGATTTTCGGCGAGGGCTACGTGCCGGAGCCCTACATCAAGACGGCCTACGAAAAGGCGCGCAAGCACAAGTGGTACATGGAGGCGCGCATGATCACCGTGCACGACCTCTACGCGTTCGAACCCGGAGTGAAAGTGACGCTCGATCCCTTCATCGACGTGATCGGCCGCCACTTCAAGCAGCCGAAGGAAGGGCTGGGGTTCGACGGCAGCCCCGTCGCCCACATGTGGCGCTCTTTGATCTATCCCGACAACCCGCTGTGAAAAAAGCGGCCCAGGAAGAAAAGAAGCGTTATTGCAGCGCCGGAAGCCACTGGACGACGAGCGAGTTCCTCAGGATCGGACCCGTCAGGTTCATCTGCGTCGCCTGCAACAAGAGGCGAAAAGCCGAGCTGCGCAACCTGCCCGGCAACAAACTGCTGGCCGCGGGCGGAAGCTCGAAGCGGTAGGCCTATTCGGGCTCGAGCCCGATCGCCTTGGCCAGACTCCCAACGGCGTCGATTTCGCGCTTGAGGTGCGCAGCGAGTTCTTCGGGCGTGCTCCCGATGGTGGTGAGTCCCAGATCGCCCAGTTTGGCGACGACCTCGGGCTGCTTGAGCGAGGCGCGCACTTCGCCGCTCAAGCGCTCGGCGATGGTCGCGGGCAGGCCCGCGGGGCCGAAGAAAGCCCACCAGGCGGGGAAACCGCGGAAGTTGGGAAGCGTTTCGGCCACGGTGGGGATATCGGGCATGCGGGCGCTGCGCTGGTTGTCCACGATCGCGAGCGGCTTGACCTTCGGCATGTTAGGAACGAGGAACGCATAGGTCGGGAACCACAGCGCCACCCGGCCGGCGGCCCAATCGTTGACCATCTGGGGAAAATTCGCCTGCGCGTAGGGCACGTGGAGCAGGTCGATCCCCGCGTAGAGCTTCAGGGACTCGCCCGCCAGGTGAAACACCGATCCGACCCCGCTCGAGGAGTACTCGAGCTTGCCGGGATTGCGCTTCGCGTAATCGATCAGCTCATGCAGCGAATTCACGGGCACCGACACATGGACCGCGACGTAGCTCGGCGAGCTGACGGCGAGGCTGATCGGCGCGAAGTCCTTGAGAACGTCGAACGCGAGGTTCTTGAACAGGAAACGCGCGTTGACGTAAGTGCCGGAGGTGCCGTAGGTGATGGTGTAGCCGTCTGCGCCGGTGCGCGCGAGAGCCTGCGCGGCCTGCGCTCCGCGCGCGGCGGTCTTGAGCTCGACCACCACCGGCTGGCCGAGGCTCGCGCTCATCTTCGCCGCCATCAGACGCAGCGCAGCATCGCCGCTCGAGCCCGGCGAGGCGGAGCTGACCACGAGGATCGGCTTGGAAGGGTAGGCTTGAGGCCACGCGGCGGTGGCGAGCACCGACGTGGCCGCGCAGGCCGCAAAACGGCAGACACCCATCAGCTTTTCTTGTCGCCGGAACCCGGCAGCAGACTGTCCTTCAGGTGATAGCGGAACATCGTCTTGCCGCGCAGCTTGTAGAGGTAGTCGATGATGTCCTCGTTCGACATGAACTTGGACATGTCGTAACTCTCGTGGTGCACGAGCTCTTTCAAATCGCGTCTCACGCCGGGTTTGCGCTCGATGTCGGCGAAGCCCACCGAGATGATGAGGTACACGTCGATCAGGTCGGGCACGCCGAGCACGCGCTTGAGCGGCTCCTGGACGTGGACCGTTCCCCAATGCGAGCCCAGGCCGAGCGACGCGATCGCGAGCTGCATGTGGGTGCAGGTGTTCGCCAGACCGTCGGTGAAGTGGCTCGCGTGCCGCCCGAAGGTGAAGGCGGCGTTCACCGTAGCCCACTGCCTGCGGCCGTCGCCGAGCACCACGATCACCACCGGCGCCTCGTGCCAGGGACGGCGCTGCTGCCCGCCGGTGCTGTTGCGGATCTTCTGCCATTCATCCTTCAGATCGTCCCCCTTGACCTGGAAGGCGGGGTGGCGCAGCTCGAAGGGCCGCATCTGCTCCATCCAGAAGCAAAATTCCTGGTTGGTGTCCTGGAAGGCGTCGTAGAGTTCTTTCTTCTTCTTCGCGTCCTTGATGACGAGATACTCCCAGGGCTGGCCGTTCGCGCCGGACATCGCCCAGCGGCCCGCCTCGAGAATCTTCTCCACGTACTCCTCGGGGATGGGATCGGGCTTGATGCGGCGCACGCTCATGCGCGTGGTCATGATGCGGTACAGGACGTCGTAATCGGATTCGGTCCTCGTGTCACCATCCGCCATGATCGAACCTCCCTAGGGATCTCGCGCGACTATAGCAGTGCTCCCGCGCGCCCGCTCTAGAAATGAACGCTCGCGCCGATGAAGAGTCCTCGTCCGCTCAAGTCAAGATCTCCGAAGATCTGGCCCGTTCTGGGCGCACTATCGTTGGTTCGAAGGGAGATTTTAGGGGCAAGGACGTAGTGGTATTCGGCTTTCAGACTGATTCGATCCATTCGATACTGCAACCCGGTCGCCAGCTGCAGCGAAGCACCGCTAGCTCGTTCGTCGACTGCACCCGACAAGCTGGCCTGGGTGTAGCCGCCACCTGCGGCTCCGAAAATTTGGAAGCCTTCGGATAAGGCAATGTATTTTTTGATCATGACAAACAGCTGGTTGATTCGCATCTGTCCATCCGCCTGAGTGGTGAACGCTCCTGTGTGCGGATCGATGAGCGAGGCCGTATAGCGGGGCTCCGTATGCAGGAACTCACCTCCAAGGCTGTATCCCCAAGGGGTCTTGCGTTCATATTCCAGTCCCGCGACGGCCGACGACGACTGCATCTCAATCGGAAAGCTATGAACTGCGAATCCTGTCCCGAAAATACAGAAGAGGATACACCCCTCGTCTCCATACATTTTCAGGTCTCGTCTTTGCCCCGACAGCGCGTACGACCCGAACTTCGGGGTGACCGAGTTTTTGCTTTCGAGCGCCGCAGCCCAGGCAGTCCGTGGTTCGCGGGTGACGTCGGAGGATTCAATATCTCCTGTGGATTCCGTCGGGGCTGCCTGCACGATGGAAGTAATGACCACGCTGACGATTGACGAAACGAGCATCACCAGAAGTCTTTTCATCCATTCCTCCGCATAGCAGGTGCTCCCGCCGATCTGCGCCCGGGGTCGCGTGACGCAAGTTCTAGAAGATAAGATGCAGCCCGAGAAACGGACCGCTGATGCGGATACGGACGGCCGAGTCCCCTCCGTTCTGCTTCGAAGGGTCGTAGCTCATGCTGGAATACCCCATCCGCAGGGCAACCGCTTTGGCGGGACGGTAGCGCACGGCGATCTCCGGATACCAGAGGGTTTCTCCGAAGGAGGGCCCAAGGTGCAGCACTTGCAGCCGCCCCTCGAGAGCCACCTCGCTCGTAATGCTCCAACGCGGGCCCACGCCCAAGGCCACGCCGCTCAAGCCCTGCCTCGCGGAGAGCGCGGGGCTGCCCGCTATACGGCTCTGGGATACGAGCGTGAACTCGGCGGCTCCCAGGCCTGCCAACCATTCGATCTCGAGCGAGGAAGCTCGTCCCCCGAAGCGCTGCGAGCCGGTCAAGCCGAGGTGTCCGTAGCGCAGCTCGGCGCGGTGATGGACTTCTTGGGGTCCCTGGAGGTTGTTCCCGCCCAGCGAAATATACTCGTTGCCGGCGAGCTGCTGGTCGGTGCGTCCGGTACCGCGCGCATATTCTAGTTCGACGCCCCAATTGAGCGATCGCGGCGCGGTTTCGAACCCCTGCGGATACCAGGTCAGACGCCCCGAGGGAATCGTGGTGTTGGGATCGCTCACCTCGATGGGTTTCAGAACTGGAGCAGGGGGCAGGTTCCCGCAAGCTCCCAGCCCACAGGCCGCAATCAGGACCGCCGCGGCCGCATTGATCGGATGTGCTGCGAACGTCGAAGCTTTCTTCATCATCTCTCCCCAGAGAAACGCGCGGGCTCCAGCCTGGGCGGGCAGGTCATTTCGTGCAACCCGCACGCAAAAAGTGGCCTACAATTGCCGTCAAAGTATTATTTTTCGGTACTTCAGGCGTGTCCCAAGCCGCACTGCTCGTCGACGTCGTCAAGCGAACGCTGCGCCACAAGGGCTTGACCTACCGCTATGTGGCGAAAGGGTTGAAGCTCTCCGAGTCCTCGGTCAAGCGGATGTTCGCGCGGCGCAACCTCAGCCTCGGTCGGCTCGAGCGGATTTGCGCGCTGATGAATCTCGAGATCGCCGATCTGCTCGATCTGACGCGCGCCGCCGATGGAAGCCTCACGGAATTGAGCGAAAAACAGGAGCGCGAGCTGGTGGGCAACCCCAAGCTGCTCCTGGTCGGGATGCTGGCGCTCAGCCATTGGACGGCGGCGAAGATCCTGGACACGTACCGGTTTTCGGAGGCCGAGCTCGTCGGCCTGCTCACCCGACTCGATCGCATGAGGATCATCGACCTGCTGCCCGAGAACCGGATCAAGCTGCGGCTGCCTCGGAACTTCAACTGGCGCAAAGGCGGACCGATCCAGCGCTTTTTCGAAGAGCGTGTGCAGCGTCAGTTTTTCGAAGCGTCTTTTCTGCGGGCGGGCGAGCTGCGCGTCACGGTGCACGGGAGCCTGTCCGAGAAATCGAACGGCTTGCTGCAGCAGCGCATGCGCAAGCTCGCGGAGGAATTCGACATGCTCGCCGAGCAGGACAAGCGCCTCGCGCACGAAATGCGCGAAGGCACGAGCCTCGTGATGGCGATACGGCCCTGGGAGCTCGCTATGTTCGGAGAGCTCCGCAGGAGCAAGGGGCAAAAAGGTGCCGGACCAATCAGGACGGAGCGGCGAAAATCGGACGGGGAATAAAGAGTGAGGTGCCCCGGCCTGGAGCGCGCTCCAGCGATCACCATTCCCGTTTGGCGGCATAATTGTGAACTTTCGCACGGACAGGCCTTTGCTGCATCTCTCGAGGAGCGAAAACATGACGACGACAAGATCCTCGTACCTCGCGGTCGCAGGTGTTTCCCTCCTATTGGCGGCGTGCCAGGTCTCTCCGGGTGCCTCGCAGAGCGCCGCGTCCCGCCCTCCCGTCGGTGCGAGCGATCTGGGCGGCACGGTCACAAGTGCGGGCGGTCCCGAGGCCGGAGTCTGGGTGATCGCGGAGACGACCGAGCTTCCTACGAAATTCACCAAGATCGTGGTCACGGACGACCGCGGCCGCTACCTCATCCCCGAGCTTCCGAAAGCCAACTACAGCGTATGGGTGCGCGGCTACGGGCTGGTCGATTCTCCCAAGGTGCAGGCTGCGCCCGGAAGAATTCTCGATTTGAACGCAGTGACGGCGCCGAGCGCGGCTGCGGCTGCGCAGTACTACCCAGCGATCTACTGGTATTCGATGCTGAAGGTTCCGGCGAAGAGCGAGTTTCCCGCAGGGCCGGTGAAGACCCAGCCCGAGTGGGTGAACATCATCAAGACGAGCGGCTGCATGTCGTGCCACGCGCTCGGCACGCTCGGTACGCGCACCATGCCCAAGGACTTCGCCCATTTCAAGTCCTCGGCCGAAGCCTGGGGACGGCGCATCGCCTCGGGCCAGGCCATGACGCAGATGGTCACCGTGCTCGGGCGGCTCGACGGACCGCGCGCCCTCGCGCTGTGGGGCGACTGGACCGACCGCGTCGCTGCAGGCGAGCTGCCGTTCGCAAAACCCGAGCGACCTCGGGGGCTCGAGCGCAACATCGTCCTCACGTTGTGGGACTGGAGCACGCCCACCGGCTACATGCACGACCTGATCTCGACGGACCGGCGCAAGCCTACTGTCAACGCCTACGGCAAGCTCTACGGTGCGACCGAGGAGAGCACGGATTATTTCCCGGTGCTCGATCCGAATACGCACACCGCGAGCCGGCTGAAGCATCCCGTGCGCGATCCCAATACGCCGTCCTCGAAGACGGCCCCGTTGGCGCCTTCTCCCTACTGGGGAAGCGAACCCATCTGGGACAGCCAGACGAGCATTCACAACCAGATGATGGACGAGAAGGGGCGGGTGTGGGCGACTGCGCGCGTGCGCCCTCCGGCCAATCCGGATTACTGCAGGAAGGGCGGGAGCCATCCGTCGGCGAAGGTGTTCCCGCTCGAGAACGCCAATCGGCATCTCTCCATGTACGATCCGGCGACCGGCAAGTTCACGCTGATCAGTACCTGTTTCCCGACTCACCACCTCATCTTCGCCGAGGACGCCAACCAGACGCTGTGGGCGAGCAACGGGGTCACCGGCCCGGGCGCCGTCGGCTGGCTGAACCGCAAGCTGTTCGAAGAGACCGGCGACGAGGTGAGATCCCAGGGCTGGACGCCATTCATCCTCGACACCAACGGCAACGGCAAACGCGATGAATGGGTGGAACCGAACCAGCCGGTCGATCCGGCGAAGGACAAGCGCGTGCAGGTGTCCATGTACAGCGTTGTCGTCAGTCCGAACGATGGCTCGGTATGGGGTACATCGATGGGATTCCCGGGCCACGTGGTTCGCGTCGCGCCCGGACCGGACCCGACGCACACGGCGATCACCGAAATCTACGAGCCCGAGGGCTGGACGCTCTACCGCTTCCCCGGACCGCAGTTCAGGGACGTGCAGGACGACGGCAGCGTCGAGGCGAGCTACTACACCTGGGTGGATTGGTTCGACAGCTTCGGCCTCGGCAAGAACGTGCCGATCGCCTCGGGGAACATGAGCGACGCGTACTTCGCTCTGGTCGAGGGCAAATGGGTCACGTTGCGCGTTCCGTATCCGATGGGCTTCTACGCCAAGTGGTCCGAAGGGCGTATCGATGATCCGAACGCCGGTTGGAAGGGCAGGTCGCTGTGGGCGACGTACTCCACCCGGGCGGTGTTCCACGTCGAGGGCGGCAAGGAAAACCGGCCCCGGGTCGTGAAGTTCCAGCTCCGCCCCGATCCGCTCGTGAACTGACGGCGGCTCGAACTCATTGCGAACCGTACGTCGAGCCGCGCTCGACACGCTTGTCCTCGCGGCAGCGTTGCTGCTCTGCTTCGCCTCGGCAAGCGCCGAGCCGCGCTTCTCTTTCGCGAAGACCCCGGGGAAGTTGCCCAAAGACGTAGTGCCCAGGCACTACGCGCTGCGCATCGTTCCTGCGACGACTTATGACCGCTTCGACGCCGAGGCGGTCATAGACATCGAAGTCGCCCGACCCGTGCGGGCGATCGTCGTCAATGCGGCCGAGTTGACTTTCAAGTCGGTGAGGCTGCGTGCGAGCACGGGAGACGAAGCGAGCCTCACGCCCAGCCTCGATCCGCAGCGCGAAACGGCGACGCTGGCGCCTGCGACCGCACCGATCGCGCCCGGCAGCTACCGGCTCGACATCGACTACTCGGGGAAAATCGGCAAGCATCCCCAGGGGCTGTACCAGATGGCGTACAAGGAGCGCGACCAAGGGCGGCTCGTGGAGAAGCTCATGCTCGCCACCCAGATGGAGCCGGTGCAGGCGCGCCTGCTCTTTCCGGGATGGGACGAGCCGGCGTTTCGCGCGACCTTCGAGATCGTCGCGGTAATCGACGCGTCCTTGACCGCGGTCTCGAACATGCCGCAGTCCAAGGTCGAGCTCCGGCCCGACGGCAGGAAGGAAGTGAGCTTTGCCAGATCGCTGCCGATGTCGACGTATCTGGTGGCGCTCTTCGTCGGAGAGATGGACCTCCTGGAAGACAGCGTCGACGGAATCCGGCTCGGCATCCACACCGTGAAAGGAAAGCGCGAGCGCGCGCGATACGCGATGGAGGCGACCAAGCAGATCGTGCGCTATTACAACGGCTACTTCGGCGAACCTTACCCTCTGGTCAAGCTGGACCAGATTGCCCTTCCGGGCGGCATAGGCGGCGCTATGGAAAACTGGGGGGCGATCGCCTACAACGAAGGCCGCTTCCTGTACAGCCCGGGCGAAGATTCGCTGCGCCAGCAGCAAGCGGTCTACGGCATCATCGCGCACGAGATCGCGCACCAATGGTTCGGCAACCTCGTCACGATGGCCTGGTGGGACAACTTGTGGCTGAACGAGGGCTTCGCCTCGTGGATGGCGAGCAAGGCCACGGAGCGTTTCAACCCGCGCTGGGGCATGCGGCTGCGCGATGCGCTCTGGAAAGACTCGGCCCTGTCGGAGGACGCGCGCAGGACGACCCATCCGATCCAAACGCCGGTCGAGAACGACATGCGCGCGATGGACGTCTTCGATTCCATCACCTACGCCAAGGGCGCCGCGGTCCTGCGCATGCTCGAGGGCTATCTCGGCGAAGGCGCTTTCCGTGCAGGCGTGCAGGGCTACACGCGCGCGCATCGCTTTTCCAATACGACCACGGCCGACTTCTGGCACCATCTGTCGCGAGCATCGGGGCAGGACATCGGCAAACTGGTCGCGGGCTGGACCGAGCAGCCGGGATACCCGGTCGTGAAAGTCTTGCAGCAGTGCGAAAACGGCGCCGCCGCCGTAACCCTCGCCCAGGAGCGCTTCACGCTCGACGACCCGGGAGCGGCGCCGCTTGCGTGGAATGTGCCGGTGATCCTCGCCGACGCGGCAGGGACGCGGCGCACGGTGCTTCTCGAGCGGAACCCGCAGAAACTGCGCCTCGAACGCTGCGGCGCGACGCTCGCGAACGCCGGCGACACCGGCTACTACCGAAGCCAGTACGACGACCGGAACTTCGGCCGGCTGGTGCTTGCCTTGCAGGAGCTTCCGGCCCCGGACCGTCTGCGCCTGCTCTCGGACACTTTCGCGCTCGCGCAGGCGGGACGCGTCGACGCGACGCGCTATCTCGCGCTCGTGGAAAACCTCGGTGCCGAGACCGACCGCACGATCTGGGACCATGTCGCAGATGCGCTGCGCTTTCTGCGCGAACTGATCGATTCGCCGGGCGATCAGGCCGTCTTCGATCGCTACGTCGTGCGGCTGCTGGAGACGCCGTTCGCGAGGGTCGGCTGGGACGCGCGGCCGGGCGAACCCGCGGACGCGGCGCTGCTGCGCAGGTCGCTGATCGAGGCGCTCGGCAGGGCGGGGCACGACGCGGTCGTCCGGGAAGCGCGATCGCGTTTTGCCGCGCGCGCGCAGAAGCCGATCGATACGGCGATCCGGCCCGCTGTGCTGAACGTCACCGGCCGCTACGCCGACCCGGCGACTTTCGAGGCCCTGCTCGAGCGCATGCGCAGCGCCACCGACATGACGGACAGATGGGAGGCGCAGTCCGCGCTGCGACAAGTGCGGGACCCGAGCTTGCTGCGGAGGCTGATGGAACTGATGCTGACCGATGAGGTGCCACCGAGCGATGCGGTCTTCAACCTCACTCACATCGGCGATGACAGCGGGAGGGTCGAGCTTAGCTGGCGGTTCGTGCTGGAGCATCTTCCGGCGATCCTCGCCATGGCCTCGGCGCGTGGACGCCCTCACGTTCTGCCCGATGCCGCCTCGGCCTTTACCGACGCGGCGCGCGCGGACGAGCTCATCGCGCTGACCCGGAGCCACCTCGATGCCAGCGCGCTGTACCAGGCCGAGAAGGCCGCCGACTGGATCCGGTTGAAGGCTGCGGTCAAAGCGCGCGAAGCACGCCGCGCAATAGACTGGGCGCGAGCGCGCTTGCGCCCGGACTAGGAAAGGTCCGAACGCGGACGACGCGCCGGTCGTGGCCCGGACCTGGGAACGGACGCTACTTCTCCGCGGTTTCGCGCGATTGCTGCGACTGCTGCACCTGCTCCATGGCCTGCCCGATCTTCTGCTGGGCTTGCTCCAGGGTTTTCTTGCTTTGCTCGAGCTCCTGTTTCTTGAGCGCGGCGGCAGTGGCCGCGGTGCTCGCCGTCTCGACTCCGCAACCGGCAAGAGCCGCTGCCGCGATCAGGAAAATCAACCGTTTCATGGCACCTCCTTCCAGGGTAGGGATCCGAAATAGGATAGCACTACAAGCGCATGCCAGAAGTCGGAATCATCCGAGCTTCGCCGCCACGGCCTCCGCGAATTGCCGGGTTCCGATTTTCCCGCCGAGATCGGCGGTGCGCGTTCCCGGGTTCTTCAGGGTCGCGTCGACGGCCGCGTCGATGTTTCTTGCGGCGGCGGCGAGCGCGTCCTCACCGTGGCGCGCGGCCATCCATTCGAGCAGCATGGCGGCCGAAAGGATGAGCGAGGTGGGATTCGCCTTGTCTTTGCCCGCGATGTCGGGCGCCGAGCCGTGCTGCGCCTGCGCGACGCAACAGTCGTCCCCGGCGTTGATCGAGCCGCCTAGGCCCAGGCCGCCCGAGAGCTCTGACGCTTCGTCCGAAAGGATGTCGCCGTACATGTTCTCGGCGACGATCACGTCGAAGCGCATCGGGTCGCGCAGGAGGAGCGCCGCCATGGCGTCGACGATGATCTCTTCGAGCTGAACCTGGGGAAAGTCCCGCGCGACTTTGCGCACTTCGCGCAGATACAGCCCGTCGGAGATCCGGAACACGTTCGCCTTGTGCACGGCGGTGACTTTCCTGCGGCGGGTCATCGCCGCCTCGAAAGCGCGGCGCGCGATGCGCTCGCAGCATTTCGCGGTGACGCGGCGCACCGCAAGCGCCATGTCTTCGGTTGGCATGAACTCTCCGAGCCCCGCGTGCATGTTGCGGTCGGCGTAGAAGCCCTCGGTATTCTCGCGGTAGATCACCAGGTCGACGGGCTTGCCGGTCAGCCCGGCGCCGAGGCGCGATCTTGCGGGGCGGATGTTGGCGTAGAGATCGAGCTTGGTGCGGAACTCGGCCGACGGGTTGATCCCGCCCTTTTCGCGCGCCGGGTACTCGTAAGTCGAGAGCGGTCCGAGAATCACTCCTTCCGCGGAGCGCGCCGCTTCGAGCACGCGCGCGGGGAGCGTCGTGCCTTCCCTCTTCAGGGCCAGCAGGCCGATTTCCTCGTGCTGCCACTGGAGCCCCAGCTTGAAGAGGAGATTGGCACGATCGAGAACGGCCAGCGTCGCCGCGGTGATCTCGGGCCCGATGCCGTCGCCTCGCAAAACGAGGATTTTCATTGCGCCGGAATCCTGGCGTCCTTGATCAGCTTGGCGTACATCTGCAGATCGCGCTTGATCAGCGCGGCGAAGTCTTCCGGCGCGCCGGTCACGATTTCGTTGCCGCCCTGCGTCACGATGCGCTCGCGCACGTCGGCCGAGCGCATCGCCCTGACGAGCTCGGCGTTGAGGCGATCGACGATCGCCTTGGGCGTGCCGGCCGGGGCGAGCACGCCCTGCCACTGCGAAATGTCGAAATTCCCGATGCCCGCCTCCTGCAGGGTCGGAACCTCGGGCAGGCTCGATGCGCGCTTGCCGCTCGACACGGCGAACGCGCGCAGTTTTCCGGCGCGGATCTGCGGAACCGAGGTGATGACGGTGTCGAACATGAAAGTGAGCTGGCCGCCGAGCAGGTCGGCGAGCGCCGGCGCGCTGCCCTTGTAGGGCACGTGGGTGAGCTGGGTGCCCGTCGCGAGCGCGAACAGCTCTCCGGCGAGATGGTTACCGCCGCCGACTCCGGTGGAACCGTAGGAGACGGCCCCGGGTCGTGCGCGCGCCGCGCCGACCAGGTCGGCGATGCTCTTGATGGGCGAACCGGCCAGCGTCACCAGCACATACTGGTACACGGTGCACTGGGCCACCGGCGCGAAATCCCTGACCGGATCGTAGGGTACCTTGGCATAGAGCACGGGGTTGACCACGATCGGGCCGTTGGCGGTCACGAGCAGCGTGTAGCCGTCGGGCGCCGACTTGGCGACGAAGTCCGCGCCGATGCCGCCGTTCGCGCCGGCCCGGTTCTCGACGGCGAACGGCTGCTTCAGCGCGTCGCCGAGTTTCTGGGCGAGGGTCCGGGCGAAGATGTCGGCATTGCCGCCGGCGGCGTAGGGAACCACGAGGCGCACCGGCCTGGCCGGATAGTCCTGCGCCTGCACCGCGCCGCACAGCATGAGCGCAAGCGTTGCGAAGCGGATTTTCATGAATCTGGCTCGCGGAAATGGCGGGACTACAGGCTATCATATGCGCCATGATCGATCGGCGTTCCCTGGTCGCGGCGCTCGCGGCGATCTCCATGCTCTTCTGGACTGCGCGCGAGAGCGCCGCTCAGTCTTATCCGCAACGGCCGGTTCGTCTCGTCGTCCCGGCGCCCGCGGGCGGACCCACCGACGTCCCCGGCCGGCTCATTGCCGACGGATTGTCGGGGCTCTTCAACCAGCGCTTCGTGGTCGAGAACCGCGTGGGCGCGGGCGGGCTGGTGGCGGGCGAGTTCGTCGCGCGTTCCGAGCCCAACGGCTATACGCTGCTCTACGCGAATACCAGCGTGCTCGCGGTCAATCCCGCGCTCCAGGGGACGAACATGCCCTACGACCCCGCCACCGCGTTCGCCCCGATCGGCTTCGTCTCCAATTCGCCGCAGCTGCTGGTGGCGAATCCCAAGGTTCCTTACCGATCCGTGCAGGAGCTCGTCGCCTGGGCGAAAAGCAATCCGGGCAAGCTCAACTTCGCCACCGCCGGCGTCGGGACCCTGCCGCACCTCACCTATGAGCTGTTCAAGATGGAAGCCGGGATCCAGGCGCTCAACGTTCCCTATGCGGGCGGAGCGCCGGCGCTCACGGCAGTGATCGCGGGACAGGCCGACGTCCTTTTCGACCTGGTGCGCACGCGGGTGAAGAGTGGCGAAGTGCGCGCCCTCGCCGTCACCGGCGCGAGCCGCGACGCGGATC
>WNGM01001144.1_pt1 | contig 21338 bp, 17 predicted proteins | sample 5400571 | NCBI WGS metagenome assembly WNGM01 (sample SAMN13153378, study PRJNA577476) | soil metagenome | isolation source: 100 cm soil or saprolite under Garry oak tree replicate 2 | place: USA:California | collected 2016-06-15 | reverse complement strand
ACATCGTCGCTGAGGCCATCTCCGAACTCTTCGGGGGTGAGATCAGCACCTTCTTGGAGCAGGACACGGTGATCTTTAGCACCATCCGTGACCTGCTTGCCGAGCAATTTACACGACTCTCTGCCCTGGAGCAAGCGCTCCTCTTCTGGATGGCGGTCATGCGCGAAGCGCAAGATGAGGTCTCGCTGCACGCGCAGATGGTGCCCCCGGTTGCCAGTGTAGAGGTGAGAGAAGCACTTGAAGCTTTGCAGCGGCGCTCACTTGTCGTGCGGGGAAAGAGGGGGACAGCAGGCGAAGCGCAGGCGACGTTCGCCTTGCACTCGGTGGTGCTGGAGTATGTGACGGAGCTGCTGGTAGAGCGGGTGAGTGAGCAGTTACTACTTTTCATTTCTCCTGAGCCGAAGGCTAGCCGCGCTAGCGGCGTTGGAGAAATGGCTTTCAAGGGACAGCACGCCGAGTGGGAGCACCTGCTCAGCTACCCGCTCGAGCAGGCGGAGGCCAGGGAGTATGTGCGGCAGGCGCAAGAGCGGCTGCTTGTGGCCCCGGTCCTCGTGCGCCTGCAGGCCGTCTACCGCCAGACCGAGGCGGTGGAGGAGTTGCTGCTGCGCCTGCTCAACCAGCTGCGGACGTGGAACCAGGAGGCGCAGGGCTATGGACCGGTGAACCTCATCATGCTCTTGCGAGGGCTGCGCGGGCATTTGCGCAAGATCGATCTCTCACAGCTTGCTATCCGGGGAGCGTATTTACAAGGGGTCGAGATGCAGGATGCACGGCTTTCGGGAGCCACCCTGCGCGGCACGATCTTTACCGAGACCTTCGATGCCACCTGGTCCGTGGCCGTGAGTCACAGCGGACAGTACTGGGCCGCGGGCAGCCAGCGGGGAGAAGTGCGCGTGTGGCGCGACGGAGGCCGGACCCTGCACCTGGTCTGGCAGGCCCATAACGACACAACGTCTACCCTCGCCTTCAGCCCGGACGAACGCACGCTGGCCAGCGGGAGCTGGGACGGCAGCCTCAAGCTATGGGACCTGGAGCGTGGAACCCTGCTCTGGCATCGGCAGACTTCCAACATCAACTGCTTGGCCTTTGCTCCTGATGGGAGCCTGCTCGCCAACAGTGGAGATGATGCGCTCATCCAGATTTGGAATGTGACGTCCGCAACGCTCGTGCAGCGGCTTTCTGACCAGGGCGGCGCTGTACACGCACTGGCCTGGAGCCCTGATGGGAAGCTGCTCGCAAGTTCCAGCTTCGATGGACGCATTCGTGTGTGGGAGCTGCAGGGGACCCAGCCAGCCACCTGCGTGCAGTCACTCCCAGGGCATACCTATTGGGTGACGGGACTTGCCTTCGCACCCGATGGCGCAAAGCTAGCGAGCGCCAGTTGGGACCGAACCGTCAGGCTCTGGGACATGGCGAGCGGACAACTGCTCCAGACGCTTACGGGACATACGGACCGGGTGCTTCGCGTGGCCTGGAGTCCGGATGGGCGCACGGTGGCTAGTGCTGGCTCTGACACAACGATCAGGCTCTGGAACGTTGAACGAGAAAGCTATCAAGCGGCATTGCATGGGCATACCGCCGGCGTGTACGCGATCACCTTCACACCCGACAGCGGCAGTGTGCTGAGTGGCGGTGAAGATGGCACCGTACGGGTGTGGGACGTGGAAAGTGGACAGTGTGTGCGCATCATCCAGGGCTATGCGGTCTCTCTCAATGACGTCGACTGGAGTCCGGATGGGACGCAGCTGGTCAGTGGGGGAACAAATACGCTGGTGACCATGTGGGACGCGGTCGGGAGAGGAGGCGGGATGCCGTCCAAAGTGCTGCGTGGACATAGTCGGACCGTGCATGGGGTCGCCTGGAGTCCGGACGGGCGACTGCTTGCCAGCGGTGGGTGGGACAATACCATCAGGCTATGGGACGCGACCACGGGCGCTTGCCTGCAAGCGCTGCGGGATCCTGACGCTGCCGACACCATCTTCCAGGGCGTGACCTGGAGTCCAGATGGCCGTCTCCTGGCCAGTGGGAGCTATCTGCGTGGAGTGCAGGTATGGGATGCAACAGAGCGTACCCGCCGCTGGGTCGGTCATGCGCACGCGACCAAGGTCCGCCGCGTGGCCTGGAGTCCGGATGGGAAGCGGCTAGCCAGCTGTGGCGATGATGGAAGCATCTGCCTGTGGGATGCCTTCGACGGCACGCTGCTCGAGAAGTTGCAGGGACACAGTGGCATGGTCGCGAGCGTGGCTTGGAGTCCGGATGGGACACGGTTGGCCAGTGGGGGCGCAGGCCAGGGGGGCGCAGGCAGCGGAGAGCTGTTCGTATGGGATGCGCAGCGCGCAGAACACTTACAAGCCTTGAGCGGGCAAGCCGGTATCGTGTTTGCTCTCGCCTGGAGTAAGCGCGGAGACCTGCTGGTGAGTGGAGGGAGCGATGGGATACTGCGCTGGTGGGACGTGCAGAGTGGGACATGCCTGGCGAGGCGTCAGGCGCATCAAGGAGCTGTCCACGCGCTCAAGATCAGCCCCGATGGTCAGATGCTCGCCAGTTGTGGGGAGGATGGTACTCTCAAGGTGTGGAACCTGCAGAGCACTGAGCTGGTGCGCACACTGCAGCGCGACCGTCCCTACGAACGACTCAATATCACCAGGACACAAGGACTCACCCCAGTCCAGAAAGCCACGCTCCTTGCGCTGGGGGCCTTCGAGGAGGAGGTGCGCAATTGAGTGCTGATGAATGCCAGAGAGAGCGAAAGGAGCGGTCAGTGTCGCGCGAGGAGACTGGAAATGGTCATCCTTCTGAGGCTGTGCTCCAGCGACTTGGGTACCGGCCGGAGTTCCGGCGGGAACTCAAACGCTTTGCTTCCTTCGCGGTCGGTTTCTCGGTCATCTCTGTCACGACCGGCATTTTTACGCTCTACGGGACTAGTGGCATTCTCAATGTTTGCCTCAGGACGATCCCTGAGCCGATGCCTGAGAGATTTGCGACTCCGGCACCTCGAATGCGCTCTCACCTGCCTTGTTGAGCCACTCTTCCTTCCCTCGAGCTCTCATGACAATCAGTATCACAACACCAATGAGGAGCCAGATACCTAAGGTTGGAAGAGCATAGACGAGTGGGGGCATAGGAAAGGGGTTGAATAACTCGTAGCCCAGCCAGACCAGCGCTGCAAGCGAGAGCACCGGAAAGATGACGTGGTAGAAGATATTGAACTCACTGCGGTACTGCCTCCAATAGAGGAAGAAAACGCCGATGTTGCCCATGGCGTAGATGATCAGCACGGCTAGCCCCACCACGAAAATCTCGTAGAAGTACCCATTGACTACGCCGAGCCACCAGAGCAAGAGGAGGCCCGTCACGAGATTCACCAGCCACTGCAGGATGATCGTATTGACCGGCGTCCTGTAGACTGGATGTAACCTGGTGAGGACCTTCGGCAGCGAGCCGGAGCGGGCCATGGCGTACCACAAGCGCGTTCCCATGTTACAGACGGCTATCACCAGGGCAACAGTCGAGTTGAGGAGTGCAAAGAGGATAAACCACCAGAGCGGCCCCCATACGCGCTTGGCTACCACAACAGCGGGTAGCTCAGTCGAGCTGGCCAGGGACCCAATCTTAGAGGTACCCCAGCCGATAATGATCGCCCAGGTAACCAGGACCAGGAAGACACCAAGCAGGATGATTGAGCCGATCACGGCTCGGGAAACGTTTTTGGTGGGGTTTGCCGTCTCTTCTGCCAATGGAGCGGCCCCGTCCCAGCCGACGAACGCCAGCAGAGAGAAGATAACTGCGAGGGAGAATCCAGCGATTCCGCCCTGGCTGGCGATGAGGGCTGGATTATAGGATAGGAAGTTCACGCCTCCCGGACCAGGATTGGCGATCGCCCAGATCCCCAGGAGCACGACAAGGCCCATCTCAATGAGTCCAAGGACGAGAAGCGCTTTACCGGAGATCTTAATGCCTCGGTACTGGAGAAGAGCGACGCCGGTTATGACCACGATCATAAAAGCCGCCATGAACCAGGGCCAATTGATGCCCAGGTTCGACTGCAGTTCTTGCTGCAGGATGTTGCCCATGTATAACGCCACAATACCACCGACCGTGGGTGCGTACAGGATAAACAGCCAGGCAACCAACCACCCAAGGCGCGGGTGTAAGCTACGGCTGATGTAGGTGTAGTAGCCACCTGCGGCCGGCATCTTTTTGGTGAATTGCACCAGAACCATGCCGAGCATGAGAGTGATGACGAAAGCTATGGGGTATGCGAGGGGGGATGTGAGTCCAGCAAGCCCAACGACAACGGGAGTATAGAACAAAGAAGCGATTGCCGGCGCGATTACCGCAACGTTCTGCATCAGCACCTCGGGCAGGCTCAATGTACCTGCCTTCAGTTCGGTTGTGACAACCATAACCGGGGATGCAGCAGTTGTCTGGCGTCCATTACCATCGCCAGAACCTGAGGTGAAATCTTTTGAGTCCATAATAGTTCTCCTCTTTCATGAGTTAGGTAGAAATTCCCCATCCTCCTCGAAAGCCCCCAACGCAAAGAGCGTGGCTTTCTGGGCTGGGGTGAGTCCTTGCGTCCTGGTGATATTCAGCCGTTCGTAGGGGCGGTCGCGCTGCAGGGTGCGCACCTGCTCGGTACTCTGCAGGTTCCACACCTTGAGAGCACCATCCTCCCCACAACTGGCGAGCATCTGCCCATCGGGGCTGATCTTAAGCGCGTGGACCGCTCCTTGATGCGCCTGACGCCTCACCAGGCATGTCCCACTCTGTACCTCCCACCAGCTCAGCTTTCCATCGCTATCTCCACTCACCAACTGGTCTCCCAGCGTATTCCAGACGACGGCAGAGACCTCATGGGGCTGCCCTTCAAAGGTGCGCACACGCTTCCCGTTGCCGGTATGCCAGAGAAACAGTTCCCCGCTGCGTCTGCCTCCACCCCCACTGGCCAGCCAGGTGCCGTCGGGACTCCAGGCCACCGTCGCGACCCTGGCGCTGTGCTCGTGGAGGGTCTGGAGCAGCATACCATCGCTGGCTCGCCACAGACAGATGCTCCCGTCATCCCCACAACTTGCCAGGCGGCTGCCATCCGGGCTCCACGCCACGCGACGGACAAAGGTCAGACCAGCATGCCCGACCCAGCGGCGGCTCAGGGCGGTCATCTCCCAAACCTGCACCCCATGCTGATAGGTGCCACTGGCCAGCAGGTGCCCATCTGGACTCCACGCCACATCCCCGAATTGCGTGTCGGAGTAGTCGGGATCCTGAAGGATCTGCGTACAGGCTCCCGTGGCCGGGTCCCACAGCCGGATGGCATTGTCCCATCCAGCACTCGCCAGCAGTCGCCCATTTGGACTCCAGGCGACTCCAGTCACGTTCCAACGATGTCCACGCAACACTCTGGGCAACGTCTCCCCGGCCACATCCCAGAGCGTCACCAACATATCGGTTCCGACACTGGCCAGTCGTTGCCCATCCGAACTCCACGCCACATCGTATTGAGTGCCTGCATAGCCCTGGATGATGCGCACGCAGTATCCGCTCTCCACGTCCCACACCCGCAGGGTCCGATCTTCACTGCCACTAAGCAGAAGACGGCTATCGGGCGTGAAGGCGATACTATACACAGGAGCGGTATGCCCCTGCAGTACCGCCCGAGAGCTGCCCGGCTCCGCGTCCCACAGCCGGATCGTGTGGTCAAAGCCGGCGCTGGCCATCTTGCGTCCATCCGGGCTCCACGCCAGGCATTGCACCCGCTCTGTATGCCCCTCAAGAGTGTAGAGACAGCGCCCACTTGCCACGTCCCAGACTCTGACCGTCCGATCCCAACTCGAGCTGGCTAGTCGGCTCCCGTCGGGGGCAAAGGCCAGTCCCTGCACCCAGTTGCTATGCCCGGAGAGCGTCTGCACGCAGGTGGCTGGCCGTGTGGCCTGGAGTTCCCAGACCTGTATACGGCCATCAGAGTAGCTACTGGCCAGGTGTGTACTGTCGGAGCTCCAGGCCACTGCAAACACGATGCACTGGTCAGCGATCGTCTGGACGTTGGCGCCGGATTGCACATCCCAGAGCCGTATGATCCCATCATCTCCGCAACTGGCAATCATCTGGCCATTGGGCGCAAAGGCCAGATTTTCGATGAGGTAGGTATGCCATCCTGTCCAAAGCAACGAGCCACTCTCAACGTCCCACAGTTTGACCGTCCCATCCCAGCTTCCCGTGGCCAGAAGCCGTTCGTCCGGGCTGAAGGCCAGGGCTCGCTCCACCGTGGCGGCATGCGCCAGCCACGCCAGATACAAGGTGTGGCCCCCATCGCGCCACACCCGCACTTCTCCCTGCGAGCTGCCCGCCGCCCAAAACATTCCCCGGGCGCTGATGGCCACCGCCCAGATAGCATCAAAGGTCTCGGTAAAGACGCTGCCCTGGAGCGTAGCCCCGGCAAGCGTCGCATCCTGCATCTCGACGCCTTGCAGATGTACGCCGCGTAGCGCCAGTCGCGACAGATCCAGACCACGCAGGTCCCCCCGAAGCACTCGCAGCAGCGCCACCAGGTTGGCCGGTCCATACCCCTGGGTCCTCTGGGCCCGCTCGCGCAGGTACGCGAGCAGGGAACACAACTGCCCCTCCACCTCGGCTCGCCCCTGGTACACGCTCTCGAGGCTCGTCAGCAGCGGAGCGAGCAGCAACCGCTCCTGCGTCTGTCGCACGTATTCCTTGGCCTGGGCCCGCTCCAGTCCATGCTCGAGGAGCCGTAGCAGCTTGCCCTGCTGGATCTCCTCGCTGGCCGTGGTAACCAGCCTGGTGGTCACATACTCCAGCACCACCGACTGCAAGGTAAAGCTGCCTGCCCGCTGCCCCCGCTCAATGAGAGAGCGCCGGCGCAGTCCATCGACGGCTTCCAACACTTGCCCGCGCGGCAGCGGGGACACCAGCGCTGCGAGCAGTTCCTCCAGCATCACCGGCTCGCGCACAATGGCCAGCCAGTACAGCACCGTCTGCTCCAGGCTCGAGAGCCGCGCCCGTTGCTCCTCGAGCAGATCGGCAATGCTGCCAAAGACGGTCATGCCCTCGGAAAGGAACTGGTCGATGGCGCCGCCGAAGAGGTCGGCGATGGTCTCGGCCACGATATTGAGGGCCAGCGGGTTGCCCGAATACGCCTGCACCAGCCGGGCGCGCTCCTCTGGGGAGCCGACCACCTCGTGCTCGGCCAACAGCTGCTCGCCCGGCACCGCATCCAGCCCGGCGAGGCGCAAGGCGCGCACCGGGGTGCGGCTGCCCTCCAGGCTGCGCAGCTCGGTGGGTTTCTCTCGTGAGGTCAGCAGCAGGCAACTCTGGTGCGCCGTTTCGGCCACCCGGCGCAGCAGGCGCCCATACTCCTCGTAGCCAGGCCGCAGATACCCCCGCACCTCGCCTTCCGAGAGCAGGCTTTCCAGGTTATCGAGCACCAGCAGCACCCGCCAGCTGCGCAGCTGCTCCAGCAAGAGGCTCAGGCGTCGCTCCAGGCTCGCAGGCAAGAGAGCTAGCCGCTCTGGCGAGAGCACCTGCAGGCAGGCATCCAGCACCTCTTCACAGGAGGGAGCATCGCGCAGCGAGCGAAAGATGACGACGTCGAACTGGTCGGCGAGCCGGTGCATCACCTGGACGGCCAGCGCCGACTTGCCGATGCCACCCAGGCCCAGCACGCTCACCACCCGGCAGCCCTCCTCGACGACCCACTGGGCGAGCGTGGCCAACTCCCCCTCACGCCCATAGAAGGTGGGCACATCCAGCGCCTCCCCCCACTCCACCCGCGGCCCACTCGCAGGAGCAGCGAGGGCAGGGGTAGCGTCACTGGTCACGTCGATCGATGGCGGCACCATGCGCTCCAAGGGGCGAGGGTGTTGGCTCAACAGGGCGGAGAGCCAGGACTCATCGAGCAGCACTTTCTGGTGCGCCGCTTTCCAGAAGGCACGCATCTCCTCGGCTTCGCGACCGGCTGGAAAGGTCCCTTGTTGGACGGCCAGCGTCAGCAAGGCTTTGAGGTGAGAGGCCTTGGGATAACTGCCGCCGGACTCCCACTGGCCCACTGCTTTTCGGGAGACGCCCAGGAACTCGGCTAAGCCCGCCTGGGTCAGCCCAAGGGCCGTGCGCAGGGTCAGCATGGCCTGGCCAAAGGCATAGTCTCGCTCCCCGTAGGAGGATCGCTTCATGCGTGCGCTCCTTTCCGCGTGACCCACAGGAGCGAAACCAGGAATGGGAAGTGAGGGGAAGTGACCTGCCATCTGCTGGACGCTGACTTCCCCAGGCCTTCTCCGTATACTGTTAGGTGTTGGATGCGCTCCAGGCGGGTCCATGCTGGTTGCGGGGGTCTGGGGAATGGCGAGAGACTCCAGACTCTCCCTCTGACTTCATCCTTGTATGATACCAGATTTTCTGACAGGTGTCATCGTTTTTTGACAATAGCTGTCGGAAACCATTGTAAACTTTGAAATTATGCTGGTGGACAGAGAAGCTGCTGCTTCTGTAAAGAAAAGCGTTTTCTTAGAGGGAAAAGATATGAGTCAAAAGCAAGAACAAGAACATATCATTTCAGGTAACACTCCTGCATTGCCTGATCCACTGTCCGTTATCGTGCTCGGTTCAGGCGGTCCTGCTGCAGCCGGTCGCGCGTCATCAGGCTATCTTGTACTCGTGGATGGAGAGGCTCGTTTCCTGCTGGATGCCGGGTCTGGCATATTCACCCGTTTGGGTGAGGCGGAGGTCAATATATCAAGACTGGATACCGTCTTTTTGACCCATCTGCACATCGATCATGCCGCCGAACTGCCGTCTCTCTTCAAAGCGCGGGCTATGGTGAGCCAGGAAGCCATCCATTTCTCCGTCTATGGTCCCCAAGGTGAAGTACAGTTTGCCACTGATTTGATGCATGTTCAAGCCAGGTTATAAAAGATCGGTTTCTTCTGATGCATTTTGTCAGAGGTTCACAAACAAGAACTAATAGGCCGTAGATGTCGCTCAGAACATGTAGCTCACGTCCGACGCGCTGGTGGGGTAGGCGTAGATCATCTGCTTGAGATCGCTTGCCCGCAGGCCCGCACGGATCGCGAGGGCGAAGAGATTGATCACCTCCTCGGCGTGTTGGCCGAAAAGGTGTGCCCCCAGGATTCGGTCGGTGCCCTCCTCGACGAGAACCTTGTAGCCGGAGTGTGGGAGGGCCACCCGCTGCGAGGAATACCAGCTCGAGGTGTCCCCGTAGTGCGTGGCAAAGTGCAGGCTCTGTGCGCGAGCCGCTGGCTCAAGTAGACCTACTCGTGCCAGTGGAGGGGTGGTGAAGACCACGCTCGGAATCCCGCTATAGTTCGGGGTGTGCCGGTTGCCCTCAAGGAGATTCCTGGCCACGATGCCTGCTTGCATCCCGGCGACCGGCGTCAGGGGGAACCCGCCGCTGGCCACCGCGTCTCCGGCTGCATAGACGGCCGGATTGGTTACGCTTTGCAGATAGTCGTTGACGGAGACGCCAGCTTGCTCACGTGCCACGGCTGCCACCTCCAGGTCGAGATCGTCGATCTCCGGTACTCGCCCGGACGCATGCACGACCAGGTCGGCTTCGACGGTGTACTCCTGCTCTCCCGTTCGAGCGTGAACGAGCAAGCGGTCCTGTTGCCGCTCAATCGCTGTCACGGCCCTATTGACGTGCACCTCGACGCCGAGTTCCTGGGTTGCCTGCACGAGCATAGTAACGAGGTCGGAGTCGAACTTCTCGAGGGGATGACTCCCCCGGTGGAGAACCTGGACCTGCGCGCCCCCGTGGGCGGCAATATGCGCGAACTCGAAGGCGATATAGCCACCCCCGACAAAGACGATGCGACGCGGGAGCGTGTCCAGGTCCAGAAATTGCGTGCTGGTGGTCAGGTACTCCTCGCCCGGTATCCCCAGAGTTGCATGACGTGCACCTGTTGCGATCACCACGTGGCGACCAACGAGAATGTCCTGATCCACCTGAACGCTCGTCCGATCTACGAAGTGGGCGCGCCCATGACGCATCGTGATGCCCGCCTGCGTGAAGCCCTGCTCGGTCCGCTCCGGCACCGGGTCGGTAAAGGTGCGCTTGAAGTTGATCAGGTCCGACCAGTTGAGAGCCATGCTCGGCGCGGAGACGCCCTTGCCCTGGGTGCGCCGACTCCAGTCCACGAGTTCGGCCATGCTGGCCAGCACTTTCTTCGGCTCGCACCCGCGATTCTCACAGGTCCCTCCGAAGGGACGAGAATCGACGACAGCCACACGCCAGCCCGCCGACCGGCAGGCGTAGGCAACTGTCTGCGCGGCTGAGCCTGTTCCCAGCACGATAACATCAACGGTTGTCGTCATAGTTGTTCCTCTCTGAAGGAAGCTCAAGGCTTCGCAAACCCTCCTCCCAGCGCAATACAGCCAGCCGTATCTGCGAAGCCGGCAGCAACACTAGCGTCCATCGGATGCCATGTCACTTCCCCACACTTCTCAGCCCTGGATGAACTGCGGCAGGATGGTCTTGACGCGATTGACTGGGATGGCGAACCCGACGCCATTGGCCGGCGTGTTGAAATCTGGGTCGATGGCGGTCAGCGTCGGAATGCCGACCACGTTGCCTTGCAAGTCCACCAGCGCTCCTCCACTGTTGCCAGGGTTAATCGGTGCATCGGTCTGAATCGCATTCTGGATGGTGGGTGCGCCTTGCCCTTCGGAGACGCTCCGTTTCAGGGCGCTCACGATGCCGTTGGTGACCGTCTGCGTGATGCCCAGGGGATTCCCGATGACCAGCACCTCTTGCCCCACCTTCAACTGCGTGGAGTCTCCCAGTGTTGCGACCGACAGACCCCCCTTTGGCACGGCAATCTTGAGGACCGCCAGGTCATAGGCCGCATCCGCCCCCGCGAGCTGTGCAGATTCCTTGGTGCCGTTGGAAAGCACCACCTGGATCGAGAGTGCTCCGCTCACCACATGGTTGTTGGTGACAATGTATCCCTGACTGTTGACAATAACCCCTGAGCCCAGCGCCGCCCCTTGTGCCAGGGTGACATACACCTCCACGATTGACGGCATCACCTTCGCCGCGACGCTTTCTCGCACGGCATCGAGCGTAGTTGCCGCCTGCGTGGTGGTCGTGGTAGTGGCCCCTGTTGCGCTACTCTTCGCGCTGGCGAAGACCCAGCCTGCGAAGCCACCGATGACGAAGACCACGATCAGCAGGAGTATCAAGCCGATGATCGCTCCGGTCCGCAAACCACTCCTGCCTTGTCGCGGTTGCTCCCTGGGTGGCTCCGGAGAATGCTGAAGGGGTGGCTCCAGCGGATTCTGGGAAGGTGAGAGTAATTGATTTTGACTGTTTGCCTCGAACATGATGTTATGTCTCCTTTATTTTGTAACCAAACGACTAACTACTAACTAGACGACGTGTTATCGAAATGGACATGCTGCTCTTCTTCCGACCGGCAAAGAACGGCTCTCAGCCGGTCGGAAAGGTAGCAGGTAGAGGATGCTGCTGGAAAAACGACCAGATCAGGGCCGAAGCGCTGAGGGCTTTTCCAATAGTTCCAGTAGTTCCTCCTGGCTCCTTGAAGGTAAGAGAAGGCCATCGATGGCCTTGTCCTTGAATACGGTAATGGACAACGGTTGCATTTCCCTGGCAGTCAGTCCACTCCAGTCCCGTCACGTTGACTTGTTTGTAGAAAACGGTTGGCCCCATGGTGCAGCCATCCCGCGTTGCCCACCCCTGCAGCCATGCAAGAATGGGAGGTAACTGGCGGCTCTGGCTGCCGTTGTAGGGAACGATTCGGTCAGCCGTCCCATGAAACTCAAGTAGAGGTACTGGTCGGACAGGATGACAGCCCCCCGGATAGGCAGGGTACGACCCGGACACAGGAGCGAATGCGGCCAGGCGTCCTGCCAGGGTACACGCCAGTACATTCGTCATGCCTCCGCCATTTGAGAAGCCCATGGCATAGATGCGCAGTGGGTCAATGCAGAGGATGCTTTGCAGGTGATTGAGGAGATCACTGACAAACAGGACATCGTTGACCCATGGTCTTCCACGTAACCCTGTAGCCCACCCGGTCCGGCCATCAGGGCCGACAAGTCCCTGAGGGTAGACGGCAATAAAGCCCTGCTGATCTGCGAAGAGGGACATTCCTGATCTACGTTCTTGCTGGATAGCATTACTGCCGTGACCATGAAAGCTCAAGACCACCGCTTCACTGGAATGTGCTTGATAGCCTGATGGGACGTGCAGGAGATAGGTGCGCGTCAATCCGCCCGAGAAGAGCGTCTCGTTGATGCTGCTACCTGGCAGCCCCGGCGCAGGCTTTCCACACCCTGCACTTTTGATGGGCGTCGTAATAACCCCTGTTTCTGGCAAAGGGGTCCTGGACGGTAGCGCAGAAGAGGAGGGAGACGAGCTACAACCCGCGGTGAGCAGCACGCAAAGCGCACCCAAGATACACCACACATCGAGTGCTAATGGTGATGTAATCTTCCTTGTGCCCACCTTAGACATGCTGCGCATCGCCTGTTCCCTTCTGTTCCACTTTTCGTGGGTGGTGGAATGGATTGCTGAACCATTCGTGCAACGCGTTGGCATCCCATGACGAATGCCAGTGGGCCGACCGTCCCACCAGGTGACTCAAGATTGGCGTTTTCATGAGGAGAATGCTTATTCCGGCTGCTCCCCCCGCCGTGAGGAACCAGGTCAGGAAGATGCGTAAAGCAACAGGCCATGCTTCTGGCATCAACGGAACGACCCTCTGTAACAGTGCGGTCAGGATGAAGACATGCACGAGATAGATGCCGAACGAGGCATTCGACAGGGTATGCCAGAAGCGATACCCCTTTGGATACCCTTCTCCTTGCATCCCGCCTGAGTGCGTAGCACTAGACGCGCTAGCGTCGCTGGCGAAGTGCCTTGGTTCAGCCGCAACCGAGCGGCGTTGGCGTGGACGCTGTCTGGGGGACAGTGTGGGATTGGTGCCGAGCTGATTCGTCTGAATAGCCCAGCGGCAGGCCAGCCAGCAGAGGAGCACAATGACGGTTGGACTATACAACGTCATCATTGGCTGCAACACGGAGGTCGCATAGCCAAACGATTCGTGATAGACATCGACCTGGAGCAAGAAGTGGACCCATACTGCTGCCAGGGCCAGGACGAAACCACCCACAATCCATTTCCCATGGCGCAGGACAAACGCTCGTGCTTGCTTCAAGGACAATGCTGCCAGCCCTCCTAGAATGAAGTAGAACTGGTAGGTCAGCAAAAAGCTATTCTGATATGCTGCCACAATCTGCCACACACCTCGCGAGGCCAACGTGCCCTGCTGGAGATAGCGATAATCAACATACATGAGGAGGACTTGCAGGGCAAAGCTGATAAGGAGCGCCCGCCAGGGATGTTTCTGGACAAGCTTTAAAAAGAGCAGGAACAACGGCAGAATAAGATAGAATTGGATCGTGAGCAGGATGTAGTAGAGCTGGTATGATGCATTACCGGTCAGAATATTCAACACTACCAGTTTGGCAAATGCTCCTGGCGCGTGCTGTGACGTGTTCACCCAGGTGTAGGCGATGCTCCAGATGCAGTAGGGCACGAGCACCCCTATACTGCGCTTCGCCCAGAATCGCTTCCCTGAGAACGGCTTTCCGAAGTAGACGTAGGTGAGGGCGAGGGCCGTGATGAACATGAAGATTTCTCTCGTGAAGTGCACGGAGGTGAAGATGCCGTTGTCCACTAGCAGGCCTGCTGCCGTATGGTTGAGAAACATGGTTCCTGACAATACATGGACAGCGATAACCGCAACGGCTGTGACCGCCCGTAGAGGGTCAAGTTCATAAATGTATGGACGTGTCTGCTGGTTGTTCTGTGCGATCATTTTATTGCCTCACGCTGCCCCTAGAGAGGATCGAGCATCTCTTTCTTGCAGGAGCCGGTGCTCGACTTTACCCAGGGCGTTTTTCGGGAGCGAATCCACCGCGATGAAATCGACGGGAACCTTGTGCGCACTGAGCCGTCTGGCCGCATACTCATGCAATGCTTTTGCCAACTCTGGCGTCATCGGGCCGTTCACGACGATATAGGCCACCACTTGTTCACCATAGACGGCATCGGGCCGACCGATGACGGCGGCCTCGCGGACGGCCGGATAGGTTTCAAGCACCTCTTCGACCTCGCGTGGCGCGATGTTTTCGCCCCCTCGGATAATGACATCGCGCAGACGACCCGTGATATACAGGTAGCCCTCTTCGTCCTGGAAGCCGATATCACCTGTGCGAAACCAACCCTCCTGAAACGCTTCTTTGTCCGCGTTGCCATAGTAGGCGGAAATGACGCTGGGGCCACTGATGCAAATCTCACCTGTCTCACCGCGCGGCACATCGTGCAGACGGTCATCCCCATCAATGTGTGGGCGGCAGATACGCAGCGAGACACCCACAGGCAGGCCGGCTGAGCCTGGCTTGTGTCGTCCAGGTGGCACTGGGTTGGCCGTCACCTCACTGGCCGCCTCACTCAAGCCGTAGGTCTCAATCAGAGAGATGCCAAACTTCGCTTCGAAGGCGCGCAGGTTGGCGGCTGGCAGCGCTGCCGCACCCGTGCGCATGAAACGCAGCACTCCTGGTAGGAAAGCTGGCTTGTCGGTCAAGAGCAAAATCGCTACCATTGTTGGGACAATGCTGGCCCAGGTGACCTGATACGCTTCAATCCAGGACCAGAAGTGACTGCGACTGAATTTGCGTGCGATGACGATCGTACTGCCTGCCATGATGGAGGCGCAGAGACCAACCACAGGACCATTCACATGGAAGAAGGGCAGCACCGTCAGGCCGCGATCAGTTGGAGAAAGCCGGTGACTCGTGCGGACGTGATCAGCTGTCCAGGCGATCTGAGACGCATCCAGGATCACCCCCTTTGGATCTCCGGTCGTGCCTGAGGTCATGAAGCAGACATGGCCTTTGACAGATGGAAACAGCGTTCCTGGGTAGGAACAGCCCTTGCGGTCGCCCTCCGTTCCTTGCTCAGTGCGTGCTTGCTCGATAAGCAGTTCGCAAGCTTGCCGGGTAACAATCTGGGCAGCAGCGGCACCAGGAAAGCCCCGGGCCTCTTCCGCCTGTTCCACACACAGCACGTCTGGCTTGTACATACTAACTGCTCTTGCCCGTTCTTCCTCCTGGGCATCGGGAGCCAGGGGAACGAGCATGTGCCCACCGGTCAGCGCAGCGAGCCAGAGCACCGCATCGGCCATCCCCCCTGACAAGGTAAGCATGAGGTTGCGCGGCTGGATGCCGAGAAGCTGCCGCATCTTCTGCACTGCTGAGAGGCAGTGACGGTACGTCATGCTTTGGCCTGTTTCGGCCTCCACGATGCAGATCTGTTCAGGGGCGACGATCGCCCAGTGGATAAGTTGGTTATGAAGATCAGACATGGTCAATGGTCCGTCCTTTCGTTTCTGTGCCTAACACCGCAACGGTGCCGATGCCAACAAGGGCCACAAGCGCAACGAAGATGTAAGAAACCAGCACGCTGCCACTGGCGAGGATGAAGGCCATGATATAGGGTGCCAAGGCCCCGCCGAAGAATCGACCGACGCCTTCAAAGAGGCCAATCCCGGTCTCACGTATGCGGGTCGGATACTGCTCGGCACCGTAAATCTTGATGATGGGATCGACGCCGACGCCGAAGAATGCCAGCAGAATCCCACACGAGAGCGAAAGCATGGCATTGCTCGACAGGCCGAAGAGGACCGCAGCGACGGCCGCAGCTCCCGTAAACGAGATGAGGGTTGCCTTCCTCCCGAACCGCTCAACGGCAAACGCCGCGGCATATTTGCCGGGGATGGAGGCGATGACGATAATCGTGGTGAGCAGGAAGGCCGTGGCAGTGCCGTAGCCTTTTTGAATTAACACGGTCGGCGTGTAGGTCTGAATGGCGTAGAAGATGAACAGGATGCAAGAGAAAGCCATCCACATCATCACGCTGCGCTTGAGGTAGGGGCGGTGAAAGAGCTGGTTGTAACGCCCTTTTTGCCTGGTGCGCACGACCGCCCCATCCGTAGAGGCCCAATTTATCGCGCCCCCGGTATCACTTTTTGCCTCAATATCGGCAATCTGCGGTGGAGGTAGTTGTTCTCCGGTTCTGCGCTCGATGTCGTGTTCAAGCCGACTCACAATGGCATCAGCCTCGCGGATATGTCCTTTGACCTCGAGCCAGCGAGGCGATTCTGGCATCCACTTCAGCAGAATGGGAACATAAACGAGGGGAAAGGCTCCGACGTAGAAGAGCGTGCGCCACCCGGCGGGAATGACCGCAAGCACGATGCCCAGGGTCGAGGCAATCGCGAGCAGTCCGAGACTTGTGGCTCCGAGATGAAATTCCTTCACGAGCGAGGGAAGCACGCTACCAATGACGCCGACATCGTAGGACTCGACCAGCCATGCCACACCGGCAAGCAACATAATACCCCAGATTTCCCTACTCAAGGGAAGTCGGTCTATACGCGCTGGTATAGCCTCTTGCGCGCGTATTGTTGTGTCCACAGTCTACTCCTTAATATGTATTCCATATATATTCGCTCAAATTTCCTCTCAAGGATGACTACCTCTCGTGTGAAACGCCGCCGCTTTCACCCCTCTTTGCTTCGTAAGAATGAGTATACTGAGAGGATCGCGGGAAATCAGTATCCATCGGATGGCATGTCACTTCCCATCACTTCCCTTTCCTGGCTTGTCGCTTTGGGTCATGTGGAAGGGAAGTAAGTGGAAGTGACTTGAACCCTTTTTTTCTCATTGCGGCAAGGTACTCTACGAGATCGATGCAAAGGGCACGCTACTCGCGAGCGCTCTCCGCAAGCGCGGCAAAGAGCGGTAGAAGTAGGTCTTCACGGTTGGTTCCGGCATGTTGAGTGTGCGCCCAATTTCCGCGAAGGTCAATTGCCTGAAACAGCGCAGGTGCACGATCGAACGAATCTTCGGGGGCAGGGAAACAATGGCCGCATGTAACGAACCGTGCAGCTCGATGCTCTCGGTCATCTCCTCCGGCAAAGGCTCGGGGTCGGGGATGGCCTCTAGCGGTGACAGTCCCTCCTCCCCTCCCTCTCGCTCGAGGGTGGAGAAAGGAACTTCGGCCCTCCTGCGCCTCTTGCGCAGTTCATCCAGGCAGCGATTGCGGGCCACCTGAAACAGCCACGCCTTGAGCGATACATTCCTTAATAGTATTGGCAAGGAAAGATAGAGCTTGAGATATACATGCTGGAGGACATCGTAGATCTGGTCATTGTCTTTGAGAAAGTCCCGGATGTAGCTCACTAACTGGTGATGATACCGGTTTACCAGGGTCTCAAAGGCGTATTGATCACCTGCCAGGGCTTGCTCAACCAGGACGCCATCCGGGACTCGCTGCTCCTGTAAAATGCTATACTGTCGTGACTGCGCATATGGCATATCTCTTTCCTTTCTGATCCTTCCATGAGCACCAGCATGACTATTCGAGAGATTTATCCAGATTTTCACCCTGGTCCCAATGGCTATGTGTCCTGACTATCTCACTGCTACTGACTTGACGGACGTGAAGCAGACCCTCTACCAGTGTGGGCCTATGTGGAGTGCATCTCATAGAAATGAGTATACCGGGAGGATCGGGTGTCGTCATTGTCCATCAGATGGCATTTCACTTCCCATCACTTACTAAATTGCATGGCTTCGTTCCCTCAGGCGGCGCGTGCAGACAGGAGCGCGCGTGTAGTGAACTTCCTACGATGAGCGAGCCTATGGTTCTGGTCAAGTTATGCTGACCCAGCCAGCGTAGCTGATAGGCGCAGCGTCTCACGCAAAGCGCTAGGGAAGTGGGAGGCCGGGAGCCGTTCTGCCAGGTGAGAAGTGATGGGAAGTGAGAAGGCACCTGATGGACGCTGATTTCTCTCGTCATCCCCAGTATACTCATGTCTGTTGGATGGAAAATTCACCAGGTACCCTGATGATGAATGTATGAAAACTCATTCTCTATCCACCCTGCCTGGGAGGCAGGTAATAGCCCAATCTCGTAACTCACGGCAAGGAGGAGAAAATGAACTACCAATGGAATCAAAATCACCTGAACTACAAGGAAGACTTCGAAGCTTTGCGCCGGGGAGGCTTCACCGAGCACGAAATCGAGCAGTTGACCCAACTGCGTCGTGCTCGAACCAAATTAGAGATCTCTCGAACCTCTGAGGAATACCATCGCCTGGCATTTGTGCGCTGGCTAGTGGCCACCGGGAAATTGTCGGACCATTTCGCCTAAACAGGCCAGCCCGAATTTCAGAAAGAACAGGAGAATAAAACAGATGCAATGGGCAATTGTGATTGCCGCCTTTCTCGCCTCGGCGGTCGAATTTGTGGAGGCGTTTACGCTGGTGCTGGTGGCCGGCATCACCACCAACTGGCGTAGTTCGATTCTAGGAGCGCTTGGTGCCGCTGCGGTGCTGGCGGTGATCGTGGCTACCCTTGGCGTAGCCCTGGTCACCTATGTGCCCATTGAAGTCTTACGCTTCGTAGTGGGTTTCTTGCTCCTGTTGTTTGGCCTCAAATGGCTCAAGAATGCCATTCAACGCTACACCGGGCTCAAGCTCATCCATGATGAACAGGCCGCCTACGAAGCGAACCTGGCCGAGGCACGCGCGCGCGGGGAACCAGCGAAGCCCGGCCTCGATACGTTCGGGGTGGTGCTCTCCTTCAAGTCGGTGCTCTTGGAAGGGCTGGAAGTGGCCTTCATCGTCATTTCCTTTGGCGGCAGCGGAGCGGGCGGCATTGGCAGCGCGGCCCTGGGTGCAGCAGTGGCAGGCGTGCTGGTGATCGGCGTCGGCGCCCTGGTGCAGGCTCCCCTCCAACGCATCCCGGAGAACAGCTTGAAGTTTGTGGTCGGCATCATGCTCACCACCTTTGGCACGTTTTGGGGAGGCGAGAGTTTTGGCATCAACTGGCCCTTCTCCGACCTGTTTCTGCTCATCCTGGCGGCCCTCTACCTGGTCGCATCGGCACTGCTGATCACAGCGATCAAGCAGCGTCAGTCGCGCGTGGCATTGGCAACGGCGACATCGCAGGCAACCATGCGCTCTCAAGAGAAGGAGGTTCGACTATGAACATCATCCTGAAAGTCATCCTGGCCGTCTACAATTTTTTCGTCGGCGACCTGGTAATCCTGCTAGGCGTGACCCTCCTGATGGTCATTCTCGCCCTGATCCACTTCCTGGGCGCATTGGCAGCGCTCCGAGGAGGATCAGGCATCATACTGATCGTCGGCGTGCTGGCGACGCTTGTTGCCACCCTGGGCCGTGAGGTCATACGGCCCGAGAACAAGCAAAAGGCGTAGCTTCTCCCTCTTGTGGGTCATGCGAAACCGAGCATTTTCATGGACGCTCGTATCATCCACCGAAACCGAGCATTGATGGGTAAAATGTAACACGTTTTCCTTTAGACGAATCAAAAGAAAGAAGAAAGGAACACAACCATGGGATTTGAACAAGGGGAGGAGGAGGCCGAGCACGATGCAACATGATCCGGAGCCTCTGTATCCGAAAGCGATGGAGATGCCACATCTCACGATGTCCGTGAGTGAACGCGATCATATCCAGGGGTCAGCAACCGCGGCGGTGACATTGGTTGAGTACGGCGACTACGAATGTCCCTACTGTGCTCTTGCTTACCCTGTTGTGAAAGAAATCCAACGCCAACTGGGTCCAACCTTACGCTTTGTCTTTCGCCATTTTCCCTTGACGCAAATTCATCCACATGCCAGGCATGCCGCGGAAGCGGCGGAAGGGGCTTCCGCCCAGGACAAGTTTTGGAACATGCACGACCTGTTGTTCGAGCACCAGGATGCGCTCGACGATGAGCACCTGCTGCACTATGCTGCCACCCTCGGACTTGATACCGAGCGCTTCAAGTGGGAGTTACAGAACCATGTTTTTGCCTATCGGGTGAACGAGGACACCGAAAGCGGGAGGCATAGCCGAGTGAGCGGTACCCCGACCTTCTTCATCAACGGGATACGTCATGACGATACATACACGCTCGATGTGCTGCTGCCCGCGGTGAGAAGAGCCTCTACCCTGGGCTGAAGAGGGAACGCTCAGCTTGAGACAGGGTATCCACAAACTGCGCGAGAAAATAGAAAAACAAGGTCTGAAACGACGTCAACTTTCATGAAAAGGAGGTTAACTATGAATTCACTGGTATTGGTTATCATTGGCGCACTTGTGCTGCTTCTGGTGATCCTCGCGCTCTCAGCGATTCGCGTGGTACAGCAGTACGAGCGCGGTGTGATCTTTGTGCTGGGGCGCTTGATCGGGGCGAAGGGCCCGGGTCTCTTCCTGGTGCCCCCCCTCATCTCACGCATGAGCAAAGTCGACCTGCGGATCGTCACGCTCACGGTGCCGCCGCAAGAGGTGATCACCCGCGATAACGTGACGATCAGGGTGACGGCCGTGCTCTACTTCTATGTCGTCGATCCGATTGCGGCGGTGGTCAATGTAGTCGACTTCAATCAGGCCACCACTCAGATCGGTCAGACGACCTTGCGCAATGTGCTGGGCCAGTCGGAACTGGATGAACTGCTGGCCGAGCGCAAGAAGATCAACCGCGATCTGCAGGCGATCATCGACGAACAGACCGAGCGTTGGGGCGTGAAAGTGACGGCGGTCGAGATCAAGGATGTGGAACTGCCGGAGACGATGCAGCGCGCCATGGCCAAACAGGCGGAGGCGGAACGGGAGAAGCGGGCCAAAGTGATCCATGCCCAGGGAGAACTGCAAGCTTCGACCCAGCTGGCCCAGGCGGCCGAAGTGATCGGCTCGCAACCCGCTGCCCTGCAACTGCGCTACCTGCAAACGCTGACCGAGATCGCGGTGGAGAAGAATTCGACCATCATCTTCCCGCTGCCCCTTGACCTGATCGAGCCACTTATGCAGATCATGCAGCGCCAGGCAAGCGTACCGGTCGAGGAGCCATTGGACGGTTCTCGTCTGAACGAGCCATCCCCGCCCCGCTAAACGGAGCTTGGACGACTCTTCTCATCGCGTCAGAGCGAACTCGCTGAGTGGGATTTACACCTTATAGCTCGACAAGCTTCTCGGCGATTGTCCAGAGCTGCTCGGCATGGTCGGCGTTCAGAGGTCGAAGGTGTGGCTCTCCCCGGACCTGATCTCCCTTACCTGGTCTCCGACACCCAATTTCACCGACCGGTTCAGGCTGTCGACCTCGGCGCCGACCCGCAGACGGTCGTCCTCGAGGGTGACCTTGATCAGCAGCCCTCTGAAGCGCATGGGCAGGGTCAGGCCGCGCAGATGGTCCATGGCCTTGGGGTTGAAGTA
>WNGM01004274.1_pt1 | contig 21355 bp, 20 predicted proteins | sample 5400571 | NCBI WGS metagenome assembly WNGM01 (sample SAMN13153378, study PRJNA577476) | soil metagenome | isolation source: 100 cm soil or saprolite under Garry oak tree replicate 2 | place: USA:California | collected 2016-06-15 | reverse complement strand
CGCGCGCCCGCGCCGCCCGCTCCCGGTCGATCTCCTCGGCCCGCTCGGCGATCTCCGCCAGGATGTTGACCCGATCCGGCAGCACCTCCGCGAAGCCCCAGGCGACCGAGACGTAATGCCGGGCGTCGCCGCGACGGAACGCCAGCTCGCCGATCCCGAGGGCGGTCAGGAGCGGCGCGTGCCCCGGCAGGACCCCCAGGTACCCCTCGGTGCCCGGGAGGACGACCTCGTCGACCGTCTCGGCGACGAGACGCTTCTCCGGCGTCACGATCTCCAGAAGAAGCGACGGCGCCCGCCCGCGCGACGCCTCACCGCCCTGCACCGCCATCGTCCCGATCTCCCGCGCCCATCCCGGGGCGCGAGCAGGCCTCTACGCGGCCTGCTTCATCTTCTCGGCCTTCTCCGCCGCCTCCTCGATGCCGCCCACCATGTAGAACGCCTGCTCCGGCAGGTCGTCGTGCTTCCCTTCGACCACCTCCCGGAAGCCGCGGACCGTCTCGGCGATCGGCACGTACTTCCCCTGCAGGCCGGTGAACTGCTCGGCGACGAAGAACGGCTGCGACAGGAAGCGCTGGATCTTCCGCGCCCGGGCGACGGTCAGCTTGTCCTCCTCGGAGAGCTCGTCGATCCCGAGGATGGCGATGATGTCCTGCAGGTCCTTGTAGCGCTGCAGCACGCCTTGGACGGCGCGGGCGACGTCGTAGTGCTCCGGCCCCACGATGCGGGGGTCGAGGATGCGCGAGGTCGAGGCGAGCGGGTCGACCGCCGGGTAGATCCCCAGCTCCGAGATCTTCCGCGAGAGGTTCGTGGAGGCGTCGAGGTGGGCGAAGGTGGTCGCCGGCGCGGGGTCGGTGTAGTCGTCGGCCGGCACGTAGATCGCCTGCACGGAGGTGATCGATCCCTTCAGCGTCGAGGTGATTCTCTCCTGGAGCTCGCCCAGCTCCGAGGCGAGGGTCGGCTGGTAGCCGACCGCCGACGGCATCCGGCCGAGGAGCGCCGAGACCTCCGAGCCCGCCTGCGTGAAGCGGAAGATGTTGTCGATGAACAGCAGGACGTCCTGCCCCGCCAGGTCGCGGAAGTACTCGGCCACGGTCAGGCCCGTCAGCCCGACGCGCAGGCGGGCGCCGGGCGGCTCGGTCATCTGCCCGTAGACGAGCGCGGTCTTGCCGATGACCCCCGATTCCTTCATCTCGAGCCAGAGGTCGTTCCCCTCGCGCGTCCGCTCGCCCACCCCGGCGAAGACCGACACGCCGCCGTGCTTCAGCGCGACGTTGTGGATCAGCTCCTGGATGAGGACCGTCTTGCCGACGCCGGCGCCGCCGAACAGCCCGGTCTTGCCCCCCTTCAGGTACGGCTCGAGGAGATCGATGACCTTGATGCCGGTCTCGAACATTTGCATCTCGGTGTTCTGCTCCTCGAACGAGGGGGCTTCGCGATGGATCGGCAGGGAGGTCTTCGCCTGGATCGGGCCCAGCTTGTCCACCGGCCTCCCGAGGACGTTCATGACGCGTCCGAGGACCTCGTCGCCGACCGGCACCCGGATCGGACCGCCGGTGTCGGCCGCCGGCATGCCGCGCACCATGCCGTCGGTCGGCTCCATCGCCACGCAGCGGGCGCGCCCCTCTCCGAGGTGCTGCTCGACCTCGACGATCACGTCGATCGGGACCGGCACCTCGAACCCCTGGCTCGTGATCCGCACCGCGTTGTGGACGGCGGGAAGGTTCTCCTCGGTGAACTCCACGTCCACCACGGGACCGATGATCTGCACCACCTTGCCGACGTTCATGAGCCCGACCCTCCCGATCTCCTCCGGACGCCGCCCCGCCCCGCGGCCCTCACAGGGCGCGGCCGCAGAAGCGGCAGACCTTCGCCCTCGCCTTGATCGTCTCGGCGCAGTTGGGGCACTCCATCGTGTCCCCCTCCGCCGCGGCGCCTCCCCGCGCGCCGCCCGCGGCGCCGGCGCGCGCCGAGGCCACCGCCCCGCCGTACTTGTAGCGTTGCTGCAGCTCGAGGATCGTCTCGCGGAGGTCCTCCGGATCGGTCACGTCGGGGATCGTCGTCGACCCCTGCGTCGCGGCCGTCTGGATGTTCAGCGTGCCGTACCCCAGCATCCGCCCCCAGATCCCCTGGACGCAGGTGACGTTGTGGATGGTGTCGAGCGGGCTGTCCACGATCCGCACCTCCAGGACGCCCGATTCGTCGATCACCCGCTGCGAGGTGACCGCCCAGAGGTCGGCGCGCCAGTCGAGCCAGCGCCACAGCGCCCAGCCGCAGACGACGGCGGCCAGCGCGCCGACCGCCGGGACGACGTACGGCCGGTGCACGAAAGCGGCCGCCCCCAGGCACCCCAGCAGGAAGAGCGCCGCGCCGAACGGACCGCAGAGGACGATCCAGTGGCGGCGCACCTCGGCCGCCATCTCCTCGCCGGCCCGCAGCCGGCTCCTCACGCCGGGAGCCTCTCCGGGGCCGCCGTCTCCCTCACCGGAGCGCCTCCGCGCCGCTCACGACCTCCAGGATCTCCTTGGTGATCGAGGCCTGCCGGATCTTGTTCATCTGCAGCGTCAGGGTCTCGATCATCTCCTCGGCGTTGCGGGTGGCGTTGTCCATGGCCGTCATCCGGGCCCCGTGCTCGGCCGCGGACGACTCGAGCAGGGCGCGGTAGACCTGGATCTCCACGTGCTTCGGGAGCAGGATCTCGAAGAGCTGCCTGTCCCCCGGCTCGTAGATGTAGTCCTCGACCGCGCGCTCCGGGGCGCCGGCCTGCTCCGGGCCGCCCGCGCCCTCCGGGCCGGCCTGCTCCAGGCTCGCCGCGCCCTCCGGGCCGGTCGTCCCCGCTCCGAACAGGGCCCGCGGGATCGGCAGCAGCGGCTCGACGATCACCCGTTGCTGGATGACCGACTTGAACTCGTTGTAGACCAGGTGGACCGCGTCGATCTCGGCCGCGATGAAGCCGCGCATCAGCTCGGAGGCGATCTCCCGGGCGTGATCCAGCGTCACGTTGCGGAAGACGTCGACCAGGACGCGCCGCGTGGCGTAGGGGCGCTTGCGGAACCAGTCGCGCGCCTTGCGCCCCACGAGATCGACCTGCACCTGCCGATCCTTGAGCCCGTCCAGGAGCCCGCGCGCCCGGCTCAGGATGTTGGTGTTGAAGCTGCCGCACAGCCCCTTGTCGGCGGTCAGCACGACCACCACCACGCGCTCCTCCGGCCGGCGCGCCAGGAGCGGGTGCTTCTCGGGGTTGGCCCGCGCCGCCAGCGACGACAGGACCTCCAGCATCTTCCGGGCGTACGGGCGGGCCGCGAGGATCCGGTCCTGCGCGCGGCGCAGCTTGGCGGCCGACACCAGCTTCATGGCGCGCGTGATCTGCTGCGTGCTCTTGACGCTTCGGATGCGGGTCCGGTAGTCGCGGACGTTGGCCATGATCGGCTCCGGGCCGCCGGGCGCGGCGGCGCCCGCGGACGGCCCCGCGCGGGCGGCCTAGGCCGCCGCGCCCTTCGCCACGAAGTCGCTCTTGAAGGCGTCGAGCATCGCCTTCAGCTCCCCCTTCACCTGCTCGTCGATCGCCTTCTTCTCCACGAGCCGGCGCGCCACCGGGCGGCCGGGGCCGTCGAGGTGGCGGTGGAGCGCCTCCTCGAACGGCCGCGCCTGCGCCACCTCGAGATCGTCGAGGTAGCCGTTGACCCCCGCGTAGAGCGCGATCACCTGCTTCTCGACCGACAGCGGGCGGTACTGCGCCTGCTTCAGGATCTCGGTCAACCGCTGGCCGCGCGCGAGCAGCGCCTGCGTCGCCTTGTCGAGGTCCGATCCGAACTGCGCGAAGGCCGCCATCTCGCGGTACTGGGCCAGGTCGAGCCGCAACGTGCCCGCCACCTGCTTCATCGCCTTGATCTGGGCGTTGCCGCCGACGCGGCTGACCGACAGCCCGACGTTGACGGCGGGCCGGATGCCGGAGAAGAAGAGGTCGCTCTCGAGGTAGATCTGGCCGTCGGTGATCGAGATCACGTTCGTCGGGATGTAGGCCGACACGTCGCCCGCCTGCGTCTCGATGATCGGCAGCGCCGTGAGCGAGCCGCCCCCGAGCTCGTCGTTCAGCTTGGCGGCGCGCTCCAGGAGGCGCGAGTGCAGGTAGAAGACGTCGCCGGGGAACGCCTCGCGGCCGGGCGGCCGGCGCAGCAGCAGCGAGATCTCGCGGTAGGCCGCCGCGTGCTTGCTCAGATCGTCGTAGATGACCAGCGCGTGCTTGCCGTGATCGCGGAAGTGCTCGCCCATGGCGCAGCCGGCGTACGGGGCGATGTACTGCAGCGTCGCCGCCTCGGAGGCGGAGGCGCTCACCACGATCGTGTAGGCCATCCCGCCCGCGTCCTGGAGCGTCTTCACGACCTGGGCGATGGTCGAGCGCTTCTGGCCAATCGCGACGTAGATGCAGACGACGCCGGAGTCCTTCTGGTTCAGGATCGTGTCGATGGCGATCGCGGTCTTGCCGGTCTGGCGGTCGCCGATGATCAGCTCGCGCTGGCCGCGGCCGATCGGGATCATGCCGTCGATCGCCTTGATGCCGGTCTGCAGGGGCTCCTTCACCGGCTGCCGGTCGACGACCCCCGGAGCAATCCTCTCCAGAGTTCCTGTCGCCTCGGTCGGGATCGCCCCCTTGCCGTCCTGCGGCTGCCCCAGGGGGTTCACCACCCGCCCCACCAGCGCCTCGCCGACCGGCACCTCGATGATCCGGCCGGTGCGCCGCACGGTGTCCCCCTCCTTGACCTTCACGAACTCGCCCAGGAGCACGGCGCCGACCGACTCCTCCTCGAGGTTCAGCGCCATGCCGAAGACGCCGTGCGGCAGCTCCAGAAGCTCTCCCGCCATGCAGTTCTCCAGGCCGTAGATCCGGGCGATCCCGTCCCCCACCGAGAGGATCGTCCCCTCCTCGGTGACGTCGACGCCACCCTTGAAGCCCTCGATCTGCTGCCTGAGGACGCTCGCGATCTCGTCCGCCTTGATCTCCGCCATGCGCTCTCCTCTAGGCCAGCCGGCCGCGCAGGAGCTCGAGCCGGCGTCTGATCGTCCCGTCGAGCACCTTGGAGCCGATCCGGGTGCGCGCCCCGCCCAGGAGCGCGGGGTCGACGCTCAGCCTGAGCCGCACGCTGCGGCCCGTCATCTTCTCCAGCGACTCCCGGAATCGCTTCGTCTCGGGCGCCGACAGCGGCACCGCCGTGGTCGCCTCCGCCGGCACGATGCCGAGCCTCTCGTCCTTGATCGCCGTGAACGCCTGCGCGACGGCGGGGAGGGCCGCCAGCCGCCGGTGCTCGATCAGGACGCGCAGGAAGCGCCGCGCGACCTCCCCGATCTTCGCCTCGCGCCCCAGGGTCGCGACGACCTCCTCCTTCCACTTCTGCGGGATCGAGGGGTCGTCCAGGAAGCGCAGGACCCGCGGCGCGCGCTCGACGACCTCCGCAAGAAGGACCATCTCGGAGGCGATCGTCTCGAGGCGCGCCTTGTCCTTGCGGCCGGCGGCATCGGCGAGGGCCCGGGCGTACCTCCTCGCCACGGCGATCGGCTTCACGGCTGCGCTCCCGAAGGGCAGGTCCGGCGGCCCGGGATTTTGGGGAACTGTCCCTGGATGCGCCGGGGGCGGATCAAAAAACCCCGCGATCGCCGCGACCCGTTGGCGCCTCCGGGGTTCTGCTCAGTCGCTCTCCCCTTGGCTCTCGAAGAGGAGGGCGAAAATTAGCACACGGCCCGCCGGGGTGTCAAACGCCACGCCGGCCACAGGCGCCGCACGTCGAGACTTGTAACTCCGTCGGCGCAGGCGTAGGCTCCTACCCATCGCGGGGGGGGACGGCCCATGGAGGGGGAATCCAATCATGCGCGCCACACCGTGACGCGGCGTGAGATGCTCCACTTCCTCGTCGCCGGAGCGCTGGCGGCTTTCTCGGCCGGATACACTCGCTTCGGCTTCGCCGCCGAGGACAGTAACTTCCGGGCCATCTACCTCGATCCGCGGCTCCGCCAGCAGTTCTTCCTGTTTCTGGAGAACGTCTTCCATCTCTATCCGGAGCAGGACTTTCACGACCTGATCGCGAGAATCACGCGGGCGACGCTCACGGACCGGGAGATTTACGAGGCGGTTCTCGCGGAGCTCCCATCGATCAAGCCGTTCCTGCGGCAAGTTCGCTACGCCCTTCCAGCCCTGCGCAAGCAGAAGGAGATCATGTGCGATCAGACGCTCGCCCTGCTCGAGGGGCGTAAGCGGTTCGATCGCTACGCGGAGATCGGATCGACCGGCCGCTACTTCGATCGCCTGAGCCACAAGCTCGACTTCGCCGAGCCGCCGGTCTTTGTTCACAGCGACAAGCCGTCGTACCAGCCGCGCGATATCGTGGAGCGCGGCCGACTGAGCAAGGTCGGGAGCTTCCTCCCCCTGGCCGCCTACGAACCGCTGGCGCTCCCTGAAAGCGGCATCGACCTCCTGACCGTCTACATAGGGTTCCATCACGCTCCGCCGGAACGACGGGATGCCTTCATTCGTTCCTGCCACAAGGTCCTGAAGCGCGACGGGTCGCTGATCGTTCGAGATCACGACGCGGTCGATGCGTCGATGGTCCACCTCGTGGCTCTCGCGCACGACGTGTTCAACTGCGGACTGGAGCTTCCCTGGAGCACGAACGCCGCCGAGATCAGGAACTTCACCTCACTGCAGCAGCTTCAGGAGAGCCTGGAGACCATGGGGTTCAGGCCCCACGGTAGGCGCCTCCTGCAGGACGGAGATCCCACCCTCAACACCTTGATGAGATTCGACAAAGTCTGAGCGATGGCGAGAACAGAGACGAAGCTGCTGGCCCTTCTCCCCGTCCTCTCGCTGGCCTTCGGCTTCCTGGAGTACGGCCCGCTCCGGGGACCGGAGCGCGGCTCCGTGCTGCTCACCCTCCACGCGCTCTCGTCTCTGGCGCTGGTGTTCGCCTGGTTCTGGATCGACGCGCGCGACCGCGCGTACAGGGCGTCGATAGTCCTCAGGGTCGCCATGCTCTTGCTCACCGTCGCCGCGCTTCCCTACTACTTGTTCCGATCGCGCGGTTTCGTCGGCGGGCTCAAGGCCCTGGCGCTGTCCCTCCTGGTCTTCGCCGGGACCATGATGGCTTATCGCGTGGGATCGTCTCTTGCGTAGCCTGCGGCTGGCCTCGCTGCTCGCTGTTTGCGCCGTCCAGTTTCCTGCGTTCGCCCGCGACGCCGCGATCGTCAACGACGTCTCGCAGATCAACCCGATTGTCGTCGAACGGGTCCTTGTGCCGACGACGATCGGCGAGATCGTCAACGCGGTGCGGTCGCACCCGGGACCGGTGTCGATCGGCGGAGGGCGCTTCAGTCAGGGCGGACAGACGGCGACCGAGGGCGCGCTGCAGATCGACATGCGGCGGTTCGACGACGTCGTGGCGTTCTCGAAGGAGCGGAAGGAGATCACGGTCCAGGCCGGTATCACCTGGCGGAAGATCCAGGAATACATCGATCCGCACGACCTCTCGGTGCAGACCATGCAGACCTACGCCAACTTCACCGTCGGCGGATCCCTGAGTGTCAACGTGCACGGGCGCTACGTCGGTCAAGGGCCGCTGGTGCAGTCGGTCCGATCCATCCGCATCGTGCTCGCCGACGGCTCGCTGGTCGACGCCAGCCCCGCGAAGAACCCCGCGATCTTCTACGGCGCCATCGGCGGCTACGGCGCCATGGGCGTGATCGTGGAGGCCACGCTCGCGCTCGCCGACGACGTGCGGGTCGAGCGCCGGAGCGTGATCATGCCCGTCGACGCCTACCGCAGGTTCTTCAGCGAAAACATCCGCGGCCACAGCGACGTGATCTTCCACAACGCCGACATCTATCCTGGCGCGTTCGACACCCTCCGCGCCACCTCCTACCTGAAGACCGAAAGGCCGGTCACCGTCGAGCACCGGCTGATGCCCCAGGACAAGAGTTACTGGGTCGATCGCATGGTGTTCCGCATCATCTCGGAATGGCCGGGCGGAAGAGCGTTCCGGCAGCACGTTCTCGATCCGATCGTGTTCCATGGAGACCGGGTCGAGTGGCGCAATTACGAGGCGAGCTACAACGTCCGGGAGCTCGAGCCGGTCACGCGCAGGACCTCGACGTACGTGCTGCAGGAGTACTTCGTGCCGGTCGACGGGCTCGAAGAGTTCATTCGAGCGTTGGCGGAGATTCTGAACCGTCACGGGGTCAACACCATCAATGTCTCGATCCGCCATGCGACGCAGGATCCTGGCACGCTTCTCGCCTGGGCGAAGACCGAGGTCTTCGCGTTCGTGCTCTATTACAAGCAGGGCACGACCGACGCCGACCGTAAGACGGTGGGCCTCTGGACCCGCGAGCTGATCGACGCGGCCACGGCGCTCGGCGGCGCGTACTACCTCCCGTACCAGATCCACGCCACCGAACGGCAGTTCCGTGCGGCCTATCCCCATGCCGACGCGTTCTTCGCGCTCAAGGCGAAGCTCGATCCGACCAACAAGTTTCGCAACAAGCTGTGGGACGCGTACTACAAGGGCGGACCCGATCGTTCGCCGACCCGACCCGTCGCGAAAGCGGCGCTCCAGACGGCGCCTCCGAATGCGCCGCCGGATCCGGACGTGGAGAAGCGCATCGCTACCGCCCTCCAGGGCGTCGCCGGCTACAAGCGCGACGAGGTGCAGACCTATCTGACCTTGCCGGAATGGCTCCTTGTGTACTACCCCGGCGATTACGCCCGCTTCCTCAAGGACAGGCCGGCGAGCGATTTCCCGTACTTCGGCTCCATCGGCCAGTTCTGGAGCTGTTACTGGGATACCTACAGAGTCACCCGGGGGAAGTATCCCTTCAACTGGGGTTACCACGTCATGGTGCTGGTCATCGGCTCGAGCTACTCGGTCGAGAACGGCATCAAGGGCGTCTACGAGAACACCGTCGGGCGACTGACGGAATGGCTCGGGGGCGGCGCGATCACCCAGGAAGACGCCCTCGCGGCCGATGTGGCGCAGGACTACGTCGATTTCATTCGGGTGGAGCCCTGGTACGAGTTCTCGTTCGTCCGGGCGCTCAAGCAGCTTTGGGCCGAGACCGACTTCTTCGGCCCTGGCCTTCTCCGGAAGTGGGAGCGCAAGCTGATCCTGAGCGCCGAGTACATGGTCAAGGCGCAGTACGCCACACTGATCATGTTGGCCAGCAAGGCCGCCTACGGCGACGCCGACACCGAGATACTGGCTCGCGCAGGCAACGCGACGGCCAGCGCGCTCGAGGGCGAAGCCAGGGTCAAGGTCCTCGAGCGCTTCGAGGACGGCTCCGCGCTGCTATCGCTTCCTCGCTACGAGGAGTTCCGGGACACGGTGCAGCGCCTGGTCGGGAAGGGCGTCCACTTCAGGGAAATCGCCGGCAACGATGAGATCCTGTTGACCAGCGTGGTTCCCGCGACATGGGACTACGACCTCCCCGCGGGCAGCGTCCTGTTCGAGAAACCCGTGCTCACCGACCCGCGGCACAAACGCATCGCGGTCGGGGCGCCGGTCCAGTCTCTGCATCGGATTCTGATCGGGCTCGCCGATCGGGAATTCGAGGTCGAGCACATTTACGATTACTAGAGGTCCCTCGAACGCGTCGCATCCTCGTGACGACGCAATTCACCGGTCGCAGGGGACCGAGTATGAGCATTCTCGGCTTATATCTGACTTCGGTCCTCATCTGGGGGTCGACCTGGCTCGCCATCACCTTCCAGTTCGGAAGAGTTCCTCCCGCGGTGTCGGTGGTGTACCGGTTCGCCCTGGCAGGCCTGATCCTCCTCGCCTGGGCCCGCATGAAGGGTCTCCGGCTCCGGTTCTCACCGAGCGAGCATTTCTGGATGGCGCTGCAGGGTTTCCTGCTCTTCGGCATCAACTACATGTGCGTGTATCTCGCCGAGACCGAGATCACCTCGGGGCTCGTGGCGGTGGCGTTCTCGCTTCTGGTCATTCTGAACATCGTCGGGACCCGCGTCTTCTTCGGCACTCCCCTGAAGCCTTCCACCATGATCGGCGCCGCTCTGGGCATCGGCGGAATCGTGCTCGTGTTCCTGCCGGAGATCAGCCGCGGCCTCGGCAAAGGGAACCCCACGCTCGGCATCGCCTTCGCGCTGAGTGGGGCGGTCACCGCCTCGCTGGGGAACATCGTAGCGTCCAGGAATCACGGCCGCGGGCTGCCGGTGGTCCAGATGAATACCTTCGGGATGCTCTACGGCGCCCTGTTCGTGACGGTGTATGCGCTCGTGACCCGCCAACCGTTCCTGTTCGACTGGTCACCGCGCTACGTGCTTTCCCTTCTCTACCTTGCCGTGTTCGGCTCCATCCTGGCGTTCGGAGCCTTCCTCGTGCTTCTCGGCCGCATCGGGGCCGATCGCGCGGGTTACGTCACGGTGGCCATCCCGATCGTCGCCTTGCTGTTCTCCGCCTTCTTCGAGGGGCTGCGCTGGCATACGTCCCTGGTGCTCGGGATTCTGCTCTGCCTGCTAGGGAACGTCGCGGTTCTCTGGGGACGAAGAGCCGCTCAGCGTTCGCAGACGGCGTGATCCGCCGCGCCGAGGCCTCGGGCGCACGAACGGTGCGAGGAGGCGGCGGTCCGGGAGGGCCGCCGCCCTACTCCGCGCGCAGAGCGATCATCGGGTCGACGCGCGTCGCGCGGCGCGCCGGGACGAAGGTGGCGGCGAACGAGACGATCGCCACCAGCGCGACCACGGCCGCGTAGACGAGCGGGTCGCGCGGGCTGACGCCGAACAGCACGCTCTGGATGCCGTCCCCCGCGGCGCCGACCAGCGCCAGCGTGATCAGAACGCCGAGCGCGACGCCGAAGCCGGTCAGGATCGATCCCTGACGGAGGACCATCCCCAGGATGCGCCGGCTGTCCGCGCCCAGCGCCATCCGCACCCCCATCTCCTGGGTCCGCTGGCTCACCGAGAACGACATGACGCCGTAGATCCCGACACCGGAGATCACCATGGCGACGACGCCGAAGATGGTGAACATGACGGCGATGATGCGGTTCTGGCTCACGAAGCCGGCGATATTACGCTTGGGCGTGTCGACGAAGTAGAGCGGCAGGTTCGGGTCTAAGAAGCCCGTTTCGTCCACGTTCGGGATGTTGAACGGCGGCATCATCCGCACCGTCTTGACGACCCCCACGATGGTGCGCCACGGGCCGGCCTGCAGCGTGTTGGCGTCCAGGGCGCGGAAGCGCCGGCCCAGCGCGCTGTCGTTGCCGAAGTGTTTGCGCGCGAAGGCCGCGTTCACGATGGCCACCGGCAGCTTGGTGTCGACGTCGTCGTCGTCGAACCGGCGGCCTTCCATGAGCTTCTGGCCGAGGACGTCGAAGTAGCCGGGGGTGACCTGCTCGAAGTTGGCGTTCGGCCGGTCGCTCTTCTCCCTGTATGTCTTGCCTTCGATCTCGACCGGTCCGCTCCCCGAGAACACCATGCGGAACCTGTTCGTGAGCGCCACCGCCTCGAATTCCGGATCGGCGCTCAGCTCGCGCACCAGGCGGTCGAAGAACAGCTTGCGCGCGCCCTGCGACGGATAGTCCCCGTCCATCAGCCCCATCCGGGCCGTCATGACGCCTTCGGTGTCGTAGCCGTAATCGATCATCTGCTGCTTGACGATCGATCGCATCTGCAGGAGCGAGCCGATCAACAGGACGCACATCACCACGACCTGCAGCACGACCAGGCCGCGCATGACCAGTCGGGTCCCGCGGCTGGTGCCTCCCCGGCCGCCCTCCTTCAGGACCGCCACCACGTTGGCGCGCGAGGCCACCCAGGCCGGCAGCAGCCCGGAGACCACCGCGGCCGCGAGCATCGCCCCCACGCTGAAGACCAGCGCGGGGGCGTCGATGTCGAACGTCATCCACGAGGGCGGCGGGAAGTCGAAGTTGCGGACCGTCGCCGTCAGCAGACCGGTGCAGTAATAGGCCAGGCCGACGCCGAGCGCCGTGCCGACGACGGTCACCAGCAGGCTCTCGGTGAGCATCTGGAGGATCAGGCGGGTCCGGCTGGCGCCCAGCGACGAGCGAATGGCCAGCTCCCTCGCCCGCAGGGTGGCGCGGGCGAACTGCATGTTCATCACGTTGACGCACCCGATCAGCAGCACGCCCACGCAGAAACCGAGCATCGTCAGCAGCGTGCCGCGCAGCGGAAGCGGCGTGTACGTCTTGAGCAGGGGCTCCACCTGGCCCGTGTTGAACTGCTTGTTGGTGTCCGGATAGGCCTCCGCGAAGTGCCTCGCGATCGCCGACACCTCGGCGTTGGCCTGGTCCAGCGAGACGCCCGTCTTGAGCAAGGCCAGCACGGACGGATTGACGTTGCGCTGGTCGTTGCGCTCGCGCACCGGGAACTCGCTGTAGAGCGGCACGTACAGTTCTTCGTTGACCGGAAACGCGAAGCCCTTCGACATGACGCCGACGATGGTCGCCGGCGTCCCGTTGATGCGCAGGCCCTTGCCGACGATGTCCGCCGCGCCGCCGAAATCGCGCTGCCACAGGCCGTAACTGATCAGGGCGACCTTTTCGGCCCCGGCCACGTTGTCCTCCGGCCTCAAGTCGCGGCCCATGATCGGCGTGATGCCGAGAATGCGCATGAAGGCCTCGGTCACGTAGGCGCCCGTGTACCGCCGCGGCACGCCGTCGATCGTCGCGTTGACGGTCGCGCCGCTGATATACGCGGCCATGAGCTCGAAGGATCGCTGCTGCGGTCGCAGCTCCTCGAAGTCCATCGCCGACACCTGGCCGTTCAGCCCGAAGAAGGTCCGGCTGGTCGGGTCCACCATGCTGACGCTGACCAGCCGCGCGGCGTTCGGAAACGAGAATCCGCGCAGCATGATCCCGTTCACGACGCTGAACATCGTGGTGACGCCGCAGATGCCGAGGGCGAGGACGATGACCGCCAGCGCGCAGAAGCCCTTCTCCCGGAGGAGGACGCGCAGGCCGACGCGGAGATCCTGGACGAGGTTGGTGACCATCGGGGTTGTCCGGGAACATCATACGACCGTCTCCGACTTTTCGTTCCGGGAGTTTCAGCAGGGGCCGTGCAAGGCCGGGGGTGGCGCGGGTTCGACTCCCACCGCCTCCACCATTTAACCTACTGAAATCAAAGGGCGAGATCTTGGACGCGGGAACTGTCCCCGCGGTCTCCATGGGGAAGTGTGTACGCCTGGCGCCTGGCGGAGGTGACTCCGTTACCTCAATCGCAGGGCCTCGATGAGCGCCGAGAGCGCGGCGGGCAGCTGCCGTCGACTGGGGTAGTAGGGGAAAAGCCGGCGCATAGGAGGTCCAAGCTGCGCTTGCGGGGCCTGTAATGCCTGTTCCGTCAACTTCGCCTCTGCGGCGTGTGGTGGGACGAGGCGGGGGACCCGGGTGGGTCATGTTCTTGTTCCAGTCGATGTGACCTGCGCCTGGACGGCCTGCTCAGTCTTCGACGCCGACTTCCATGGCGTCGACCCGGTCCGGGTAAAACGCCAGGAATTCCCGGATTGCCGATACGGCGGCATAAGGAGCCTCGTAGCTCCAGACGGCGTTGACTGAGCGTTCCCCGCCGGCCGGAATGCTGTAATAGGCGCACTCGCCCTTGTAGGGACAATACGTCTGGTGCGAGGTCCGTTGCAGTTGCGTCATATCGACGTCCTTGCGCGGGATGTATTGCACTGCGGGGTAGGCCGCCTCCCTCAGGGTCAGGGCCTCGTGGGTGTCGGCCACGCGTTTGCCGTTCACGGTGACCGTGACCCGGCCTTTCGTCGGCGTGATGGTGATCGGATGATCCGGTCCCGAAATCTTGATGGACTTGCTGTTCATCTCTTCAACGCCAGAAAGATCGCTCATGATCGTATCTCCTGATTGCTGCGTGGATTCGGAAACGGAATGCACTGAAGCGCCTTACTCGGACAGGAACATCGAGACGTGCCGGACGAAGCGCTCCGGGTACTGGTACAGCGCGCCGTGGCTGGCGTCCGGGTAAAGGATCAGCTGCGCGTTAGGAATGTTCTGTTGCAGGATGTACGAGTTGATGGTGTAAATGATCACGTCGTGGTCACCGTTGATCACCAGCGTCGGCTGCTGGATGGCGTTCAAGTACTCGTACGGCTTCTCGTGCGGCGCGCCCCACTTGGACAGGGCCTCGATCTGAGCCGGCGCGACCTTCTCGTTCACCTCCGGGTCGCGGTTCTCGCGGCGGAGACGGAAGCGCTTCAGGAACGCGGCACCGGCGGCCTGGCTGGTTTCGGTGGCGTCGAAGTGCACGTGCTGCCACAGCAGGTCTGGCTCGGCATAGGAGGCGGCGAAGATCCGCTGCGTCTCGGGGGTCAGCGTGGCCATGCCCTCGCCGCTGCGCGGGCCGGTGCCGACCAGCACCAGGCGGCGCACCAGCTGCGGCTCGGCCAGGGTCAGCGCCTGCGTCACGGTGCCGCCAATCGAGAAGCCGAGCAGGTCCACTTGCTTCAGACCCAGGTCCTTGATGAAGGCGGCGGCATCGGCGGCCATGCCCTCGATGGTAGTCGGCACCTCGCCGGAGCTGCTGGAAATGCCCGCGTTGTTGAACAGGTTCACCTCCCGCGTCGCCGCGAGGCCGTCGGTCACCAGCGGGTCCCAGTGGTCCATCGTGCCGGTGAAGTGCATGAACAGCACCAGCGGCACGCCGCCGGATTTGCCGAAGCGTCGGTAAGCGAACCGAATACCAGCCGCGTCCACGAACTGTGTCGGCGCGGTCTGGTGAGCATGAATCATTATGGTCGCTCCTTATATTATTCAGTTGGCTCCGCATCGGGTACGAGCGCCAGGGCTGCTCTCGCGCAATCGACGTCGTTCTGCACCGTGGGCGCCCCGCTCAACCCGATCGCCCCGACAACTTCTCCGTTCACCTTAATGGGAAACCCCCCACCCCACGCCGCCACACGCGCAAGCGTGGGGATACCGGCCAAAAGCGACGGATCGCCTTGGATAAAGTTGAAAAAGTCCTGCGTGGAAACGCCGAACAGAGCTGTATACGCCTTGTTCTGCGCCATCTCGATGCAAAGGATCGGGGCCCCATCCATCCGGCTAAAGGCCTTGAGATTGCCACCGTCATCGAGAATTGCTACGTTCTCGGTAACGCCAAGTTCTCTGGCCTTCGCCACCGCTTCATCCACCATTTTCTGTGCTAGCTCGGAAGAAATGCTGTATTTCTTCACCACGTCAGCCATTGGATTCCCTCCCTCCACTTGATATTGCGCGTTGATCGGGTATGCGTAGTCATGATCTTCTCCTTCGCAACCTCGAGAGACGGAAACGGAGTCAGCCGGCCGTCTTGCCGCCGTCGACGTTGAGGATATGGCCGGTGATGAATGAAGCTTCGTCCGACGCGATGAAGACGATCGCGTTGGCAAGCTCCTCCGAGAGGCCGAGGCGACCCATCGGAACACCCGTCAGCAGAGCCGCCTTGTTCTCCGGCGTGCCCGTAAAACGGGTCAACATGCCAGTGTCCGTAGGACCAGGCGCCACGCCGTTCACACGGATTCCCGACTTGGCGATCTCGAGCGCCACCGACTTGGTGATGCCTTCGACGGCGTGCTTGCTGCCGACATAGACAGAGGCCCCCGCCGCACCCTCGTGCCCGTAGGTCGAGGAGATGTTGATAATGCTACCGCTGCCCTGTCCTTGCATGACGCGCACTTCGTGCTTCATGCTCAGGATCACGCCGAGAACATTCGTGTCGAAGGTCGCGGCATAGCTTTCCGCGGTCTGGTCCGTGATCGGGCCAACCTGGCCTTCGGTGCCGGCATTGTTCACCGCGACATCGAGACGGCCAAACCGTGCGACGGTCTTGTCGACCAGGTTGCTGACTTCATCGTCGCGGCGAACGTCGGCCTGGATGAAGGCGGCTTCGGCACCCAAGCGGCGCAGCTCGGTTTCGAGAGCCTTGCCCTCCGCTTCCCGGCGGCCGGAAACGACGAGGCGGGCACCGTCCTTGGCAAAGGCCAGAGCGGTGGCGCGACCGATGCCTGTGAGGGCTCCTGTGATCAAAACGACTGGCTTATTCATTGCGCTACTCCTTATAACCGACTGATGTTTATACTTCCATGGCGGCCACTCTAGGCTCGTATTGCGGTTTTGAAAAAGACTTTGTAAGCTGAGGGGCATGCCTCTCAGGCATGGAGTGGCTATGGAGTTGAGGCACCTGCGTTATTTCGTGGCCGTGGTCGAGGAAGGCAGCCTCACGACCGCCGCCGAGCGCCGGCTCCACACCTCCCAGCCCTCGCTGAGCCGGCAGATTCGCGATCTGGAGTACCAGGTCGGGGCCGAGCTGCTGTCGCGCAGCGTTCATGGCATCGAGCTGACCGCTGCCGGCAAGGCCTTTCTCGACCACGCCCGCCTGGCGCTGATGCAGGTCGATGCCGCGGTCGAAGCGGCACGCAGGGCGGCGCAACCGGCAAGGAAGACGTTCGCCATCGGCTTCCAAACCGGGCACGAGATGAACTGGCTCCCCCGGGCGATGCATGTGCTGCGCGACGAACTGAAGAACATCGAGGTCACGGTCTCCAGCGACTATTCGCCGGATCTCGCCGAAGCGCTCGCTCGCGGCCGGCTGGACCTAGCCTTCATGCGCGTGGAGCGGGGCTACGACCTCGGGTACCACGTGGTGGACCGGGAGCCGCTCATCGTCCTGATGCCGAGCGACCATCGCCTCACCGCCAAGCAAGCAATTCATCCGCGTGAGCTCGTCGGCGAGATCTTCATCGGCGGCTCCAACAAGGCCACGGTGTTGCGCGCCGTCACCGAGGATTACCTACGGCGCTCGGGAGTGGACATCAAGCTCGACCACGGCGTGGACAACATGGCGAAGGCCATGTCCCTGGTCGCCTCCACGCGCGGGCTCGCGCTGATGCCCGCCTATGCCAATAACCTGCTGCCCTCGTCCGTGGTCAGCCGTCCGCTGGAAGGCGAGGCGCCGACGATCGATGTAGCGGTTGGCTACAGCAAGTCGAACACCTCGCCGATTCTCAAACTGTTCCTGTCGCGCCTCGACGAACTGGTGGGGCCGAACCAGAAGCACTGACGCCGCGGATCCGGGCTTCAGCTGAATCGCGCCATGCCGTCCCTTGGTATCCCTGGAGCACCGACAAACCCGTGGGCGAGGATGCCGCACTCGAGGAAGCCGCGGAGCTCGCGCTCGACGAATCGCGGCAGGGGACGGTCGCGCCCGCGGGACAGAAAGGTCTCCAGCTCCGACTGAACCACGGCATAGAGAACAGTCTCTTCCGGGCGATGACGCTCGTACGAGGGGACTGAATCGTGGCCGGCCGCCGGGGAAAGGCACTCCATGCACCGCGAGCAGTGCGAGCCGGATGCCCCTTCGTCGAGGGTGTCAAGTGACTCCCGTCCACGACGAGACGGGGTGACGCAAGTTCTGGGGTGTGGCCGGTTGCGCTCCCGGGGCGTACTGCGGCGAGGCGAGCGACCGGTAACCCTTCGGTGTCACAGATCGTGACGACGTGAACAATCACCGTGAGCAAGCGTACGCCGAGCGAATCGTCCTGGGGGCAGGAGCCGACGCGCTCCCGGGGCCGGTTCAAGTGGTCGGCGGGCCCGATCAACATCGCTGTCGCGGCGGATGTCGGTCAGTCCTTCGAGCGACGATGGCGTGACGGTAGCGTTGGCGACTCCGTCTCCACAGTATCTCCAAGACTGGGGAGGACTCCAGTGCACTCCAGAGGACAACGAGTTGACCACAAGGCAACGAGTTTCTAGCAAGTTCCGACGAAAGTCGCGCGCCATCAGCCAGTTAGCGTTTTGAGGCGGCGCGGGTTCGACTCCCGCCGCCTCCACCCACGGAATGAGATGCCTCCCGAGACGCTCGGCTCGGGGGATGTGGGGCAGAATAGTCCCTGCGACGGTCGAGGGCTTCGGGCGGCGCGAATAAGCCCGCGGGCCCACCCAAGTCATTGGCGCCTGCGGCGCCCGCAGGCACGCCGATTCCTGCGCCCGCCCGGGGGGTCGACGGAGGACTTGCCGAGTGCTCAACATCTATGTCGACGCAGACGGTTGCCCGGTGAAAGAGGAGATCTACCGCGTGGCGAGGCGGCACGGCCTCGGCGCGACCGTGGTCTCGAACAAGCGCATCCGGATCCCGGAGGAAGATCGATTCACTCTGGTCGTCGTCGGAGATCGCTTCGACGCCGCCGACGACTGGATCGTCGAGCACGCCGACCGGGACGACATCGTGATCACCGCGGACATTCCGCTCGCCTCCCGCTGCCTGCGAAAGGGCGCCATCGTCCTCGATCAGAGGGGCGGGGCGTTCACCGAGGACAACATCGGCGCGGCCATGGCGAACCGGGAGCTGCTGTCCCATCTTCGCGATCTCGGGACGATCACGGGAGGTCCGCTCCCGTTCAGCGCGCGCGATCGTTCACGATTCCTCCATCGTCTCGACGAGAGCATCCGGGCCGTCCGCCGGAGGAACCCGTGATCTCGCCACGCCGAACGATTTGGTGACGCCTTCGCAACCGAGGAGAGCTGGACCGGTCATTCGTCGACGCGCCCTCGCAACGCCTTGACCCGGCCCCGCTTGACCTTGCCGCTCACCCGTCTCTCCTTCGAACCATGCGTCGCCTTCGTCGGGCGCCGCGGGCGCGGCACGGCGGCCGCCGAGGCGATCATGGCGCGCAGGCGCGTCAGGGCGTCCTCGCGGTTCTTCTCGAGGCTGCGGTGGCTCTGCGCCTTGATCACGACGACGCCGTCGACGCTGATCCGATGGTCCTGCATCTCGAGCAGCCGCGCCTTGACGGCGTCGGGCAGGGACGAGGCGCGGATATCGAATCGCAGGTGGACGGCGTTGGAGACCTTGTTGACGTTCTGGCCGCCCGCCCCCTGAGCCCGGATGGCGTCGATCTCGACCTCGCTCTCCCGCAGGGTGATGGCGGTCGGGTTCCGGCGGCGGGCGATTGCGACGACCACTACGCGCGCTCGAGGTATGCGGCGGTCGACATGCCGCCCGCCGTGCAGACGCCGACGATCGCGCGACGACGGCCGCGCCGCGCGAGCTCGAGCAGCGTGGAGCCGAGGTAGCGAATGCCCGACATGCCGTAGGGGTGGCCGAGCGGCACCGCGCCACCGTTGACGTTCGTGGTCTCCCATGGCGTCTCGAGCTGCGCCTGGTTGTAGAGCACGGTCACCGCGTACGCTTCGTGGAGCTCCCACAGATCGATGTCCGACATCGCGAGCCGGTGATGCTTCAGCAGATTCCGGATGGCGGGCGCGATCGCGATGCTCATCTCTTCGGGTGCGACGGCGGCCAGCTGCAGGCCGCGAAACAGCCCGAGGATCGGCAGGCCGCGACGCGCGGCTGCGTCGGCGTCCATCATCACCACGGCGCCCGCGCCATCGGACAACTGCGATGCATTCCCGGCCGTCGTCGTCCCGCCGGGGTACACGGGCTTGAGCGCGGCCAGGCCGGCGGGCGTCGTGTCGGGGCGCGGGCCTTCATCGCGATCGAGGGTGACCTCTTGCTCGTGGCTCGCCTTGGTCGCCTTGTCGGTGACCTTCATCGTCGTGGTCAACGGAACGATCTCCTCGGCGAACTTGCCGGCCGCCGCCGCGGCAGCGACGCGCTGTTGGCTTTGGACGACATACGCGTCTTGCGCTTCGCGGCTGATGCCGTACTTCTTCGCGACAAAGTCGGCGGTCTGGTTCATCGTCCACCACACCGCGGGCATGCGCCGCTGCAACGGCGCGTAGAAGAAACCGTTCAAGTTGAGGTTGAACTGCACGAGGCTGATGCTCTCGACGCCCGCGGCGATTGCGATGGTGGCCTCGCCGGCCGCGATGCGATTCGCGACGATCGAGGCCGCGCTGAGCCCCGAGCCGCAGTAACGATTGATCGTCATGCCGGGGACGGCATCTCCGAAACCTGCCTCGAGCGCCGCGTTGCGCGCGATGTTGTGGCCGGTCGCGCCTTCGGGCAGGCCGCAACCGACGACGACATCTTCGACCTCGGCGGGACTGATGCCGGCGCGCTTCACCGCGTTGCGCAGCACGTGCGCCGTCATCGGGATCCCGTGCGTCTGGTTGAGCGCACCGCGCTGGGCTCGCGCGATGCCGGTCCGGCAGTAGGCGACGACGGCGACGTCTTTCATGGGCACGCTCCTCCCGGCGAACCGAGACACCGTGGGTCGAGACGTACCGCCGACGGCATCGACGACAGGGTACACCTCGTAGCCCTCACGAGGACCCTCGCAGTGTTCCACCGACTCCTGCGCCGCACCGCTCCCGCGTGCGGCGGAAAGCAGCCGAAGAAGGCGTTAGAATGGCCGCTGTGAATCCCCACGCCGGCGGCGCCCCGGTCATCGAGCTGCGTGACGTCGTGAAGCGCTACGGCGCGGTCGAGGCTTTGCAGGCGACGACGCTTTCGCTGAGCGCCGGAGTCAACATCCTGCTCGGTCCCAGCGGCTCCGGCAAGTCGACACTTCTGCGCCTGCTCACCGGCCTCTCCCGACCGAGCGCGGGCGAGGTCCTGCTGTGGGGGCAGGCCCTCTCTCCGCGGACGATCGGACCGCTGCGGCGGCGCCTCGGATACGTGATCCAGGAGGGTGGGCTCTTTCCGCACCTGACGGCGGGCGCGAACGTCACGCTCGCCGCGCGGTACTTCGGCTGGGACGCGCGGCGCATCGAGAATCGGCTCGAGGAATTGTGCGCTCTGACACACTTCCCGCGCGACGGGATGGCTCGCTATCCCGTGCAGCTCTCGGGCGGGCAGCGCCAGCGTGTCGGCCTGATGCGGGCGCTGATGCTTGGACCCGAGCTGCTCCTCCTCGACGAGCCGCTCGGAGCGCTCGACCCGATGATCCGCGCCGATCTGCGGGCCGACCTTCTGGCGATCTTCAGGGTTCTGCGACAGACGGTGGTGCTGGTCACGCACGATCTCGCCGAGGCGGAGTTCTTCGCCGACCGGGTGGTTCTCCTGCGGGATGGACGCGTCGTCCAGCAGGGTCCCCTGCGCGACCTCGTCGAGCGGCCCGCCGATCCGTTCGTGACGCGGTTCATCAACGCTCAGAGCCGGCCCGGTGCACCGGGATGACGCGCCTGTGCCGTGGTTTGCTCGTCTCGCTGCTCGCCGGCCTGGCCAGTGTTTCCTGCCGCGCGGCCCCGGGCGAGGTACGCGTCGGCTCCAAGAAGTTCACCGAATCGGTCGTGCTCGGCGAGATCGTCACCCAGATGGTGCGCGGCACCGGCGCGCGTGCCGAGCATCGCGCGCAGCTCGGCGGCACCCAGGTTCTCTGGCACGCGCTCCTGGCGGGGGAGATCGACCTGTACCCGGAGTACACCGGGACGATCCGCG
>WNGM01001983.1_pt1 | contig 21371 bp, 17 predicted proteins | sample 5400571 | NCBI WGS metagenome assembly WNGM01 (sample SAMN13153378, study PRJNA577476) | soil metagenome | isolation source: 100 cm soil or saprolite under Garry oak tree replicate 2 | place: USA:California | collected 2016-06-15 | reverse complement strand
ACGCGGTGAAGTGCTGGGAGCAAATCGCGGCTCGACCGCATCGTCTTGGTGGCACCGAATTCCGTGTGGGCCGCCGCGAAGTCGGCCATGTGCACGGCGACAGTCTCGTCGATATTCCCTTTCCGCTGGGCGTGCGGGATGAGCTGATCCGAAGCGGGGCGGCCGAACCCCACCAGGTGCTTCCGAAATCAGGCTGGGTGAGCGTGTACCTCCGCAGACCCGGCGATGTCGCGCGTGCCATCGAGCTGCTGCGCCGGTCCTACGACATTGCCGTGGGTTCGCGGGTGGGGAAGACGCACCCCGCATAGTCGCCCGTTTGAAGGATGGATCGGCGTGGGCCCGGACGGCTGGGGCGCGCGCTGTTCACTCTCGCGCTTCACCGGCCGCGCTACAGCTGGGACTCGATCGCTTTGCTGATTTCCTCATAGTCGATGAGGCCCTGTGTCTTTTTCACGATTTTGCCGTCGCGGGAGATGAGGAAGCTGGTGGGATATCCGAGCAGCCCTCCGAACTTGTCTGCTACCGCGTCATTGCCCCGCAGGACGGGGTAGTTCATCGGGAGGTTCTGACCGTTCACGTTGAAGCGTTCTTTGGCGGTGTACGCGGACACCACGTTATTGCCTTCGTCATCCACGTCGACGCCAAGAACGATGAAGCCCTTGGAGGAATACTTTTGCTGCATCTCGATCAGCCAGGGGATTTCGATCTGGCACGGTTCGCACCACGTGGCCCAGAAATTCACCAGCACCACTTTGCCTTTGTACTCGCTGAGCGGCACATCCTTGCCGTCCAGACTCTCGAAGGTAACCTCCGGCTCCGGAGTACCCAACGCGACCGCGTCGGCATGAACCGCGCTATCGACGGAATTCCTGGGCTTCAGCCGAGTGGCGCGATCCGCGTAGACTGTCACGCCGATGAGCACCACCACGGTTCCGAGGATTAGAAGAGCTTTTTTCATTTAAAGTTTCCAAGGCGCTTAAGCGCACTCCTCTACATTGTAAACCGATTCAGAAACGTCAGCTTGGTCGCGAGCCAGGTTAGCCTATTGAAAAAGACCAAGCCGCCCACGCACAAGAGCAATGCGCCGCTTAGTACCTCCACAGCGTGTAGATATTTCCGAAAATTCTTGTAAAACGTCATGAATTGGCTGATGAGCAGGGCTGTAAGCAAAAAAGGAATGGCCAGTCCCGCAGAATATACAGCCAGGAGAAGAACGCCTCGCGCAATCGTATCGCTGGCCGCAGCGAGCGCCAGGACCGCAGTGAGAATGGGCCCGATGCAGGGAGTCCACCCGAAGGCGAACGCAAAACCTAGCAGGAAACCGCTCCAGATCCCCGGCTGCGCGATGCTGCTGCGAAGGTGCACATCGCGGTTGAGCCAGCGCGCCAAAGCGGGGCCGAAGAATCCAATCAGGGAAAGCGAGAAGAAGTGCACGGCCTTAAGTCCCGCAAAAAGCGGGCCCTGCCGCACCAGCGCCGCAACTCCCATGGCGGCGAGAATAACTCCAAGGATCACTCCGATGCGCAATTTGAGCTTGATGAGCGCGCCGATGAGGTGCAAGCCAAAGAGAAGAATCAGTGCGCCGGCAACGGGAGCCAGGAGATTGCGGTTCTGTTTCAGGAACGCGCCGACAGCGCTCGCCGAAGCGCCGAATGCTATGAATACCACGGAAAATCCCGCAACAAAGGCCATCGCCGAGGAAAAGAGTCCCGAACGTGGAACCTCGCCCTGGCGCAACTGCTCCATGCCGATGCCGGAGAGCATCGAGATGTAGCCGGGCACTAAAGGCAACACGCAGGGCGATAGAAAAGAAAACAGCCCCGCGATAAACGCTGCTGCGAGAGAGACGTCAGTCATATTTGCATCATACCTTCAATGGAGAAAATTGAGTAATCCTCGGGATTATTCCATAGACCCGGGTGACAAGAAGGCTAGTCCAACCATTAGACGCGCCTGAGGTGAAAAAGCAACAAGCAAGAATCTCAAGCCAATGGCCGACAGATGAAGCGTTTGGCTGGCATGACGTTGCAATGTCATGGGCTTCCATTTTCCCTAATGGTCTGATTTCAAAGGAATTGCGGAACGGGAATTTGGCAGCGGAGTTGCCATGCGAATCAGCGAGCGGTCGTCGAGGGGCGCTTACCATGCGATTCGAATGGACGCCAAACAAGGTGACGCTGCTGCGAGTAGCCGTGGGGTTCGCCGCCGTCAGCCTGTTTGGGCGCGGAGCCTGGCCCAATTTGCTCGCCGTGGCATTGACCGTTACCTCGATTGCTCTCGATGCGTTGGACGGACACATTGCGCGCAAAAAAAAGATGGCCACGCCTGTTGGCGCGCAGCTGGACATTCTTGGCGACCGCATGATCGAAAACGTTTATTTCACCTATTTCGCGGTCGTCGGCATGGTTTCGCTGTGGCTGCCGATCTTGTTCTTCGCCCGCGGCGCGGCGACGGATTTTCTGCGCGGCTTGGCGATGAAGGCGGGCCACTCCGGCTGGGGAGCGAACGCCATGTTGCAAACGTGGTGGGGCCGCGTGCTCGTGGCGTCGCGCTGGAGCCGGGGACTCTATGCTGCAATGAAGTGCCTGTGCTTCTGCTATTTAGGTTTGGAGCTGGCCCTAACGCGCGGGCCGGTGGCGCTAGTCAGCGGACTTGCCGCTGATTGGCACGCGCTCATACGAATAGGCGCACACGTTTTGACTTGGGCGACTGCGGTGTTCTGCCTGGTGCGCGGCTTACCGGTGCTGCTGGAAGGCTGGAAATATTTCGCGCGAGCCGTGCGACCGAGCCGTGACGCTAAACGCGTGGCGCCGGAGGCGGCATGAGAAAGAGCGAGGAGGTTAAGGAGGTAAAGGACGTAGCGGACGAGATGGATAAGAGCGCAAGAATCGCGGCATTTTTCGATTTGGATGGGACGCTGATGCCCTTGCCGTCGCTGGAACGTCGCTTCTTCCGAATGTTACGCAAGCGGCACGAAATTCCGCTGAAGAACTATTTTTTGTGGCTTGGCGAGGCGCTGCAGTTATTGCCGCGGGGAATTACTGCGCTGGCTCACACAAACAAAATGTACCTGAAGGGCTTGCAAACTTTCGACGAGCTTCGCACGGAGAACTGCCTCCACTCTCTTGTGCGCGAGAACGGCCTCGAGGACGGGGGACAGGCGTCGAGGCCTCCGAACTGCAACCCACGATCGCCTGTCCCTCGCTTTTTTGAACAGGGAGTCGAGCGAGTTACCTGCCACGCCATGCTGGGTCACCGAGTTGTGATCATGAGCGGAACGCTCGAACCCCTCGGAAATGCCGCTGCGTGTGCCTTGGAAGCGGAAATCGCCGCTCGCGGGTTTGCCGTGAAAATTCGCACGTGCGCCACACGGTTAAGAGAAACAAACGGCAAATGGACCGGAGAAATTCTCGGCGAGCCGATATGGGGGGAAGCCAAAGCCCGGGTGGTGTCGGCGTTAGCGGAGGAAATGGGCCTTGATCTATCGCAATGCTGGGCTTATGGAAACAGCTCCGAGGATCGCTGGATGCTCGCAGCAGTGGGAAATCCGGTGGCCATGAATCCGGCATTCCCGCTTGCAAGGATTGCCCGAAAACGAGGTTGGCCCATCTTGCGAACGAGCGATCGCCTCGAGAAACTGCAAAATCGCAGGCCACAGGCGGAGCCAGGCGCATGAACGAGTTGGAAACCGAGAAGTATCAAGGCCACGACAGCGCCATGGCATGGACGCCGCCGCCGGAGCGAGTGGGACTTGTCACGCTGATCGCCAGGATCTTCGCCGAAGCTTCCTCTAAGTGCGGCGCGTTTGAATGGATTGCGCTCGGATATTTGGGATTTTCCAGCATGCTCGTCGCGCTATTCGCGGAAAACCTGGCCCATCCGGTGCGGCTCGTCTCGACCCAGGCGCTCGTCGCCGCGATGATTTTGCTCTTATGCCGCGCCGGAGGGAGAGCTCGGAAACTTCCGAACAGCGTAGACCTGGCCTTTTCTGCAAAGTTCTGGCACTTCTGGCGCCACTGGTACCCGCATCTCTTTTTAATTTTTTGTTTCGAAGAACTGGGCAGCCTCGTGCATTTGGTCGATCCGGGGTGGGAGGACGCAAAACTCATGGCCTTTGACCGATGGCTCACCGGCGTGAATCCTCCGCTCTGGTTCGAACACCTGGTGCATCCGGCGTTGACCGAGTTCATGGAGTTTTCCTATTTCACCTATTTCGTTTATCTGCTGATTCTCGGCGGGGTTCTCTATTTCGAGCGCGATCGGGAAGCTTATTGGTCGGCAATGACGTATTCCGTGATCGGCTACGTTTTCGGCTACGTCATCGCGATGCTCTTTCCCGCCGAGAGCCCGTATTTCACACTGGCGGGGCAGTGGCACCGCGCACTTACTGGTGGGCCGTTCACGGGGCTCGTCATGCTGATCGAAAAATACGGGCGCGTGCACGGCGCGGCGTTTCCTTCGCAGCACGTCGCCGGGGCCATGGCCGCGCTTTGGGGAGCCTGGCGGCATCGCCGCTGGCTATTCTGGATCTTCCTCCCGTTTGTCGCGTGCATGTGCGTGTCGACCGTGTACGTGCGAAACCACTACATGGCCGACGTGCTCGGCGGGCTGGTGACAGGAACCCTGGGATATTTCCTGGGCTGCCGGCTGATGAAACTCGATCGCGCCAGAGAGAGAGCCCCCGACCGAGCCACCACACGCGGCGGGCATTAGTTAGGATTTGAACCCGCACCAGGTTGTGCCGCTCCGGAAGACATGGATCATCACCGTACGTCCTCCGGCGCGCGCCCCAATTTGCCCAATTTGGACGTTGTACCCGACTTCATCGCTGCGAATCTAAGCTCTTGTGTCCGGTTCGTGTCTCCGGAAAGGAGCCCTCCATGGCCTCCAGCACGACCTCTGCTCAAACCGACTGGCGGGAGGAGTGGTTCGAATTTGAAGACGCCACGTATTTGAACCTGGCGGGCCAATCGCCGCTTCCCCGTGTTTCGATCAGGGCTGTCGAAGCTGCGCTCGAGGCCAAGAAATTCCCGCATCACAAAACCGACGCTACGTATTTCGAAGTGCCCAACCGCATCCGGGAAAACATTGCGCGACTCATCGGAGGCAAGCCCGAGGAGATTGCACTCACCAGCGGAGCGAGCGCAGGCGCGGCAGCCGTGGCCTACGCGCTCAAGTGGAATCCGGGCGACGAGGTGGTACTCGCCAAGGGTGAGTTTCCATTGCAATACACCTGCTGGAAGCCCATGGAAGAGCGCGAAGGCTTGAAGGTGAAGATCGTCCGGCCGAAGGAGCGATTCATTTCGGTCGACGATTTGATTCGGGCGATGACGCCAAGAACGCGCATCGTTTCCGTGAGCCTGGTGCGCTACGACGACGGCTCGCTGCTGGATGCGCCGCGCGTCGCTCGGGCGTGCCACCAGCAAGGCGCTCTCCTGCTTCTCGATGTGAGCCAGTGTTGCGGGGCAATGCCCATGGACGTGCGGCAACTGGGCGCCGATTTTCTCGTCTGCGCCGGGTACAAGTGGCTGCTTAGCCCGTACGGGACGGGATTCTTCTGGGTGAAGAGCGAGCATCTTCCCGGTGCTCGTCCCGGACCGTTCTACTGGATGGCGGTCCAGGGTGCGGACAATTTTTCCTCGCTGCATTTCGATGATCCCAGGCCCGGGCCGCATGCCAAACGCTGGGACGCTCCCGAGTGGGCCAGCTATTTCAATTTCAACCTGGCGGCCATGGACGCTTCCGTGGAATTGGTCGCACGCATGGGGCCGGAGCGCGTCGCGGCACACAATCGCAAGCTCATCGATTTCATGTTTGACCGTCTTCCCAAGGATCGCTGTGTTCCGGCGAGCCCGCTCGACGCGGCCGAGCGCGGGCCGTATGGCTGCTTTTCGGCGCGCAGCCGAGAAAGTACCGGCGAGCTCTACCAGCGCCTGCGCAAGGAAAACGTCATCGTCAGCTTGCGTGAAGGCAACATTCGGGTCTCTCCGCACCTGTACAATACCGAACGCGACATCGACCGCCTCGTCAGCGTGATCACTCCATGAGCGAATCCGAACCGTGGCCCAGGATTGCCGTTGTCGGCGCGGGCGCCGTCGGCGGATATTTCGGAGGTTTGCTGGCCCGCGCGGGCGCGCCGGTCGTCCTGATCGGGCGGCCTGCCTTCGTCGAGGCCGTCAAGAAAGGCGGGCTCTTTCTCGATACGCTTCAGCTGCAAGAGAAAGTCCGCGTCGAAGCATCCAACGAGATGGCCGCCGTGGACGGCGCAGAAGTCGTGCTGTTTTGCGTCAAGACCACGGATAACGCGCCGACCGCCCGCGCGATCGCGCCGCACCTCGTAAACGGTGCGCTGGTCGTGAGCATGCAAAACGGCGTCGACAATGCGGAACAAATTCGCGCCGCCGCCGCGATCGAGGCGCTTCCCAGCGTGGTCTACGTCGCCGCCTCGGTCCCTGAACCGGGCCGCGTAAAACACGTCGGCCGGGGCGACTTGATTGTTGGTCCGAAGAACTCAAAAACCGAGGGCATTGCCATGCTCTTTTCTCGCGCGAATATTCCCTGCCGCATCTCGGAAAACATTGAAGGCGAGCTTTGGACCAAGCTGGTGTGGAATTGCGCGCTGAATGCCGTCTCGGCGCTTGGCCGCGCGAACTACGGACACATTGCCGGAAGCGCCGACGCCTGGAAAGTGGTTGAGACGGCCGTCTACGAAGTGCTCGCGGTGGCCCGAGCCGCCGGGATCCATCCTCCGGAACTGGAAGACCCGAAAGCGGCGCTCGCCGGCGCATTGAAAATTGCTACGCAAATGGCGGGGGCTCTTTCTTCCACCGCCCAGGACATGAACCGCGGCAAACGCACGGAGATCGACTCGCTGAACGGCTACGTTTCGCGTCGCGCCGCGGAACTCGGCGTCCCCACACCCGTCAATCAGGCGCTCTACGCTTTAGTGAAGCTCGCCGAAGGGCGCGCGTAAGCTCAAGCAACTCTCTTCCCTATGCGAGTTATTTGGCTATTTTGCGCATGGGTTGTCCGCAGGTGATCTGAGAATCGGTTGATGTCAGGAAGGATGAACTCGCGCATGCCGCAGAACCGGTCGTGAACGTCTTCCACGAATTCGACTCGGCGCTTAAGGCGTTGCGCGCAATTTAAACCCAAGGGAGTTGTTCGATCGTGGCGCTGACGTCCGGAAGGTGAATCATCGGAACGACTTGTTGTGCGGCCGGCGTTGGAGATAAAAACCGCCGCTTAGCCTCAGCACCTTTGCCTGGCGGAAACGGGTTATCGATCGTCCGGGGCGTGAAACGGGATGTGCACAATGGCCTCGAGCTCGACCGGCTCCCCATGCCGCGTCGCCGGTCGGAACTTCCACTGGCCGAGAGCATTCATGGCATTCTTGTCGAGTTCCTCGTCTAGCCCGCTAACCAGCTGGATGCTGTCGACCGAGCCGTCGCGGCGAATTACGGCGTAGAGGATCACTTCGCCCTCCACGTGTTCGTTGACCAGTGTCGGCGGGTATTTCGGGTCGACTTTGCGGACAGGGGATGGCCCGGACAAATCCGAGGAAGCCAGGTGTGGTGCGTCGGAGGTCGAGAGCAGCTCGGTAAAACTCAGGATCCAGCTTCCCGTCGCGCTGTTCAGGTTCGGCATGTCGATCTGCATCTTGTAAATTCTCTTCGAAGCAAAAATCAGCTCGGGTTTGGCGCCTGGCGGAAGGGCTGCGAAGTTGGGCGGGGCCGTCCTTGCCGGTTCGTCGGCGTGCGGCTCGGGCCGAGTGATGAGCGTGTGCGGTGTTGGCGCGCCGATTTTTGCCGCTTCGCCGAGGCCGGACATTCCTTTGTTCGCGGGAGGATTCCCGCCGCGGATGCTCACGTCGACGCCATTATTTCCTGCGTTTGTTGCTCCTCCGCTCGTCCCCGCGCCGCCAACCGCGCCGGCAGCTGCTTTTGGCGCTCCACCCGGCACGCCGGGTTTGTTGCCTTCGGGCGAAATAGAAACCCGCGCGGCGAGGTTTCCTTCTGGCGGCGTCACCGGCGCCGGCGGAGCCGGGGCCGCCGAGAGAGCCACGAGTGTCGAGGGATTGCCGGTTGCGCCGGCTAGTTCCGTTGCGCCAACCTCCGGCGGAGGCGCCGCAATGCCGGCTTGCGCTTTGCTGGCAATGAGCGGCTGAGCTCCTCCGTTCAATTCGAGATTCGGCCGCTTCGGTCCGTTGGGCGTCGAGATCGTTTCGATCGCGCCCAGCTTCTCGTCGAAAGCCGGCACGTCCGGCGGAGGCGCGTTCGTCACCGTGGCTATTTGGCGCTGCTTCGGATGCAGCTTGGCGAGCGCCTCCTGGCTGATTTCCAGCCGCGGCCGCGCCGGGCCGGGCATGTCCTGGATCTCAACCATGTTCGGCAGGTTCGGAAGGATTTTAGGCGGCGCGGGCGGTGCCGCGGAATTGATGAGCGTCTGCCGCGGATGATTCGGATGCACCGGGTCGCTCGAAATGTGCTGCCGCGGGTGGAAGGCATCGGCACCTTCTGGCGCCGGAGGTTTCGCGGGCTCGCCGGGCGGGCTTGGCTCGGGCTTGGGCGCTTTCATTTCGAGCAGCGGCAAATCGTTGATCGGTCCCGACCAGGAAAGTTCGACGTTGTTGAAAGAGGGATTATGGTGCGCTCGAGCCGGGAGCCGCGGATACGGCAGCACGAAAAAAACGATGTGCCACAAAGCCGCAGCGATCACGGCGCGGCGCGGCACCTTGCTTTCAATCCAACAGTACTTGAAGAATCCTTCGATTGAGAAATTCTTGGGTACCGGTGATTTGCGCAGGAGCACGCCCAGGCTGCTGCCGAAGCCTTGGTGAAAACTTCCCCAGGCAATGTCCAGTTGTGGCGCGCGGCCCGCGGGCAAACGCACCTTGGCGGGTGCGGCGGCGGTCGCCTGTCCCATACTGCCGAACGAGCCAAATCGGTTCAAAAGCACATCCCTTTCGATTCCCAGGTTACGCGCGTTCGTTGCCTGCGGCGGCCACGAACGCCCGGGAGTATTCCTCAAGGATAAACATTACCCTGCGGTGGCCGCGCGGCGGTAAAAACTCAGGGCCGCATCGCCCTGCTTTAGAACGCGGTAGGACTCGAATGCGCCCGCTTGTTCCGGCAAATCGAAGCCGCGGCGGTGCTCCGCGATCAGGACGCCGCCGGGCGCAAGAAGATTCCCAGAACCTAGAGATTCTAGCACGCGAGCATACTGGTCAGCTGCCGCATACGGAGGATCGAGGAAAATATAGTGGAATCCTGAAATGCCGGCGTTTTTCCTGGAGGCGAGCATTTCGATTCCGTGAAGCGCATCCACGGCAAGCACGGTCGCGCCCTTTCGAATGTCGAGAGATTCGAGATTGCGGCGAATCAGCGCGGCGGCAGGCCCGTGATTTTCCACGAATACGGTTTCGGCGGCGCCGCGGCTGAGCGCCTCGATGCCAATCGCGCCCGTTCCCGCAAAAAGGTCGAGGAATCGCGAACCGGAAACATCCCTCCCCAGCACGTCGAAGAGGGTCTCGCGCAGGCGGTCGCTGGTCGGGCGAAGGGCCAGGCCTTTAAGGCTCTTCAGAATGCGGCTGCGATAGGTGCCGGCGATCACGCGCATAGGCAAGAACCCCGCTATCCTACTTTGGCCAGATGATAGCGGCGCTGCCACTCTCCCGGGAGCATCCCGAGAACGCGCTGCAATTCTCGGCGCTGGGTTCCCTCTTCGACCAGGGCCAAGGCCTCTTTGCGCGCGAGTTCGAGCAGGTGCTTGTCGCGCAGCGGGTTGGCGATGTGAAATCCCAGCTCTCCGGACTGCCGCGTTCCGAAAAACTCCCCCGGGCCGCGCAGCTCGAGGTCCGCTTCCGCGATTTCGAAGCCGTTCGAGGTGCGCACCATGGTGTCGAGCCGCGCGCGCGCTTCCTCCGTCATGCGAAACGGCGCCACCAGGATGCACTGGGACTTCTCGGCGCCTCGGCCGATGCGCCCGCGAAGCTGGTGGAGCTGCGCGAGCCCGAAACGCTCGGCATGCTCGATCACCATCACTGTGGCGTTCGGCACATCCACGCCGACTTCCACCACCGTAGTGGTCACGAGAATTTGCACTTCGTTCCGGTGGAAGCGCTGCATCACTTCATCCTTCTCTTCGCTCGCAAGCCTGCCGTGCAGGAGGCCCAGTTTCAGCGTGGGGAAAGCTTCTTTGGAAAGCCGCTCGTATTCCTCGATGGCGGCTTTCAACTCCAGCTTGGATTCTTCAATCACCGGATAAACGATATAAGCCTGATGACCCGCCGCCACTTCGCGGCGGAGAGCTTCCCATACGCCGGGAAGATGCCTCTCGCTGGTCACGCGCGTCACGATGGGGGTGCGCCCCGGCGGCAACTCGTCCAGCACGGAAACGTCCAAATCGCCGTAGAGCGTGAGGGACAGCGTGCGCGGAATCGGCGTTGCGGTCAGCACCAGAACGTGCGGTCGAGGGCCGTGCGAAGCGGCCTTGTCCATCAGGCGTTTGCGCTGCAGAACACCGAAGCGGTGCTGCTCGTCGATGGCCAGGAATCCGAGACGCGCGAACGCCACATTCTCTTCGATCAGTGTATGCGTGCCAATGACCAGCTGAGCTTCTCCCGTGCGAATGCGTCCAAGCGAGGCTTGCTTTTCGGCGGGCTTCAGGCCGCTGATGAGCAATTCCGCGCGATAGCCGGCTTTGCCGAGAGTCCGCCGCGCAGAAAGGAAATGCTGGACCGCCAAAATCTCCGTCGGCGCCATGAGCGCGGCCTGCGTGCCGTTCTCGATGGCAATGACCGCGACTTCGAACGCGACCATGGTTTTTCCGCTGCCGACGTCGCCCTGCAGGAGCCGATTCATCGGCGCGGGCTTTTCCAGATCGGCGACGATTTCCGCGAGCACGCGTTTCTGTGCTTCCGTTGGTTTGAACGGCAGGATGCGTTTTAGCGCTTCGCGGACGCGGTCTTCGCGCACGCGAAACGCAATGGCGTTTTCTTTCCGCGTGGCGTGACGATCCAAGCCCAGGCTGAGCTGGTACAGAAAGAATTCCTCGAAGATCAGCCGCTGCTGTGCCGGCGAGCGAAACGTGTTCAGCCGATCGAGCGATTCCGTCGGCTCCGGGAAATGGGTGTGCCGGAGAGCTTCGCCGCGTGCCGGATAGCCCAGCCGCGCGCGCAGGTTTTCCGGCAAAACGTCCGGCATGCGCGGATCGATGAGTTGCACCGCCGCATACATCGCGCGCCGAATCTGCTTCGAGCCGATCGTGCCAATCGCTTCGTAAATCGGCACGATGCGTCCCATTTCCGTCGAATCGGTCTCTTCGCGCTCGAGCAGTTCGATCTGCGGATTAATCATTTCCAGCCGCGCCGGCCTGAGCCGGTCGACTTCCGCCTTGCCGTGAAGAATCAAAAGCTGGCCGGCCTTAAGCCGTCCTTCGAGATAGCCGCCATGAAAAAACTTGCAAGACAGCAGCCCGCCGGCCTCGTCCTCGACCAGCAAATGGTAGATAGCGTCGCGGCGGAAGCGCCGGTTTCGAATGGCCTGGCCGCCGATCACCCGCGCGCGAATGGTGTAGGTTCCGTTTGGCTGAATGTCTTTCACTTGCGAGAATTGGACCCGGTCTTCGTAGCGAAACGGCAGGTACCCGAGCAGATCTCCCACCGTGTAGATGCCACGCTCGGCGAGCAGTTCCGCGCGTTGCGGGCCCACGCCCTTGATCATGCGCGCTTCGCTCGTGAGGCTCATGGCCATGGCTTACTCTTTATATCATCGCCGCGAGGCCCGTGCGGCAAGCGTGAAACTTGCGTCGCGCCCCCGCGTACCGATACAGTGAGTGACTCGTGTCTAAGGGAGAAGGCGCGTCGAAGCTCGGGCAACGGAGGGCGGAGTGGCTCGCGAGGGTTTAACGGGTTCGGAAAAGCGCGCGCTGCTTCTGTGGGTGGCGGCGGGGATCCTGGGCATGGTGTTTGCTCAGAGATACTTTTTTCAGGCGTTTCCGGAAGCTTCCGTCAATTTTCAAGTCTCGCGGGAAGAAGCGCTCGCGCGGGCGCGGAAGTTCGTTACCGGCCTCGGCGAGAACCTGAGCGGTTACAAATCTTCGATCATTTTTGATGTGGACGACGACGCCAAGGTGTACTTGGAGCGCGAGGTCGGCTTGCGCGAAGCCAACCGGCTGACGTCGTCGGAGCTGAACATCTGGTATTGGGAGGTGCGGTTCTTCAAACCTCTCCAACAGGAAGAGTTCGAGCTTCGCGTTAGTCCGGCCGGGCAAATTGTCGGCTACGGGCACAAGATCGAAGAGGCCCGCCCCGGTGCGTCACTCGATCGTGCCGCGGCGGAATCGGTCGCGCAGAATTTCCTGAGCACAAAACTCATAATGGACCTGCGCGCCTGGGATGCGCTTCCCGAAGAAGCGAATTCCAGGAAAAAGCCGAACCGGACGGATTGGAGCTTCACCTGGGAAAAACACGGCTTCCGCGCGAAAGACGCGCCCTACCGGTTGCAAGTGACCGTCGCGGGCGACCGCATCGGCGGCAGCGAAGAAACCCTCAAAGTGCCGGATTCCTGGGAGCGCAGTTACGCGCGGCTGCGCTCCACCAACGACACCTTGGAGCTGGTGTTTACCGTCCTGTACATCGCCTTGCTCGTTGTGGCGGTTTGGTTTGGCATCAAACTCACCTTGCAAGGGCAGACGCGCTGGCGCGGAGCCATTTTGTTGGGCTTGTTGGTGGCCGCCTTGCTCTTTCTGCAGGGGCTCAACGAATGGCCGCTGTGGAGCGCCAGCTACGACACGAGAGTCTCTTACGGGACGTTCCTGGCAGGAAAGCTGGGCAGCGCGCTTTGGTTCGCCGTGTTGTCCGCGCTGACCATCACCCTGGTCCTTCCCGCGGCCGAACCGCTCTACCGCTCTTCCTGGCCGGAACGCCTGCGGCTATCGAAAACCCTCACGCTCGGCGGGTTGCGTTCCAAAGAGTTTTTCTCGGCGTCGGTGGTGGGTTTGTCGCTTGCTGCCGTGCACATCGGCTACGTGGTGGGATTTTATGTGGTGGCCAATCGCCTGGGCGCATGGGCCCCTCAGGAAGTCAGTTACCAGGAGTCCGTGAACACCCTGTTTCCCTGGATTTCGGGTGCGGCGATCGGTCTGCTTGCCGCGACCAACGAAGAATTCACCTTCCGCCTCTTCGCCATTCCTTTTTTCAGCAAATTCACAAAGTCCCGCTGGCTCGCCGTGATGGTTCCTGCGTTTCTTTGGAGCTTTCTGCACAGCAATTATCCGCAAGAACCCGCCTATACCCGGGGTATCGAGATCGGGCTGATTGGCATCGTCGCGGGAATCGTGATGCTGCGCTGGGGAATCCTCGCGACGCTGATCTGGCACTACACGGTGGACGCATCGCTTGTGGGTCTGTTTCTCCTCCGTTCGAACAGCCTTTATTTCAAAGTGTCCGGCGCGGTGGTGGCGGCAGCCGCGTTTGCGCCGCTCCTGTTTGCCGGCGTTTCTTGCCTGGTGCGCGGCGGGTTCGAAGCGGACGAAGCCCTGCGCAATCGCGCGACTCCGCCGCCGAACCTGGACCTTGCCCTTGCCGAGCCGTCGGCCGCCTCCGCCGGGCCGGCGCGCCGCTACGACGCGCTTCGCTCCAAAATGATTGCGTTGCTCGCGGCCTGCCTGATCGCCGGAGCGCTCATCGCCTGGCGTCTGAAGCCGGAATCCATCGGCGATTATCTGAAACTGTCGATGGACCCCAAGAGCGCGCGCGCCAAGGCGGATCAAATTCTGCGCGCACGCGGCGTGGATCCGAGCTCTTACAAGTGCGCGGTGGTGTTTGCGGACATCGTCGACCCGGTGACCAACGAATTTCTTCGCGAGCGGGTGGGCATCGCCCGGGTAAACGAGATTTACGACCGGCAAGTTCCGGGCGCGGTCTGGCAGGCGCGCTATTTCCGCGACAGCCAGCCCGAGGAGTACGCCGCCAAACTCAAACCGGATGGCTCGCTTTTCGCGCTGCAGCACAAGATTGCCGAAGACGCCCCCGGGGCGTCCCTCGGGAAAGAAGAAGCGGTTCGGCGCGCGGAAAAGTATCTGCGCGAAGAAAAAAAGATGGATTTGAGCCAATGGACGCTTGTGGAAACCGATTCGGAAACGCGCCCGCACCGCGTCGATCATCTGCTTACCTGGCAGCAGAACACGCCAATCGATTCTCCTTCCGCAGCAAACCCGGGCGGCCACGCCTACCTTCGCGTCCGTGTGGCGGTCCTCGGCGATGAAGTCACCGATTACCGGCGCGCCTACTTCCGGCGTTCGGGCTCCGCCGATGAAGACGAGCCGGTAAGCGAGGGCTTCAGCACCTTCATTAAAATCCCCGATGATTGGCGGAGGAAGCAGGAGGAAACCACGCTGCCGCGCGAGGCCCTGACTTTTGGGCCCTGGGTGCTTCTTGGAGGTTTAGTTCTCACCGCGCTTATTCTTTTCTTCAAAAATCTCCGCTCGGAGGCCGCCCGCGCGATTCCGTGGAAAAGGCTTGCGGTTTGGGCCCTTTGGGGACTCGCAGCTTTTTACGTGGTTTTTGCCCTGGGCGATCGTATCTCGAATTTTATGAACGCCTACAACACGGCGATCCCTTACAAAACCACGCTCGGTGTCCTCGGCATTATCGCGTTGCTTGGGGGGCCATTCAGTTTTGGCTACCTGGTGCTGGTCTTTGGCGTGGGCTGGTATTACTCGACCGTGGCATTTGGGGAAGAGCGCCTCACGGGCTGGACGGGAATGCCCGGAGCTTATTACCGCGACGCGCTGTGGATCGGCCTTGGAGGCAGCGCCGGGCTGCTGGGCTTGGAACGGCTTCTCGCAACGGCTTCGATGCACTGGCCCACGGCGCATCGGTATTTCGAGGCTTCCTTCGGGCAGGACTTCGATGCGACTCTTCCTGCCGCGGCCATCCTTGGCAGCACTCTGCTGGGCGGTTTGCGGATGACCGCGTATGTCGTGGTCATCGCCTCCTTCGTTGCCGCCGGCCTCAAGCGGACCTGGCTTCGCGTTCTGCTGTTTTTGGTTGGCGCGCTTGCGGTGGTTGGCGGGAGCTGGGGCAGCCCGGCGGACTTTGCCAAACAATTGCTGGCGCGGCTGATCCTTCTAGGCGTTCTCGTTTTCGGCGTGCGCTTCGTGATGCGCTTCAACCTGCTCGGATGCTTCCTGGTGGTTGCCGGAACAGCGCTTGTAAGCGGAGCCTCCGAGTTGCTGGCGCAGCCGGATGCGTTTTACGGGCGAAACGGCTATGCCATCCTTCTTGCGCTGGCCCTGCTCTTTGCGTGGCCTTTGGCCGCCTGGCGGCTGAAGGCCATGAACGTGGGCGGGAAGAGCGCTTCCTCTGGGCCAAACACCTGAGGAAAAACCACGCGAAAACGGGCCCGCAAGAGAAACTCTTTCGCTACCCTTATTTTCGAAACAAAACCCACAGGATGGACGTTGTTATTACAGGGAGCTACGCTCACAGTTTCGGTATCAGTCCGTCCAATTTGGTTGATACCGCGGTAGCCAGCCTCAATCGAAATGCAGGTTATGCCCTAAACTGTTGTTCTGCAATCGGTAAGTTGGCCGCACGCGAACGGAAAGCGAAAAATGCAGCTCCCTAGATGGGCGTTAGCCGTGGCCGATGAAAATGGTTGCTGGGGCAGCAGCAATGCCGCCCTGGCCTCGGTGACCTCTTTGGCTAATCTCGACGAGCGCACACTGGTGGCGAAAGCGCAGGCCGGCAACCGTGTCGCTTTCGAGGAATTGGTTCGCCGCTTCGACCGCGACGTGCTGCGCCTGGCCCTGAACTTGATGAAGCGGCCGGAAGACGCGCGCGACGTCTATCAGGAGGCCTTCCTCAAGGTTTACCGCAACCTGCATCGCTTCCGCTTCGAATGCAGCTTCTACACCTGGCTCTACCGCATCGTCACCAACGTGTGCCTCGATCACCTGCGCCGCCGGCAAGCCCGCCCCGAGGATCAAGCGCCGGAGCTGCATCCCAACCATCGCGAAGAAGGCATCACCGATTTTTTTGAACGCCAGCGCGAGCACCGGCCAACACTGGACCCGGAACGTTCCATGATGGGTCAGGAGATCAAGGCGCGCATCGCCCACGCCCTCGAGCGTCTGTCGCCCCGCGAGCGCGTTGTTTTTGAAATGAAGCACTATCAGGGCCTGAAGCTCCGCGCCATCGGCGACGCGCTCTGGTTTTTTATGTTTGCGAAGAGGTCAGCGAGGAGGAGCGCGAGAGCATTGAAACGCATTTGGCCGGTTGCCAAGCGTGCTACGAGCAGCTTGCCGAAGAAAAGGCATTTCACTCCACCCTGCTCTCTGCTCCGCAATCCGCCGACGAGCAGGACGGTTCCGGAATCCTTCTTTCGCAATGCCGCAGCGAACTCGAAGAAGCCCTGGATGATCTTTCCGCGCCGCCGCTTCAGGAACATTGGCGGCCTTTCGGTTGGCTGCGCCGTTGGATGGCGCTGCGGCCGGTGTGGAGCGGCGCGCTGCTGGTGCTCGTCGGAGGTCTCGCGGGGGTGCAACTTGTTCCCTGGCTGGAGCACAATTCGGGCAATACCGGCCAGGCCCTGAACGTGCGCGCCCGTCAGCCGCTAACGCCCGATCAACTTTCCAACATGGTGGTCAGTGGCCTCACCGTCTCGCCGTCTCCGGGTTCCGACTCTCCCACCGTTCAATTGCAACTCAGCGCCGAACAGCCCATGGTCCTAACGGGCAGAGCGGACGAACCGAATGTGCGTCAGGTACTAACGTATATGGTCGAAAACAGCGAGCGCTTCGATGCCGGCGTGCGCCTGGACTGCCTCGATGCCCTGAAGGCGGCGGTGCGTGACCAGCAGGTTCGCCTCGCCTTGCTCAACGCGGCGCGCAAGGACCAGAATCCGGCGGTGCGCATGAAGGCTTTGGAAGCCTTGCGCGACACGGCGGGAGAAGACGATGTGCGGCAGGTCCTGGTCGATGCGCTCGAGCATGACAGCAATCCCGGCGTGCGCGTAGAAGCGGTGAATTTGTTGGTGGGCTCGCTCGATAACCGACCGGCGGATGCCGATGCTGCGCCGGAAACGCCGGAGGCAGCGCCAGCCCCTGCGCCCGGGGAAGACGCCTCGTTCGAGCATGTGGTGAGAGTGCTTCAGGAGTTGCAGCGCCGCGATCCCAATCCCTACGTTCGGCTGCGCAGCGCGGCTGCTTTGCGGCAGATTGGCCCGCGGGAAATGCAGTAATCGAGCCTAGACATTTAAGGGGCGAAGAAATTGACCTCGTGATGAATTTCGATCGCAAGACTTCCCTCCGCGCAGGCCGGCTCGGGCTGTTTTGGTCGCTCGCGGGAATTTTTTTTATCTCGCAATTTTCAACCCTGGCCTTCAGCTTCCCTGCAAAAGATCCCGCACCTTCACCGGAAAATCCGGGCCAGCCCGGCGCGTCACGCACCTCCATCTTTCGCAGCGGTGCGCTCCCAACGAAAGATGGGTTAACCTTGCGCCTGACGGCGGATCTCGGCTCGGTCAACGTTACCCAGCTTGCGCCCGGTTCTCCTCCCGTCCTGCGCTATACGGTGCACGTCGAAACCGACGCGCGCGGGTCAGTTGCGACGCAACTGCAACTATTCCCTGAAGGCTGGAACCTCGTCGACGGGCGTGGAAATCTCTAGCGTTCTGTTTCCGCAGGCCGCGCACTACGCGAATGCGCAGTTCTGGGTGCAATTCGAGATCGCCGTCCCGCGCAATTACAACGTGGAAGTCAATACAGGCGCGGGCGATATCACCACCGGAGATATCGGCGGCACCGCGTTGCTGAAGACGCAGGGCGGAAGCATTTCCGCGGGACGAATAGGACGAGTAGGGGTGCGGGAGGTTTCCCGCGGGCGTCCGGTTGCGAGGTTGGAAACCGAGGGCGGGCACATCAAGGTCCTTGATGTTGCCGGGGACCTGACCGCCTTTACCGCCGGGGGGCACATCAACGCAGGCAACATCGCCGCGGACGCTTCCTTGCACAGCGGCGGGGGACACATTCGCGCGGGAAGAATTGCCGGAAGGGCGGATTTGGAAACTGCCGGCGGCAACATTGCGGTGGGTCAGGCGGAGAATTTTGTGAGCGTGCGGACCGGCGGCGGCCAGATTGATTTCGGGGAAGTGCGGGGTTCGGTCCGCGCGCAGACCGGCGGCGGCGGCATTCACGTCATGTACGTTTCGGGGCCCATGGAAGTGGAATCGAGCGGCGGCAGCATTTGTGTGACCGGCGCGTCGGGGGCCGTGCAGGCCGCAACCTCCGGCGGAAGCATCACCGCCTGGATTAATCCGAGCGCGCCCGCGGGAAACGGACCGGTGCGCCTCGAAGGCCCTTCGTCACTTGCTTCCGGCACCGGCGACATCATCGTCTATCTTCCGCGAAACCTCGCGGCAAACATCGACGCGCTGGTGGCTAGCGGCACCGAGCAGCACATCGAGGCCGATGCCGCTCTGCATTTGATCAAGCAGGGGCCCGCGAGCGGAGTCGGGCCGGTGCACGGCTTTGCGGTGTTGAACGGCGGCGGCGCACCTCTGAAACTGCGAACCACGGCCGGCAAAATCCATCTGCAGTACACCGACTCCCAGGTTGCCCTTCGCGAATCGCTGATGCATGAACAAGCCGAGCGCCTCAACAAGCGTCTGACCGAAGCGGGGCTTGCCCCGGTTTCTTTCCCTCCCTCGATGTGGCCCGCGCCCGCCCTGGCGAATCCCCAGCCGCAGCCCGACCCACTGAACAGCGGCGGCGATTGGCTGGACAACTGGATCACCAGCCTGGAGTTGACCTTCCGCGGGAGCGTCACTCAGGATCCGGATGATTTTCTGAAGCGGATCACCTATCGCCCCGATCCTTCCTATCCGCCGCTTGCCCAGCGCGCGGGAATCCACGGTTTGGTAAACCTGCAGGTGAAGCTGACGAAGGACGGCCGCGTCGAGGTGCAAAAGGTTCTGGAAGGCGAGCCGGTGCTGGCCGACGCCGCCATCGATGCGGTGAAGCGGTGGCGCGCAAAACCGGCCCGGCTCAATGGCAGGCCGTGCGAGGTGATTTCGACCGTCAAATTCGATTTTCAGTTGCCGCGCTGAGCGGCCAGCGTTAGAACGCCAAGCGATTTTTGTTTGGGGTCCTCGGTTCCCGAGTTGCAGGTTCAAGGAGGTAGAACGTATGTCACGTCACGGTTTCCGCGGGACAGTTTTTGCTTTTTGCCTTCCTCTTGTAGGCGCACTTTGGGCCACTTCCGGCTATGCCATCAGCAGGGATTTTGACCAGACCTATCCGCTCCAGCCTTGCGGCACGTTCGAATTGCAGAACGTCAACGGCCCGGTTGAGGTTCAGGGCTGGGATCGCAACGAAGTCGAGATTCACGCGGTGAAAATCGCTAAGCAGCAGGGAAGCGATCTCGAGCGCGTGTCGATTGAGGTCGACGCGCGCCCGGATGCTGTCGCCGTCACGACGCGGTATCCGCAGAACGAGGGAGTGGAGGTCGCGGTCGAATATACCATTCATGTTCCGCATCGCGTGCACGTCGAACACATCGGCACGGTCAACGGCACGCTGCGCATTTCCGGACTGGATAACGTGGAAGACGTGCATACCGTGAACGGAGACATCGAAGTGTTCGAAGCCGGCGGAAACGTTCACGCCCACACCACCAACGGAAACGTGCGCCTCGAGCTTGCCCACGCGCCGGACAAAGCCGGTGCCAGCGCGGAAACCACCAACGGGTCTTTGGTCATCGCGGTGCCGTCCGACCTGCAGGCCGAAATCGAAGCAAAATGCCTGAATGGAAACTTCTATTCCGAACTCCCCATAACCATGGAGAGCACCCAGCGTCCGCGAGAAATGCGCGGCAAACTGGGCGGGGGCGGAGTTCCCATTCACCTCCGCACGGTGAATGGGGGAATCCGTTTGATTGTGCTGCGCTCGAGCGTCTGACGATTTCCCCGCGGCCGCGTCTAAGTGCTAGGAGGAAGGGACGAAGATGAACACACGCAATCTTTGGATTACCGGAGGAGTCGCGGCACTCGGGCTGGCGCTCGTCGCTCTGCCCGCCCCCCCTGCCAACTCGCAGACCGCTTGTCCCGAGGAATCGACGCTCGCGCGGCTGGAGCGGAAACTCGAGCAGCTACAGGCAAAACTCGCGGGGCGCAACGAGCAAGCGGCGAAACTCGACGCGCTCGTTTCCTCGCAAATGGCTCTCGCCGAACACCGCCAGGCCATCGATCAGCTCGAAGCTTTCCCGGCGCTGGCCGGTGACGACGACGGAGCGGTGGGATTGCTCGACGGGGAGGACGCCAGCTGGCTCGGCGTGGAACTTCACGAAGTCACGGGCGAAACCGCCAAGGAGCTGAAGCTTCCCGCCGAACGCGGCGTAGTTGTTGGTTCCATCGTTCCGGACAGCCCGGCGGCAAAAGCGGGGCTTAAGGAAAACGACGTGGTGACGGAGATCAATGGGCAACGCGTCGAAGGCGCCCTGCAGTTTCGCCGCATGATTCGTGAAATTCCCTCCGGGCGAACGGTCCAGCTCACGGTCTGGCGCGATGGTCAGGCGCAGACGGTGAGTGTGACTCTCGGTAAAGGCGAGGACCGGCGGCACTCATTGAAGGTCCTCACTCCGGGGCCCGGCGCTCCCGGGAGCTTCACGTTCAACATGCCGGAAATCCCGGTGGTCCCGCCCATGGAATGGGACGGCAGCGGGTTGCTGATGGGCGCGCAGCCGCGTCTCGGCATTGAAGCGGAGGACCTCAACGGGCAGCTCGGCACCTTCTTTGGGGCGCCCGACGGCGAAGGCATTTTGGTTCGCGACGTCAATCCCGGCTCGCCCGCAGAAAAAGCGGGCCTCAAGGCCGGGGATGTCATCACTTCGGTCAATGGGGAAGCGGTCCGCACGGTCGGCGACTTGCGCGGGAAGCTTCAAGCGAAGCGCGGAGCGAAGGACAAGAACCAGGGCCAGAGCGTGAAGCTTGGTGTTTTGCGCAACAAGAGTGAGGTTTCGCTCATCGTGGAGTTGCCGGCTCCCTCTCCGCGTTCGAGACGCGCCTTAACCTTCGGGGTCACCAGCATCTAAAGTTGTCGATTGCGGATTCGCCAGGGACATCTGCCGACCAAGCCAGCGGCCGGCTTTAGCGTTCTTCCTCGGGCAATCGAGCGAGCTCTCGGTCAAAAGCGGCGTAGTGGCGGTGAAGCTCTTCCGGCTCATCGAGCGCCGTGCCCTCGCGCTCGACCCAGGCGTGAGCCCGCAATTTGCCGTTTTCTTTGCGAATGCCGATGCGTAGCCGCGAGGTGATCCCCTGCCGGCCGAGCAGCCACCACAGTGTGAGGGACTTCGCGAGACACGAAGGATG
>WNGM01001648.1_pt1 | contig 21374 bp, 13 predicted proteins | sample 5400571 | NCBI WGS metagenome assembly WNGM01 (sample SAMN13153378, study PRJNA577476) | soil metagenome | isolation source: 100 cm soil or saprolite under Garry oak tree replicate 2 | place: USA:California | collected 2016-06-15 | reverse complement strand
GCCACGATCCGGCTCTCCCCCGCTGGGCGGGATCGCGCCGCGGTGCTCTACAACGCCGAAACCATCCGCGCGCTCCGCGCCACGGCGAGTCCGCCGGACCAGGACGGCTGGGTCAGGGCCGTAGTGCCGATCGAGTCAATCGAGAACGCTCAGTCCGAGTTCCTGCGGCTCGGCGCGGACATCGAGATCATCGAGCCCGCCGAACTGCGGGCCCGGATATCGGCCGTCGCCCGCGGCCTGGCCGCGATCTACCCAGCACACCAGCCGGGCCAAGCAAGCTCCTAGAATCACCTGATCGGACCCGGGCACGGCAAGCCAAACGTCCGCGCAGGGCCTGGGACGCGCAGAACTGGCCGGTCTGGCTGGGCGCACACTACTGTCCGGGCGGTGGATCGCGGTCCAGGTCGGCTTCTGCGAGCAGGCGAGCGCCCGCGCTTGGGTCGTCCAGCAAGGCGGCGAGCAGGTGCCGTGCCGACCATATGCCCGATGCCCACGCCAGCCCGCAGGCGAGGCCGCGGGGCCCGGCGGCGTGCACCGCGCCGAGGGTGTGGCGCCACGGCACACAGACACCGTCCACTATCAGGGGATCGTGTGCGTAGTAGGTCGCGGGAGCGTCGGGCAGTACGGCGCTGATGATCGGGGGGACTTGGCGGCGTACCGGTGACGACTCGACCAGGCCGGCGATTTCCTCCGAGACCAGTGGCAGGTCTAGCAGGTCAGCGAGCCGCGTGGCCAGGTCGTGTGGCGCCAGCACCAGCGGCTGGGCGGCCACCAGCGGCCACAGGTCCGCGGCGTCGAGTACCAGCGCGTCGGCGGCGTCGGCCACGACGATCTCGTCCCCGCAGACCACGCGTACCCGGTCCGGCGGTGTGGCCCCGGCGACGGCCGCGAGCGCTGTCCACAGTGCCCGCAATTGTGGGCGCGTCACCGGCCGCCCGGGGTCGGCCAGCCGCTCCAGCAGTTCGTCCGCCCCGCCTGGCTCGGCGAGCAGCTCGGAAAGCGAGGTGCGTACTCCCAGCACCCGGGCGACGGCCGGGTCGGCTGGCAGGGCGGTCTCGTCGTAGAGGCCTGCGAGCAGCGGGTCGGTGCCGGCGGCGCGCACGTCGGTGGGCCGGTGTCCACCAAGGACCGGGTGGCGGCGGAGCCACCAGGCGGTGTAGGACGGCACATCGGCGTGGCGGCCGCCGGCGAGCAGCACCCGGGCAGGCTCGACGAGCGCCGCCCGCAAGGACGGCGTGGCGAGCAGCTCAAGTGCCCGCGGCCAGCGCGCCGGGTCTACGAGCTCAAGGTCACGGACGGCCAGTACCTCGGCCGCCACCGGCGGCACGTCACCGCCGGGCAGCCGCGCACATACGCCGGCCGCCCACTCCTTCGCACCATCCAGGTCGAGGTCTGGTGCATCAAGAGCGACGTCTTCCGCGGCCAGCAGGCCAAACGACGACAGCACGCCGACTGCCTCGAAAGTCGCGGCTTGATGGCGCTGGAGCATCTCCGGGCTGAGGGTGCCGAACGGCGTGTCCGCCGCGATCACCTCGGCCAGCGGGCCGCCGGGGAGCAGCAGTTCCCCCGCCGGATACCACTCACCGTCGGCGCCCGGCAGCGCCAGATCCGCGAGCCAGGGCTGCTCACCGGGCCGCAGGTTTGCGGCTGCGGCGAGGCTGAGCACCGCGTCGGCGACGGGCCCAGGATCGTCTGAGTCGTAGGAGTCCGCGACGGCTGCGCGCACGGCCGGGTCGGCGAGCACGCCTCGCGGCGTTGCCTCGGCTGCACCCAGCCGGGCAAGCAACGGGTGCACCGCGCCGGGATGCACGACGCGGACGCCGAGCAGCGCCAGTTGCCCGGGGTGATCGAGGCCGGGCCCGGGCAACAGCAGCCCGCGCGGGCCCCGCACCAGCCGCCCGTCGGCCAGCGGCACCGGCAGGGCGCCGAGCTCGCCTGGGTCTGCACCGGCCAGCGCCTCATACAACCGCCGCCACCAGGCCGGATCACGGTCGAGCGAGGCGAGCATGTCGGCAAGGTCGGCCATCCGGAGCCGCCGGATGCCGAGTACCGCGTAAGCCGGATGCCGGGCCGGCCCCTCGATCAGGCCATCCAGCACCGGCGCGAGGCGGCCGATGAGGCCCGGAAGGGCCGGCTCCAGCACGACCGCGTCACGCGGGCGGATCCGCGGACCGCGATGCTGCGCGGTGGGAAGAAACGCCGTCTCCTGCAGCCGCGCCAAGATCGCGCGCCGCAGCTGCGCGTCCAGCTCGCCCAGCCCGACCGGGCCCGGGACCAGATCGAGCAGGCTATCCCCGGGACTGAAGCTAGGCAGCAGGCCAGCGTAGACCTCGGCGGCCTGATCGAGCAGGAAGTCGGTGAGCGGGCCGGGCGCGACATGACGGCGGTCAGGACTGAGCGGGAACGAGGCCAGCAACAGCGCCGGGAGGCCAAGCGGCTCATCGGTCGGCGTGGGCGCATGTACGACAGCACCGGCCCCCTCTGGCAGCCGGCCGGCCGGCGCGTCACCGTCCTCGCCGCCGGGCATGACCGGCACCGCCCAGCGCACCGACCACGACGAGCGCGCACGCTCTTCGGCTGGGCGGTCGGCGAGCAGCCCCGGATCCGCCTGGCCGACCGCGGTTCCCGTACGCCACCTGCAAGTTGTGCCGTCGACGGTGATGGTAACGCCGTCGCCGTCGTGCGCCGCGGTGAGCGCCCGTGTCACGCCGTCAACCTCGATCTCCACGGCAGCGAGCGCGGGAAGCGCGAGGAGCAGCGCGGGCCCTGTCTCGGCGAGCAGCCGCCTGACAAGCCGGTCAGCCGCCTCGTCCCGCAGCGGCAATGTGACTGCTGTCGCGAATCCCTCTGGGGGCGCGCCGTCCGCCGGGAACGGCAACCGCAGCACGGGCAGGTGACCCGACCGCGCGGCCAGCTCGCCAGCCAGTGCGGGAATCCGCTGGATAAGGTCACCAGCGGCGCTGCCCGACCAGCGCACCGCACCGGTGAGCGAAGAAATGCGCGGCTCATCACTGACCGCCACAGCGGCAGCGAAACCCACACCGAACCTGCCGACCGCCAGCTCCTGCGCACCGGGCCCTCGCTTGGCCGAGGCACGCAGCGTGGACAACGCCGCGACGCCCGCCGCGTCCAGCGGCGCCCCCACATTCGCGGCCACCAGCGTTCCAGCACGCAAGGTCAGCCGCAGCCCGCCTGCCACCCCTGCGCGCGCTGCCGCATCCGCGGCGTTTTGCGCCAGCTCCACCACCACACGGTCCCGGTAGCCGCCCAGGGCGTAGTCCTCCTCCGCGTTGGCGTCCTCACGGAACCGCGCCGGCGACACCGCCCAGGAATCGAGCACCAAGCGGCGCAACTCCGCAGTACCGAACGGGTCAGGGTGGCTGTCCTGCACAGTCTGGATCCGCCTTCCATCACAATGCCCGCGTATCCGGACCGTTCCCCGCAACCCCGTGCCCGCCAGTCCGGTACTCGCCGGACCCCAGGGCCAGGCTGACGCCCCGGCCGGTGACGGCGCACCCGGACACCGCAGCCAATGTAACCGCCCCTCACCGGCACGCGCTTTCACCAGCCGGCCACCGGCGACCCATCCTCTTTGGACGTAACAGGGCCTCAGGTGACTTCATAGGACATGATCGTCAAGAGTGCACCGCGCTGACCAGGATGATTCCAAATCACGGACGCCACACACGGACAGCGGCCAGATCCAGCGGCAACACAGAATGTCAGACCTGCACGTCAAACTTCGATGTGACGCTCACCGGCTAAGGAGAACTGATGGCCCATATCGGGGGGCTTGATTCGGGGATGGGCCGTGGACAGGCCGGCGATGAGCGGCGAATCGCGTACATTCTGCCGGCCGCGTACAGGAGGATGTAGCGGTGGTTAGCGGAGTCCCCCAGCCGGCGCGTGACCGGGGCGAGCCACAACCGTTCACGCACCTGGGCGTCCCGAACGCCGACCTTTACCGCAGCCTGCTACTCACCTTCGCGCGGGCGAAGGAGCGCTTCATTGTGCATCTGCGCCCCGAGGATATAGCGGCCGAGTTCCGGGTCGACGCCGACGAGCAGCTGACCTTGGCCCTGGAGCAGCTCGTGGTGTGGGGGAACCTGCGCGCGGACGTCGACACCAGCCGCGTTACCACGGTGGAGGACTTCCACCGCAAGCGTTGCCTGTATCAGCTCACCACCGCCGGGCAAGCCGCCGAGCAGGCGATCGCGTTTTACGAGGAAGCCATCGGCCGGCGTGGCCAGCTCCAGTCGGTGGCCCTCGCCGATATCGTCGAGCGGCTCCATTCGCTCAAGGTCGTGGCTTCACAGCCGGATCCTGACCTGGCCAAGACGCATCTGCTGCTGCTGTCCCTGGCCGAACGGTTTTCCTCCCTGGCGGACAACGCGCAGGCGTTCATGTCAGCGTTGCGGCGCGCGATCGACTTCTCCGATGGGGACGTCGACGGCTTCCTTGCCTACAAGGAACGGCTGATCGACTACATCAACAAGTTCATCGCCGACCTGGCGAACTCCGGCGGGCAGATCGCCCTGCTTCTGGGCGGGCTTGAAGCTGCCGGCCACGAACGGCTCCTTGAGCTCGCGGCGCGCCGGGAAGCAGCCGACGCGTTCCCGGAGGGCGCGGACGCCGCCGCCTCCCGCGAGCGGGCGGAGAAAGTGGCGCTTGACGCGTGGCGGAACCGGTGGCGCGGGCTGCACGACTGGTTCGCATCCCGCGACGCAGGGCACCCCTCTCAGGCGCGGTTGTTGCGGCAGGCTGCCGTGACCGCGATCAAGCAGCTCATCGACGCGGTGGGCCTGCTCAACGAGCGGCGCTCGGGGCGGTCGGATCGCTCGACGGACTTCCGCGTGCTCGCCCGGTGGTTCGCCGAGGCGCCGGACGACGAGGCCGCCCATCGCCTGTGGCGGGCGGCGTTCGGTCTATGTCCTGCACGGCACCTGTCTGTTACCACCGAGACCGCCGACGCCTGGCACGATCTTCCATACGGAACGGCGTGGCAAGATGCACCGCCCATTTGTATCTCCCCGCAGCTTAGAAAGACCGGGACCTATGAGCGGCGCGGCAGGCCCAACCAGGTGCGGGACAGGTCGGCGGAACGGGAGCTCCTGCGCAGGCAGGCAGAACGCGAGGCAGCCGAGACCGCCGCGGCGCGGCGGCGCCTCGGCACCGCGGGGCCGACGCTGCTGTCCGAGCTCGACGTCCTGGACGCCCGGGCGTTCCGGCTGTTCCTGGCCCTGCTCGGCGACGCCCTGGCCGTCCGCAGGCCCGGTGACACCGAAGTGAAGACCGTCACGAGCGACGGCACGCTTGAGGTGCGGCTCTCGCTGGTCCCGGACGGCGGAACCGCCACGATCCGCACCGCCGATGGCCTGCTCACAGGCCCGGAGCACGTCATCGAGATCACGGATGTGACGGCGTCATGATCCCGGCCGAGGAACAGGCGCAGCGCAGGGCCGCGCTCCGATCCCTGCTCGCCAAGCCGCTCCTGGTCGCCGACACCGACAGCGAGACGCTGGTCCTGGTCCGGCGGCACATGACCGAGCTGCGTGAGTGGCTCAGTCGTGAGACCGGATGGCGTCTCGTCGCGGACTCGGAGACGGCCCGGCTGTTCAAGACCGCCCCGGTGTTGTCCGACGCCTCGCATCCCGCCCGCGGGCACAACAGGGAGGCGTTCGGCCGGCGCCGGTACGTCACCTTGTGCCTGGCCCTGTCGGCGCTCGCCCGCGCCGACGCGCAGACAACGCTCGGCAGCCTCGCCGACGACGTGCTGACGGCTGCTGCCGAACCGGAGCTGGCTGCGACCGGTTTCACGCTGACCCTGGACAGCCGGGCGGACCGGTCCGACCTGGTTGCGGTGGTTCGGCTGCTACTCGGCTGGGGAGTGCTGAGCCGGGTCGCGGGGGACGAGGAAGCCTACCTGTCGGCCGGGACCGACGTGCTGTACGACGTGCGCAGGCCGGTGCTGAGCGTGCTACTGTCCGGCACCCGCGGGCCGTCCACCGTGACCGCGGCACCGTTCGAGGATCGGCTCGCGGAGCTGACCGCCGAGCCGGTCGCCGAGACCGACGAACTGCGCAACCAGGCGCTGCGCAGGCGGCTCACCCGGCGGCTGCTGGAGGACCCGGTCGTCTACTACGACGAACTCGACGAGGACGAGCGAGCCTACCTGCTGTCCCAGCGGCATGCGATCACCCGGCGGATAGAGGAGGCCACCGGGCTGGTCCCCGAAGTGCGCGCTGAGGGGATCGCCATGGTCGACCCGGAGGACGAGCTGACCGACGTGCGGATGCCCGAGCAGCGCACCGACGGGCACGTCACGCTGCTTGTCGCCGAGCACCTCGCCCGCCGGGAACAGGCCACGCTCGACGAACTGCACGCTTTCGTCCGGGGGGCGGCCGCCGAGAACGCCACGTACTGGCGCAAGGGCGTGACCGAACCGGGCGCGGAAACGGAGCTACTCGCCACCGCGCTGGAGAAGCTGTCGGCGCTCGGCCTGGCCCAGGTGGACGGATCCGTGGTCCGCCGCCGGTCGGCGATCGCGCGTTTCGCCCTGGACGAGCCAACCATCCGCGAGACGAGAAAGGCGACAGCCAATGCTGCCAGCGCCCTCTTCTGAGCGGTGGAAGCCGCTGCGTGCCGGCCTTGTGGATATGTTCTACTACGACGCCGAGGAGTTCTGGTTCCACGACGGTCGCCTGCTTCTGCGTGGCAACAACGGAACCGGCAAGTCCAAGGTCCTCGCGCTGACGCTGCCGTTCCTGCTGGACGGGGAGCTCGCACCGCACCGTGTGGAGCCGGACGGCGACCGGCAGAAGAAGATGGAGTGGAACCTGCTGCTCGGCGGCAAACACCCCAATCCGGAACGCCTCGGCTACACGTGGCTCGAGTTCGGCCGCCGCGCCACCGACGGGACCACCGAGTTCCGCACCATCGGCTGCGGGCTGAAAGCCGTTGTCGGCCGCGGCATCGCGCGCCACTGGTTCTTCGTCACGACGCAGCGCGTTCGCGAGGATCTGCATCTGCTGCCCGCCAGCCGGGTTCCGCTCACCAGGGAGAAACTGCGGGAGGAGATTGACGAGCACGGGCTGGTCTACGACCGGGCCGCCGACTACCGGCGGGCGGTGGACGAAGCCCTGTTCGGACTGGGTGAGCGCCGCTACGAGGCGCTGATCAACCTGCTGATCCAGCTCCGGCAGCCGCAGCTTTCCAAGAAACCCGACGAGAAGCTGCTCTCCCGCGCGCTCACCGAAGCGCTGCCGCCGCTCAGCGCGGGCTTGGTGACGACGGTGGCCGAGGCGTTCCGTGGGCTGGATGAGGAACGCGACGCGCTGCGAGCCTTGGCGGAAGCCTGCCAGGCCGCGAACGATTTTCTCCGCTATTACAGCAGGTACGCGATGATTGCGGCCAAGCGCAGGGCCGCGGGGCCGCGGCAGGCGCAGAGCCGGTACGAGCAGATCGGCAGGGATCTGGCTGCCGCCGAGGAAGCTTTCGCGGCCGCAGATGGCGCGCTGGAGACGGCGCGGCGCGAGCTGGACGAGCTCGAGCGGGAACGGACCACGCTGCAGGCGCGGCGCGAGGCGCTGCAGAAGGATCCCGCGATGAGGGACGCCGAGCGGCTCGAGCAGATGCGCGACGAGGCGCGGCGCAGGGATGAGACGGCGTGCATCCGGGAGCGGGATCGTGACCGGCTGGCCGGCGAGGTGCAGCAACGTTCAGTGCGGGCCGTCAAGGCCGGCGAGCGGGCCGGGGCGGCGCGGGCCGCGCTGGACGCCGCGCAGCGCCAGGCCGGGGAGGCGGCGTCCATGGCCCGCTGCGCGCATGGTCACCACGCGGCCGCGGACGGCTGGGAGTGGGATCTGCCGCGCGCCCGGCGAGAGACGCAGGCCGTCGTGGACCGTCAGTCACAGGCCGTCGGACAGCTCGAGAGGCTACTCGCCGAGGCAGCGGACCGGCGAAGGGTGCTGCAAGCGGCGCGCGCCGAGGAGGGCCGGCTCACCGCTGAGGTACAGGCAGCGGCCGAGCGCCTCGCCGCCGCCGAGCAAGAAGCAACGGAACGATCGCGGGCGCTTGCCGGCGCCTACCGGTCCTACTTCGACGGGCTGACCGAGCTCAGGGTCGCCGATCCGGACGAGCTCATCGGCGCCCTGGAGGCATGGGCGGCGACCGGGGACGGTGCCAACCCGGTGATCGCGGCCATCGACGACGCGGCACGGGCAGCGGGTACCGAGCTCGGCCGTCTCGAGGCTGAACTAGCCGCCCGACGTACCGCTCACGCCGACCATGAACGCGAACTCGAGGGGGAGATCGAGCGGCTGCGACTGGGAGGTCACGACGCTCCTCGGCCTTCGCACACGAGGGAGCCCGGCATCCGGGATGACCGTCCGGGTGCCCCGTTGTGGAAGGTGACCGATTTCGCCCCGGACGTGCCGGAGGGGCATCGCGCGGGGCTTGAGGCCGCGTTGGAAGCGGCCGGGATACTCGACGCGTGGGTCACGCCCAGCGGGGACCTTGTCGACGGCGATGTGACCGTGGTGTCCGGGCTCTCGCCGGTACCCGGCCTATCGTGCGCGAACGTCCTGGTCCCGGCGATCAATGCCAGCGACCCCCAGGCCGCGACGTTGCCGGACGGAGCGGTTAGCGCTGTTCTGGCCGCCATCGGCCTCGGGACCGGTGCCGGTCCTGCCTGGGTGACCACCGAAGGGCGCTGGGCGAACGGCGTGCTGGCCGGCGGCTGGCGCAAGGACGGCGCCGGCTACATCGGAGAAGGCGCCCGCGAAGCGGCGCGGCGGGCCAGGATCGCCTCGCTCACCGGGGAGCTGGGCGAAGTACGTGCCGCGATCGCCGAGATCGACGGCGCGCTGGGTGAGCTGGAAAGCCGACGGGAACGGCTTGCGGACGAACACCGCGCGGTGCCTCCGGACGCTGCGGTACGCGAGGCACACACTGTGGCCGCCGCCGAGCGGCGGCGGCGCGGCGAACTGCGCGAGCACCATTCTCACGCTGTCGCGGTGTGTGGGCAGCGGCGGGAGGAGCTGGACGCCGCCGTCAGGCGTGCGGAGGAGTTCGCGGACGACGTCGGCCTCCCGGCCGAAACGGGCGAGCTCGGTGCGGTCAAGGCCGGGGTGGACGCGTACCGGCTGGCGCTTGCCGGGCTGTGGCCGAGTGCCGAGGCGTCGCAGGAGGCGGCCCGGGCCGCGGATGAGACCGCGGCGGAACTGGCCGAAAGCCGGGGGCGCCTGGAGGAGGCGACCGAAGCCACGGCGACCTCGCGGGAGGAGGCGTCGGCCGCTCAGGCGATGTACGATGCCCTGCTCCAGACCGCCGGGGCAGCGATCGAGGAGCTGTACGGGCAGCTCGAGGAAGTCCGGCGCGACCTGGAACGGCGGGGCGCCGCCGAGAAGGCCGCGCGTGCCGTCGAGCAGCGAGCGCTTGGCGATCGAGGCAAGGCCGAGGGTGCGCAGGAAAGACTGCACGCCGAGATCGACGATGCGATGCGGACACGGGACGCCGCGGTCGCGGAGTTCCAGTCGTTCGCCGCCACCGGGCTGCTACGCGTCGCGCTGCCCTCGCTGGATGTTCCCGACATCACGCAGCCATGGGCCGCGACGCCCGCCGTGCTGCTGGCGCGTGCCGTGAACGCCGGGCTGGAGTCCGCGGACGATGCGGACGGCCCGTGGGACCGGATCCAGAAACGGGTCACCGAGGAACACAAGCTGCTCGCCGACGCCATGGCCCGGCACGGGCATTCGGCGGGCCTGACGCTGCACGACGGGATCATCGTGGTGGACGTGGTCTTCCAGGGCCGCAGCCATGACATCCCCGGGCTCGCCGAAGCACTCCGCGAGGAAGCCGAGCAGCGCGCGCGGCTGCTGTCCGCCAGGGAACGGGAGATCCTGGAGAACCACCTGCTCAACGAAGTGGCTGGCACGCTGCACGAGCTGATCACGTCGGCCGAGACTGAGGTGCGCGAGATGAACGACGAGCTTGAGTCCCGGCCGACGTCGACCGGCATGAAGCTGCGGCTTATCTGGCAGCAGGCGCGGGACGCCCCGGACGGGCTCGACCGGGTCCGGCACAAACTCCGGCAGACGGTCGACGCCTGGTCCGCCGATGACCGTGCCACCGTCGGGTCGTTCCTTCAGCAGCGCATCGCCACCGAGCACGCGAGCAATCCCGCGGCCGGGTGGGCCGAGGCACTGACGGTGGCATTGGACTACCGCAGGTGGCATGAGTTCGTGATCCAGCGGTACCAGGACGGGCACTGGCGCCCGGCGACTGGCCCGGCCTCCGGTGGTGAGCGGGCCCTGGCTGCCTCCGTTCCGCTGTTCGCCGCCGCGTCGGCGCACTACAAGTCCGCCAGCAACCCGAGCGCGCCGAGGCTCATCGCACTGGACGAAGCCTTCGCCGGGGTCGACGACGACTCCCGCGCGAAGTGCCTTGGGCTACTGGCCACGTTCGACATGGACGTGGTCATGACCAGCGAGCGGGAGTGGGGATGCTACCCGCAGGTCCCCGGGCTCGGAATCTGCCAGCTCGCGCGGCACGACGGCATCGACGCGGTCCTGGTCACGCCGTGGCGGTGGGACGGGCGGGAACGCCGCCCGGCCAAACGGTGAAGGGGGCAGGTGAAGGGGGAATGGGGAGGTGGGCGGGGGGTGGGGTGACCGAGACCGACGCCAGGCTGCACCGCCTGCTCGGCGAGCCGGTCGCGTGGCTGGTGTGGCGGGCCCGGGACCGGCTGGAAGCCGGACGCCCGCTGACCGGTACGGTTACCTTGCCCGCCGCCACCCAGGAGCAGCGGCGCGCGGTTGAGCGGCTGACCGGGAGAGCAGCCCGTTCCGGGGCGTCGCTGTCGGTGTCACTGACGGAGGTCGACCGCATCCTGCGAGACAGCGGCGCCGCGCTGGGCGGGCTGGCCGAGGCAGTGACGCGCCTGACCGGTCCGCTCCGGGACCGCAACCGTGAACGGGCAGACCTGGCGGCTGCCTGGGGTGCCGCGTTCGCGTCACTGGACGCCGCCGTGGACGGCCGTGAAGAACTGGCGCGGTGGCGGGGGTGGCTCGACGCGACCGGCGTGGTGCGCCGTCTCGCCCCCAACCCTGATCAGGCGCGGCTGCTCCTCGCCCAGGCCGCGGCGGTGCTTCGGCAGCTACCCTCGCGCGGCATCCCCATCGGCCGGCTCGCCGCCGAATGCTGCGGCGACGCTCACGCCCTGGACGACGGACGCCCGGTCGGCACACTCGTGCTGTCGGCGGTCCGTGCGCTGGCAGGCCTGCCGTTCGCGGCGGAAGGAACCGCCGACTCCCGTCGCGCCGCATGGGCCGCCGTCGGAGTTCACCTCGACGAGTTGTCGTCGCTGGCGCTCTGTCTCGGCCTGCCCGGCGACACGCGCACGGCCCTGGGGAGGACGCTGGCGTCGTGCCGTGAGGTAGGGCAGCCGACGGTGCTCACGCTCCGTCAGCTTCGCTGTCATGACGAGCCGCTGCGCGCCGCCCGGGTGCGCATATGCGAGAACCCGGTGGTCGTTGCGGCCGCCGCCGATGAACTGGGCATACAGTGTCAGCCGCTGGTTTGCGTCGGTGGCCAGCCCTCCGCCGCCGGGTGGCGGCTGCTGGAACTGCTCGTGGGCGGTGGCCCGGAGTTCAGTTACCATGGCGACTTCGACTGGGGCGGCATCCGGATCGCCGGTGCGGTGCGTCGCCGGGTGAACTGGCGGCCATGGCGGTACGACCACGTGGCCTACGAAGCCGCGGTGTCGGCGGCGCATCCGCTCGCGCCGCTTGCTGAGCTCGTCGGCGAGCCGGCCGCGACGCCATGGGAACCGGAACTCGCCGCCGTCATGCGGCACCGCAACCTCCGGATCGAGGAGGAACTCACCCTTGACGCCCTGCTCCAGGACCTCAGCACTTAGGTGACCGTACCGGTATCAAACCGGGCACGCCGGGCGCGCCGGGAGCGCCGGGAGCGATCGGGATGCCGCTGCTGCGGCTCCCGGTCATCGGTGAGACAGGCCGCCGGTCAGGCCACGTGCAGGGGTTACGCCGGGTCAGCCGGATCGTCGGCATCCTCGGGCCGGGTGATCCACGCGGAGAAGACCGGCAGGCCGTGCCATGGGCTGGGTCCGGGAGCGTGCTGGCCGCCGTGATGGTCCTGGCCGGAGGCGACGGCGACGGCGGCGAACGGGTGCCCGAAGCGCAGTTCCGCGGTGCGCAGCAGGCCCGGCCGCGTCATCGGCATGCTGGTGGCCATCGCCACTCCTGTTACCGCCGCCGCCTCGAATCCGGTCCGGCTGTAGCGGGCCACCGCGGCCTGCCTGGCGTCGTACCCGAGATGGCCGAGCCCGGTAAGCGCCGCCAGCGTGGTGGCCGCCGCGCCGAAACCGAGGCCGGGGTCCCCCCTCAGGTCGTGCATGCTCGATGCCGACCAGGCCGGCAGCACCGCGGTGCAGCGTTCCATGCGGCCATCGGGCGACGTGGTGCGCGCGGGCTGCTCGGTGATCTCCCACAACGGGGCCGGCCCGAGCGGGAGGGTAAACAGCGAGCGCTTGGCCACCGGCCCGCCCGTGGCGATGGCGGTGGCCAGCCGGTAGGCGGCGGCAAGGACATCGGCGGCGGGCACGCCGGGCTCGGCGGCGACCGACGTGACCAGCAGGCCATCTCGTGCCCGGGCGGTGTGCACCGCGACGTCGCCCGCTTCGCCGGTGGCGGCAATGAACTGGTCGTGCCCCCGGCCCTCGTGCGGTGTGCGCAGCACCCGGCTCAGCGTGCGGGCCCAGGGGCTGTCCGGGCCGAGCGCGGCGGCGGGCACCACATCGAAGGGCTTCGCCCAGGAGATCTTGGTGGCCAGCGCCGTGGCCAGCACCAGCACGACCTCGGGAGACAGATCGACGGGGAACGTCTCGATCAGCCCCAGGGTGTTGCGTCGTGCCCAGTCATCCAGTGCCGCCTGATCGGTCAGGTTCCCGGTCTCCGCTGCCTCGGGCAGGCTGACCAGCCAACGCGACAGCGCCTCGGTGTCCACGCTGTCGCGCCGCCACACCCCGGCCCCCGCCGCGACCAGCGGCGGCGGCGCGGATAGCAGCGCACCCGCTACCGCCGCCGCCTGGTCCACATCGCAGCCCAGGACCTGAGCCAGTTCGGCGCGCGCCGCCCCGCTGCTGGCAGGCCCGCACAGCGCAAGCAGCATCCATGCGCCCAGCGGAGACGCCACATGGTGGCTGTCACCGGCAGCCCGGTGCAGCCGGCCGGCATAACGCGCCACCGCCACCGTCACGTCGGCCAAAGCAGCATCCACCGCCCCAGGATCGCGCAAAAACCCTTGGCCGGGGTAATGATCCGGGTGCGGCGGGCGTCCGGGCAGGCACCCGGTTCGTCGCCACCACCGAGTCCGGCGCCCATCCCGCCTATAAGCAGGCCGTGGCCGACGCGGCGGTGGCGGGAAGCTAACGCACGAGGTGCCTGGCGAGGAAGGCCAGTGACGGGGGTTCTTGTTCGAGGAAGAACGGCCCGGTGTGGCAGCCTTTGGCGAAGTCCACGACGGCACCGGGCGGCAGGGCCCGTGCGAGCGCCTGGACACCGGCGTAGAACGGGTCGTCATAACCCGAGGCGACGCGAACGGGGATGGCGGCGAGCGCGGCCGCATGGGTGACGGCGTCGTTGGCGTCGAAGGCCGCCGCCGAGGCGTACGCGCCGGCGTTCGCGGCCTGGGCCTGGCCATAGCTGGTCCAGATCGCGGGGCTGATCGCGGCGACCGCGGCGATGAGGTGCGGGTACCTCTCGGCGAACAGCAGGGCGCCGTAGCCGCCCATGGAGATGCCCATCATGCCGATCGGCCGGGGCGGCCGTCCCAGGCCGAGCCGCTGGCAGCGGGGGACCAGTTCGCCGATGACCATCGCCATGGGATCGTCGCCGGGGTGGGGGGTCCAGTAGCCGCCGCCGTCGACGGTGACCATCGCCATCGGGGCGAGTGCCTCGCCGCCGGCCTTCAGCGCCAGGGCCTGCGCCGGCGACATCCCGGCGAGGGCGTCATTGTGGTTGCCGCCGAACCCGTGCAGCATCACCACCAGCGGCAATTCGTCACCGGACCGGTGGCCTGGCGGGTAGGCGATCGTGTAGCCGACGCTGCGGCGGCGGGCGCGGGAGTAGAACGCGCCGGAGAACGAAGGCCCGGGCGGCGAGTACTCCAGTGGCGGGCCCGGGACCGAGCAGGCGCCGTCGACCCGGTCGAGCAGGGCCTTGCCGGGCAGCACTCCGCGAGACACCAGCTCGACACCGGTCACGCCGCCGGCGATCACGGCCGCCGCGCCGCCCAGCCCGAGCGCCAGCACCCGGCGCCGGCCCCAGCCTCCCGCGCTGTCCCGCCTGGTCACCTGGATCTTCCCGCTCACCATCCCGCCCGATTACTCGCCCCAAGGGCCCTATCAGCCGACTGTAATTTCCGGCGGCGGCTGTGGTCTGGCTTACGAACGATCTGCCAGCGCGCGCGGTCTCCTCGTCAGCTGGAAGGCTGGCGGCTCCTGCGGGCGGCCGCGAAGTAGCCGCCCGCGCCGCCACACTCGCTGGGCTGGGCTGGCGCGGCTCGCCGTCCGCACCAGCCCAGCACGTTCCGCTCCGGAGTCGCTGCCTCAGCCTTTCAGCAGCGAGGCGGGGAGCTTGGCCAGAATCGAGGCGGGGAGCCCGGCCAGTACGGAGGCGGGGAGCCTCGCAAGCACCGTGACCGGGAGCTTCGCCAGGGCCGTCGGCGACAAGGTAGCCAGCACGGACGTGGGGAGCTTGGCCAGGATCGAGGCGGGAAGTTTCGCGAGCACCGAGGCTGGCAGTTTCGCCAGTACGGCTACGGGGAGTTTCGCCAGCACGGTCGCGGACAGGGTCGCGAGCACCTTGACGGGGAGCTTGGCGAGCACCTTGGCGGGGAGCTTCGCGAGCACCTTGGCCGGGACCTTCACCAAGACCGTGGCCGGGACCTTCACCAAGACCGTGGCCGGCAGCCGGGTGAGTGCGGCGGGTGTCAGGGTGCCCAGTACCCGGGTGACCACGGCGCTGGGCTGCTGGCCGACGATCTGCGACAGCGCCGGAGCTGGCAGCAGGCCGACGACCTGGGACAGCGGCTGGGCGGGCAGGGCGGTCAGCACCTGGGCCAGCGCCTGCTCGGGAAGCGCGGCCAGCACCTCGGCCAGCACCTCGCCGGGCACACCGGTCAGCACCTGCGCGAGCACGGGCGCCGGCAGGGCGACGAGGGCCTGGGCGAGCAGGTCGCCGGGCAGCCGCGCCAGCACGGCGGGGAGCGGGAGCCTCGGCAGGCGCAGCAGCAGCGCGCAGTAGTCGGGGACGTTGGCGCTGCCCTTGGCGGTGGCCAGCAGGGATGAGAACGCCGGGCTGGTCAGTACGCGGCTGGCAACCGGGCTGGCCAGGGCCCGATCCAGCCGGGCGGCGCTCATGGCCTGGCCGGCGGTGGCCTGCGCATGCCGCTGGGCCGACGCGACGCGGGCGGCGACCTGGCGGCACAGCTGGGCGGCGCCAAGTGTTCCGGCCCGGCCGTGGTGCACGGTCGCGTGGGCGCTCGCCGAGGCGTGCGCCGAGGCATGGACGGACTGGCGCGCACCGGCCCGGGCCGGCCCGTGCCCGGTCAGGGCGCCGGTAGTGGCGGCAAGCGCGATGCCGCCGGTCACGGTGACAGCCAGCGTGGTGGCTACCACCTTGGTGGCAAGGAGTTTCGCGAGCGGGGATTTGATCATCGTCTCTTTCCGGAGTGTCGGGACAGGGACGAGATGCTCCGCCTGGAACGCGGCCGTCGCCATTTCCGCGTGCGCCAGCTCGTGCTCGCGCCCGGCCGCGGCGGCCGCGCCCAGCAGGCTCGCCAGCCGGTGCGGGACCGTGTCCGGCCTGGCGGTGCCGGTGTCCAGCAACTGGTCGGCGGCCTTCCGGCTGAGCCGCCGGGAATGGCGTGTGTTCATCTCGTACCCTTTAGCGTCCGTTCACCGCTTGATGTCACTCGCGTTCCGTATTCCTGGTTACTCCTCCTGCGTGGCTGGTCCGCCCGCCGGCGGGCAGTCGCCGTCTCAAGGTCCGCGCCGTCGGCCTCCACCCAGCGGGAAAGCCTGCGCAGCCCCCGGTAGCAGGCGGTCCGCACCGCCCCCGGCCGCTTGCCGAGCACCTGCGCCGCGCTGGCCGCGTCCAGGCCCACCACCACCCGCAGCAGCACCGCCTCGGACTGGTCGCGGGGCAGCCGCGCGATCAGCGCGATCGCGGCGTCGGTGGCCACCGACTCCAGCGCACGGTGCTCGGTATCGTCGCTGGCGGCCCACGTCTCCAGTTCCGCGGCTTCGATTTCGGCGGCCTGGGGGCGGCGCTGGGAAAGCCGCAGGTGATCCGTGGCACGGTGGCGGGCGATGGTGGCGACCCAGCCCCGGAAGCCGTCCGAGTCACCCTCGAACTGGCCCAGGTCCCGGGCGACGTTCAGCCAGGTCTCGGATGCCACGTCCTCGGCGTCCGCGCCCACCAGGGTCCGCAGGTACCGCAGCATCCTTGGCTGAATGTCGCGATACAGCACGCCGAAGGCGTCCTCGTCACCTGTCCTCGCGCACCTGATCGCGGTGGTGAGGTCTGGTGGAGCCGCCCAGAAGCGTTCGGGCCGGGGCAGGGAGCGGGATGCTGTCCGGTCCACCCGGGAAATCCTGATGTACGCCGGCCCCTCGCGGCACGGCGACGGCGATATGTCCCGAAAAGTGCCCCACCGGGTGACAGAAGGCGCGGAGTTGGCGCTGACCAAGTTGTCGCGAAATTGCGGGAGCGGGAAACGGCCTCGGCCAAGGAGGAGTCAGATGCACCAGGCGGTGACGGCCCGCAGCAACAGGGTCCGGCGAGCGCTCAGCCATCGGCTAGCGCGACAGCACGTACCGGCCGGCCATGTTGTCTGGGTCTATGCCATCACCGATGGTCTCGCCCCCGATCTGCTAGCCGGCCTGACCGGCGTCGGTGGGGAGCAGGTCCGCGCCGTCACCGAGGCGGGGCTCACCGCCGTCGTCGGCTCGGTGGACGAGCGGGCGTTTGGTGAGCGGGCCCGGGCCGGCCTGATGTCCGACCTGCCCAGTATCGAGCGGCTGGGGCGGGCGCACCACCAGGTCATCGCGTGCGTGGCGGCGGACGGGCCGGTGCTGCCGCTCCGGCTGGCCACCGTCTACCCGGACGACCAAACGGTGCGCACCCTGCTCGGGCGCAGCAGCGCGGAGTTCGCGGTGATCCTGGATTCGCTCCGCGGGACCGAGGAGTGGGGCGTCAAGGTCTACGCGGGCACGGAGGATGCGGCGGCCCCGCCGTCGGCCGAGATGATCGACCGTGCGCTCACCGGCATCGCCATCGCCTCGCGCCATCACGCCGCCCAGGATCCGCATCTCGACGGCGGCGGGAAATGCCTGGTGCTCAACGCCGCGTACCTCGTCCTCAGTGATCGCGCCGGGGAGTTCACCGCGGTCGCGCGCGCGCTGGCCAGGGCACATCAGGGAATGGGAGCCGGCGTTACCGGACCCTGGCCGCCCTACTCCTTCGCGGAGTTCCGCGTGAGCTTACCGCCGTGCCCTGGCACGGCCTGGGGCCGGTCAGCAGCAGTGGATGGCGAGGGTCTGGTCCACGGCGCCGTTGAAGTAGCGGCCCACCGCCCACACGTTGCCAGCCGAACTGGCGCCCACCGCGGTGAAGGAATCGTCGATCGAAGAACCGCCAAGGTTCGGGGTAGCCGCCTGCGTCCAGGCCGATCCATCCCAGTGCAGGGCAACGGTCTGTTCTGCGTGGCGCCGCCGGGGTTCGGCGAGCTCACCTGCTTCCAGGCCGAGCCGTTCCAGTGCACGATCAGGGTCTTGTCCGCCGTGCCATTGTTAGCCGAGCCCACCGCCCACGCGTTGCTCGCCGAGGTGGCGCGCACGCCGTACAGGAAAGTGCCCTGCGAGCCCGGGTTCGGGCTCGTCACCTGCTTCCAGGAAGACCCGTTCCAGTGCAGGATCATGGACTTGTCCAAGCCGGTGTAGTAGAAACCGACCGCCCACGCGTCCTGAGCGGAGTTGCTAGCCACGCTGGTGAGTTCCTGGTCCAGGGCCGGGCCGCTCGGGTCCGGGCTTGGCACCTGCTTCCAGGCCGTCCCGTTCCAGTGCAGGATCAGCGTCTGGTCCACGTTGTTGCCGTTGTGGAAGTAGCCCACCGCCCAGACGTTCGTGGCAGAGCTGCCGCGCACCGCCTTCAGCACGTTCTGGGTGGCACCGCTCACGTTCGGGCTTGGCACTTGAGTCCAGGCCGAGCCGTCCCAGTGCACGATCAGAGTCTTGTAGATACTGCCATCGAAGTAATCGCCCACCGCCCACACGTTGCTGACGGACAAGGCGTGCACACCGAAGAGCCTGGCCTGAGGCCCGGGGTCCGGGCTCGGCACCTGGGTCCAGGACGCGCCGTCCCAGTGCGCGATCTGCGTCTGGCCCGGGTCGTAGTCACCGACCGCCCACGCATTACACGGCGACAGCACGGCCACGCCCCAGAGGGTGTTGTTCTGGCTGGTCCCACCCGGGTCCGAGGGCTGCTCCCCCCCGGTCCATGCCACGCACGGCGCGGCGGCCGCGGAGGGGATGGCCGCCGCCGGTGCTCCCGCCGAGGAGATTCCGGCAACGGCCCCTGCCGTGATGGCCAAGGCGGCAACCGCCCTGGCGAGCCGTTGGGCTGACCGTCGTGGCCGCATTGTCGGGCTCCTTTTCCTGTCTCGGTGACGTTGCCGGGGCCCTAGCCACGCCGATGGCGGTGATCGCGCCCGCCAGCATCAGCGCGGCGGCGAGCGCCCGGGCGAGACGCCCGCCCTGCCAGCGTGAGTGCGTCATTGCGCTCCTTCATTCCGGCCGCCCCTGGCGGGCCCTTCAGTCGCAGCAGTGGATGGCGAAGTTCTCCTCGTTGTCGTCTGTGAACTGGCCGACGGCCCAGACGTTGAGGGCAGAGGATGCGGCCACGGCATTCAGGACGTTGCTGGAGGAGCTTGGGTTGGGACTGGCTACCTGGGCCCATTTCGTCCCGTTCCAGTGCAGGATCAAGGAAGCACGGACCGTGCCGGTGTTGTAGGTACCCACCGCCCAGGCGTTGCCCGCGCCGGTGGTGGCCGCACCCCGGAGGGTGCTGTCCCCGGGGGTGGGGCTGGCCTGCTTGACCCATTTGGTTCCGGTCCAGGCCAGGATCAGTGTCCGGTCTGTGGTGCCGTCGAAATAGCTGCCGACCGCCCAGGCCTTCCCGCTGGCGGCGCCGGCCGCGATAGCGCTCAGGCCTGTGTCACGGCCGGGCCCACCGGGGTTGGGGCTGGCTTGCCTGGCCCACTTCTGGCCGTTCCAGTGCACGATGACGCCCTGATCTGCGGTGCCGTTGAAGAAGTACCCCACGGCCCAGGCGTTGCTGGCAGAGATGGCGGCCACGCCGTACAAGGCACCAACGATCCCCGGGTGCGGGCTGGCTACCTGCGCCCACTTCAGGCCGTTCCAGTGCAGGATCAACGGCTGGGACTCGCCGGCGCTGAAAAAGGCGCCCACCGCCCAGGCGTCGGTTCCGGAAACGGCACGAACCGCCGTGAGGTAGGCCCTGCCACCTGGGTTGGGGCTGGCGACCTGAGCCCAGGTTTGACCGTCCCAGTGCAGGATCAGAGCCTGGTCGGAGCCGGTCACGAAGCTCTCTCCCACCGCCCAGATATCGGTGGCGGACTTGGCCCGGACGGCGTTCAGCTGATTGTTGCCTCCCGCCACGTCCGGGCTGGGCACGACCGTCCAGGCAGCGCCGTCCCAGTGCTCGATGAGCGTCTGGTCCAGACCGCCACTGTTCTGGTCGAAGCCCACCGCCCAGGCATCGCAGGGCGAGAGCACCGTCACACCCTTGAACTCGTTATACGCGGTGCCGGGACTAGGCGGCGTGGGGCCGCCCCAGACCTGGGCCCCGCTTGAGGCCTGGCAGGCCGCGGCCGATGCCGCGGCCGGCCCGACGCGGGCCGCCGTGCCCGCCAGCAGCAACGGGATGGTGAGCGCCGGGGCAAGATGTCTGGCCCGCCTGCGCAGGCGCGTCCACGGTTCGGTCATATTTAGCAGGCTGCCTGCAACCGGGCGCCTGGCTCTATAACGGAAACCCTCAATCCGTGACTTGCGGCGGGGCCGGCGATGCATGGTGTCGGCTCGCACCGGGTCAGCAGCAGTGGATGGCGAGGGTGTGGTTCACGCCGCCGCCGTTGAACCTTCCTACTGCCCAGATATCGCTGGCGGCGGAGGCGGCCACCGCGTGCGTGAGTGCGTCATCGCGCTCCTTCGTGAGTCCGGCCGCGAACGGCGATCAGCAACAGTGGATGGCGAAGGTCTTGTCGATGAGGGTGGGGCCGCTGTCGTCGGTGAACAGGCCGACGGCCCAGACGTTGCTGGCGGAGGATGCGGCCACGGCATTCAGGATGCTGAAAGAGCTTGGGTTGGGGCTGGCTACCTGGGCCCATTTCGTCCCGTTCCAGTGCAGGATCAGGGTCTTTTCGATGGTGCCGTCGTTGTAGCCACCCACCGCCTAGGTATTGTCCGCGGCGGTGGTGGCCGCACCCCGGAGGGTGCTGTCCCCGGGGGTCGGGCTGGCCTGCTGTGCCCACTTGGTTCCGGTCCAGGCCAGGATCAGTGTCCGGTCGGTCGTGCCGTCGACATAGCTGCCGACCGCCCAGGCCTTCCCGCTGGCGGCGCCGGCCGCGATTGCGTTGAGGCGTGTGTAGCCGGCGGGCCCACCGGGGTTGGGGATGGCTTGCCTGGCCCACTTCTGGCCGTTCCAGCGCAGGATGAAGCCCTGCGTCGTGGTGCCGTTGAAGAACGCCCCCACCGCCCAGGCGTTGCTGGCCGAGGTGGCGGCCACGCCGTACAACACACCAAAGGTCCCCGGGTGCGGGCTGGCTATCTGCGCCCACTTGCGACCGTTCCAATGCAGGATCAACGGCTGGGTCGATGTGCCGTTGTCAAAGAAGCCCACCGCCCAGGCATCGGTCGCGGACACGGCGCGAACCGCGTCGAGTACGGCTCTTGTTCCCGGGTCGGGGCTGGCTACCTGAGCCCAGGCCTGGCCGTCCCAGTGCAGGATCAGGGTCTGGTCGGTGCCGGTCGCGAAGCTCTCTCCCACAGCCCAGATATCGGTGGCGGACCTGGCGCGGACGGCGTTGAGCTGATTGCCGCGTCCCGCTACGTTCGGGCTGGGCACGACCGTCCACGCGGCGCCGTCCCAGTGCTCGATGAGCGTCTGGTCCGGGCCGCCGGTGTCCTGGTCGAAGCCCACCGCCCAGGCATCGCAGGGCGAAAGCACCGTCACACCGTTGAACTGGTTGTCTGCGGTGCCGGGGCTGGGCGG
>WNGM01002851.1_pt1 | contig 21385 bp, 22 predicted proteins | sample 5400571 | NCBI WGS metagenome assembly WNGM01 (sample SAMN13153378, study PRJNA577476) | soil metagenome | isolation source: 100 cm soil or saprolite under Garry oak tree replicate 2 | place: USA:California | collected 2016-06-15 | reverse complement strand
GGCCGCGATCGCCGGCCGCGCGAGGTCCTAAGCGACCAGCGGCCGCACTTCCCTGGCCGCGAAGCGGGCGAAGCCTTCGGGATCCGGTTCGTCGGCGGTCGGCTGGAGTACCACGGTGTCGGCGCCGGCGTCCGCCATCCGTTGAGCGGCCTGCGCCACCGTCTCCGCATTCCCGGCAACGCCGAGGTCCGGTACCGAGGCGGCGCCCCACTGCTCGAGTTCGGCCCTGAGCCGCCCGGGCGCGTCCGGCCCGGTCGCGGTAAGCAGATAGACGATCACCTCGTGGTGGTCCGTGCGCCCGCCCGCCGAGCGCCCCTCCTCGATGATCCGCCGGGCCTCGCGTACCCCGTCGGGCGTGGTGCTGGCCGTGAGGATCGTCCCGTCGGCCGCCTCGCCGGCCAGCCGCAGCGAGCGCGGCCCGGTCGCGCCGGCGACGATCGCCGGTGCTGTGGCCGGTGGCCAGTCGAGGGCGACGTTGTCGAGCTTCACGTACCGGCCGTCCACGCTGACCCGCTCGCCGCGCAGCAGCGCCCGCAGCGCGGCGAGGTGCTCGCGCAGCAGGGTCAGCGGCGAGTCCGCCCGCGCGCCGACCTGCGCCATCCAGTCCTGGACGCCATGGCCGACCCCGATGACGATCCGCTGCGGGAACAGCCGGGTCAGCGTGGCGGCCTCCATCGCGGTCAGCGCGACGTTGCGCAGGGGTACCGGGAGCAGGCCGATGCCGACGCGCAACTGTTGTGTCCAGGCCAGGGCGGCGGCCGCGGCCGCGATGCCGCTCTCTTGGAAGCAGTCCTCCCAGAGCCACAGCTCGGCAAGGCCCGCGTCGTCGGCGGCGCGGACCACGTCGCGCAGCCGTTCGGGCGGGAGCTGAGGGCGGAACACCGCGCCGAGAGCAGTCATGCGCCTATTCTTACCAGCGCTACCCCGGCGAGCCCCGAACGGTACGCGCCACGGAAGCGGTGGCAGCCAGCTGACCCGTCTCGTCAGGTCTTGGCGGCGCAGGAACTGCTGATCGTCGCGCCGGTACCGGCGTCCAGCAGGACGGCGCAGGCCGAGGTGAGACGGGCCGCCGCGAACGAGCTGTTGATGGACGTACTGACGTTCGGCGCCGCCACCTGCAGGCTGGTCGCCGAGGACAGCGTGCCGCTCGCGTTCAGCACCGTGGTCAGCGCGAGGGTCGTCGCCGCGGTGCAGGTGATCGACCCGGAAACGCTGGCGCCGGTCGTGCCGATGGTGGTGTGGATGGTGCCGCTGCACGAGGCGGAACTGCCCAACGAGGTACCGGCGGCCAGGGCGGGCTGGGCCGCGAGCGCGCTGAGCGCGAGCCCCACGCATGCGGCGACAAGGGGACGGGCGAGTACACGGAGCATCTTCGTGCCTCCCAGATCGGGGATCGGTCCGGAAAGACACGGTACCGACATATTCCGCGTAACACGCCGGAATCGCGCTACTTGGTACTACCGACGGAGTCCTTCGACTCGGGCGCGCTCTCCGGCGCCGCGGTGTTGGGGATGAGGTACCCGACGAGGGCCTGCCCGACCAGCGTGACCGCCGCGATCGACAGCTGCTGGTTCCACTCGTCCACCACGATCCAGGACGTCAGCAGTCCGGTCACCGCGGTCACCTGCGTGGCCCACCATTTCCGGGTGGGCAGCGAGTTTGTGTTGTGCATGACCTGCGGAGCGGCGAGGTACCCGCGCTGATACCTACTGACGGGATTCCGCCTCCGGACGGCAGAGGATCTCGACCACCTGGTCGGCGACGGTCTCGGCGTCCGGCCCTGTAACGACGACCCGTAGCTCGCTACCGCTGACCGCGCCGAGCGCCATGACCGCGAGGACGCTGCGGGCGTTCGCCCGCCGGTCGCCGGCGACCAGGTCGATCGTGGTCGCCTGGTGCCCGGCGGCGGCCTGGGCGACCTGTCCGGCCGGCCGGGCGTGCAGGTGCTTGGGCAGCACGACGACCCGCTGGACGACGCCGGTCGCCGGCCGGGGGTCAGAGCTTGCGGACATCCCGCGCCTCCTCGGCGGCCTTCGCGACGGCGGCGAGATCCAGGCCGCCGCTGGCGGCGACGGCGGCCGCCACGGCTCCCTCGACGAACGGGGCGTCGGCGAGCGCGACCCGCGGCCCGCCGGGTTCCGCGTCGAGATCGTCCAGCAGCGCCCGGGCGCTGAGCACCGAGCTGCCCAGGTCCGGGATGAGCACCACGCCGTCCCCGGTGTCCGCCAGGGCGACGGCTGCGGCGATGCGGTCGGTACTGGTACCCAGCCGCCCGTCTTCGGTACCCGCGGCCGGTACCACCCGGGCACCGCCGGCGATCTGGCCGGCCAGTTCGGCGGCGCCGTCGGCGAGGTGGCGGCTGTGCGAGATGAGGACGATGCCTACCATGATTCGTCTACCGTTCCGTTGCTTCGAATGGCGTTCTGGAGCAGTGCGGCGCACTCCGCGGTGTCGAGGCGGCGTAGCCGGTGGCGGGTTTCGTCGATGCGGGCGCAGGCGACGCTGTAGCCGCGTATTCCGGCGCCGAGCAGCAGCGGCAGGGTGGTGGGGTGGGAGCCGGCGTCGCCGCAGACGGTGACCGGCCGGTCGGCCACGCGGGCGACCGTGACGACCCGGGCCACGAGGTCCAGCACGGTGGGGTGGGCGGTGAGCTCGGGGCGGGCGCGGGGGTCGGTACGGTCCAGGTCGAGGACCTCCGCGGTCAGGTCGTTGGTACCGATGGACAGGAAGTCCGCCACCGCGCACAGTTCGCCGATCGCGTGGACCGCGGCGACGGTTTCGATCATGGCGCCCACCCGCACCGGCGGAATGGCCAACTCGGCGGCGACGGCGTCGGCCGCCGCGCGGACCATCCGCAGTTGGGCCGGGTCGGTGACCATCGGGACCATGATCCGTAGTTGGACACCGCGGCCCAGGTCGATGACCGCGCGGAGTTGGGCGGTGAGGTGGGCCGGGTTGTCCAGCAGGGCGGCGAGGCCGGCCGGGTGCCCGTGCAGGAACGGGGGGATCTTGTCGTTGGCGAAGTCGAGCAGGCGGATGGTGACCGGCCAGCCGGTGGCTTCGGCGAGGATGGGGCGCAGGGTGCGCCGGTGGTCGGCTTCGGTGGGCCACCCGCCGGCGTCGAGGAACGGTAGTTCGGTGCGGAGCAGGCCGATCCCTTCGGCGCCACTGTCCCGGCCGACCCGGACTTCGGTGTCGGAGGCGACGTTGCACAGCAGGGTGAAGGGTTGCCCGTCGGCGGTGGCGTGTGGCGTCCCGCGTTCGGCGGCGAGTGCGGTGCGGCGCTGCTCGTCGCGGGCGGCGGCGGCGTGGACGCGGGCGATCTCGGCGTGGGGTGGGTCTGCCACGACCACGCCGGTGTCGGCGTCGACGAGCAGTGGGGTGTGGTCGGACAGGTCGAGGATCTGCGGGTCGACCCCGGTGACCAGGGGTAGGCCGACGGAGCGGGCCACGATCGCGGCGTGGGAGTTGGCGCCGCCGCGGACGGTGACCGCACCGACCAGGCCCTGTCCGAGGTGTTCGAGCAGGTCGGCGGGACCGAGGTCGGCGGCGACCAGCACGAACGGCCGGGCCGGTGGGTTGGCGTGGTGACCGCGGGCGAGCCGGTCGATGACCCGCCGGCCGACCTGGCGGACGTCGGCGGCGCGTTCGCGCAGGGTCTCGTCGGGCAGCGCGTCCAGCAGGGCGGCGTAGCCTTCGACGGCGTCGTGGATGGCGGCCAGCGGATCGTCGGTGCCCGCCGCGCGCCGGGCGGACTCGACGAGGTCGGGGTCGGTGGCGATGAGCGCGCCGACGGCGACGATGTCGGCGGCGGCGCGCCGGCCCTGCTCCCGGGCCCGGTTCGCGACCCGTTCCAGGTCGGCGGCCACCGCGTCGAAGGCCCGTTCGACCTGTTCCGGGTCGAGCGGGCCGGTACGGACCGGGACCGGCCGGTCGAGCCGCCAAGACGCGCCGGTCGCGGTACCGGGTGCCGCCGCCGACCCGGTCCATTTGGTCATGACGCCTCCGCGGTGGCGGTGGCGAGGGCTTGGAGGATGAGGACGGTGGAGGCGGCGCCGGGGTCTTGGTGGCCGATGGTGCGGGGGCCGAGGTAGCTGGCGCGGCCTTTGCGGGCTTGCATGTTGACGGTGTCGTGCAGGCCCCGCGCGGCGGCGTGGGCCGCCGCGCGGGTGGCGTCGGGGAGGTTCCCGCCGGTGTCGATGGTGGTGTGGTAGGCGGTGATGGCGGGGGCTAGGGCGTCGACCATGGTTTTGTCGCCGGGGGTGGCGGCGCCGAGTTGTTGGATGCTGGCCAGGGCGGCGGACAGCGCGGCGCCGAGTTGGACCGGGGAGATGTCGGTGTCTTCGCCGAGGGTCTTGGCGGCCTGGCGGAAGCCGCTGCCGTAGAGGGGTCCGGACGCGCCGCCGGTCTTGCTGATCAACGCCCGGCCGACGGTGGCGAGGACCGCGGCCGGGGTGGCCGGGTTGGTCTCGTCCAGCAGTTTGACCGCCGCCTGGAAGCCTCGGCTCAGGTTGATGCCGTGGTCGGCGTCGCCGATCGCGGCGTCGAGGTGGGTCAGGTGGTCGGCGTTGTCGATCACCTGTTGGGCGGCCTGGATGATCCAGGCCCGGAACACGGTCGCGTCCATCATCATCCCTATCGGTACGGCGGTCAGCGGCCCCAGCGCAGCGCCGGGGTTTGCACCGGAGCGTCCCAGAGGTCCGCCAGCTCCGGGGTCAGCCGACACACCGTGATCGAGGCGCCGGCCATCTCCAGGCTGGTGATGTAGTTACCGACCAGGCTGCGGGTAATGGTCACCCCGCGGGCGCCCAGCCAGTCGGCGACCGCGGCGAACACCACGTACAGCTCGATCAGCGGGGTGCCACCCAGCCCGTTGACCATCACCAGCACCTCACCGGAGATCGGCGCGTCGGTGTGGATCGCGTCCAGCGCGACGGCGGCAATCTCCTTCGCCGGCACCAGCCTGCCGCGGGCACGGCCTGGTTCGCCGTGGATCCCGACGCCCAGTTCGATCTCGTCCTCGGCCAGCTCGAAGCCAGGCTTGCCGGCCGCCGGCACGGTACACGCGCTCAGCGCCACCCCGAACGAGCGGGACCGGTCGTTGACCTCCCGGGCCAGCGCCGCCGCCGTCGCCAGGTCCGCACCCCGCTCGGCCGCCGCCCCGACGATCTTCTCCACGAACACGGTGGCGCCGGTGCCCCGCCGCCCGGCGGTCCAGGTGCTGTTCTCCACCGCCACGTCGTCGTTGACCACCACCGCCTCGACCCGCACCCCCTCGTCGTCGGCCAGCTCGGCGGCCATCTGGAAGTTCAGCACGTCACCGGTGTAGTTCTTCACGATGTGCAGCACCCCGGCCCCGCCGTCCACGGCCTTTGTGGCGGCCACGATCTGGTCGGGCACCGGGGAGGTGAACACCTCACCCGGGCAGGCCGCGTCCAGCATCCCGTAGCCGACGTAGCCGCCGTGCAGCGGCTCGTGCCCCGACCCGCCGCCGGAGACCAGGCTCACCTTGCCCGGGGTGGGCCCCCCGGCCCGGGTGATGTAGCGCTCCTCGACGTTCACCGACAGCGCCGGATGCGCCGCGGCCACCCCGGCCAGGGCGTCGACCAGCACCTCATCCGCTGCGTTGATCAACTTCTTCACGACAACTCCTTATCAAAGCTCAGCATCAAGGCTCAGGGTCAAACGGTCAGGACGCGACGGGGTCAGGAGGCGACAGTGACCCGCTCGGCGCCGGCCGGCGCGACGGCGGCCGGGGTCTTGCGCACCCCGCCCAGGAACGCGTACGCGGCCGCGGCCAGCAGTCCGGCGGCGAAGGTGGCCACGAAGTAGGTGGGCACCTGGTTCCACAGCAGCCCCTGGCCGCCGCCCAACGCCGCCCGGGCGATCATCGGCCCGATGTAGCGGGCGGGGTTGAGGGCGGCTCCGGTGACCGGGCCGACGACGGTGATGACGGCGAAGAAGATCGACGGGATCGCCAGCCCGTACCAGCCCGGCGTGGCCCGGCTGTCGATGGCGGCACCGAACACCACGAGGATGGCCAGGAAGGTACCGATCAGCTCGGCGAAGAAGGCATGGCCGGTGTTGCCCGGCGAGTAGCTGAGCACCCCCAGCCCGGCGTCCATCCCCGGCTTACCCAAAATCCCCCAGATCGCGAACGCGCCGGCGGTGCCACCGGCGAACTGGGCGATCAGATATCCAGGCACGTCGGACCAGGGCAGCTTCTTCGCGGCGGCGAGGGCGAGGGTGACGGCGGGGTTGATCTGGCAGCCGGTGATGTGCCCGATGGTGTAGATCATCGCGATGATCACCATCATGAAGGCAAAGGAGATTATGCCGAGCTGGGCCATGGAGAACGCGACGTTGGTGGACTTGGCGATCATGAAGGTCGCGGCGGCAGTACCCGGACCACAGATCACCAGAGCCGCGGTACCGACAAACTCGGCCGCCAAGCTACGAGAAGCGCTAACTTCAGCCATAGAACCGCCCACGGCGCCCGGTACCGGGGACCGTGGACCTCACCTCCTTCGAGCGAGGGACGACAGGGGGAGAGAGATGGTGTTCGGCTCTACCGAACAACGTTTCGCTGAGTTTCCGCCTGCATGAACTCCGTGTCAATAGGCTCGCTGGGTTGGAGGAGGCGGACCGATGGGCCAGCCACGAAGCTTCATCAGCCTGCTCACCGGCTGCTTCGCCATGCCGGCCGCGGAGAACCCGACCGTCGTGATGATCGAGGCGGCGTACCGGAACCACGGACTGGACGCCCGGTACCGCACCTGTGAGGTGGCCCCGGCCGCGGCTCGGCGACGCGGTGGGGAGAACACCGATGGCCAGGGCTTCCTCACCGCGCTGCGCACCGTGATCGACCCGGCCGGCCGGCGGGTCGTGCTGTTCGGTGCCGGCGGCGCGGCCCGGGCGATCGCCGTGGAGACCGCGCTGGCCGGTGCCGCATCGATCACCGTCGTCAACCGGGATCCCGGGCGGGGCGCGGAACTCGCCCGGCTCGTCCGCGACCGCACGCCGGCCGATGCCGACCTCGTGACGTGGGACCGCCGCTACGCGATACCGCCAGCGACCGACATCGTCGTCAACGCCACCTCCATCGGGCAGCCTCTGGCACTGGACCGGAGTCGACGCCGACGCGTCGGTCATGCGCCGCGCGCTCAGCGACGTGTTCGAGCCCGGCTGAGGGCTGTTCCGCCCCGGGACGCGGCGCCGTCAGCCGGTGCTCAGGTCGAACTCCTCCCAGGCGCCGCCGATCGTGGCGCGGTTGGCGATCAGTGGTTTCGTGCCGGCGTTCTCGGCGGTGACCCACTTGCCGTTGGCGTTGGCCTTCAGGCTCACGCTGCCGTCCGGGTTGACCTTTACCTGGAACAGTTCCCAGGCGCCGACGCCGGTGCGGTTGGCGATCAGCGGGGATGCCCCGCCGTTCTCGGCGGTGACGTACCTGCCGTTTGCCAGCGACCGCAGCGCGACGAAGCCACCGCCCATGTCCACGATGTCGAACCGCTCCCACCAGTCGACGGTGGTCCGGTTGGCGATCAGCGAGGACGTCCCGGCGTCCTCCGCCGTCACGTACCGGCCGTTGGCGAGCGCCGTCAACGTGGTGTGGTTCTGCACGGCCGTCGACTCGTCGAACTCCTCCCAGGTCGCCACACCGGAACGGTTCGCGATCAGCGGGGCCGCTCCGCCGCTCTCCGCGGTGACCCACATGCCGTTCGCGTTGGCCTTGAGGCTCACGCTGCCGTCCGGGTTGGTGACGATCTGGAACTTCTCCCAGGCGCCGACCGCGGTACGGTTGGCGACCAGCGGGGATGCCCCGCCGTTCTCGGCCGTGACGTACTTGCCGTTGGCCAGCGACCGCAGCGCGACCCAGCCGCCGCCCGCGTCGACCACGTCGAACTTCTCCCACCAGTCGGCGGCGACCCGGTTGGCGATCAACGGTGCCGTGCCGTAGTTGTCCGCGCTGACGTAGCGGGTGTTCGCCCGGGCACGCAGGCTGATCTGTACCCCTGGCGGCGGGCCGCACTGGGTGGACTTGTAGGTCGCCACGATCCTGGTCGGTGCGGTCGGCGCGATCAGCGTGTGGCTCTGCGCTCCTGCGTCCGACCAGTAGCAGAACCCGTAGGTGGTACCGCCGATGGTCGCCGGCGACGGCGCGCTGACCGAGTTCGTCGAGCCCTGGATGACGGTGACCGTGAACGGCGTGGTTCGCACGTCCGACCCGACCGCCAGCGACAGCCCGCTCGGTACGGTGTCGAACGTCAGGTCCACCGGCTTGGGGTGTACCGCCACGCTGGTGGTACTGGTGAGCCCGCCGGAGTCGGTGACGGTCAGCTGGATCTCCAGGTAGGACGGGTACCCGTGGTCGATCGCGACCACCGATCCGCCGGTGACCCCGGTGAAGGTGTTCAGGTAGTGGACATGGCAGTTGGTCTGCGTGATGCAGTGGTGCATCACCACCTGCCAGCTGAACGCCGATGCGGGCAGGTTGCCGTCCTGCTTATCGGTACCGTGTCCGGAGAAGTTGATGACGTCACCCACCGCCCAGGTCAGCGACGCCGACGGGGTGTCGATGAAGGCCGTGGGCGCGTCGTTGCCGGCCTGGATCGTCACCGTCTTCGTGTCGGTGGCGCCCAGCGAGTCGGTGACCGTCAACCGCGCCGTGTAGGTACCGACGGGGTAGGTGTGGCTGGCCGTTGCCGTGGTCGCGTCGACCGTACCGTCGTCGGTGAAGTCCCACGCGTACTTGAGCGCGCCCTGGTCGGCCGGGTCCGGATCGGTGGAACCGGTGGCGTCGAAGTTGACGGTCAGCGGCGCGCTGCCCGACGTCGGCGTGGCGACCAGCGACGCGGTCGGCGGCTGGTTGTTCGGGAAGTACCGGATGCGGTGCACGGCGCCGCCGGCGACGTCGACGTAGTACAGGTCGCCGCCGGGGCCGACGGTGAGGTCGACCGGGGTGCTGTAGGCGCTGGCACCGGCGAGGAACGTGACGATGTTGGTCTTGTCCGGTAGCCCGTCGGCTCCGCGCAGCATCGCCCAGATGCAGTGCCGGGCGTAGTCGGAGAAGAACAGGGCGCCGTTGTACTGCGCGGGGTAGTCACCGCCGGTGCCCGGGTAGAAGGCCATGCCGGTGATCGCGGAGCCGCCGGTCGGGCAGGCGTCCCCTGCCACCACCTTGTCCGCGTGGTTGTAGGTGTAGTACGGCGCGGTCTGCCCGGCCCCGGAGTACAGGCTGGTGCACAGGTTGAGGTTGGCGGCCTGGTACCCGGGCTGCGGGCCGGGGCCCTCGTAGCACGGCCAGCCGAAGTTGCTCACCGGCGCGGTCGGGTCGACCACCCGGTCCATCTCCTCCCAGTCGTTCCAGCCGACGTCGGCGATCCAGGCCTCGTTGGTACCGGGCCGGAAGGTGAAGCGGAACGGGTTGCGCATCCCGGTCGCCACGATCCGCCGCGCGTTCGGGTCGGCGCTGCCGGCCAGCGGGTTGTCCGGCAGCGCGGCGCCGGTGGTCGGGTCCAACCGCAGCAGCGCGCCGTTCAGCGCGGTCGGGTTCGCGGAGGACCGGATGTTCTGCGAGCGCAGGGCGCCGCCCTGGGCGGTCGGTGCGGTCATCGCGCCGCCGGGCGGGTCGCCGCACGGGTTGACCGGATTGCCGGTCTGCCCGTAGTCGACGAAGTTGTAGTTCGCGCCGTCTCCGGAGGACGCGTAGAGCGCACCGTCAGGACCGAAGTGCAGGTCGTCGAGGGAGTGGCTGGGGTACTGCTGGCACCAACCGGTGACCAGCACCTGTTCGGTACCGACCATGTGGTTCCCGCTGGCCTGCAGGCGGGACAGGTGGCCGGTCACCACGCAGGTGCCGTCGTTGGCGTTGGCGCACACGTCGTGCCAGTACGGCGCGGTCTTGCCGGGCGGCGCGTCGTAGGCGTACAGCACGTAGACCCAGGGGTTCGTCGGGAAGTCGGGCGGCAGGGCCAACCCGGTGAGGCCCCGGTCCGCCTGGTCGTGCACCTGGACGCTCAGGTCCGCGAAGGTGTCCGGGGTCGGGTCGGCGAGGTTGTCGTAGACCTTGATGATCCCGTTCTTCTGGGCCACGAAGACGCGACCGTCCGGCGAGAGCACCATCTTCGTCGGCTGGGTCAGCCCGCTGAAGACCACCTGGTCCTGAAAACCGGCCGGCAGCACGGCACCGGCGGCGTGGGCACTGTAGACCGGTACGAGCGCCCCGGCCAACAGGGTCAGCACGAACAGGACGCGTTTGACGGAACGCGGAATCGACAAGCCGTCCTCCCCTAAAGCCCGGCGACCTGCGCCGAGATTGGGCAAGGCTAGGAGGCCGGTACCTGAAGCACTGTCGGGTTTCTGACGGCTTTTGCCTCTGGCGCAATCACTGGCGGAACGGACAACCGTGTCCACCTGATAGGACTGCTCGTTGGTTGCCCAACGTGTATGCGCCGATTACGGATGGCGCGGGCAAAGGTTGATTCACTGCGCCGCGCGCCGGGCGGCCTCGAACGGGGCCCGGTCGAACAGGAACCGGCTGTAGGCGATCTTGCCATTCCGGACGGTGACGCATTCGGCGCCGGGCGCGCTCTTGACCGGTACCGTCTCGGTGTCATACATCACCAGCGCCGTCCCGTCGTCACCGAAGGCGGCGATGATCCGCGCGTTGCGGAGTATCTGCACGAACGGACCCATGAAGGCGCGGTACGCCTCGGCGCCTTCGAGGCGTCCGGCCGGTGCGTCGCAGACGATGTCCTCGGCGATGTATGTCATGGCCTGCTCCAGGTCCTTGCTCGTCCAGGCCCGGTAGTAGGCCAGGGCGACGTCCAGGGCAGGGCTGGGCTTCTCGGTCACGACGGTTCCTTTCCGTTGGGTTGCCTACTTGTGCTGACACCGGGCCGGGTCGAAACGGATCGGTCGTGGCAGGATGCGGTCGTGAGCCAGGCCACCCTCGCCCGCGCCCGGGACGGCGACGAGCAGGCGTTCCGCGAGCTCACCGACCCGTACCGGCGCGAGCTGCAACTGCACTGTTACCGGATGCTGGGTTCGCTGGCCGATGCCGAGGACATGCTGCAGGAGACGCTGCTCGCGGCCTGGCGGGCGCTGGGCGGCTTCGAAGGGCGCGCGTCACTGCGCGGATGGCTGTACCGCATCGCCACCAACCGCTGCCTCAACGCCCGGCGCGACGCCAGCCGGCGGCCGCCGCCACCGGTACCCCCGTTCGAACCACCGGAACCCACCCGCCACGGCGAGGTGACCTGGCTGCAGCCCTACCCCGACGCGCTGCTGGAAGGGATCGCGGAGATCTCGCCCGGACCGGAGGCGCGCTACCAGGCGCGCGAGACGGTCGAGCTGGCGTTCGTCGCCGGGCTGCAGGAGCTGCCACCGCGCCAGACCGCCGCGCTGATCCTGCGCGACGTGCTCGGCTTCTCCACCGCGGAAGTGGCCGGCATGCTCGACAGCAGCGAGGCCTCGGTCAAGGGCGCGCTGCAGCGGGCGCGGGCGACGCTCGCCGAACGGCGTGCGGTCATCGACCGGCCACCGCCACCGCGTTCGGCCCGCGAGCGGGACCTGACCCGGCGCTTCGCCGAGGCCTTCACCGCCGACGACATCGACGGGGTCGTCACGCTGCTGACCGACGACGCGTGGCTCACCATGCCGCCGGCACCACACGGGTACCAGGGCCATGCGGCGGTCGCGTCGTTCCTCCGGGCGAGCGCCACGTGGCACGGTGACCGCCGGTTCCAGCTCGTGCCCACCCGGGCCAACAGCCAACCCGCGTTCGGCTGCTACCTGACCTCGGGTCCGGCCGGGCTCATCGTACTCACCCTCGCCGGTGACCGGATCGCTGCCATTACCCGCTTTCTGGGTAGCGACCTCTTCAACCGGTTCGGCCTCCCGCCGCGCCTGCCCTAGGTACTAGGATCGCCCGGTCGGTGGCGGCGAACCGCGTGCTGGTCGCCGTATTCACGATGGGAGCTGCGGCATGCGGCTCCACCAGGCCGGCCAGTACCGGCCAGGTCGGCGGCGGGCACAGCGCGCCCGCTACCACCCCCCAGTCGAAGTTCTTCAACCAGGCCGATTTCGACCGCCACATGGCCCAGCGCCGGATCGCCCCGCAGGGGGATCCGAACACTCCCTGGTTACAGATGATTCAACCGACCATAGTGGACACCGCGAAGTACACCAAGCACGGCAAGTGGCATCTGTGCTTCTCCAACGCCGCACTGGACAACCCGTGGCGGGTCACCGGTTTCACCACGATGAAGGCCGAGGTGAAGCTGCACCCGGAGATCGGTGACTTCACCGTGGTCGACGTGGGCCGCAAGGACGACAAGCAGATCTCCGACCTGGCCGACCTGTCGACCAAGGGCTGCAGCGCGCTCATCGTGTCGCCGAACACGACAACCGCGTTGACCCGGCGATCGAGCGCGCGTGCCAGAGCGGGATACCTGTCATCGTGTTCGACCGCGGCGTCACGACCGACTGCCCGGTGACGTTCATCCACCCCATCGGTGGATACGCGTTCGGTGCGGACTCGGCGGAGTTCATCGCGCTGAAGGCCGGCCGTGGCGGCAAGGTACTCGCGCTGCGCATCCTGCCCGGTGTCGACGTGCTGGAGAACCGGTGGGCCGCGGCCAAGGTGATCTTCGATCGGGAAGGCGTCGACGTCGTCGGGGTGGAGTTCAACAACGCCGACCCGGCGAAGGCGAAGAGCATCGTCAGCGACTACTCTCCACTGGCCGCGCCGGATCGTCCCGCGCGATCGCGGGCGCTGCACCTGCTGTACCCGCTCTGGGCACGGCCGGCCGGGCTGCAACCGCGGTGGCTGCGCCCGGAGCTCGCGCTCGACCTCGCCCGGCCGCCGCCGTCGGCGACCGGGACCGTGCCGAGGAGTTGGCCCGCACCACCGGGGAACTGGCGTCCAGCGACGGCCCGCAATGCGTACTGCGGCGGACTGCGAGGCGCTGCGTCATTCCGGTCTGCCTTACGGCAGTGTCTTTCGAAGGGGAGGAACATTGAAACTCAGACAGCTTCTCGTCGTGCTGGCCGTCGCCAGCACGACGACCGCCGGGATGGTGGCGGCCGTGGGCAGCGCATCCGCGGACACGGCAGGGGACTGGATTGGATCCATCACCGGGCAGACCGGCTCGGCGTGGGGCAGCAAGTGCATCGACCTGGCCTGGTCCCAGAATCTCAACCGCACGCCGATCCAGTCGTGGGGCTGCAACGGCACCTCCGCCCAGCGATGGACGATCCGTGCGGACGGCACCATCCGCGTGTTCGGCAAATGCATGGACGTGTCCACCAGATCCAGAGCCAACGGCGCAAAGGTGCAGCTCTACGACTGCAACGGTACCGGCGCCCAGCAGTGGCGCCTCTCCAGGGCCCACGACATCGTCAACCCGCACGCGAACAAGTGCCTCGATGTAGCGGACTGGGGTACGGCCAACGGTACCCGCCTGCAGATCTGGGACTGCCACGGCGGCGCCAACCAGAAGTGGGAGAAATTCTACAGTCCAGCGGGCGGCCCCCTCACCCCGGCCCCATGGTGAGCTGGAGACCCAGATCTGGGCCAGGCCGCTGGGCGAGGTGCGGGTACACCGGGACACCGAGGTGGCCGTGCTGGCCCGCGACTTCCAGGCGCGGGCGTTCACCACGGGCCAGGACGGCTTCTTCGGCGCCGGGGAGTACGACCCGGCCACGCCCAGCGGGTTCGGCGTCCTGACCCACGAGCCGGCGCACACCCTGCAGCAGGGTTCCGGGTCGGTCCTGCAGCAGGGTTCCGGGTCGGTGGCGGCCCGGGTGGTGGGGCCGGACCTCGCGGTGAGCGAACCGGGTGACCGCGACGAGCAGGTCGCGGAGGCGGCCGCGCGCCGGGTGACCGCGCCCGTCGCGGTACAGCGCTCCGGGGCCAGCGGGGCGGCGCTGACCGTGCAGCGGGATGCCGCGACCACCCAGGCGCTGCCGATGTCCGAGGTGGCCCGGTCCCGGTCCGAGCAGATCCGGGCCAATGCGAGCGTGCGGCTGCTCAAGGTGGCGGCCTACAACGCGGTGGCCGACCGGGCCATCGCCTCGTACCGGGCCAAGCAGCTCGACTTCGCTCAGCGCTGGGGTGCCGCGTGGGACCGGCACAACACGGTACTGGTGCGCGGCGGCGAGCAGGCGGCCAAGGAGAACTTCATCGAGGGCCTCGTCGTCGACGTGGTGGCCAGCGCGCTCGTCGCGACCGCAGGCGCCGCGCTGTTCCCGGCCGCCGCGGCGGCGGAGTTGTGGAGCGGCACCTGGTTCGCGTTCAACGCCGGTGCGTCCGTCGCCTCCCGGGTCGGCGGCAGCTTCGGCGCGGACACGATCGCCCGGCCGAACGTACCCGGACCGGCGGGCGGGCGGCGGGACGCCGAGGCGGGCGCGTGGCGGGAGATCGCCGCGGTCGAACGGGCCGCGCGGATGGTCGCAACGGTCGCGCCGCGGTTCGGACTGGAGGTCGGCAACGCGGAGTACTGCATCGCCCAGGTGCGTGGGCACACCGAGCACGGTCCGACCAGGACGAGATCCAGCACCACCTGGTCTCGCTCGGCATCATTCCGGACTACTTCTACATGACCGACGAGGACCAGCACCGCGCGGTAGCGGAGGCCCGCCAGCACATGGCCGCCGCACCTCGCCAGGCCCCTCCGCCAGCCGGTGAGTGACCGAAGTCTCCCGACCGCGCAATACGCTCGCCATGCACGCCCCGTAACCTTTGCCGGATGATGCGTGACGAGCGGCTCACCGGCCTGGACACCGCCTTCCTGTGCCTGGAGTCCGCACGGGCGCCCATGCACCTCGGCGCGCTGGCGGTCTTCGCGCCCGGTACCCCGGTGCGGCCGGCCCGGCTGGTCCGGCTGCTCGGCGAGCGGGCGGAGCGGCTGTCCCGGCTGCGCCGGCGGGTCAGCGCGGTCCGGCTGCCGCCGGGTGCCGGCGCGTGGGTGGCCGATCCGGAGTTCGACGTCCGGCGCCACATCCGCCTGCACCGGCTCCGGGACGCCGATCCGGAGGCGGTCGCCGCGCTGGCGGCGCAACTGATGACCGAGCCGCTCGACCTGGACTGTCCACTGTGGCAGGTGCACGTGCTGACCGGGCTGGCACAGGGCCGGTTCGCCGTACTGGTCAAGCTGCACCACGCGGTGGCCGACGGGCTGCGCGCGGTGGAGTTGGGCCTCGGGCTGCTCGACGGGTACACGGATGCGGTCGCCGCGCGATCCTCCACAGTGGAGGGTGACGGGCAGTCCGTTCTCGGTACGCTGACCCGGTTCGCGCTACGGCCGGACCGGTTGCTCGGTGAGGTGGTGGCCACCGCCGGCATCGCGGGCTCCGTGCTGTCCAGCGCGCGCCGCACGGTTCCCCGCTCGCCGCTGGCGACCGGGGCGCCCGCCGCACGGCGGCTGGCACTGCTGCGCCTCGACGTCGCCGACGTCCGCCAGGTCCGGCGCGGGCACGGCGGTACCGACAACGACATCCTGCTGGCCGTGCTCGCCGGCGCCCTGCGCGACTGGCTGGACCAGCGCGGGCAGTGCGTCGACAAGCTGCGGTTGCGGGCCTTCGTCCCGGTCAGCCGGCGGACCCGGCCGGGCGAGAACCGGGGGCGCAACCTCCTGTCCGGGTACCTGTGCGAGCTGCCCGTCCAGGAGGACAGCCCGCTGGCCCGGCTGCGCACGGTCCGCAGCGCGATGGACCGCAACAAGGCCGCCGGGCCGGGGCGCGGGCCGGGCGCCCTGCCGCTGCTGGCCGACCGGGTACCCGGCGCGGTGCACCGGATCGTCACGCCGTTCGCCCGGCACAGCGCCGGCCGGCTGTTCGACACCGTGGTCACCAACGTGCCGATCCCGGACCGTCGGCTGACCCTCGCGGGTGCGCCGCTGCACGAGGTGTACCCGATCGCGCCGCTGGCCCACGGGCATGCGCTGGGCATCGCACTGTCCGCCCACCGCGGTACCGTCCACGTCGGCCTGCATGCGGACACCCGGGCGGTGCCGGACCTGGACAAGCTCGCCGAGGCCATCCCCACCGCATTGACCAGCCTCCGTGCGGCACCGGCCGGCGGAGCCAGGCCGTGACCCACGACGAGTCCTTCTACCTAACTGATGTGGCCGCCGACGCGGCGTCCACCAGTTCGCCCGGCCCAGCAGATCTTGCGCTAGTCGCCCGCCACCTCGTCGCGGCGGTTCTCAAGAAAGTCGCGCTCGGCGGCGTTCTGGGTCAGCGCGAGGGCCGCGGCGTAGGCGTCCGCGGCCTCCTCCCGGCGGCCGAGACGCCGCAGCAGGTCGCCGCGGGTGGCATGGAACAGGTGGTACCGCGACAGGTCCAGCCCGTCGACGAGCCCGAGCGCCGCTCCCGGCCCGTCGATCTCGGCAACGGCCACGGCGCGGTTGAGGGCCACAACGGGCGTGGGAGCGACCGCCATGAGCTGGTTGTACAGGGTCAGGATCTGCCGCCAGTCGGTCTCCGCGGCGGTTCCGGCGTCCGCGTGTACCGCGTTGATCGCGGCCTGGATCTGGTACGGCCCGGGTTGGTTGCGCCGCAGGCAGGCCCGCACCAGGTGCTGGCCCTCGCGGATCAGGTCGCGGTCCCAGCGGGTGCGGTCCTGGTCGGCCAGCAGCACCAGTTCGCCGTCCGGGCCGGTGCGCGCGGCCCGGCGCGACTCGGCCAGTAGCAGCAGCGCGAGCAGCCCGAGCACCTCGGGTTCGTCGGGCATCAGGTCGGCGAGGATCCGGGCGAGCCGGATCGCTTCGGCGCACAGGTCGTCGCGGACCAGCGCGGTACCCGAGCTGACCGCGTACCCCTCGTTGAACACCAGGTAGATCACGGCCAGTACCGGCCGCAGCCGGTCCGGCAGTTCGGCGTGTTCGGGTACCCGGTACGGGATCCGGGCCGCCTTGATCTTCGCCTTGGCGCGGGCCAACCGCTGCGCCATCGTCGCGTCGGGCACGACGAAGGCCCGCGCGATCTCGGCGGTCTCCAGCCCGCCGAGGAGGCGGAGCGTCAACGCGACCTGGGCGGCGGGGGCCAGCGCCGGGTGGCAGCAGGTGAAGATCAGTCGGAGCCGGTCGTCCTCCACGGCGCTCACCTCCTCGGTGGCGAGGTGTGCCGGGTCCGCCTGCGACGCGTCGCCGCCCGGGTACACGTGTACAGCCTGGGCGTGCCGCTGCTCCCGCGAGGCCTCCCGGCGCAACCAGTCGATCGCCCGGTTCCGGCCGGTGGTGATGATCCACCCGGCCGGGCTCGGTGGCCGGCCGGTGACCGGCCACTTCTCCACCGCAATGGCGAAGGCCTCCTGGATCGCCTCCTCGGCGAGGTCGATGTCGCCGAGGTGGCGAACCAGGCTGGCCACCGCCCGGCCGTACTCCTCCTGGAAGATCCGGCCGACGTCCGTCACGTCACATCGCGTCACTGTTCGGAGTCTACGAATCCTCCTGGAACGGGCGTACCTCAACCGGGGCCTGGCAGGCCCGGGTGGCCTTGGCGGCCCAGCTCAGGGCGGCGTCCAGGTCGGGTACGTTGATGACCCAGAAGCCGCCGAGCTGCTCCTTGGTCTCGGCGAACGGCCCGTCGGTGGTGAGCACCTCGCCGTCCTGGATGCGGACGGTGGTGGCCGTGTTCGCCGGGTGCAGGCCGCCCGCGAACACCCAGGCGCCGGCAGACTTGATCTCCTCGTTGACCGCGTCGACGTCCTTGTACATCTGCGCCATGGCCTCCGGGGACGGTTCCGGCGTGCCCTCGACCATGTGCACCGACAGCAGGTACTGCGTCATCGGATCGCTCCTCTCATCAGCGGACCGGCGTCCGTCCGGCCCTTCTGTTCCCTACACGAACCGGCCCCGGCCGGATCGACACCGCCGCCAGAAATTTCAAGCCTGGTAACGGAGCAGGACGACCCCGTTGCCGAAGGTCCGGCTCTCCACGAGCCGGAGACTGGTCCTGGCGTCCGAGGGCTGGAACAGCGGCTTGCCCCGGCCGATGAGGACCGGGTGGACGTAGATCCGGTACTCGTCGATCAGGCCGTGTCGCCGGAAGGCCGCGGCCAGGTCGGCCCCGCCGAGCGCCAGGTCCCCACCGGGCTGCGCCTTGAGCGCCATGACCTGCTCGGGAACGACGTCGCGCACCACGGTGGTGTTCCAATCCGCCTTGTCCAGGGTCCGGGAGTACACGATCTTCGGCATGTCCCGCCAGATGCGGGAGAACTCGGCCACGGGTCGGGGACTCGCGGGGTCCTGGTCGGCGGTCGGCCAGTACCCGGCCATCAGCTCGTAGGTGACCCGTCCGTTCAAGAAGGCGCCCACCGCGCTGAGCTGCTCGTTGAAGTGGCTGTGCAGCTCGTCGTCGACCAGGTGCCAGTCGATCTCGCGGTTCGGTCCCTCGATGAAGCCGTCGAGCGACATCGACAACATCAAGACGATCTTTCTCATCCTGGTTCCCTCCCTGACCGTCAGTCAGGCGTCCGCGTCGGCGGCCTTCCGGATGGTCTCGATGTCGATCTTGCCCATCTGCAGCATGGCTTTCATCGCCCGCTGCGACCGGCCCGGGTCGGGGTCGTTCAGCAACTCGGACAGCGCCGTGGGGACGACCTGCCAGGACACGCCGAACTTGTCCTTCAGCCAGCCGCACGGGCCCTCCTGGCCGCCCTCGGTGAGGCTGTTCCAGTAGTGGTCGACCTCGTCCTGGTTCGCGCAGTTGATCTGGAAGGACACGGCCTCGTTGAAGGTGAACTCGGGGCCGCCGTTCAGCGCGACGAACGGCTGCCCGTCCAGCTCGAAGGCCACCGTCATGACAGTACCGGCCGGCCGCGGCCCGGCCTCGCCGTACCGGGAGATGTCCGTGATCCGGGAGTTCTTGAAGACCGAGGTGTAGAAGTTCGCGGCTTCCTCACCTTGAGTGTCGAACCACAGACACGGCGTAATCTTCTGCATGATGACCATCCTCTCGATCGCTTCACCTGTCATTTAGACGCCGGCCAGGGCGGAAACTCATCGGCTCGTCCCCGGTCAGCCGACGTGTACCCGGGGGCGGCGTTCCGGGTGCGGCTCGGCCTGGCGCAGCACCTCGCGGGTCAGCGGCGCGATCTCACCCTCGCCGAACAGCAGGTACCGCAGGAGGTAGACCACCGGGTTGCCCTCGGTCCAGTCGAAGTAGATGTGCGGCCGGGCGCCGGTCGTGTCGCGCAGGTGGAGCAGGATCGCCGCGATGGTGTTGGGAATCGTGGAACCGTCGACGCGCAGGATCCGGTACCCGAACCGTTCCTCGCCCTGTACCTTGAGCGGCGCCTCGAACTCCGACGGGTCGTAGACGGTGACTTCGAGGAACAGCACCGGCTCGGCGGGGGAGAGGTGATGCTTGGCGCGCTCCTCGGCCTCCTTCTCGCGGTACTCGGTCTCGTCGCGCTCGTCCGGCTCGTTGGCGATGATGTGGATGTTGCCGGCGACCGATACCTCGTCGATGAGCCGTTCGGCGACCGGGTCGAACTCGATGCCGGTGACCCGTAGCTCGGTCGCGCGCAGGATCCGCGACAGCAGCGAGGTGGTGATGATGGCGGCGATGAACAGCGAGGCGATCCTCACGCCGTCGGGCCGCTCGATGACGTTGGCGATCGTGGTGTAGACGAAGACGAGCGTCACCACGCCGAACGCGATGGCCAGCCGGGGCTGGCGGCTGCGCCGGGCCGACAGGGTGACCGCGAACGCGGCCGAGGTGATCAGTACGAGTACCCCGGTGGCGTACGCGCCGCCCTGCGCGTTGACGTCGGCCCGGAACGCCCAGGTGACCAGGAACCCGATGAGCGTGAAGACGATCGCGAGCGGCCGGATGGCCCGGGTCCAGGTCGGTGCCATGCCGTACCGCGGCAGGTACCGCGGTACCAGATTGAGCAGGCCGGCCATCGCGGAGGCCCCGGCGAACCAGAGGATGACCACCGTACTGATGTCGTAGACCGTGCCGAACGCGGGGCCGAGATGCTCGTGGGCGATGAACGCGAGCGCGCGGCCGTTGGCCCTACCGCCGGCCTGGAACTCCCGCGGCGGGATGAGCAGCGTGGTGGCGAAGCTGGTGGTGATGAGGAACCCGCTCATGATGAGCGCGGCGGTGGTCAGCAGCCGGTGCGCCCCGCGGATGCGGCCCTGCGGGTGCTCCTCGTCGTCGTCCGGCCGGCCCTTGATGAGCGGCATGACGGCGACGCCGGTCTCGAACCCGGACAGGCCCAGCGCCAGCTTGGGGAAGACCAGCAGGGCCACTGCCACGATGCCCAGCAGGTTCGGGTGTTCGGTGACGAGCAGCGCCTTCCAGTCGACGAACAGGTGCGGGTGGGTGGCGACCTGCTCGAGCGAGACGACCACGACGACGAGATTGAGCGCCAGGTACAGGCCGACGAGGACGACGGCGATGCCGATGGCCTCCTTGAAGCCCTTGAGGAACAGCGCGCCCAGCAGGCCCACCAGGACGAGCGTGATGAGGATCTGCTGGCCGTGCAGCGCTCCGGGCAGGTACGGATTCTCCAGCACGTGGGCGCTGGCGTCGGCGGCGGACAGCGTGATGGTGATGATGAAGTCGGTTGCGGCGAACCCGAGCAGCGCCAGGACGAACAGCTTGCCGGTCCAGCGTGGCAGGATCCGTTCCAGCATGGCGATCGAGCCTTGACCGTGCGGGCTTTCCCGGGCCACCCGCCGGTACACCGGAAGGGCGCCGAGCAGCGTGACCGCGACGAGGACGATGGTGGCGATCGGGGACAGCGCGCCGGCCGCGAGCGCGGCGATCCCCGGCTGGTACCCGAGGGTGGAGAAGTAGTCCACGCCGGTCAGGCACATCACCTGCCACCAGGCGCGCTCGTGGGTCGCGTCGGGCCGGGTGTGCGGGCCGTCCACCTGGCCGGCGTGCGGCTGCGTCGGATCCTCCAGCAGCCACTCGCGCATCCCGCCCCGCCGGGTATCCGGCTCGGCGTCCACTACCTGGCTCATACACCATCCATCCCGTGCCGACCCTAACGGGATTCCCGCCCCGACGGGGCCGGGCGCCGTTAAGAAGCCGTCAAAACCCCCTGCCTGGTACCGGCACCGGCGGCCGACGCGCCGTTTACCGTACGGTCCGGCCGGCCCCGTACGGCAGCGCGGGATCCAGTCCCCACGCGCGGATCCGGCGCGGATGGATCCGGATGATCTCCCGGCTGAAGCCCGGCGCCGGTGGCTCCTGGTCGCTCAGCGCCTGCGCCTCGCCCCGGATCTCCACCCCGCGTACCCGCCACGGCTGCAGCGACTGGATGTCGTCGACCACGAATGAGACCTTCGGATAGGTCTGTACGCTCTGGAACTTGCGGCTGGAACCCATCGCGTGCCCGCCGATGTCGATCGTGCCGCGGTCG
>WNGM01002056.1_pt1 | contig 21426 bp, 37 predicted proteins | sample 5400571 | NCBI WGS metagenome assembly WNGM01 (sample SAMN13153378, study PRJNA577476) | soil metagenome | isolation source: 100 cm soil or saprolite under Garry oak tree replicate 2 | place: USA:California | collected 2016-06-15 | reverse complement strand
TCACCGCGAACGGGATCTGGCGGCGCATGTCGCAGCTGGCCACCACCCTCGGGTCCGCGTACACGCGGTATAACTCGCTGACCCTGACCGGGCCGGCGCAGCCCCGCTGCTACTGGCCGATGGAAGACGGCACCGGCTCTCAGGCGCTCGTCTCCTACGACTCGGTCGCGGGCACCGGCAACGCCGTCCAGTCGTTCGTCACCGGGCAGGCCGGGCTGTCCCTGGCCGCGTGCACGGACTTCAAGGGCAGCGACGGGATCCCGCAGCTGAACGGCGCGTCGATCACCGCGACCGTCCCCGCCGGCGGCACCGCGACCAGCAACTGCACCCGGTTCCTGATCTCGGTGCCGGCGGCGGGGGACTCCGCGTCCGGGACGACGAACTGGAACCTGGCCGAGATCGACGCGGCCGGGACCGTGGCGAAGTTCGAGGTGTACCTGAACGCCGCCGGGACGCTGCTGATGCAGCTCCGCAACTCCGGCGGCACCGTGATCGCATCCGGCACCACCACGACCAGCGTCAGGGGACAGCCGTACCTGGTGTCCTGCGAGCTGACCCCGTCCGGGTCCAGCGTGGCGTTCGCGCTGCGGATCATCAAGCCGGGCGGCGCGGGCATCACCGAGTCGCTGACCGGGTCGGTGCCGGGGTCGGTCGGCGCGATCTCCGCCGTCAAGTTCTCCCGGGCGGGCGTCCTGATGGACACCGCCGTCGGCCACCTGAGCGTGACGTACGGGGCGGTGCCGCTGATGGTCCCGGCGGCGTACGCGCTGGGCGGCTACGCCGGGGAGCTGGCCCTGGACCGCTTCACCCGGATCTGCGGTGAGATGGGCATCGCCGCGGAGACCATCGGCACCGCCGCCTCGAGCGCGGCGATGGGCCCCCAGGTCGACGACACCCTCACCAACGTCCTGCAGAGCATCGAAGATACGGACATGGGGCTGCTGTTCGAGTCCCGCACCCGGTTCGGGCTCGGCTACCGCACGCTGGCCAGCATGGCGGACCAGGCGGCCGCGGCGACGATCGACTACGGCGCCGCGATCCTCGACCCGTCCCTCGCCCCCGTCTACGACGATTCGCTGACCCGCAACAGCGTCACCGTCACCAACCAGTCCACCGGGTACACCCAGCAGGCCATCCTGACCGCCGGGCCGATGAGCGTCCTGAACCCGCCGTCGGGGATCGGGAACGGCTACGCCTCCACCCGGACCGTGAACGCCGCCGCCGACTCCCAGGCCGCCGGGATCGCGAACTGGCTGCTGAACGTCGGCAGCGTCGACGAGGTCCGGTTCCCCGTCATCACGGTCAGGCTGGCCAGGGCCTCGGCCACCGGGCTGTTCGCCGCGATCCCCGGCCTGCGGCCCGGCGACTACCTGCAGATCACGAACCCCCCCGCCTTCCTCACCGCCAGCACGATCAAGCAGCTGGCCTGGGGCTACTCCGAGACGATCGGCGGCAGCCCGAAAGAGTGGACGTTCGCGTTCAACGCCGTCCCCGAGAGCCCGTACGAGACCGGGTTCTCCGCCGGGACGGTGCAGACGGCGCAGCTGCCCGGGTCCGGGGCGGTCACCTCGACCGCGCCCGGCGCGGGCGGGCTGGGCGGGCTCCTGCAGAACGGCAGCATCACCCCGGCGATGCTGAACGCGGGCATCACCGTCAAGACGCTGGGCGGGAACCGGATCACCATCTCCGCCAGCGCACCCGCGAACCCCGACACGAACGACATCTGGATCGCCAGCGCCACCGGGCTCATCAGCCAGTGGAACGGCTCCGCCTGGGCACCGTTCAAGTTCGACGGCAGCGCGACGATCGTCGCGAACACCATCGGCGCGGCGCAGCTGGCAGCCGGGATCGTCTACGCCGGGATCGTGGACGCCACCACGATCACCGGCGCGACGTTCATCGCGACCGGGTCATCGGGGGAGGTGCTGGTCTACTCCGGTACCCCGGCGTCCGGGAACCTGGTCTTCTCCATCTCCCCGGCGGCGGGCACCGACGCAAACGGCAACGCCTACCTGTCCGGCGCCGTCAGCTACGACAATCCCGGCGGCAGCCAGTGGATCGCCGCGTCGGTGGACGGCGGCACCGCCAACGTCTACACGGCGACGTCATCCGCGGGGCCGTGGACGCAGATCGGCTCTGTCGGCTCGCTGGCCAATGACGGGAACATTCATTTTTCCGCGCACGGCGGGGCGTTCCTGGTTGCCGACACCTCGTGGTACAAGCAGGATCCCTCGGGCAGCGGCCGTGAGGCCTGGCATGACATGCGCCCGCTGTCGAACAGCTTCACGGGAACGGTCAGCGGCGAGTACCCGCCGCAGTACCGGCTGACCATTGACGGGTGCGTCGAGATATTCGGCGCACTCAAGACGCCCCCTAGCGGAAGCTACAACGGCATAACCTTCTTCACCTTGCCCACCGGGTACCGGCCCGTATCCCACGCGGCGTCATTCCCGGTAGCGCAGACCGCCGGCACCATGTCCGGAGACACGAACGCAGGTATTCCGCGCGTGTTCATAGATACGAATGGCACGATACAATTTCAGGGAATCTCGCCGGGAATCAACGATACTGTTATCAGGATGATGGGCAAGTTCCCGCTTGACGTGACCGGCCTTCGCATCCGGGCAGTCCGCGGCGGCCATCATCAACAACGTCACGGGCCGGCTGATCGCGCACCACAGGGCCCTGGCCGACCTGGCCGGCCTGTACGCGTGGACGTCGGGGCTGTCCGCGGCCGACCTGACGGCCGCGCCCGTCAGCATGGCCTCCGCCGACGCGAACGCGATCCTGGCCGCCGTCGCCGACGCGCACGCCGAGTACCTGATCCACACCACCGGGCAGGCACCCGGCAGCTACCCGCAGGTCACCGGCACGCCGTACAACTACTCGGCCAGCCAGACGGCTGTCATCGGCCCCGGCACAGGGTGAGCCGGGCAGGCCGCCTCCTGACGCTGGCGGTCCCGGCGGCCCTGTGACCCGGGGCCGCCAGCCCCGGAGTGCGGGGCGCGAGCGGAAAGGGCGCGGGGGCGGGTGGATCCGACAGTCCAGTTCCTCCTCAACCAGGCGCCGACCGCCGCGCTCGCCCTGATCGGCCTGGTCATGTTCGCCACCGTGAAGCTCCACTCCTCCGCCGAGCTGGACCGCGCCGTCGCCGACCTGGACACCGAGCGGAAGGCCCACAACGAGACCCGTGCGGCCCTGGCCATCGCCAGCGCCCGCGCCGACGCCGGCGTCCGCGCCGCGGAGCTGGTCGCCAGCGCCGTCGAAGGAGCCCGCCATGTTCCGAAGGCACCGCAACCGCAAAGGCGGCGAGATGAGCGCTGAGGCGTCCCTGGCGCGGGCTGAGGCCGACCGCCGCGCCCAGGAGCGCAAGCGCGCCGCCGAGCGGCCGGTGAAGGCGAAGCTGGACCGGCTGGCGGACGAGGATGACCTCGCCGGGCTGTTCCGCGAGGCGTTCACCGGCCGAAGGTAGCCGGCCGGCCCGGCCGGGAAGGGGGGGCGCGAGTTGAACGCGGGGATCTTCCTCGCCGACGCGGGCAACATCGGGCTCATCGCCTGCGCGGCGATCGACACCGCGGCGGCCGTCTCCTACGCGATCCGGGCCCGCGGCGGGGCGCACGGCGCGTGGTGGCGGACCCCGGTCGGGCTGCACCTGATGTGCTTCATGATCGCGTTCGCGGTCGTGCTGGATGAGTCCGCCGTGTACCTGATCACCTCGGGGCAGGTGCTGGCCCGGTTCGCGCCGCTGCGGCCGGACTGGTTCGCGTGGCTGCGGGTGGCGTCGTTCTGCACGCTGATCCCGGTCGTGCTGGCGTGGCGGCTGTGGCTGATCCTGCGGCCGCCCGGCCGCGGCTAGGGCTTCCACTCCGGGTCGTAATCCGGATGGTCGCTCCAGATGGCGGCGCGGTTCCTGGCGACGCGCTGGGCGACCGTCAGGCCGGACCATCCGTCGCTGTAGAACTCGTGCCCCGCGTCATCGCTGATGACCTGGACGCAGAGGCTCAGGAGCTTCCGGTCGGCCTCGACCTCGCGGAGCAGCTGCTCCCGGTGCTTCTGCGCCAGGCGGGCGATCTTAGCGAAGTGCTCGCGCTCGCCCAGCCGGGCGGCCACGAACGCGGTCAGGTCATCCACGTGATGTCTCCAGTCCGCGTTTGAGCAGGATGCTGACAGCGGCGGCGAGCGCTATGCCGTTGGCCTTCGCGTAGGCGCGCACCGCCTGCGCGATCTCCCCGTCGACCTTGACATGCCAGTCTTCTTTCATGCCGGTACGGTACCACACAGGTACCGGTGCGGTACAATAGGGGGCATGGTAAATCACCGGCACGGCGACGACCACCCCAACTGGCGCGGCACAGAAGCAATGCGGGCTTCCCGCGCACGGTGATGATCCGGAAGTGCTTGGCCTCGGCGGTTGTCACCGCCGGTACGACAACGCGCGCAGATCCATGGAGCCAGGTTTCGCGAGGCATCCGTGGGGCGACCGCGGACTGTTCACCGCCGATCAGGTCCGGGAACTGCGCAGGCGCGCAGCCACGGGAGAACGCCCGTCCGCGCTGGCGAAAGAATACGGCGTCGCCGCCGGGACGATGGGAAAACTGATCAGGGGAGACAGGTACGCATGGGTTCGCCCGTAGAAGCGAAAGTGCAGGCGTCCACCGCAGTTGCCGCCGTATCCGGCCTCGCACTGTGGGCGCTGGGTCACTACGTCTTCAAGACGGGCGTTCCCGACGTGGTCGCCTCCTGGATTTACGTCCTGGTGCCGGGCCTGCTCACCTTTGCGGCGGGCTATCTGGCCAGGCACACGCCGCGCCCGGATATACCCGCCGGAAATATGCCAGCAGATATACCGGCCGCGACCCGGCCGGAGAAGACTCTGGCGCCTCCCGCCGCGCCGGAGTGACCCGCCGCGGCGGGAGCCAGCGGAGGAACCGCCATGGGCTACTGCAATCGCTGCGGCACCTGGGCCGCCCTCGACGCCGCCGCCATGTGCCGCGCCTGCCGCGACGGCTGGCGCCCGGCCGGCAGCAGGCCCGGCGACCTCGGATGCCACGGGCAGCCGCAGACGTTAGGGTGCCCGTACCCGGGATCGAACCGGGGCCGCTTACTCAGCACCCCTGCCACTCACGCGCCTGCAGAACGGCGAGGGCCAGGGACCGCGTGCCTTTCGGAATGCTTCCACTACACCATGCGGGCCGCTAACCCATCGTAAGCCTGGCGGGGGGGCACATCACGGCGGAACTGGCCGGTCATGTTCCGGGCCGGCGCCGCGCCGGCTGAGCTGCCGCCGCCCCCGGGCCCGCTGGCCGCCGCGCACCCCGCGGTCATCCTGCCCGGTGTCACCCTGCTCGCGGATATCTCGGAGTTCCAGCCCGACATCAACGACGCCATGTACCTGGCCTGGTCCAAGGCGGTCATCATCCGCGCCGCCTACGGCGCCCAGCACGACGACCGTGCCTGGCGCGGCGGCCGGCGCCGGGACCTGCTGCACGAGGGCGGCGGCCGGTATGTGGCCTTCTACCAGTACGTCGCCGCCGGGCAGGACGTGACCGCGCAGGCCCGCGAGTTCTGCCGGCTGATCGGCGCGATGCGCCCCGGCGAGGACCTGTACGCCGACATCGAGGAAGGCGCCGGGAACCTCGCCCGCGACTGGCAGGCCTGGGCGCACGTCGTGCACTCCGAGCTCGGATGGGCGCCGAGGAGATACTCCGGGCGGTTCTTCGCCCGCGACCACGGCCTGGCCCCGGTCGACTGGATCGCGTCCTACGGGACGGCCGAGCCGCCCGAGCCGCACCTGCTGTGGCAGTTCGCCGACAACTTCCGGGTACCCGGCGTCGGCACCGCCGACTGCTCGGTGTTCCACGGCTCGATCGACGAGCTCGCCGCGCTCGCGTACCAGCCGCCCGTGACCCGCACCGCTACCACGGAGGACGACATGCCATCAGGGCTCATCACCTCGCCGCACGGCGTCAGGGAATCCCGCACCTGGCCGGCCGGGACCGCCCGCCAGATCGTGCTGTACTCGGACTGGGAAGGCGTCCAGGACACGCCGCCCGTCGTCACCCTGCGGGTCGCGCACCTGCACTCCAGGCCGTTCGACGCCCTCCGCGCGACCGTCGACGGCACAGTGTCCTGCGACATCGGCACCCCGGCCGACTGCAACGGGTGCTCGTTCACCCGCGTCGACAGCGGCCCTGCCACGGTCAGTTTCCACACCAACCCGTGACGGACGTGCAGTAGTACGCTTGACCCCTCTCGGGGTGACGGACAGGCCCTCGCACAGACATGCGGGGGCCTGTTTCTGCGTTTCAGGCGGGAAGGTCGAACAGGGACGCCTGGCCGTCCGGGACGGGCGGCGGCTTCGGCACCAGGAGCGCCCTGGCGCGCTCTGCGGGGTCCGCGGTGCGCCAGCGGGCCAGGCGGCAGTAATCGCCGGACAGGTCCACAGAGACGCCCGTGCGGCCGTACGCGGCCGCTACGAGCGCCGTGCAGCCCGTGCCGCCGAACGGGTCGACGACCAGGGCCGGGCGGACGGGCGCGTCAGGCTCCGGGCAGGCGCACGCATAGCCGGTGATGGTGGCGCCTACGCCCCGGTCCCAGGTCCGGTCACCGCCCCATTTGTTGTCGCCGCAGGCTGACTCGGACCAGTTGCGGGCATTGTCGCGGGCGGGCCGTTTGCGGCCGTCGAGGCGCAGCCCGGTTACCCGCTCGCTGACCGGGCGGCGGCCTTCGCCGCAGGCGGTGCACACACCCGGCGGCGACCACCCCAGCACGCACCGCCGCGGCAACTCCATCGGAAAGCTGGCGAAGTGATCCACGCCCAGCGCGGCGGGGACGATCAGTGGCTGGCTAGGGATGTCCCACACGCTGCCCGGCAGCTTCCCCAGCGGGTTGTGGAATGCGGGCTTGATGGAGTCGTCCGCAAAGGTCGTCCAGCCGGATCCGGCACCCTTCCCCAGGTCGTCCCGGCCTCGGTGACTGCCTAGGCCGCGCGGTTTCGGGTCCGCCGTGTGCGGTTCGCGGATCTCGTCGACGGCGGCGTAATACCGCGGCTGCCGCACCATGTGGAACAGGTACTCATGCGATGAGCGGCACCGGTCGGTGACGGACTCGGGGAGGCCGTTCGGCTTGGAATTGTGCGTCAGCACGCCCGACGCCAGCGCGAACACGTGCGGCTCATCGGCCACGCCGACGTCGTAGAACTCGCGCGCCCGGCTCGCCCGGATGGCGACGACCTCGCCGTCCTGCTTGACGTTCCAGTGCTGGCGGCGCTCCCAGCGCCACTCACCGCGCCATGCGGGGAATGACTGCCCGTTGAGAAATCCCCGGGAGCGGCGCAGGCTGATCTTCGCGCCGAGCCGGGCCGCTAGCGTCCGCAGGTCTGCGGCGAGCTCGTCGTTGCCGCCGAAGCCGAGCCGCCAGCGGTCGTTCTTGGCGTCGTAGTGACCGTCGCCCTCGAGGTAGCCGTCCATGAGCGCGCGGAGGAACCGGTCGCTGCGCTGCCATACCGCTTTGCGGAGCCGCTTGCTCAGCGCCGTGCGTCCGCGGCCGATGTAGTGATCCACGATGCCGAGCAGGACGGCGCCGTTGACGTTGCATGTGATGCCGTTCTCGCTGGTCCGGTAGACAGCGGCATTGCCGTGGTAAGCCTGTGCGATGCGGCTCAGCCGGGAGTTACGCGCTTCCTCGCGCAGATGGCCAGCGAACTGAAGCGTCTTTTCGCTGCGGCTACCCTCGGCCAGGTAAAGGCCGACAAGCCAGCCGATGTCATCATCATCCAGCCCGGCCGGGGTGACCGCCTCATCCGGCTCCGGCAGGCGGGTGGTCTGGATGACGTCACCGATGCGGATCTCATCGGCGCGGATGACGCCGCGCTGTGTCGGCCAGCGGTGACCGGGCGTGCAGCCGATCCGCTCGCCCGTCCGCAGTTCCAGCTCGAGCGCGCCGTCACGGTCGGGGCTGCGGTTCCAGCCGAGTACCTGTGTCCAGCGCTGCCCGTTCCAGAGCTGGATGTCTTCGGGCCGGTAGGCGCGTATGAGGTCGCGGAGCATGATGGGCCGGTCGCCGCTCTTGGTCCGGGCGTAGAGTCGCGCGCCGCCGCTTAGGCACCAGATGATGTCGCGGCGCAGGATCAGGCCGAGCTGGTCCATGCAGGCCAGGGCGTACCGCCACGGCAACCCCAGCAGCGACTTGGGCCGCGCTCCGGTAACGGGCTTGACCTTGACGCTATGCGGCTGCATTCCGCCGCGAGTGTGCGAAGGGTGCGATAGCAGCCCCGATTGCTCACCGCTTGCGCCGCCGCTGTACTTGTCGCCGAGGTTGACGAAGATCGACCCGGACGGCTTCAGCACCCGCACCCACTCCGCCGTGCACCCCACCAGCGCCGCCAGCCACTCCCCCGGCGTCGCCTCCGACCCGATCTGCCCGTCATAGTGGGCGCCGTCGTCGGTGTATGACCGGAGCCCGAAGTACGGCGGCGAGGTGACGATCAGGTCGACGCACGCGTCCGGCAGCGGCAGCCTCCGCGCGTCACCGCGCAGCACGACAGCGGTCACGACACCTTCCCGGCGGCCTGGCGCTGCTCGTACGCCGCCACCGACTCCGGCGTGTACCGCGTCAGCTCACCCCCGGCGGCCAGGCGGTTCACCTTCTCCACCGAGCACCGCCGCCCCGTCGACCGCCGCAGCCGCTGCGCCACCTCGCTGGCGGTGAGCAGGTCCAGGACCCGCAGGCCCGCGGCGGACATGCCGGCGAGGGCGGACCTGGTCACGACGCCTCGCCGATCTGCTCGGCCACCAGGCGGGCCACGTACGCCTCGCACTCGCTCGCCCAGATGCGCCGCACCTGGCCTCCCAGGTCGAGGCTGTGGATCTCGCCGTTCTTCATCAGCACGTACAGCCACCGCAGGGATATGCCGATCTTCGCCGCCGCCTGCTTGTAGGTGAGCAGCATCGGCTCACCGGCATCAGGCTGCTTGCCGCCCATGACGTTCGTCTCCTCATGCGGTCATATGACGTTACCCGTGAAAGGATACATCTCCCCATGACTCCCTACAACGTCCCATCGTTGCCTGCCACTGCCTACCGCTGTACCGTCTTTCCCATGGGACGCACGCGCAGGGGCAACCTCGAATCGTGGACCAGCAGCGAGCCGAACGCCCGCGGCTACTACGAGGCCAAGGTATGGATGGGCACCAAGGCCAACGGCCAGCCCGACCGGCGGCACATCCAGCGCAAATCGCTGGCCGCCGTCCGCAGGGAGGTGCGCCGCCTCGAGCGGCTCCGCGACACGGGAGCGGCCGGGCGGCCGGGCAAGGCGCCGACCGTGCAGGAGATGCTGACCCGGCACCTGACCGTCGTCCTGCCGCAGAAGGGACGCGCGCCGCGGACGATCGCCGACTACTGGTCGAAATGCCGGAACAGCATCTTCCCGATGTGGGGCGGCCAGCGGATCGACCGGCTCACCCCCGAGCACATCGAGGACGGCCTGGCTGCCATGCTCGCCGGCGGGGCCGCGCCCGCCACCGTCCGCAAGGTGCTCGCCATCCTCTCCTCCGCCTACGAGGTGCAGGCGAAGCGGTCCGCCCGGTACGGCATGACCGGGGGGACGACGCTGGTCAACCCGTGCACGTTCGTCGAGCCGCCCGAGCCCGGCGAGGCGGACCGCAAGGCGCTCACCCTGAAGCAGGCCCGCGCCGTCCTGGCCGCCGCCCGCGAGCGCGGGCAGTTCGCCCGCTGGGCGGTCGGGCTGTCGCTCGGGCTCCGGCAGGGCGAGGCGCTCGGGCTGCGGTGGCGGTTCCTCGACATCGACGTGCCCGCGGGCGAGATGGGCGAGATGCGCGTGTGGGCGCAGCTGCAGCGGCTCACCTGGGAGCACGGCTGCGACAACCCGCGCGGCTGCGGGAAGGACTACCACAAGACCCGGCCGTGCCCGGCGGGATGCTCGCGGCACACCCGGGCCTGCCCGCCACCGTGCCCGGACGACTGCACGGACCACGCCCGGCACTGCCCGCGCCGGAAGCTGCCCCGCGGGAGCGTGCGGCTGTCCGGGGCGCTGGTGCTGCGGGAGCGGGTGAAGGAGAAGAAGCGCAAGACCGTCCCCGTCCCCGCCGCGCTGTGCGAGTCGCTCCGCGAGCACCGCAGCGACCAGTTCGAGCAGCGGATGCTCACCGCGGACGAGTGGACGGACCACGACCTCGTGTTCACCCAGTGGAACGGATCACCCGTCGACCCGCGCCGCGACTGGCAGGAATGGGGGACGATCCTGGCCGCGGCGGGCATCCCGCACGCCGGGGTCCACGCCGGGCGGCACACCGCGCTGACGATCGCCATCGACGAGGGGATCGCGATCACGGCGGTGCAGCAGCTGGCCGGCCATTCCAGCGTCAGGACTACGGAAGGTTACGACCACTCGTCCTCGCCCGGCGCCCGCGCCGCCGCTAGGGCGACCGGCCGGGCCCTGTTCGAGGATGACCGGTGACCGGTATTGTGCCCACAAATGGTCCCACTGGAGCCGACTGGGAGCGCCTGCAAGCCTCTGACCTGGGAGCCGCCTCCCGGAATCGAACCGGGGGCCTACGCATTACGAGTTCTTCTATCACCACTGCACACCGCTTCCCGTCGCTGCATACTGGCAGGTGGGAGGCGGTTTGTGCAGTCGCCGGCAGCGGCAGGAGCTTGCAGGGATTGTCCCCAGAACTGTCCCCACGACCCGCGCACGCGATATGCGTCGCTCGAACAGCATCGCCGTCACGGCGAGTAAGGAAGATGACATGACCGGTATCCCGGACGCGCCCGTCACCGAGCTCGACGTGAGCCGCATCGGCGAGATGATAGCCAGGCTCCCCGCCGTCGCGGCCAGCCTCCGGCACAAGAGCGTCAAGGGCACCCTGACATACGTGCACGCCCTCCCAGGCGACCTGGAGGGCGAGTTCGTCCGTGACTTCCTCACGCTGCCGCTCGACGCGCTGCTCGATAAGTGGTACGGCGGCCGGCTCCACGCCGCCGAGCTCTCCGCGGGCGTGATGGACTCGGTCCTTCAGGAGCTGCGGCGGTAAGCAGTCTTATAATCCGTAGTCCTGGGCGGCGGCGGACAGGCGCGGACTAGCGTGCGGTAAAACCAGGTCACGGGCACGGGAGTCCGCCGCTGTCCGCTGGTGTCCGCGCCCGCGGTTGCTGTCAGCGTTGCGGTCAGCATCACAGGCCCGGCCAGTCCATGTGACCGCGCAGCGAATGCTCGGCAAGCCAGGGCAGTACGGACCACGGGCGGGGATGGCGGGCCACCCCATCCCGGCCGACGTACATCTGATGACGCCGCCATGCCTCGTCATGGTCCCACCGGACGCGGGGGACATCCCATGCGCACCCCTCGGCCACATGCGCAGACGGCTCCTGCAGATCGCCGTCGACGGCCCAGCCGAACAGCCGCAGCGAGATCCGGAACGATCCAGGCTCATGCCGTAGCCCGGTCACCGCAGCGCCTCCCGCACGTCCCCAGCCGCCCCGTCGAGCAGCGCGCCGACGGTCGTGCCGTACGCGGACGCCAGCCCGATCGCCTGCGCAAGCCCCACGCTGCGGCCCTGCTCCGCCCGCATCACCGTCGTCACCGACACCCCCGCCTCACGCGCGGCCCGCCTCAGCGGCCACCTGCGGGCCGCGCGGAGCCGGTACAGGGCGGCGCCGAACCCGGCGAGCGCCTCAGGGCGGCCCGTCACGCCACGACCTCCGGGCGCAGCGGGCAGTCATGGCCGGCCTCGGCGCAGGGCAGGCACAGCCACACGGCATCGGCGGGCTGAGCCTGGCCGTGCCGGTCGCAGAAGCGCTTCTCCCGGACGTGCTCGTGAACGCACGCCGCGCGCAGCGTCACCGTCGCGGGCTCCAGGCAGCCCTCCGCCCCGGCGAGGGACGCCTCGGTGCTGACCGTGCCGCCGAGGTACAGGCCGACGACCGCCTCGCATGTTCCCCGGTCAGGCTGCACGGGACCGCTCCCTCGCCGCGGCCTGCCGGTCCCGGTCCGCCCGCAGGTTCCGGGCCACCGCCGCCTCCGACCGGCACGGCCCCGGGTGGCCCTCCGGCCTGCCGCACGCGGGCGGGTCACCCGGATCGCCAGGCCGGCCGGCGCGCTCGTAGCGGCCGTCCAGGGCCAGGACCCGGCCGCACCGCGGCGCCAGGGGACGGGACGGCCCGGTATCGGGCGCCCATCCGCGCCACTTCCTGCGGAACAGCGGCATGGCCGCCGCGCCGCTCACGGCAGCGGCCCCAGCGGCACGTCCGTCACCGGCCGCGAGACCGGCTCCGGCGGCCGCGGGTACTCCGCCAGCAGGCCCGCGAGCAGGGCCAGGTCCCGCTTGAGGTCGCACTCGCGGCCGTGCCTGATCGCGGCGAGCTCCCAGCCTTCGGCCGCCCGGCCGTTCAGCAGCATGTCACCCATCACGCAGCCCTTCCCGTATCCGGCGCCGGCCTGGGCATCCCCGGGCCCGCTGCCCTGCATTCAGGACACATGTGCTCCCAGTACCAGCACAGAGGCTCCCAGACCTGGCGGAACCACAACCGCGTCCCGTCCGCCGGGCAGGCCGCGCCATTCGGCACAGGGATCCACGACGAGGTGACCGTCGTGCTCATCGCGCGCCTCCCCGGCGTCGTTTCCCGAGCCACTCCCACGCCACGCCGCAGCCCGATACCACCACGGCCGTGACCCCCAGCCACGCCACCGTCCAGAACCCCTGCGGGCCGTACGCCGGGAAGAGCATCGCGGCTGCGGCGACCAGGACCAGGACGGTGCCGAGGACGGCGTAGAGGACGGCGCGGGCTACCGCGGCCAGGGCGGCGGTCACGCGGTCACCGCGCGGATCACGTCATGCGCCCACGCCCCGGATATCCGCCCGTTCCACTGGCAGGCCGGGCACCAGAACGCGTCCAGCCCGATTTCCAGGTCCGCGATGGCCGGGCACCCCGGGTGGGCGACGCCGGCCTTCGCCTCGCCGGGCCGCGGGTACACCCGGCCGCCGGGCGGGATGACCAGCTCGCACTCGGCGTTGCTCACCAGGTCGGTGAACGCGGCCCGCACCTCGGCCGCGGCGGTCATAGCGGGCAGTCCTTCGCCTGGCGGCCGCGCCGGAGGCAGCGGCGGCACAGCGGGCCGCGCTTGCCGATCTTGCCCGGAGCGCGGCGCGGGTCCCGTGCGGCGGCGGCCAGGTGGCGGGCGTAGATCACCGACGCGTCGGAGGCGGTGAAGCTCGTGCACGGGCCGCCGAGCGCGGCGAACAGGGCCAGGTCGTCCCGGGCGGTGCTGCCCTTGAACTTGTGGGCATCCTCGGGCTGGCCGCAATTCCCGCAGGCGTTAATTGCCTGCTGCTTGGCGGCGTCCATAATGCTGCGCTCCTGACGGGCAAATGGCTTTCACATTTATTGCGGTCCCATTTATGAATGACCAGCCAGCAGCGAGGGCAAATGCGGTGCTGCGGCAGGAGCTGGCCGTCCGGGTGGCAGGCGCAGCGAACGGGACCATCGGGCGTATTCAGGTGGCGCGTCCGTTTATCGCATTGCCCGCACCATTCGGGCGGCTGGCCATCGTCTCGCTTTTTCATCGTGCCTGTGGACAACTTCGCCTCCTTCCAGCTGCAGGTGTGCGGACGGCAACCTCGTGTTGTGGCTTGGGTAGGTGGTTTAGGTACTGGTATGGGTGGGGTGATCTCAGATCACCTGTTCCGCGCACTGAGATCACCTGTTCCGAGCATTCAGATCACCTGATCTGAGATCACCTGATCTGAGATCACCTGATCCGTTGAGGTTATCCACAGGGTGGCGGTAGTCCGGATCGAGCATCGGAACCATCGCGAGCGCATTTACCGGCACCGTCAGCCGGTACACGTCCGCCATTCCCCGGCGCCCCTGCAAACGGCCCTCCGAATACCGCCATATCAATCCCCATTCCCTTATCTGGGCGAGCGCCTTCAGCACCGTCCGCTTGTCCATCCCGCCGGAGGTGACCGCCAGGATCTCGTTTCCCGGGCGTATTTCCGCACCCGTGGAATAGTCCGCGAAATGTGCTGCCATAACGCCGACGAGCTTTACTGAGGGCGGCGCGATCACCCGGGCCCACACGTTCATCCACTCGCGCGGGCCGACCGCCATGAGCCCTGGAGGCGGGTCGGGTGGACTGATCACTCAACGGTTCCTGTCTCCTCGGTTAGCGGATGTCAAGTAGCTCGCGCTGGATGCGGCCGGACTCCAGGTCGGTCGGTCGCCATACGTCCCAGCTGACGCCTGCGGTGCGTAGTATCGAGCCCCACCGTTCCTGGTCAGCCGTGAGCTTGCCGCGCTCGGTCTTCAGCTCGCGCAGAAGGAAGCCGTTCTTCCCGCACAGCGCTAGGTCTGGCCAGCCAGCTGCCGAGCGCCGTGAGAAGTACGGGTGATACCAAGCGATGCCGAGCAGCTTGCACATGGCGACCACCGTGTCCTGGAACTGCTCCTCGGTCACAGGGCAGCTGCGTCGCCATATCCGTAGTCCTCGGGGTTGACGATGATCGCGCGGAGCGGCTTGTCTCCGGCCAGGTCATCTGCCCGCTTGAGGTCGTCCACCCGCTTCTGGATCCCGCTGTGTGCGTTCGCCAGGTTCCGCTCAAGCTCCGCGATGGCCTTCAGCCGCTCGTCGTGGCTAGCGTCCAGCGTGCTGACCTTGCGCCCGAAGCCCAGTTCAAGCTCCCGGTCAAGCCCGAGCTTGATGAGCACGTCATCGGCAAGCATGCCCGGCTGAATCCAGCGGGTCGCCGCCGCGAGCGCGGCCTCATCCCTGGCCTGGTCTTGCTGCTCCCTGGTAGTAAGACGGTCATATGCGGCGACGTCGGCAATCGCCAGGGAGCGAAGATAGGGATCGCCGTCCCGGTGCCGCCTCTCGATCTCGTCCGCGCCGTGCTCCAGGAACTCAGACGGCGAGGCATCGCCGGCACTGCGCTCCGCCCGGAGACGGGCCACCATCTCCCTGAACCACTGGGGGCGGCCGGGCAGCTTCTTTCCCATTTACTACCTCCTGAGTTGGATCACGGCTGGTTCGCTGTCAAATTCGGGTGTCAAATCCTGCCCCGTTACGGGGTGACTTTTGACAGGCGTTTTTGACAGCTGCACGACGTTCGGTCGCTCGCGTCGCCATCGCGCTAGGTCATTCGCGACCGTCTGATAGGACACGGTGAGTTCCTCGCCGATCTGCCGCAGCGACTTGCCCTCGGCGCGCATGCGCACGGCGGCGGCCATCCGCTTGTCCTTGTCGCGCCACGGGCGCGGTCCCTTGCGCTTGTAGTTCCTCATCGCGCGGCCAGCCCTGTCGTCAGGCGGGCGGCCAGCCTGCGGGCCGCCTCCCGCCAGCCGCCGCCGGGCCGCCGGTCCTGCGGCGGTACCGGCCCGTCAGCCCACGTCGTCATGCGTACCTCCGTGACCGGCCGGGGCCGCGCTGGGCTCAGCCCTGGCCCCGGCCGGGGGCTTGTGACCCGCCCCGGCTGCGGGAGCGATGGGGTCGCGGGAGTGCAGCCGGGGCGGGCGTCTGGGGGAGGCTGGCCGGTCACGTCCTGCTCCTCACGTCGCGGCCGGCGGCGGTCACGGCGCACCTGCCGGGCCGGCGGCGAAGACGGAGGTCCCCAGCAGCCGCTCGCCGTCCCTGGCCGCCGCCCAGCACGCGGACACGTACAGCTGGCCGAACTCCTCGGCCAGGGCGGGGCTGAGCTCCACCGCGCCGCTGGTGCGCGTGTGCAGGGTCCTCAGCGTCACCGTCCCGTAGTCGGTGCCGGCGACGATCACGCGGCCCGCGTCGTCGGCGATCCTGCCGATCTCGCGGACGAACTTGTCGTCACTCATCGCACATCACCCGGTGTCCGGCGGCGCTCGTCAGGTACCCGCACCGCCCGCAGCGGCTGGCCGCCGTAACCGGGGGGGGCAGCGGATCCGGTGCACGCGGCTCAGGCACGGCGGCCATCGCGGCCTGGTACCGGTCGCACGTCCCGGCCAGCTCGGCCAGCTCCTGGTCCTCCGCCAGTTCCCGGTACCACTCCCAGCCCGGCGCGGCGTCCGGCATGACCTCTGCGGCGCGCTCGCGCTGCCGCCGGGCAGCCTCGTCCCGGGCACGCGCCATCTCGGCGTTCAGCGCCCGGTGCCGTTCGCGTGCCGCGATGACTGCCGCCGGCTCCTTGTCCCCGCCGCCGTAGGCGTACGGCTTGAAGGGCCGCCCGTAGCTGGCCCTGGCCATGGCGGACGGGCCGCCGCCGCCCGCCTCCGGCGTGACGGGCCGCCACGACAGCGTGCCCCTGGTGTGCGACTCACCCATCGCCGCCTCCTAGCTGCTTTTCCCACCGGGCGACCTGGACCTGGCCGACGCGGGCGCGGTGCCCGTCGCTGGTCCTGGTGAACCGGCTGAGCATGTCGCGGGCCAGCGCCTCAAGCTCGGCGATCCTGGCCATCACGCTCTCCTCCGCGGTGGCGAACTCGTCAGTCACCGCTGTCACCTGCCTGCTCGCGCCCGGCCATGAACGCGATGAGCGCGTCGCGGTCAGGGGTGCCGGTCTCCTCGTTGACGAACCCGTCGAGGGTGTCGATGAGCTTGCGCGCCTCGGTGAGGGACAGGTTCCTGCTCGACCGGCCGGGGAACGGCCCCTCCAGCGGGTCGTGCCCCGTGATCGTCTCGGCGATGACGAGCTTCTGCTCCCGGTCCTGCGTGCCGAAGCCGAGCCCGGTCAGCACGGTGTGCAGCCTGGTCAGCTGGGCGTCGCTGATGGACCCGGGCCCGTCCCCGGGCGCGGCCGCAGGTGCCGGGCCGGAGGCGTCCTCGTGCTGCCCGGCGGCCTCGCGGCCGAGGTCTTCCGCCTCGACGACGACGGCGGCCTTCTTCAGCAGTGCGAGGCGCTGCCGGACGGTGTTCTGCACGTGGTCTTGCTGACGGCGGTTGATCAGGCCATCCTTGTGAGCCTGCGCGGCGCCGGTGAACAGGGCCTGCAGCTCGCCGCCGGGTCCGGTTTCCGCGGAGGCGAGGGCCGTCTCGATCGCCTGCTCGTACCACGACGGTCCGTCATTCTCCGGCGCGGGGGCGTGGTCGTCTTCTTCCCGGTCGGTGAAGATGCCCCCGGCGGCGGTGGCGTCGACCACGGCACCGACGATCGCGCGTTTCTGCGCCCGCTTCATGAGCGCGTTCCAGTCCGCCCGGTACTCAGGCAGTCCCTGCCATCTGGTCGGGCGGGCCACCCGGCGGTATTTCTCGGCGTTGGCGCGTTCCCTGTCCTCGGCGTCGCGCTGGACCTGCTCGGCGGTCTTGTAGAACTTTTTCTCGTCGTAGTCGGCGGTGCCCTCGCAGGTGGCCTTGACGTCGAGGGAACCGTCCGGGAGGCGCCTGGCGACGGTGGCGCGGTAGGTGATGCCGTGCTTGCGCCCGTCGCCGTCGCGTTCGACCTCGACGCGTTCGCAGCTGCAGGAGAGGCCGAACCATTGCAGGAGCTTCTGCGCGCCGGGCCGCCACAGGCTCTTCTCGTCGCCGCTGGTGCCGGGAATGTGGCCGTAGTCGACGCCTTCGCGGAGGACGGCGGCGGTGCACAGGCGCACCTGCTCGTCCAGGGCCTTGGCGGCCTCCGGTGTCATGATGATGCCGGGCTGGTATCCGGCGGCGGCGGCTGGCTGGTAGATGTCTAGGTCGGTCACCGGAACTGCTCCCCTGTCTGCGCGAAGGCGCAGTCGTGCTCGCTGATGAATTTCTGCAGGTCTTGCGGCGTGCCGTTGAAGTCGAAGTACAGGCCGCAGTCGCCGGGGCACTGGACGACGCCCTCGACGGTCCACCCGGTCACGGCGCGTCCTGCCGGTGGTCCGGGCAGGGCCCGCCGTCCTTGATGCAGTCGGCGCAGTGGCCGCCCTCGCCGCGGCGGAGGCAGTCCCCCAGCGTGAGGCCGGGGGGCGTGCCGGGTCCGCCCGGCATCAGCTCAGTCCAGCTCATGGCGTCCCCCTCCGGCCGCCGGCGCCGCTGCTCTTCCATGAACTCGTGATGCTCGCGTGCGTGGCGGATCCGGATGGTGCCGAGGTGGAAGTTCACCACCCCGGCGGCGAGCGTGATGAGGTTGAGCCAGACGATCCCCCCAGGGGCCTGCAGGTCCCATACGGTCAGGCCGATGGCGAGGAGGATGAAGCCGCCGCCGATGGCGCGGCCGATCCAGCCGGGGCGCGTGCTTTCCATGGCGGTCATTTCCAGGCCGGGCCCGTTCATATCGCTGCCGCCTCTCCCCGGGCGGCCGCGGCGATTAGCCGGCTCTCGGTGATCAGCTCATACGCCACGGGCTTCGCCGCTGTCCCGCCGGCGAGCGCGATGTCGGCCCGTTCGGCGGCGGCCTCGTTCCGGGCGGCGAGGTCGCGGAGCAGGGCGACGGCCTCGCCGAGCAGGGCGATGGTCTCCCGGGCGAGCTTCACGGCGGCCTCGTCCCGGGCCAGCGCCACGGCCTCGTCTGTGACGGTCATCGCGCACCGCCTTTCGCGGCGAGCTTCTCGTTGACGGACCGGATCGCGGCGCGGATGGCCGCGCCGTGCTGTGTGGTGCCCGTTCCCGCGCCGTCATCCCAGGCGTTCCATACGGCGCTGCGGAGCGCCGGGGGGACCATGTACCAGTGGCTGCGGCACATGAGCATGTCGATACTGACTTCGCGGGTGCAGCCGGTGGCCGGGCATTCGTGGGTCATCGCGGGTCCCAGGGCTCGCGGGGTCCCATCAGGTGCCGTTCCTCGCGGATCTCACGTTCCCGGGCAGCGCGGCGGGCCGGGCCGTAGATGTTGTTCAGCGCGTTCCAGGTTGCGGCGAACCCTCCGGCCATCAGCCAGGTCGGCAGCGTCTCCGGGGCCATGGCCACGCCGGCGATGGACAGGCCGATGCCAGCGAGGATCAGGAGTGATGTCCAGCCGGTGAGGCGTCCCCTGGCGTTCATCGCCGGGCCGCCTTCGCGTCCTCGGCGTACTGGATGCTGATGGCGCGGCCGGTGTTCAGGTAGTCCCAGGACGTGAGCATGACGTCGACGGCGATCACCGCGCCGGGGCAGTCGCACCTGTCGCCCGTGCCGTCGTCATGCCGCATGCAGATCCCGCCGTCAGGCCACCGCACCTCGAGCTGTCCCTGCCGGGCCTTCCACGCGCCGCCCTGCTGGCAGGGCGGGCAGGTCAGGATGATGTCCACGTCGTATTTCCAGCCGGCCTGGGCGGCGAGCCAGTTGACGTGCCCGATGATCCGGGTCCGCTCGAGGATGCCGTCGGGGATCTCGGGGGCGGCGCCGCAGTGCCCGCACGGCAGCGGGGTGAGCATGGGCCCCCAGTGGTCGTCGCGGGTGAGGGCGTCGCCGATGCTGACGGCGGGCCGGCCCAGCGCGGGCATGGGCCCGGTCGTGGCGCTGTACCCGGCGGGGGGCGGCTGCTGCGGGGGCTGGTAGCGGGGCTGGGCGCGGAGCCGGGCTACCGCCGCGCCGGCGCAGGGGCAGTCGCAGTTCACGGCGGCCCCTGCGCAGTGGTCGTCCTTCTGGCATCGCAGGCATTTGTGCGGCAGGTAGGCGCCGCCGGGAACTCCGGCGTCCGACGCGCCGCCGAAGGTGATGGTGGTGGCGTCCCAGTCGGCTGTGCGCAGCTGCGGGACGGGCTCGGTGCGGGGTCCGGGCCTGCGGCGGGCGCTGCGCCGGGCCCGGCGGGCGGATCTGGAGGATGTCACTGTCGGTGGTCCCTTCGATCGTTTTGTTATCCTTGGACCTGGTGGTCCGGCCCCCCGTTCGCGCGGGGGGCCTTTTTTTCGTGTCTCAGGAGGCCAGGGCCTTCGGCTCCGGCTCGCTCTCGGTGCCGCCGCTCACGGTGATGTCATCGACGGTGACGCGCTCGCCGGGGATGCTGAGCGCCCTGGCGAGGCGGCTGGCGAGCACGTCGCTGATGCGCCGGTCCTGGCATTCGATCCGGCTGAGGGACTTCGGGTGATAGCCGACCTGGACGGCCAGTTCCGTGACCGTGAGGCCGCGGTCGACGCGCAGGCGGCGGATCTTCGGGCCGTCCGGTGCGAGGCCGCGGGGCCGGCCTGTAGGCAGAGACATGTAACGAAGATAGGAGATGTCTGGAGTCACAGTCAACCCAAAGGGTCACGAAGTTAGGAATCTCGCACGATCAGGAGCTACGCGTAATCACGCGGAAAGCCGGCTAACCTGCGCTTTCCGTCTCTGATCACGGTATTGTGAGGTTGCTTGACGGCAACCTACCCGTCAGTCACAGTCAGGTATGGAGCGGTATCTCCCGGCGCAAAGGGGACGTGACAGTGGCATCCAGGGCACAGCGGGCCGTGACCGATGTCCCGCCCGAGAGGTGGGCGCAGCTCGGCAGGGCTCTCCAGGAGTGGCGCGAGGACGTGCTCGGCTACCAGGTCCGGGGCAAGTTCGCCGAGGACCGTTACATCAACCTGCGGCTCGTCCAGGACCTGGATAAGAACTACCGGCCGGGCACGTACACCAAGTGGGCGCTGCAGGCCGCCGCCCAGGCGTACCAGGTCCCGTACGACCGGCAGGTGCCCGGGTCGGTACTGGCGTTCCTGCACGGCGAGGCGGACACGCTGGCCCGCGCCAGCGCCGTCTCCGCGGGGAAATCCGCGGTCACGCCGGACCGCCTCGCGGACGGCCCGGACGGCTGGCGCCCGCCGGTAGCCGACAGGGCCCGGCGGGACGCCGACGCGCCCTACGCGGCGCCGATCCTGGACCGGCTGCTGGAGCTGGCCGGCAGCGGCGTCACCGACCCGTCCGGCGCCCAGGTGTTTCCCGGCTCCCCCGACGACGCGAGGGCGTGGGACGGCCCCGGCGCCTGGGTCCGCTCCCCCCGCGACCGGGCGTGGTTCATCGCGGAGGTGCACCGCTGGGAAGCCGGCCGCGACAGCCTCGGCGGCAACTCCGGCACGGGCGCCGCCGGCGCGTAACATCGCGGGTGCGCGGCGTGCTGGTGCGGGTGTGACGCCGGTGCATGACAGATGTCACGGGTACCGTATAAATCTTACGTTCGGCTTGCGCACGTGCGTGTGAATCACATAAGACGATACCGAGGGGATTGTCACGATGTGAGACGAGACGCGCCCGCTGCGGAGCGAACGGCCCGGGTTCCCCCGGGCGGGCCTGGCCTGGGAGGATAAAGACGATGGCGGAACCTGCACGCGCTAGCGCGGACGAACCGGGACCTGAGCATCCGGCGGCGGCCGTGCTCGATCCGAGGAAGCTCATCTGGGCCGACGTCCGCAGTGCCATCATCGCCAATGCCCATGCCGCGGGGCTCGCGGTGACCGAGCTGGCGCGCCGGCCGGGCGACGCGGCCGCCCTGGAGATGGCCGCGCTGACCCGCGAGGCCTTTGAGCGCGCGGCCGAGATGGGCCGCCAGTGGACGGTCGACGAGGCGGTCCTGGCCGAGCAGCGGCA
>WNGM01004384.1_pt1 | contig 21431 bp, 20 predicted proteins | sample 5400571 | NCBI WGS metagenome assembly WNGM01 (sample SAMN13153378, study PRJNA577476) | soil metagenome | isolation source: 100 cm soil or saprolite under Garry oak tree replicate 2 | place: USA:California | collected 2016-06-15 | reverse complement strand
GTGCAGTATTTGTTGAATACTGAGCTTGATCTGCTGGGGCCGATTGTGCGCTTTGAGTCGCGCTATGAACGATGGCGGCCCATACCAAAGATCGGAGTGTGGCGTGAAATGGGGGAGCCGGAAGAGGCAGGTGGGGTGCTGTATGATCTGGGAAGCCATTTGATTGATCAGGTGATAGTGCTGTTTGGGGAGCCGACACGAGTGTATGCGGAGGTGGAGAAGAGACGTGCTGAGGTGCTGGTGGATGATGATACGCTTGTGGCGTTGCAATTTGCCAGTGGGGTGCGGGCGCATCTGTGGATGAATATGGTGGCACGAATATTGGGGCCACGTATACGCCTGCAGGGTTTGCGTGGGACGTATGAGAAGTACGGGCTGGATCCGCAGGAGGATGCGCTGCGCAAGGGTATGAGGCCGGGCGATAACGGTTGGGGTAGAGAGCCACGGGAGAGCTGGGGGAGACTGGCGACTGAGGTAGGAGGCGTGCCCCTGGATAGCATGATAGAAACGCTGCCAGGGGCATATGAAGAGTATTATGCATTGTTGCGGGATGCGCTGCTGACGGGTGGGAAGCCGCCTGTGGAGGTGAGCGAGGTGTTGTGGACGTTGAGGGTGATTGAGGCGGCGCAAGAGAGTGCGAGAAGCGGGCGTGTGGTGGAGTTATAAAATGGGAGTGATAAAGGCTCTAAGAACAGCTCGACACTTCGCCCATCCTGGCACCATGAGGTTTACTATGGCTAATGAAAGTCCAGAGCACGGGAGGTGAGGCATGGAAACATCGTGGCCGCGGCGCCCGGTCATCTATGAGATCAATACCTGGGTGTGGCTCAGTGAATTGAGTCAGCGTTACCAACACGCCATCGCACTAGGCAATGTGCCACTGGAACAGTGGGATGTGCTTGCCGCGCTCGGCGTGGATGCGGTATGGCTGATGGGCGTGTGGGAGCGAAGCCCACAGGGAATGCGGATTTCCAACGCAAATGCAAGCCTGCAAGCCGATTTCCGCCGCGCACTCCCAGACTATACCCCTGCCGATAATATCGGCTCGGCTTACTGCGTGCGCAGATACGTTGTGGATGAACGCCTCGGCGGACCTGAGGGGCTCGCCACGGAGAGGCGGATGCTCGCGCAGCGCGGACTGCGCTTGATTCTGGACTTTGTGCCCAATCATGTGGCAGTGGATCACCCCTGGGTCTTCGAGCATCCCGAATATTTTGTGCAAGGGACACGTGAGGAGATGGCGCAAGCGCCCAGCGCCTTTTTTGAGGCGAACGGAACAGTGCTTGCCAACGGACGTGACCCGTACTTCCCACCATGGTCGGATTGTGCGCAGCTCAACGCCTTCAGTCCGAGCTTGCGCCAGGCAGCTGGCGAGACATTGAATGCGGTTGCCGAGCAATGCGACGGCATGCGCTGCGATATGGCAATGCTGCTACTCAATAGTGTCTTTGAGCACACGTGGAAGGAGAGTGTTGGTGGGCCGCCACCAGAAGAGTACTGGCGCGAGGTGATCTCCGCCGTGCGGCTCCAGCACCCCAACCTGCTTCTTCTCGCAGAGGTCTATTGGTACCTGGAATGGGAGTTGCAGCAACTCGGTTTCGACTATTGCTACGACAAGCGGCTCTACGACCAGCTGGAACATGACAACGCGGAAAGCATCCGGCTGCATCTTACCGCTGGTCTCGATTACCAGGACAAGCTGCTGCGTTTCATCGAGAACCATGACGAGCCGTGTGCGGCAGCCACGTTTTCGCCGGAAAAAGAGCGTGCGGCAGCGGTGACGATAATGACCCTACCCGGAGCGAAACTCTTGCACGAGGGCCAATGCGAAGGACGACGGGTGAGGCCTCCGGTTTTCCTCGCACGCCGCCCAGTCGAACCTATTGATGCGGACTTGCGAGCGTTCTACGACAAACTGCTGGCAGCGGTTAAAGCAGCGGGACTGCGGGAGGGCGCATGGCAACTATGCGCACGCACTGGTTGGCCCGACAATAGCCGCTACTTGAACCTGGTAGCGTGGTGCTGGGAGCAGGGCCGGGAGCGTTACCTGGTCGTCGTGAATCTCTCGGAGGACCAATCGCAAGGTCGCGTTCAGCTGCCCTGGAACGACCTGAGCGGAAGAACGTGGCATCTCACGGATGTACTCAGCGGCGAGACGTTCGAGCGAGATGGCAACGAGATGCAGTCGGCAGGTCTGTATGTGGATTTGCCTGCGTGGAGATTTCACTTCCTGCGCTTTCAATCCGACCGGAACGAAGGGTGAAGGGGGGAAATCGGCGTGAATCATGAGAATGGTGCATTCCATCGCCCAGGATTCACGCCGATTTCCCCCCTTCAGCCCTCAGTCGTCCCACTCTCGAAAGGACTAGATAGCCCTCAATCAAGCCGTTTTGCAATGGGACTCATCAGACCCAACTGACCTATTGGACTCATCAGACCCAACTGACCTCCTGATGAAGAAACGGCGAGCGAAGTCAGCCACCCCTCTGTCGGGGTCGAGCTTGCCTCGACCCTCTTCCCTCACCTCTTTGAAATGTCTTGCTCACAAGGGCCCCACACAATCCCCCGGATTGCGTCCCTACGCGAGAGCCCGATTGTTCCGTGAGGTTGATCCCACATTCCGCAGTTTGGCACAAACTTTTTTAGAAAATGGTAATTCGCCAGTGGAACGGTGATCTTATGCACGAACTACATGTGTTGCCCGACCAACATAGCGAGTTTCCCTGTTCCAAAGGTCAACCTGATGCTATAATAAAGCCAGGACATACAAACAACAGCAGGAGGAAAACATGGCAACCACGGCAGAAGAAATTCATACGCTTGTCGAGCAGCTCTCACCCGCATATCAGCAGAAGGTCTTAAAGCGTGCTCAAGAACTGGCTCAAATGCAAGAGTTCGTCAACTCTTTGCCTGAAGCAAAACTACCTCCTGGTACACCAGGAAAAGCCTTGCGACACATTGAGCTACCGTTAGAGGTTGCAAAAGAAATGGAACGTGCAATAGAAGAAGACTGTGAGAGGATTGACCCCGATGAGCACTGGCTATCTGCTTGACTCAAGCATATTAGTACTATTTTTGCAAAAAGTGCAGATAATCCGTCAACGTGTTGATCAAACTGAAAGGCTCTACGTTTGTGTCATTGCCCTTGGTGAGCTTTACTATGGAGCAGAACACTCCAGCAAAGTTCAAGAAGGACTCAACGCAGTGAATGCTTTGACCAATACCATGACTGTTCTACCCGTTGACATCACAACGGCCAAAATCTATGGCACACTCAAGCACATGCAGCGTAGCAAGGGACAAATGCTTCCCGATAACGACCTCTGGATCGCTGCAACAGCAATGCGGCATAAGTTTACCCTGGCCGCACGCGATCAACACTTCACCTGGATTGATGGACTTACCCTTGAGCAATGGTAAGCCGCTTCTAATTGCTCAACTCATCGCAGACAATTGCTACAGAAATGGAGGTTATCATGACCCCACCTGTAATCTGGCCAACTGGAGGAGTAGTCGGCACCATTATCTTCGTGGTGCTTTTTCTGGCAGCACTGGCCCTCTTCATTGTCCGTGTGGGCAAGCTGATTACACTACTCATTCGGGCGCGGCCCGAGGATCGCACGGACCACATCGACGACCGCATCGGTGAATTTTTTCTAGTCGTGCTTGGGCAGAGCGGTGTGCTGCGCGATCCCCTCCCCGGTATTGCCCATTTCTTCACCTTCTGGGGCTTTATTGTCGTCCAGCTTGGCCTGCTCAACCTGATCTTTGAAGCCTTCAATGCAACCTTGCCCGTGCTTGGTACGAGCTACGTCTTTGCAATCATCCTGGATGCCTTCATTATCTTTGTCTTTGTAGCCCTTATCTTCTTCGCTTTTCGTCGTGCTGTCCTGCATCCAAAGCAACTGCAAAGCTTTCTGCATGGCCCTTGGGATGGCTACATCATCCTGGGGCTGATTTTAGCCGTCATCTTCACGCTGGCTCTTGTCGAAGGTTTCCAGTACGCGGCTTATGCCACAGCTAACGGAGTAGCGGCAGCGAACACTAGTATTGTATGGACACCGATTGGCGCATGGTTATACCCCTTATTCAGGGGAATGGGAACGAATGATAATACCATCCTGTTCCGTATCTTCTGGTGGACACATGTGGGTATCGTGATGTTCTTCCTTATCTACCTGCCGCGTTCCAAGCACCTGCACCTCATGGCAACGCCTTTCAACGTCTTCTTCCACAGCTACAAGCCCAAAGGCGCGTTGCCCCTCATGGAAAACCTTGAGGAGCGCGAGGACTACGGCGTCTCTCAACCGGAGCAGTTCACCTGGAAGCAGCTCCTCGATGGCTATGCCTGTACCGAATGTGGACGCTGCAATACCGTCTGTCCGGCCACCAATACCAACAAGCCGCTTTTCCCCAAAGAGATCATCCTGGGAGTCAAAGAGGCTCTCCTTGTGGAGAGTGACCGCATCCTGGGCGAAAACTCACTGTATAACAGGCTGGGAGTGGCTGGCGTGCCAGCCGACAAGACGCAGGATGAGAAAGCAGCCCACCACGAACCAATGGTAGGCGGTATTATTAGCAACGAGGCTTTGTGGGCCTGCACGACCTGTCGCGCTTGCATGGAGATATGTCCTGTCTCCATCGAGCATGTGCCGAAGATCGTCGATATGCGCCGTCACCTCGTAATGGAGGAAAGCGAGTTTCCTCCCGAGGTTACTTCACTCTTCAACAACATCGAGCGTAACGCCAATCCTTGGGAGATCAGCAACGATAAGCGGGCCGAGTGGGCTGCTGAACTGGGTATCCCCCTGATGGCCGAGCATCCCGACGCTGATGTCCTTTACTGGGTTGGTTGCATGGGTTCCTTTGACAAACGCAACCAGCAGGTTGCTACCGCCGTAGCGAAAATTCTGCTAGCTGCCAAAGTCAACTTTGCTATTCTCGGCCCCGAAGAGTCCTGTACCGGCGACCCCGCTCGTCGCATTGGCAATGAATATCTCTGGCAGATGATGGCCCAGCAAAACATCGAAGTGCTGAATGGCTATGGCTTCAATACTGCTGCCACCAGCAATGGTCATGCAGCTAATAACGGTCACACAGCCAGCAATGGGCATACAGAAGGAACAGCGAAACATCGCACCATTATTACGGCCTGCCCACACTGCTTCAATACCATCAAGAACGAATATACGCAACTTGGTGGGAACTATGATGTAGTGCATCACACAGTCTTTATCAATAAGCTGCTGAGCGAGGAAAAGATTAAGCTGCTCGAAGGCTTCGATCAGCGCAAGTTGACCTATCACGATCCTTGTTATATCGGACGCTACAACGATGTGTACGATGAGCCACGCCAGGTGCTAACCGTCCTGAATAGCAACGGTGTGACAGAGATGCGCCGCAACCGCAATAAGAGCTTCTGCTGCGGCGGCGGTGGTGGTCGCGCCTGGATGGAGGAGAAGATCGGTAAGCGCGTCAACCAGACCCGTGTGACGGAGGCTCTGAATACGGGTGCCGAAGTACTCGCCGCCGCCTGCCCCTTCTGCATTACTATGTTCGACGATGGCTTGAAGGGAGTAGATGCAGAAGACAAGATGAAGGTGGAGGATATCTCGGAGATTGTAGTGAAAGCCATGGAGTCAAGGTAGTCTCAAGCAGACAAAAATGCTGATGGGATAGCATACCCACCAGCATTTTTGTCTGCTTGAAATTCTCTACATGCTCTCTACCTCTTGACGCACGGTTTTGGTCGTTTCCCAACTGGCTACGTGCATCTCTTGCGGATGCAAGCCACGCTCCTGTAACCATGCAGTGACATCTGTACCGGCGGAGGCAGAGCCGGGGCATTTGACTTGCCCACCGAGTGCATTGACAATGCGCTCCCAGGCACTGCCAATATCGCGGTTATCCGTTAAAGTCAGCTTATCCCAACAATGCAGAAAGAAGCCGCCCGGACGCAACAGACTGTCCACGTTACTTCAACAACTCCCGTGCAATCACCAACCTCTGAATCTGGTTGGTACCTTCGTATATCTGTGTGATCTTGGCGTCGCGCATCATGCGCTCGGCGGGATATTCTTTCATGTACCCGTAGCCGCCCAGTATCTGGATGGCATCGCTGGTGACTTCCATGGCCCTATCGGAGGCATACATCTTTGCCATGGCCGAATACTTGCCGAAGTTCGCATCGCCGAGATCAACCATCTCCGCTGCGTTATACACCAGCAAACGAGAAGCTTCGACCTTCGTCGCCATATCCGCCAACATAAATTGAATGCCCTGATTCTCGGCAATCGGCTTGCCGAATTGGATACGCTGCTTGGCATATGCTATGGCCAGATCAAGTGCGCCTTGCGCAATACCCAGAGCCTGCGCTCCTATCCCAATACGTGTGCGATCTAGCGTCGTCAGGGCCAGTTTGAAGCCACCGCCCTCCTGACCGAGTAAGTTCTCTGCGGGAACTTCACAGTCGGTGAAGATCAGTTCAGCCGTCTGCGAGCCTTTGATGCCCATTTTATCTTCGATGCGCCCCACCGAAAAGCCAGGGAAGTCCTTTTCAACGATAAAGCCACTGATACCGTGTGACGGCCTCTGGCTTGAATCGGTCATTGCAAAGACTGAGTTGACCTGGGCCAAGCCACCATTCGTGATAAAGCGTTTCGAGCCATTGAGAATGTACTTATCACCTTTGCGAACTGCTCGTGTCTGCATGGCGCCAGCATCAGAGCCAGAACCAGCCTCAGTCAAGGCAAAGGCGGCCAGCCATTCGCCACTTGCCAGAGGCGGCAGGTACTTACTCTTCTGCTCTTCATTGCCTGCCAGCAGGATAGGCATGGCACCCAACTGCTGCACGGCCAGTATCACGCCGGTAGTGGCACAGTGGCGCGAAAGTTCCTCAATCGCCATAACGATCGCCAGTTCGCTTGCGCCGATACCACCATACTCAACCGGAAAGCACATAGCATAAATATCCTGTTGCGCCAACAGTTCCTTCATGTCCCACGGAAACTGCCCTGTATGGTCAATCTCCGCCGCACGAGGAGCCACCCGCTCTAGAGCTATCTCGTGTATAGCTTCTATTAATGATTGCTCTTCCTCACTTATGTGGGAGACAGCCATGAGCCTTCTCCTTTGCGTATGCTCATCTGGACAAAAATACTCTATCTCTTAGGAGTATATCACACGAACTATGTGCTTTAATGGGAAAGCTTGGTGTGAGAAGCGCGTAAGATTTTTGCAATGAGCGTGGTGGGCGAACCTGACCCCCACAAAGGGGTCACTACATATCCTTTCGGCCCAAGTGTGCAAGATGTAGTGACCCCCCCCTTGTGGGGGTCAGGCGCCCACACCCCATGCTTTCCACTACAACGAAAATAAAACACCTTGTGTACAAATGACACACATTCCCCCTAGCCAAATGGACAAGGACATGATATAATATGCACAGAATTGAGGAAACCTTTTTGAGAAAAGTGGGTACCACCCACTTTTCTGTTTGCCAGGGACTTTTTGTACTTGAAAAAATGATGAAAGAGCCAACTGGACACCTGCGGGAGGAGCAAGGCAGATGAGAAGCGAATTTCAAGCGGCTATCGCCCAATTAATTGCCGAGAAGGGACTACCCCGCGAAGTGGTCATGGAAACCGTTGCCAATGCCCTACTCGCGGCCTATCGGAAAAGCTTTGGAAGCGGTGAGAATGTCCGTATTGAGGTGGACAAAAACGGCGAGGTGCATGTCTGGGCCGCCAAAAAAGTTGTGGCCCAGGTTACTGAGCCTAATGAAGAGATTTCCCTGGCGGAGGCTCAGCGTCTGGTAGCAAGAGCCGCTCTTGGACAAACCATCGACGTGGATTCATCATCCACTTTTTTCACTCACATTCCTACACAAACCGCCAAGCAGGTGATTCTGCAACGCATCCGCGAGGCAGAACACGAACACCTCTATGACCAGATCAAAAATTGGGTCGGTGAAATTCGGCTCGGTACCCTCACCCGCAAAGACCCGGTGCGTGGCTGGCTGATCGACTTCGATCTGGTAGATAAGGCCGACAAGGTAGAGGGTGTGATGCCCACAACTGAGGAAGTGCCCCAGGAACGCTACCGCACAGGTCAGCGTCTACGTGTCTATGTCTACGACGTGCGCCGCATTCAGGGACGTATGCTCCAGATTCTGGTTTCGCGCACTCACCGTGACCTGGTACGCCGCTTGTTTGAGGCAGAAGTACCTGAAATCTATGAAGGCACGGTGGAGATTAAAGCCATCGCCCGGGAGCCAGGGAGCCGTTCCAAAGTAGCAGTAGTAGCACGGCAAGAGGGATTAGATCCGATAGGTTCCTGTGTTGGGGTGCGCGGTTCACGTATCAACAACATCGTACACGAACTCAACGATGAGAAAATAGATATCATCCAGTGGAGTGCCGACCCCGCTACCTTTGTGGCGAACTCGCTCAGTCCGGTCAAGCCGTTACGGGTTCAACTGCGCGATACTGATCATACAGCTCTCGTGACGGTACTGGAACGGCAACTTTCACTTGCCATCGGGAAAGACGGCCAGAATGCGCGGCTCGCAGCCAAGCTCACCGGCTGGCGCGTAGATGTCATTAAGCCTGTTGAGGGCGAGATCTACGAAGAGCCATCTAATAACGGGCGCGAAGTGGCTGTTCCACCCTCAATACGCCGGGATCGTGGAGATCGCTCACAGCATGGTCATGGGCGTTACGAGCGAGGTGAGCGTGGGGAGGGAGGTTCACGTCGCAGAAGTGGTGGCAACAGGCATAACACATCCTATACATATGATGAGGAATAGGACGACCAATGGCAAAAACCAGCATTAAGCAACCAAAACAACCTAAGCACATTCCATTGCGTACCTGTGTTTCCTGTCACGAAACCAAACCGAAGCGCGAATTGTTGCGTATAGTACGAACGCCAGACAATCACGTGATGATTGATGCCACCGGCAAGAAATCTGGGCGTGGTGCCTATCTCTGCGCCTGTCTCCCTTGTTGGGAAAACGCCATCAAGAAAAAACGGCTCGAACACGAGTTTGAGCTAACTCTCTCCGATGAGGATCGAGCCAGTCTGGATGCCTTTATCGCAACGTTACCTAAAGACTAAATCTGTAGGCACAACCAATAGTTGTGTAATATTGCAAGAACGAGTTCAGTAAGCTATACTGAGATAGCACTGTATATTGTCCAACCCTTCCCATTAGGAAGGGTTGGAAGTATTCAATATTGGCATTTAGCTTCGATGCTAAATGAGGATTGAAAGAAAGAAAGAAACGATAAAAGAGACACAGCCCCTCGTCAACAGGGCCGTTGTGGCTAGCGAATGTTTGCGGAGCGATAGCTATGCACAATTAACCATAGCAACTACGTCATAGGGCGCAGACTGAAACATGCCTGGCACTGCACCAGCGAGGGACTGTCACCTTCTCATCTCATCATAATTAAGTGGAGAGGGTGACAGTCCTTCCTTATGGCTGTGAAGAGATTTCTGTCGCCACTTGTGGCACATTGTTCAAAAGAAGGGAGTCTTCTTCATGAAAAATATATCTGAGTCTTCAGATGGAAACGAGCAGGCAAGTAGGCCAACATCAACACGCAATCGTAACCCAGCCCGCTCAAGGTCAGAGGATGCTACAGCAGGCAGTCAGGCAGCAGAAAACAAAACTGGGGTACGACGGCGCACTCCACCATCTACGCCTACCGCCAACACGCCAGCGCCTTCAGCTCAGCATAGCAGAGCGAACACCGTTGCATCACCTCAGACGCAGCGCCCAAACGGAACGCCGCTCCCGACACAAACGCGCCGTGTAGGCAACACCGCTACACCAGTTCAGCGTAACGGGACAGCAGGCGCGACGCCCTATGCTCAACGTCCAGCCTCCACCGGCCATCCGACGCCGGGAACTGGACATCGCCCGAGCAGCCCTGGTAGCTATGCCCAGCGTACAGGAGGTCCGGCTACTCCTGCGCCAAAACCTTCTACCGGTTCGCTTCAGCAGCGCCCTGCTAGTCCTACGCACTCATCAAAAACAGTGAGCAGACCCGGTAGCAGCACTGGTGGTACACCTCGCCCTACCTCTCCGGCTCGCCCAGCGACTCCGGCACCGCGTCCACAAGAACGACGAGTGACAGCCGTCAAAGAGAAGCCCACCGGTCCGATCTCTATTCCACCACAAATCATCGTTAAAGATCTGGCCGAACTGCTACAAGCGACGCCAAATGAAGTGATTCGTAGCCTGATCAAACACGGCGTTTTTGCCAGCATCAACCAGGTGGTCGAGTATGAAAAAGCGGCCATCATTGCGAAAGAATTGGGATTTGAGCCAAGCTTGAGTACGGTGACAGCACCAGCGGTAACACGCGGAACACATGGACTGTCCGCGAATGAAGCGATGATGGCTTCCCGCAATGAAGAAAACATGGTTGTCATTCCGCCTGTCGTCACCATTATGGGCCACGTCGACCATGGGAAAACCTCTCTGCTGGATACTATTCGCAAAACAAAGGTGGCAGCAGGGGAAGCAGGTGGTATCACCCAGCACATTGGGGCCTATCAGGTTGAGGTCAATGGGAAGAAAATCACTTTCCTGGATACCCCCGGTCACGAGGCATTTACCGCTATGCGTGCGCGTGGAGCGCAGGTTACGCATATTGCGATCATCGTAGTGGCCGCCGACGATGGCGTGATGCCTCAAACCCGCGAGGCCATTGACCATGCACGAGCAGCCAAAGTGCCGATCATTATTGCCTTGAACAAGATTGACAAAGCGAATGCCAACCCTGATCTGGTGAAGCAGCAATTGGCAGAAATTGGGGTTGTCGTGGAAGAATACGGCGGCGATGTTGTCTGCGTACCAGTCTCGGCACGCAGAGGTACAGGTATTGATGAACTACTAGAAATGATCCTGCTGGTCGCTGAACTGCAGGATATCAAGGCCAATCCAAATCGTCCGGCTATCGGCACCATCATCGAAGCCAAGCTTGAAAAGAATACTGGCCCCACAGCTACCGTGCTGATTCAACAGGGGACAAGCCCCACCCAGCACACCGGTCAGTATTCTTGGTCTGCCAGAAGTTCCCAACGCCGGTGACCGTCTTGAGGTAGTTGCCGACGACCGCACAGCCAAACAAATGGCCGTGCAGAACGCGGAGCAACGACGGAGTGAAATAGGGCCACTGGGTCAGGTCAGCCTGGACACCCTTTACATGCAGATGCAAGAGGGTAAGGTGAAAGAGTTGAACGTCGTACTCAAGTGTGACGTTCAAGGTAGTGCCGAGGCCATTAAGAATGCCCTCTCCAAAGTTGGTGAAGACAACATCAAGGTGCGCCTGATCCACGAGGGTATCGGCAACATCAACGAGACCGATGTCCACCTGGCAGCAGCCTCTGGAGCTATTGTGATCGGCTTTAACGTCAAGGCCGATGGCGCGGCTCTGCGTCAGGCACAAAAAGAGGGCGTCGATATTCGCTACTATGAAGTTATCTATAACCTCATCGAGGACATTGAAGCCGCACTGACAGGCATGCTAGAGCCAACCTATCATGAAGTAGTTGAAGGCCATGCCGAGGTAATACAGATCTTCAAGGCTGGAAAAAATACAGTCATTGCTGGTTGCCGTATCACCGATGGAAAAATTACTCGCTCTGCCCAGGCACGCATTCTACGCAAAAACGAGAAGGTTTACGACGGTAAAATCTCCTCGCTCCGTCGTGGCAAAGACGATGTGCGCGAGGTCGCCACCGGCTACGAGTGTGGTATCGTACTCGATGATTTCACTGAATTTGAGATCGGTGATATCATCGAAGCCTTCGTACAAGAGCGCGTCAAACCAGGAGCGTAAGTATAGTATCGTCAGGGAACCCAATCCCCTTGAAAGGGGAGAGGCTTGTATCTGTTAGGCGCATTGGCCTAGGCTGGCAAGCTCACGAGCCTTCCCAGCTCACCCGGCAACGGGTAAACGTTATGCGCAAGTGTTGCCGTTCAGACGTTGGGGTGCGTGGTTGCCAGCTCCAACCTCTCTAACTCGTAGGTTAAACAGTGTAGCGGGTTTAGAGCAGTGCTTACGAGAAAGTACCGGCGCATAACCGAGCGAGGCCCACCACACAGTCCCCCAGACTGCGTCCCGGGAAACCGGAGGGGTTTGGAGCCGTTCCCACACAAAACGGCTCCCCCGCAAGGGGACCACCCGCAAAGGAGGACGCCTGCGGGCGCTTTCGTTTCCTCCCGCCCCGTCAACGGTGGCGGGTCTCCACGAAAGGATTTTTATGAATAAGCTCGAACCAGATTCAATGGAGAACTGAAGATCCATGCCACATATACATAGACAAGAGAAACTTGGAGAATTAATTGCGGTAGAGCTAAGCGAGCTATTGCGTAATCGTGTCAAAGATCCGCGTGTTGGTTTCGCCAGCATCACACACGTAGAGGTAAGTGGAGACCTACGCCACGCCAAAGTCTTCGTCAGTGTCATGGGCACTCCTGAAGAGCAAGCACAGACCATGAAGGGACTTAAAAATGCCACAGGTTTTCTTCGCCATGAGCTTGCAAGCCGCCTTGTGCTACGCTTTATGCCCGAACTCGTCTTCAAGCTGGATACCTCTATAGCTGAAGGCGCACGAGTCCTCGACCTCATTCACAAACTTGAAGAGGAAGAAAAACAGAAAACGAATTAATAGTATGATGGATAGTAAGACCGCACTTCATTCACAACTGAATCCCCCCCTGGTTTCACAGGCTATGGCTCTGATAGAGTCGGCAGAGCGCATCATATTGATCGCGCACGAACATCCTGACGGCGATTGTCTCGGCTCAGCTCTAGGTCTGGCCTCTATACTCTCGCACATGGGCAAAACATGTGCCGTTGCTTGCGCCGATCCCGTGCCAGGCAACCTGGCCTTTCTTCCCAATGCAGATACGCTGCAGCATACCTTAGACCCTGAAGACTTCGATCTCGTGATTGCGCTTGACGCGAGTGAATTGCATCGTTTTGGCTCGCTCTACACCCAGCACCGCTCCTTCCTGGAGCAGGCTCGTATTTTAAATTTCGATCATCACATCACTAGCGACGGTTGTGGACAGGTCAACATCATCGATCCTATTTCGGCGGCCACGGCTGAACTACTGGTGCTCTTCCAACAACAGGCGGGGCTTGCTCTCAATAAAGACGCAGCCCTCTGTCTGCTCGCCGGCATTATCACCGACACCGGTTCTTTTGCCTTCACCAACACCACTCCACGTACTATGGAGGTGACAGCACTGCTCATGCGTCAAGGAGTTATTCCTGAAACTGTTGTGCAGTCTGTCTATCGCACACGTCCCCTGGCACAGGTACGCCTGCAAGCACTGATTATCGCTAATGCCCAGACTTCGTGCAACGGTCGCTTGATCTGGTCACAAGCCACCGATGCGACCTTGCGAGCGGCGGAAGCCAGCCCTGACATGGACGATGGCATATCTGGTATCATGCGTGATATCGAGGGTATAGAGGTTTCGGTCTTCTTCAAAAGCTACGACGATCCCAATATCACACGCATCAGCATGCGCAGTGCAGAACCCTATAACGCGGCTGAAATCTGTCAGAGGGTTGCCAATGGTGGTGGCCACGCCCGTGCAGCCGGGGGTACGCTCCACATGCCCATTGATGAGGCAACAAAGCTGGTTATTGCTGAATTAGAGAGAGTCATGGGTGGTGAGCCCAAAGACTCCAGATAGATATATGGATGGCCTACTCAACATTAACAAAGCAACAGGCATGACCTCGCATGACGTCGTTGCCAAAGTACGCAAAATACTGAAACAGAAGCGCGTTGGACATGCAGGGACGCTTGACCCAGCAGCCAGTGGTGTGCTGCCAATTTGTCTTGGGCAAGGGACGCGGGTTGCCGAATATCTGAGTGACAGCGGCAAAGCATATCGAGGCGAGATCGTATTTGGAACGGTCACCGATACCTACGATACGGAAGGGACTATTCTGCGTACCACCAACGTTGAACAGCTCACCCTGGCACAGATTGAAGAGGTTTTGCCCCGCTTTCTTGGCCTCCAAATGCAGGTGCCTCCGCGCTATTCAGCCATTAAGCTGCAAGGTCAGCCAGCCTACAAGCGGATGCGTGCAGGAGAGAATATTGAGTTAGAGCAACGTCCTATCGAGATTACCTCTCTGGAAGTTCTGGCCTGGCACGCACCTCGCCTCACGCTTGCTATTGAATGTAGCAAAGGAACGTATATTCGTTCGTTGGCCTATGATCTCGGCGAGCAATTAGGTTGTGGAGCATATCTTGGTGGGCTGATCCGCACCCGTAGTGGACCTTTCACGCTATCCGGCAGTATCACACTCAGTCAGCTTGAGGAAGCTGTCACAGCAAGTAAGGTGCAAGACTATCTTCATCCAGTCGATTCCGCGTTACAGAATTATCCCGCCATCCACCTGGACACACCGACCGCTGAGAGTGTACTACATGGTAACGCCTTCCGCTATAGGCTGAATCTCACCATAGCCACACCCGTATTGGCACGAGTCTATAGTTCTAATGGACATTTTGTGGCTATTGCTGAGTGGAAGGAAGAAGACGAAATGTGGCAACCAAAAAAGGTCTTTTCTACTGATTGCGTCTAATCTGTGGCTGTGGTACTATAGTCGAAAGAAAACTAAGGGCGGATGCCTGAGCAAGACATCTCTATCAACCATGGAATATTCAACAACACTAGCAGCAAACGAAACTATTGCAATCACGCTTGGCAACTTTGATGGCGTCCATCGGGGACACCAGCACCTGATGCATGAACTGCAAGAAACAGCGCAAGCACTTCAATGTAAACCGGTTCTGGTGGCGTTCTCACCCCACACCTTAATGGTCGTACGACCTGATCTGGAGGTGTCCTATTTAACGACGTTAGAAGAGAAGTTGGCTCTGACACAAAGCTACGGAGGCATTGCTGATAACATTGTCATTCACTTTACGCCAGCCGTAGCTGCTATGAGCGCCGCTGAATTTCTGGACCGTCTCTGTGAACAGTTTACCATCAAAGCATTGGTAGTAGGAGCAAATTTTAGTTTTGGACATAAGCGACAGGGAAATGTGGCCTTCCTGGAACAATATGGCCAGCAGCATGGTATAGTGATACGTGCTATTCCACTGGAAGAGGCCGAGCAGATACGCATTAGTAGTACGCATATCCGCACTCTAGTAAGCGAGGGACGGATTATGGAAGCGAACGAACTGCTCGGTCATCCCGTGATGATACGCGATGTGGTGCGACATGGCGATCACCGCGGGAGGTTGCTGGGTTTTCCAACGGCGAATCTCATTCCCGAAGCACACAAACTTTTGCCAGCCAACGGCGTATATGTTGTAAGAGTGAGTACACAGGATAGCATCCTTAGTGACGGCGAGCATAGACCTCCCTTTTATAACGGTGTAGCCAATATTGGCATACGACCAACGTTTAATGGAAAGGAACGCATTGTAGTGATACACTTGCTTGACGTTTCTCCTGACCTCTATGACCAACGTTTAACGGTTAACTTCATTGCACGTTTGCGCGATGAACAACGTTTTTCTGGCCTTGAGGCGTTGAAGTCACAAATTCAGTCTGATGTGCAACAAGCACGGCAGATTTTACATACAGGGGGAGAGCTAGAGTGAAAGCTCGCCAGAATCCACTCTCAAGATTCGAAAAATGGATGGAGCGCGTGGTACAAGCTCCATTTGCTATGATATTCCCATCGCAGCTTGAGCCAGCCGAAGTGGCACGTAAGCTAGAGCTGGCTATGGAGGATGGTGCGCTCTTGCAGGGTGCCAATCATTGGCTGGTGCCCAACGTCTATGACATCTATGTGAGCGTGGCTGATCACCAGCATTTATCTCCGGCTCAAGCTACCCTGATCGCACAGTGGCAGGATTCACTGATCACCTATGCGCGTCACCACCACTATACCCTGAAAATCCGCCCAATCTTGCGCCTGCATACAGATAGCAATCTGCGCCTCGGCACCATGCGTATTGATGCCAAACTCGAAGATGCACGGCAGATAGGTAATGGCTCTAGCGGTGTGGAATCTACACAAGCCTTGAGCGCCGAACAGCTGGCACAGCTACGCTCACAAATGCTACCTGGACAGGAGCTTCCTGGTATTCCCAATGCAAGCCCTTCGTCTCCTAACCAGAGCAGTGGTTCAGCAATACCTCCTGTACCATCGCCGTCAAGGATTACCATACCACCTGCACGGCTCACTATTCAATTGCCACAAAACGGGCAACAAGTCTATCGCATCGAGAAGCCCGTTGTTAACATCGGTCGCCAGCTTAGTAACGATATTATCGTTGAGGACAAGCGTGTCTCGCGCAACCATGCCCAGATCAAGTATCAAGCGGATGGACAATTCGCCATTTTTGATCTTGGCAGTACCAATGGCATCACCATCAATGGCACACCGCATATGCGTCAGCATATCTTGCATCATGGTGATCGCTTTACCATTGGCAGTTATGACTTCTACTTCCAGAGAGGGTGAGGTCACCAATTTATGCCACTACAATTAGATGTCTTTTTATTAATCTTACGGCTCTTATTAATTGTGCTTCTCTACCTCTTTCTGATGCAGGTAGTTATCGCCATTACGCGAGACTTACGTAAATCGACCGCCGCGAGTACTGATATGGAAAACAGAGTACTGCCTGTAATTGGTCATTTAGTGGTAGTCGACAGTGGACCTAGTAGTATTCTACCGGGGACAAGCTATAATCTAGAGCCGCAGACGAGCATTGGACGTGGCCCTACCAATACCATTCTGATCGGCGACAACTTCATCTCAGGGGAACATACTCGCCTCTGGAATCGCAACGGCACCTGGTACGTCCAAGATGCAGGCAGCACCAATGGTACGTATGTTAATAACCAGCCCGCCCGTGATCCTATAGCTGCGAAGCCTGGAGATATTATTCAGGTGGGCTTCATTCGCTTCAAGCTCACTGCATAGGGACAAAGTGTCTCCACTTAGCTTGAAGAGTCGCTCGTAGTCATCTATGTTAAGAAGAGGTTTTTCATGGCACAAAAACCTTCCATGCGTGCAATAAAAAACTATCGTTGGCAAGAATTGGGATTGTTTATCATACCTTTTCTGATTCTGCTGATGGAGATGCTTCAACTGCTCCTCGCCCGTTCAGTCCGTGAAGGAGTTGTAGCAACTTCATCGTTAAACCCCAAAAATTTCCCAACCATTCAGGCCCTTATCCCCATCCTTGGCCTGATTGCCCTCCTCCTGGCCGTCAACATCATTTTAAGTTTCTCGTTTCGCAAAGCCGACCAAATACTCCTCCCCCTGGTAGGTTTATTGAGCGGTATAGGCGTCCTCATGGTAACACGCCTGGGACCAAATCTACGCCCATTCCCCGATCCATCACTTGGCACACGTCAACTCATATGGGTCATCCTGGGACTGTTTGTCTTTCTGATCACCCTTTTTGGCTTACGCAATCTGAACTGGTTGAGTCGCTATAAATATACCTGGGCTATACTGGGTATCCTCATGGTCGGCGTCACACTGATCAACGCCTTGCGCGTCAAGGACTTCAACAGTCCCAACCATGACCAGTTAAATATCGGCCCCCTCGCTCTCCAGCCATCGGAACTGCTGAAAATCTTCTTGGTCATCTTCTTTGCTGCTTATCTGACTGAGAACAGAGATGTAGTCGCGGCAGGTAATCTCCGCATTGGTCCCTTGCGCCTGCCACCTTTTCGGCAGCTCGGCCCCCTGATCCTTATGCTTGCTCTGGCTTTACTGCTCTTCTTCGGTATACGCGAACTCGGCCTCGCTCTCCTCATCTATGGCATTTTCCTCTGCATGATCTACCTGGGCAGTGGCAAAATTTCCTATGTCATCAGCAGCCTGGCAATCTTCTTTATCCTGGGCTTTATTGGCTACAGCCTCCTTGGCTACGTTCGTGACCGTTTTACAACTGTCGGTATAGACGTCGTTAACTGGTCAGCAGCGAGTGAGGCTGTCTATAGTACTCCAGGAGGTGGATTCCAGGTCGTACAAGGGCTGATTGCCTTGTGTAGTGGCGGCATCATTGGAGCTGGGCTTGGCCTGGGCCATCCTACCGTTGTACCCGTTATCCAATCCGACATGATCTTCACTGCTCTGGGTGAGGAGTTAGGGCTGGCAGGGATGTTCGCCATCATCGGTATTTATCTGCTGATCATCTACCGCGGCTACCGCATTGCTGTAGAAGCGGGTGATCCCTTTAGTCAGTTACTGGCCGCCGGCCTCACTTCTATTTTCGCCATCCAGACCTTGATCATCTCTGCTGGCAATATGAAGCTTATTCCTCTCACAGGTATACCTTTGCCCTTCCTGAGCTACGGTGGGAGTTCGATCATCGCCAACTACATCATTATTGGCATTCTGCTCCGTATCTCATATAATACAGCACAACAACGTGAAGGACTCGCATAACTTGTCTCTTGACGTAACTCGTGATATACTTTCTCGAAGTATAATAGTGTCTCTTAAGCAAAAGCAGGAAGATCGTATGGGGCAATACCAGCAATGGTTGCATTATCGGGAAGCTGAACAACAGTTACAAGCACAATTAGAAGCACTCAAACAAGCACTCCTGGAACTTCAGGCCGAGGCTGAGTGCTTGGAGCGGCAAGAACGAGAAGCCTTCCCTGGTGAGCCAGCTAACCAAATTCTGTATGCACTCGCTACTCACTTCAGTGAACAATCAGTTCCTCTCAAGAGTACAAGTACACACACTGGGATACCCCAGCCTCCTTCATCATCAGAAACTGGGCCACCGATACCACTGACACCAACGCAAGCACCAGAGACCATGTCGTCAGCCCTTTTTGGATGGAGCAACTTACCGAACTTCGGGCCACCGGAGATGTCCACAGAGGCGACTACCAACGATATACCACCGGCACCTCCTTCCTCGAATTCGCCGCTAGCTTCCATCCCTCATTCTGATATGGGTCTGCTGCCACAAGACATGCCAGCCTTCTTTGATCAGCAGACCCCAACCGAAGCACGGATCGAGCTACCCCACTGGTTCCGTAATCTCACTTCAGCCTCCGGTTCAAACGGGCCGATCGATCAGGAAAGTGTACGCAATAATCGACTGGTGCAACGCTGGATTGAACGCTGGCGCAAACAGCCGCCTGATCCAGCAAACAATCGAGGGGAGCATCATGAGTAATTTTTCCCAGCAGGACAAGCAACTTTCTCCTCGCGAAGTCACTGACATCTACACTAGGCTCCATCCGCAAGAGGTGGAACAGTTCTACACTGGCTATCAACTGTGGACTCTTCAGCAACGAATGGCCCGCTTACAGACAGATATTTCCGCCATTCAACGGCAGATTGCTGAGAATGCCGAGCATATCCAGCAAGTACAACCATCTTGCCGTGCCCTCGCTACCCTCAGTCGCCTTCAAGCAAGCGGAGTCAACAATAGTGATCTCCTGGATCAGCTCCTGGACCGTGGCGAAGATTGGCTTGAACAGACTATGCAGCACCTTACTTACTGCGAGGAGATCGATGTGATCCAGGGCAATTATACTGAATGGTGTCAACATGCCTTAGAAGGGGCCTACGACTGGATTGGCTCCATACAGCACACTGAAACTCCTGCCTCTACAGGTGAAACCCGGACAGTGGAAACAACCACCACTGAGACACCTCAGACTTCACCTCTAGATGAAGCCACCGAAGAAAGGTTCCTGCAAAAACTGCTCAGCGATGAGCCAGAGGATGATACAGAACTCCTCCTCGCCCCAACACTCAAACGTCCCAACGTATCTCGCCGAAATGAGCCGCTTCATGCCCCAAGTGAACAGATTACGTACGGAGAGCAACCAGCACGCAGTGCAGAGGCTGGGCCAGTAGAACACATAGAGCCAGAAGTAGTTACGCCAGAAGCTGAACCTTTACCTCTGCAGGCAACAGAAGATAGCCCTCCAGAGGAACAATTACCACTCTCTGAAGAAAATACATCTACCGCTCTTCAAGCTACACAAAAAGATACCACATCTAGCACGATTGAGTATATACCCATAGCGAGAATACACAGAAAACGTAGCTTCTTACAATGGTTCTTCTCACTTTTCTTCCGGTAAATAGTATGTGCGACATGACAATGAGGATCGTCACTACTATATACATTAAAACGGACAAAAGACGTAGTATAGTAGTGATGACCCTTGCGGTCATCACAAACCGAGCAGTCACCACGAGGCGATCCTACCTAATGGAGTGTCGGCATATCAGAGATATCAGGGGGCTTCTGAGACATACCGGGCATAGGTATCACTGGTGCATTAGCAGGCGAAACCTGTCCTTCCATAGGAGCCACAGGTACAGCAGGAGAGGGAACAGCTCTTCGCAAATTCTCCACCTCCAGACGTAAGCGTCTCAATTCACGGGAATCCCGCCATGCCCAGGCTGCCGACACAAAATAGAGCACCAATGCTCCCAAGCAAAAGGCAAATATCAGCAGCAGACCCACCGGTAGCGAGGGCGTATTCCACGTAAACAGTACCACGACTACATCAGTCTGCAGATTCTGAAACGTTAGCGCAGCCAAAACAACCACGACCACGGCAAACACTATAATTGCCACTAAAAGCATAGAGACCCCCTCTAAGGCTATTATTCCATGCACGCTAGTAAATACTCACCAGTCATATTCCTACACTTCCTTAATCCAAAGTTCAACTATCTCACCCAAAAGTATAGCACCTCAGCGGTATTTCAGAAAGGTATATCTTTTGATACATTTTCTTGACAAGAGTAAGCTTTCATCATACCATGGATTACAACATTTGTTCGTTTTCTCTTTTGAATTATGTATAAGTATAGGGTGAGGAATTTCAACATGGCAAATAACTTGCGAGCGGGACGAAATCGTACTATTACACTTTCACCACAAGAAAAATCCCTCTATGCTTCTCGTCTGCTCCACTTAGATGGATCCGTACCCAAGGATGCTCTCAATAACGTTACGCTTAACCAGGATATCTTTCATGTTTTACCGCTCTTACCAGACCAATGTATAGATTTGCTCTTTATTGATCCACCATACAACCTTACGAAATCATTTAACGGTACGGTCTTTCAACAAAGAGGGCTGGATGAATACGCATCCTGGTTTGATTCTTTGATAAAGCAATTCATAAGATTGCTTAAACCATACGCCTCTCTCTATGTATGTGGCGATTGGCGATCATCTGCAGCCATTCATTACATGTTAGAACGCTACTTCACGGTGCGTAATCGCATCACATGGGAACGCGAAAAGGGCAGAGGAGCTATGACCAACTGGAAAAATTGCTCCGAGGATATCTGGTTCTGTACCGTCTCAGATGAGTACGTCTTCAATGTCGAAGCTGTCAAACTCAAACGCAAAGTTATAGC
>WNGM01001180.1_pt1 | contig 21446 bp, 18 predicted proteins | sample 5400571 | NCBI WGS metagenome assembly WNGM01 (sample SAMN13153378, study PRJNA577476) | soil metagenome | isolation source: 100 cm soil or saprolite under Garry oak tree replicate 2 | place: USA:California | collected 2016-06-15 | reverse complement strand
GAAATCACTCCTGCCGCCCAGCAGTAGTAGGCAAAGGGGTCCAGCCGGCCAGTCTCGAAGTACTTCATCAAGAAGCGGGTGCTTAGATAGGCCGCGACTCCAGCTAATACCATCCCGAAGCCAACAAGCAGTAGCACAGAGGCCGATTGGCCAATCAGCTCTGGCAACTCAAGCAAAGCGGCTGCAGCAATCAGTGGAGTGGCTAGCAAGAAGGAGAAGCGTGCAGCGTCTTCGTGGCTGAGTCGCACACCTAACCCGGCTACCATCGAAGCGCCCGAACGCGAGATGCCGGGAATAAGCGCGAGCGCTTGTGCCAGACCGACGATGACAGCCTCTTTCCACGTCAGAGTGGAAAGAGTACGGAATTGCGCTTCTCTCTCTTTCGGTGTCAGGCTCACTTTCTTTTCTTCCATCCGGCGGCGTATAAGCTCACCGATATAAAGCAGAAAGCCGTTGACGATCAGAAAGGAGGCGGCGATCACCGGGGACGCAAAGAGCTGCTTGAGCGGGGTCTCCAGGAAAACACCAAGGATGCCGGCCGGAATTGAGCCGATGATGACCAGCCAGCTTACCCACTCCTCTGTTCCGCTGTGAACTTCGCCCTCCTTCACGCTTCTGACAACGGTAAGAATAACTCGTAGCCAGTCACGCCAGAAATAGATCACCAGCGCGATACTCGTGCCAAGGTGTAAAGCCACGATCAGCGGCAGAAAACGCGGGTCGCGTTCGAGGTCGCCCCAGCCGAACAGGCCCGGAAGGATCACAGTATGGCCCAGACTGCTGATGGGGAAGAGTTCTGTCACCCCTTGCAGCAAAGCCAGGAAAATGATTTGAATGATATTCAGGTTCAATTGATAACTCTCTTAATGTTTCAGGTATTTTTGTACGTCCTGCTGGAACTCAGCAAAAGTCTTTGCGAAGACGGCACGTCCATTATCGGACCTGGTGAGAAAGTAATAGTAGCTGGTTTGCGCGGGTGAAGCTGCCGCTTTCATAGCGGCGAGGCTTGGACTACAGATGGGAGTGGGTGGAAGTCCTTTGTGGGTATAGGTATTCCAGGGACTGTTGGGAGCCGAATCTTTGCCATTACCACTAAGAGGCTGCCAGTACTGTTTTGGTGAAGATTGAGAATCGAGAGCATATTGCACTGTTGGATCGGCATCGAGAAAACCCAGGGTCTCATTGTTCGGCTTGAAAATACGATTCCAGTAAACGCTGGCTACCCCTGGCGCATCGTCATAGGAGGCCACCTCGCGCTGGATGAGCGAGGCGAGAATAATCATCTGGTAAGTTGTGAGTTTGTGGGCATGAGCCATCACATCGAGTTGATTTTGCTGTATCGCGTTCGTAAATTCAGTGAGCATCATATTGACGACATCACGGGCGTTACCATCCGCATGCACAAGGTACGTGTCGGGGTAGAGCAATCCCTCCATGCTGTAACCATGGGGAATAGATTTGAGGATAGGATATTTGGCTGCATCGGGAAATTTGTCTGGATGCTCGGTATACTTCAGGAAATCTTGCTCGTTAAACTTGACCAGCCCTACTGACGCAAAGCGAGCAGCAAATTGCTCGATGCGCAAGCCATCAGGCACTGCAACGGCCAGTCGATCAGGCTGACCGATGAGCAACTGGTTAATAATCTCATCGATAGTCATGTGGGTGTTCAGGTGATCATACGCTCCTGCCTGCAAGTGCGCATCCAATCCCCTGATCCTTGCCCACAAGCGGAACGCGTAGGCATTGCGGATCAGCCCGCTGCTCTGCAGGTCATTGGCGATTTGGAGCGTGGTCTCGCCACTGCGAATCACGATGGTAATTGCTTTACCAGGACCCGCAGGAGTCACAGGTTGAAAGATATCATTAATGGTATTCCAGGCGAATAAAACACCGCCAAAGATGAGTACACCAAGCAGGACCACTGCAATGATGGTGCCTCGAGATCGTTGTCTTTTCATAAATCATCTATCCTCTGTCTTGCTGCACAGGTCGTCCAGATATTCCTGTAGGATGACGGTCGCAGCCAGGGCATCGATACTGTGGCGGTGCTCTAACCTGCCACGCTGCCGATTGCCGCGCCTGCGGCGCCCCCGTCCTTCATCCTGCCCAGCCAGCAAGCGTTCAGCTTCGACTGTCGAATATCGCTCATCCCAGAACGTAATGGGAATAGTAATATGTGGTCTCAGCCGCTCAGCAAAGGCCTGTACATGCTCGCCTTGTGCGTGAATCTTCCCGTCCAGGCTGATAGGTAGGCCGATAACAAGACCTTCTGCTTCTGTTTCATTGACGAGCCGTTGAATCGCGGCCCGCGTTTGTAATTCGTCACGAGAGACGCGCAATGTTGTATAGGGAGAAGCCAGAAATCCGCCCGCATCGCTCAATGCCACACCTATTCTGGCCTCGCCAACATCCAGTGCCATCCACCTTGTCATAGCAGGTTCCACGACTTATAGCGCACTTTACAGCATTCTAACGAAACAGCGGCTATTTGGTTGCATGTGTAGCCTACCTGGGGATAAAACGTGGACCACCCTCCTACTTATTCGGCGTAGTTGACGCCGGTACAACTTTGAAATGCACACTGATGCGCTGCGACTGCAGCGGCATCCAGGGAAAGAAACCAGGATTGATGGTAATCCCAACACTGCTGATACCCGGTACACTACTAGTAAGCTCGCTTTCTGCCTCCTGCACCGGTTTACGCACCATCAGGTCGCGTATCTTCTGTTCGGAAACCTGGGGCGCGATCTGCCCCGTTGCAGTGTAGCAGAGCACAATCGATGTTTCACTGCTCACAGGCGTGCAGGCCTTCGAACTCGTCTTCGCCAGGTTCACCTTCTGTTGTGGCACGAGCGCGTAGTTCGCTTTTGCCTTCATGGCAGCAGCATTGAACTCCGCCTGAGCAGCCGCCTGCAAATCGGCGGCGCGTACCACCAGCACCGTCATGTGCAGGCTCAGCCGTTCCATAAAAGTTCCACTGGGCGTAACCTGTCCAAGGTCGGGAGTCGCAGCTACCATCTCTTTTTGCACTGGTTTCCCTTGCACGTCGTCAACACGTACCTGCTGGGCAAGCCAGGCGTTCGCCCGCTGCTGTACCTGCGGCTCTAGAGTTGCCTTCAGTTTAGCAATATCGCTGGGCGTCACAGTTGTTGCGTTTCCTACTCCACCGTTGGTGAAGGGCTCGGGGTTGGTCACGCTCAAGTTTACCTGCGTCTTAGGAGGATTGGCGTTTCTGATATTGTCGAGGTTATGGCTGTCGCTGGGGATCACAGTAATGCTATTGATAGGGACGTTGCCGTCCGTCCCTTGAACCTGGGCCTGAACCTGTACCGGAACGGAGTTGCCCACGTCGCTCCCTTTTTTCAGCACCAGGGCATCCACCGTTGTCGCGAACTTCTTGCCACTGGTTGTGGAGACGATCGTCCCCGTTGGAATATCTACCGGCGTATTGCCGTTATTGGTGAAGATAACAGTGCCGGTCGCTGGCGTGGTTCCTACCTTCTTGCTGCCTGATGCGGGTCCTGTCCCTGTAGCACTGGTATCAAATACCAGCGTTGTGGCCGCAACGGTGTGAAGTACCACGTCCTGCTGGCTATTTGCGGTCGCCGTAAGCGCCAGCGGGGTGCTGAAGGTCTGCGAAGGGATGGTAACGGTGACATCGGCACTCGGTACGAAGTAGATCAGTACGACGGCAACGACGACAATGAGGATAATTGTCAAGATTGCTGTAAGAAGGCCGCGCATACCGCCGGTGCGCGCTCCTTTTGCGGGAGCAGTCCTTGCGGGCGTTCTTGCTGCTGCCTGTCTACCGCTGGCAGTGGAGGCAGGGCGGCCTGTTCCTCTCTGTGGTGGGGCCGCCGGGGTTCCCCTGGTGGGCATCCTGGGGCGTCCAGGCGCGGGGGGCTGCGCCTGGGGCTGAGGTGTGGGTGTACGAGTCCCCGTGTAGGGTAGGGGCGTCGTCACCCGCCGGGGCGGCGGTACGGCTCGCGTCGATTGATTTGCGATGGGCGGCAGTTCGTCTTCAACCTCGTCATCTTGAGGTATATTGCCCTGGCGGTTATTGCGCGGCCTCACACCGTAGATGCGCGACGATTCCGCGGTCTCCGGTTCTTCGAGCACTGGCTTGCTCCACGAACGAGGCAAGGGCCTGCCCGGCTTGACTATGTCTCCTTCATCGCCCAGGTCTTCGATGTCGCCGGACGAGAGAACACTGGTCGGATAGTTGGAGATATCCGGTATTTCTTCGTCAAGCTCCTCGAGCGAAGACCTGCCTCGCTGTTCCGGTAGAGGGGAAGGATACCTGTCCTCCATGAATGCAAAAGGGTCCTGGGCTATCTCGTTGAAAGCACGAGGCGCACCAGGCGACTGGGGTGGGGGCAGCTGGCCCTCGGTAGGGCTGGTCGCCGCGCCTATCTTGCCCTGTTCTGCCGCCCTGAGTATGCTTTGCGCAACATTATAATCCTCTACAAGCTGATCCGGTTCATCGTCTTCCTGTTCTGGCTTTGCTGTGAACCTGGAAGGTGATGTTTCGATGCGGTAATCGTAGTCTGGGCCAAATGCTTTGCCTTGCGGGCCAAAAGTAGATGAAATGGGATTGGTAGTGCCACTTTTGCTCGGATCATCCACGTGCGATACCGGTTCCTGGGGCGTCGAACTTTGCTTATCGGGAGTGGTGCGAGCAGGCTGTTCGCGACGACGAATATCGGTGCTGCTGCCTCGATCTGGCGTTCCTCTGCCAGTGCCGGTGCCGGGCACATTGCGCACGCGCGCTGGTGTTCTTCCGCCAGACCCACTCCGGCTGGGGCGACTGCCGGGACGTATTCCACCCGAGGCAGGGGATTCCTGTGAGTCAGCCACTCTGAAACCGGCGGCTTTGACTACTGCACGAATCTGGCGGTCTGAGCTGATGACCAGCACATCCTTATTAAGTTCCCGCGTACGGGAACGCAGCAGCCGCCAACCGACGTGGCTGCGTAATTGTGTTTGCGGTGGAATGACCAGAATAATGTGCCGGGCTTGTGTCTTCTCTAGACGCTCACGTACATTGGTGAGTTCTTCTTCCGGACTCAGATAGATGATCTGCTCGTCGGCCATAATCCTATGTACTTCCTACTTCAGACTACTTTAGATATGCAAGCTGTGAATGACCCGGTAGAGCGCTCTTTCCATGACATTATTTTCGTTCTGCAACTCGATTGCCTGGTATGCCAGCGCCATCGGTGTAATGTCCTGTGCGCTTTTCAGCAGGTGTTCGGGGTCAGAGATGCTCGCCACCATACCTGGTTGTACCAGCTCTATAATGGGCTGGCGCGAAAATGGCAGCCGCTGGGTCCAGGGGAAACTCTCCAGCTTCTGTCGCAGGTCAGGCAGTGCCGAGCCACCCCCTACCATATAGATGGCCGGCGGTAGCAGTTCACCTTTCGCCAATTCCTCAATCAGCAGTTCCACGCTGTCCAGCCAGGTCTGGCACTCCGGCGCGAGAATATTCTGTACCTCGTCACGGTCACTTCCTTTGATCTTCCCGTCACTATAGTACAATTTGAGCTTCTCGGCTTCTTTTATTGAGATGCCTTTGCCGGTTGCCAGGCGGCGCGTAAAGGTGCGTCCACCAAGGGCAAACATGCGTGTTTCCTCGATTCCACCCTGCCGCACCAGCGCAATATCTGTTGTGCCGCCGCCAATGTCGATGAAGATGGCACCACTATCAGCACTGGCGTTCGTACTCAGGCAGCGTGCTAGTGCGTATGGCTCGGCAACGATACTGACAAGCGTCAGGTCCAGCCCCTGCGCCACTGTTTCTAGCGCACCCAACTGCATCAGTGGTGCAAAGGCGCTGAAAAGGGTGAGCGTGAAGTGGCGCCCCTTGAAACCTATGGGGTTTGTCACCACCTGCCCATCGATGCGTACCGAGATGACCGCTGCATTCGTCAAGCGCACTTCGATATTCTGTATGCCCATCTCCTCGGCAATGCGCTCTTTCGCGTTCGCCAGTTGTTTCTTCTGTGCGCTTGAAATGAGAGATTCCAATTCTTCTGGCGTAACAGCCTTGCCGGGCTGCTGGCGTTGTTTAGTGACCGTAATCGAACTGCCCTTTACCAGTTCTCCTGCTATCCCAATCACCGCCGCGGGAGCGACGATGCCGCCTGCCGCCTGTTCTGCTTCGACCAATGCTTCGTTGCAGTTAGCAATCACACCTGGAATGTCGGTAACGATGCCATCAGACATGTGGGTATAGCTCTGGTGATGGCGTCCTACGCCAAGCACAACGCCATCATCTTCCCGTACCTCGATGATGATGGCCTTGGCAAATTCCGTGCCGATATCGAGCGCGGTATAGAGCTGGCGCTGGTTGCCTGCATAGATGCCCGGCTGGCCATACGCGCTTTCCGCGCCCGCGTAACGTCCGTTCTCTTCTCGTCGTCCCAATACGAAGCCACGCAGACGTTGAAAGAGGTTTCTCATTCCGGTTGTCCTAAACTGTGTTGAGAGCCAGGGCGACCGCCAGGGTCGCCCCTACTACCCACCAAACCAGGGTCGACAGAGCACTACATTGCTATGAAGTGCTGTCCACTTCATTATAATGAGCACTCAATCAACTACTTAATTGCATGTCGTGTACGTTATATCACAAGAGCCATCATGGCGGCAAAATTTATTTGATGCGCTCTCTCACTCATTTTGCCACCAAATCCAGTGTCTCGCCAAGCTCAACTTTGTTGCTGCAGTCCCCTATACTGGCTCCCGCTTGCACTCGCCTGTACCCCGTCACAAGATTCTGTTCTATACTAGTATGAACGAGGGAATCGGCCCGAATCCAACGGGCATTGCTGAACATTCACCGTGTCATTCTCGTATTGTATGATGCTGAAAGATATCTAGGCCGCACTCTGGAGGACGTTGTATGATTGCTTCAGGACAGGTATGCCCTGGTATGTTTGATCTGGCACTACGTGCGTGTACCCGTCCGGTGGATAGGCAACTCGCCAGAGTGCCTTGTTGCTGAGCATGACTATTTATATCGCCTAACGAGTATAGCACAATTGAGTATAGAATAAAAGACATCGCATATCCTCGTGCGTATTAAGGAGACAGCATGCCAGTTCTAATAAAAGTGCCGCGTAGGACGCTGCTGGTGCTATGCGGGCCCGCTGCATCCGGTAAAAGCACCTTCGCAGCCCAGCGCTACGGTGCAACTACCAGCGTATCGTCCGATTACTGCCGTGCGCTTATCTGTGATGATATCGCCAACCAGCAGGTCAATCGCGATGCCTTTGACCTCTTCTACTATATTATTCATAAGAGGATGTTTCAGGGACGTTTCACGGTAGCTGATAGTACAGCGCTTCTGCCAATTGCGCGCCGTAAACTACAGGAGCTGGCACGCAGGTATGGTTACCTGGCCTGCCTGCTCATCTTTAACGTATCGGCACAAACCTGCCTTGAGCGTGACAGGAGACGTGAACGCATGGTAGGTGACCAGGTAATCGCTTATCATGCTCGCCTGTTGCAGCAGACGCTGCTCGACGCACCGGGAGAAGGCTGGGACCAGTTATACATCCTGGGCGAAGCAGATATGGACGCGGAAATAGAAATAGGAGAGAACTGAAACCTGCCGTGGTAGGAGGCCACGTCATCTCCCGCGGTTTTTTACGTTGTTCTTGTTCGGGGGATATATATTTTCCGCTAGAGAGCGAGGAGGATGTAATGAAACGCCAGCAGCGCAAATCACCATGGGCGCGCACCACCATTCACAGCGAAGTCACCGAGCCTGCGCTGCCGGGCATTACAGAGCCGATACCGCGTAGCGCTCTTCCTCGCGAATCATGGATGAGGCGACTGATGCGTGCAATTGGAGTTTTCTTTACAACCATCATTAATAAGATCAATCAACTCCTGGCCTTTGCCCTCTCTGTCCTGCTGCTCCTCCTCTTCACTCGCTTTATCCTGCGCTTCTTTGGCCTCTCTCTCAGCCAATTCTCCTACTGGATTTTCCTGCTCAGCACGCCCTTGGTAGCCCCGTTCAACAATCTGTTGCCTGCACTCTCCTACAATGGATATATTGTCGAGGTCTCAACGCTCGTCGCTATCGTTGTCTACACACTGTTAGTAACCATAGCGCGCCAGTTCCTGAAAGTGCTGGTGGCCACGACGAGGTGAAAGGAGATTACTATTATCTGGATACGACCAAATTTGTGTTTTCCTCAACCATTTGATACTATCATCTTCGACGTTGACGGCGTGCTCATCAGGACTATAGACTCGTTTCATGCCACCGATATCGCCGTGGCGGAATACATCGCAGGCGTAATCAATGACCTCGACTGGGGCCAACGTACGGGCAATGCCCTGGTAACCATCGAGGATGTGAACGCCTTCAAGCGGGCCGGTGGCTACAATAATGACTGGGATATGTGTTACTTGCTCTCGGCGCTGTTCACTGCGCGGCTGCGTGAATGGAAGGGCACATCCTTTGCCGAGCGCAGTATCCAGGAGTGGTCGGCGTTATCGCGCGAGGCCAACCTGCGTGGACATGGGGGTATCGAGTGGGTGAACCAGGTCATCCCTGCAACAGCGGTGCCCGACTACAACGTCATCGGCGACATCTACCACGAGGCCTATTGGGGAGCAGCGGAATTTCAAAAACGCTTTGGCTATGCCCCGCGCTACCTTCCCGATGCCCCTGGTTTCGTCCAGCGCGAAGAGATGCTTTTCCCACGCGACTTCCCGGCGCAGCTGCGCAAGGCCGGTATACGCCACCTGGGCATGATTACCGGTCGAGTGGGGCCGGAAGTGGATAGCGCACTGGAACGCATGGAAGTTTACTGCGGTGAGCGCTGGTGGGAGACAGTAATTTCCGCCGACATCTGCCCCAAGCCCGACCCGCGTGCCCTGCGCCTGGCTATCGAAGCAACCGGCGTAAAAGGTGGCCTCTATATAGGCGACACCGCCGACGACCTTGATCTTGTGATGCATTACCAGGCTGGTAAAAAAGATAATGAGCCAGATATGCTCGCTGCGATGATTGTTTTTGAGGATGAAGTAGCAACATACCAGCAGCGAGGCGCGGACTTTGTTATCAGATCTGTGGTGGATGTGCTGGATTGCCTGATAGACCGTATTCTATAAGAGATGTGCAACGAAGACTCTGGGCTCGACCGGTCCGCACCAGGGGGGGCGTTGCCAAATTGTACGTTTTATAGCGCAATCGATTATACAAGGGGAGGTATTGCAAATGTCAGAAATTATCTATTCTATCTCGGAAATCCGCGAACAAATCACTCACCTGCCTGAATACTTTGAACAGAAGCCCGAGATGGTCACCGTAACACGTCATGGTAAGCCGATCATGGCTATTCTGCCATGGGCATTATACGAATCAATCATGGAAACGCTTGAGGTCCTGGGTGATGATGAGCTAATGGCAGCGTTCCGCCAGGGCGTAAAAGATATCGAGGCAGGTAGAATAAAGTCCTGGGAGGATGTTGAAAAGGAGCTTGGTTGGGAATGAAACATTCACCTTTTTCTCTACTCCCGATTTTGTGCCTCCTCAATCAAACTCACCAGGAACTGTAGCTTCTTAATAGTATGCTCGGCGTTGCGTTTATTGCGCTCGTAGCCATCGGGGGCAAGCTGGCGAAACCAGGTGCGTATATCCTCTTCGGAGGTATCGTACCATTTCGCATCGGCCTGCAAGCGCAGGTAGACGCGCATTTGCGGGTCCTGTTTTTTGCGTGGGGGACCCTTCTCCGCTTCGCCCGCGCTCTCGCGCTCATCCGCGGCCACCGCCTCCGCCAGTTCTGTGGCTGGGTGCAGTTCATTATTGAGCGCCTGGACGTCGGCGGAACGGAAGAACACATCTTTCCCCACGCCCCGGTGTGGCTTAATGCGCCCATCGCGCACCCACTGTTCCAACGTCACGCGGTCGATTCCAAGCATGCGAGCCGCCTCACCGGCATCCACGAAGGCGAAGCGCCCCCCACCCGGCCTGCTCACCATAGTCATTGCCTCCCCTCTAGCGCTGCTGTAACGTGATACCCTGACCATCAGGGTCATGTAGTACAGCCAGTGTAACGCCGGAGCTTTGCTTTTGCGGCGGCAGCGAGAAGTGGACATCCTGCGCTTTCAGTGTCTCGTAGAGCCCCTGGAGGTCATCGACTATGAAACCGAGATGCGCCTGTCCTGCTGGCGGCAAGCTTTGCTGAGCAGGCTGTGTTTGACCACCGGTCGTGTGGAGCGCGATAGTTGTCGCGCCTGTGTTGAATTCGGTCCAGCCTGGGGAAGAGAATCTCAGCGGCAACCCCAGCACGTCGCGGTAAAAGTTCGTGGAGCGCTGCATATCGCTGACATAGACGACGACATAATCAAGCTTCTGTAATTGTATCGACATGGCTAACTTTCTCCTTGTTGGCTTCATAGAACATCAGCAGCGTGCTGCCGTAGCGCCGCTCGTCGACCAGTACCAGGCGTGAAAGCGCTACTGCTGCCACCTCGTCCCGCTCCTTGGGAAAAATCTGTATAATCACCAAGCCTGTATCCGTCACGAGCGGCGAACTGTCAAGCAACTCTAATGCCCGTGCCGCCATCCCTTTGTACTGTGGCGGGGCCACGTAAACGATATCATAAGGAATCCTATCCATTCTCCTTGATGAATCGTCATCCGGCATAATGTAGGGGCGACCCTTGCGGGCGCCCTGAACAGCCATCACGTCCTGGTTTCCTGCAAGTTTTTCTCCAGAGTGCGCCTGTAGAAACTTGAAAGCATCTGTGTGCAGGGTCTCCGCCCCCTCTGCCAGGCCCGTGATCTGCAAGTTCTCACGTACTAGCTTGAGCACACCGGCGTTCAACTCGATAAAAGTCGCGCTGGCCGCTCCGCGACTAAGCGCCTCTATGCCCACGCCGCCCGTGCCCGCGAAGAGATCGAGAAAGCGCGCATCCTCCACGCGAGTTGAGAGAATGTCGAAGAGAGCCGTTTTGACACGATCAAGAATGGGGCGCGTCCCCGCCGTCCTGGGTGATTTTAACCTGCGTCCCTTGGCCTGGCCGGACACCACACGCATAGGGTTACTCCTCTTCGAGGAGCGCCAGCACCGCGTCCGCCTCGCTGACAAAATCGTCTTCTTTTGCCCAGGCAATCAGCGCCTCTACCTGTTCGACCTTCAATTTCTTCTCCGTCGTCGTCTCCCATAACCCTTGCAGCAACTGCTGTAGCTGCTCACTACTAATTTGCGAGCCGACCACATTATGCAGCACGGTCAAGCGTCCCGGGTTGGCAGAAGTGGCCCCCCGTAGCCCTTGCAGCTTGCTGATGATATCCCTTGCCCTCAAGCGTTCCTCTGCACTGAGGCCGGGGTCCTCACCGTCGTCTTCCATCTCATACAGCACGTCCATCTCCTCGTCCTCTTCCTCGTCGAATTTGTAGCCGGGACGTTTGTCGCTCACCCCGCCGCGCCTGCTGAGATCAATGGGGATTGGAACTCCGGGCTGGGGTGCAGGTGATGCCCCCGGCCTGGCCTGTATACTCGCTGCCGGTGGTGCTGTCGGCGTCGAAACTGGCCTGATGGATGCAGGAGCCTGGCCTGGTGCTGGCCTGGCCTGCGCTATGGGTACCACCGGCGGCCTCGCAGGTGACGGAGGAGGCGAACTTGCGGATCTCTGCGCCGGACCGGCCTGGCTCGTCTCCTGTGGTTTTTGTGCCGGGCCTGCTGCCGAGCTGCCTTGTTGCCCAACGATGCGCTGCAAGCGATCCAGGGCATCGCGCAGGTTCAGCCCATTCAACGTTGGCACCTGTAGCAACTCCTTAGCCTGCTGAGATGTCAGGTTCATCGATTCTTTAATCATGTGCAGAAACTGCGGGAGCGTTAGACTTCCATTAGCATCTGCTGACAGCCTGGGGGCAGCAGGCATGCTCGATCCTACGTATGTGCGGGTCGGCGGTACCACTACTCCTTGATCCTGGGCCGGTATCTTCTGTGTCTCCTGGAGCGCAACATCCTGTGAAGACGACGAAGGAGCGCTGGCAGGTGGCTTAGGCGCCGGTTTAGACCCCTGTGCTGCCACTGGTGCAGAAGTGGTACCCTGGGGGCGTGCATTGCGCTGGAGCACCTGGTTAACGCGACTCTCGACATGGCTGGTCAATTGATTCATGCCCGCTTCCGCCTCGCGAATCAATTGCGCGCGCATCTCCGCGCTCGCGCCGAGCGGCACGGGAATACCCATCTCGATCGTATGTGTGCGTCCACCGCTGGTGAACTGTGTAGCATAACGCAGCCAGATACATGGGTGATCGCCTGCCCCGCTCGTTCCTTGCGGCTTGTCGATCTCTCTATTCATTTATCGCACCTACCTTCTGCTCACTTCTAAAGACATTTCGGGCCATCAGAATGTGATCATCCTGCAACCTGTAGACGTACATTATTATATCAGATGAGAGTCCCTGGGGTGCCAGATTCGTAGGGCCGCTTTAGCGCATCTTTTGCCCATTGACAACTAGCATCTTGTCAAAAACACAATCTTGGTGTATGGTTAGGCTAACGAGACAGTGCTATAATCAATGCTATCGTAGGAATTGTGAAAATACCGATAGGACCTGGATCATCTATACCTGGTAATGAGAGCCTTGTCTAGACATGTTATAGAGTAATAAGCCTGAGAAAGTTGAGATGCACAACTGATGCTAAGCCCTTCACCCACCCAGCAGCCGCCTGCACCAGCACCTGAAAAGAAGGAATTCGCCCGTACTCCCCTTAAGCCAAGGATGGGTGAGACTCCCCAAGCCTTGTTCGTCAAGAGCATCTTCCGTCCCATCTTCAAGGGTATCTACTATCTGCTTCGGGGAATAAGGACCCATAAGCTGGTCACCCTGGTGTTCATTCTCATCTTGCTGGCAAGTTCCACCGTAGCCACCTACCTGACAACGGGATCACTGCCTCTTGGCATCGGCAATGACCCCTTCAACTTCCATATTCGTGGTGGCAATGGCGGCGGCGATGCAGTAAAAAACTGGTTGTATGCTGTGCGCGATGGCGATACTGCCGCCGTATCGCTCAACCAGAGATTTGTACAACAGCCGCCGGACCCCAATCAACTCATCAGCCAGTACAGCCAGACGAAAGCTCACCTGACCTGGAAATCCATCAACGTCATGGGTGTATATAGCGAATCGGATGGTACCATAGATAGTTTCGTAGAAGTAGACCTCTCGGCTACTGGACCAGGTGGCAGCGTCAGCGGCATATTGATCTGGCATTTCACCACGGTTCAGGCGCAGGGAGGGGTCATCGTAAACGTCAGCCTCGTAGATTTCCGCGCACCTTAATAATAGCGCCGGAAGTTCGTCCCAAAAGCGGAAGGGATTACCACTGTGGCAGAAAAAACACGGAAAAAACAGAATGACCTGGACAGGTCTATTGACCGGGGCATGGACCAGTTTGGTCGTTTTCTCAAGATGCGTTGGCTCTGGGTCACCCTTGGGATGATAGTGCTATGGTACCTCGTCATTTACGCGCTTCCAACGTTGAGTGTACCCTCACCAGGCACAATCCTGGTTTATGCGTTCCAGATTGCCTTTGCCATCTTCTTTGCGGTCATTCAATTCGTCGCTATCTTCATGTTTCTGGGGCGTGCTAGAGTTTATTGGGTCATGCCTGGTGAGACAGGTGTGACGTTTGACGACTACAAAGGCAACCCCGAGGTGCTGGAGTCTGCGCGGCGCATTATACTGCTCCTGCAGGGTATTAGAGAATTCAAAGACATGGGTGGCCAGCCGGTACGCGGTCTTCTCCTCACAGGGGATCCAGGAACTGGTAAGAGCTACCTTGCCCAGTGTATGAGTACTGAGGCTGGCGTGCCCTTCTGTTACGCCAGCGCTGCCAGCTTCCAGGCGATGTTCATTGGTATGGGCGTCCTGATGGTCTGGCGGCTCTACAGAAAAGCGCGTCGCCTGGCTCGCGAATATGGTGGTTGTGTCGTCTTTATGGATGAGATCGATGCAATCGGCACGTCGCGTTCACGCCAGGGTGGCGCAATGGGCGGCGGAATGTTGGGAATGATGGGCGGTGGTATGGGCACTCTCAACCAACTGCTGATGGAGATGGACCCGCCCAACATCGAGACTGGCTGGTTTAAGAAAATTCTGCGCATCCTTGGCCTCTACCATAGCCGTGTTCAGAATGAGCCCGTGCTCACCGTCGGCGCAACCAACATTCCCGAGCAACTTGATGCTGCCCTCCTGCGCCCCGGTCGCTTTGACCGCAAGATTCACGTTGCCCCGCCAACCGACAAGTATCGCAGCGAAGTGATCGAGTACTACCTCAACAAGGTCAAGTATGACCCAAAGATCTCAATCTCTGCACTGGTGCAGCGCCTGGTTGACTACACACCCGTGGCGATCAAGCACGTCGTCAACGAAGCGGTGATCCTTGCACACTTCGATGGTCGCGAAATGATCACCTACCAAGACCTGATAGAGGCTCAAGACATACACGAATTTGGCCTGAAACAATTGAGTGAGTTGACCCCGATTGAGCGGCGGCGTCTTGCCTACCACGAGGCCGGGCATGCTGTGGCCTGCTACTACGTTATGGATCGTTTCTTCCCCGCATTTGTCACGCTGCACCAGCATGGTGAGCTCGAGGGCGCGGCAGCATTTGCTGCCTGGCGTCCAAAAGAGACGGTCATCACAAAAAGCAAGGAAGATATCCTCGCTCGCATCCAGGTGGCACTGGCCTCTCGCGCTGCTGAAGAGTTATTCCTGGATGTGAACCTGAGCGGAGTTACTAGCGACTTTGCATCAGCAACGCAGTTTGCTGCGTTATACATTGGCGCCTTTGGTATGGATGGCACGATCACCTCGTACCTGGCTTTCGCTAACCCTCTCGCTGGCGTAAACCCAATGGCTCTACCAAAGATGGCTGATCGTGTGGAAGCTGTGCTACAGTCACAGTTCAAGGCAGTCAAGCGCCTGTTCCAGGAACACAGCGAGGCTGTGACGGCTGTCGCCGAGGCACTGATCGAGCGCAATGAACTGGTGGCTGACGAGATCAAGCAGTTGATCGATGATGCTGATGCCAGGCGTGTCAGCAGGGTCGTCATCAGCGACTTCGAGCCGATGCTGGGCAATGGCCATAGTAACGGCAAGAATGGCGGTTATGCCCTGGCTGGTAGCACTGGTAACGGGCATACAACTGAGACACCCACGGACTCGCAGCCACTGCCCTTTAGCGATGGTCAAACGAGCAATGTGCAGCTTCCGCCCACGAATCCCGGTCCATCGTTCTTCGTAGGTGGATAAAAAAGTGCGTAGGTCCCCGATGTATCGTGGGACCTGACATATTCAGACGACTACCAGTCGCCCCTACTCGATATTTTGCCGGGTAGGGGCGAACTTGCGGATGATACCTCATAGGCGTCAAGAAAATGATGTGAAATACAGGCAATTGTAGGAGTAATCAAGGCAATGTCAAGCAGTACGCTGATAAATAGTACGACGACAGGCGAGACGGCACAGGTCCATCGTCTCCGTTGGCAGGCGATACTCTTTTGGGCAGCAGCACTGGCGCTGTTCCTCCTCGCAGCTGGCATGCGCCTGTACAACCTTGGCCTCCTCTTTGACCGCGATGGGTACGACGAAGGGGTTTACTGGCAATCCCTGCGGGCTATGAGCGCCGGACATCCCCTTTACCAGCAGATTTTTTATTCTCAGCCGCCTTTCTTCTTGCTCTCGGCCTTCCCCAGCTTTGCGCTCCTTGGCGGCACGCTCTGGTCGGGGCGGCTCGGCATAGCGCTGGTATCGCTGCTCGGCATGCTGGGTGCATTCCTGCTGGGTAAAGCCCTCGCCGGGCGCCTGGGTGCGATTATGGCGCTCTTGCTCATGGTGGTGGACACGCTTTACCTGGTGGAATCGCGGAAACTGATGGCTGAGGCGCCGAGCGTGGCCTTCTCAATGCTCGCTGTAGGCCTGGCTTATCTCTGGTGGGAGCATCCCGAAGGCCGGCGCGGTCTTTGCTGGGCAGCTCTCACAGGTATCGCGCTCGCTTTGAGCATCCTGAGCAAGCTGCTGTGCGTGGTCACCTTTGCAGCGGTAGCTCTGTTGATACTGGCCCGCCTGTGGCAAATCTGGCAGAAGCAGCCGGGCACCGATCTCGCCAGCCTGCGTCCTATCCTTGCCGGTATCGCGGCCTTTGCAGTGATGATGCTCGTGGTGCTCCTGCCTTTCCTGAGTTCGTTTCATAGCTTGCTCCAGGATGTGGTCAGCTATCATACCCAGTCCGCGTCTATATTTGGCCGGGCTGAGAATACTAAACTTGTGCGACAGGTCTTGCTATCGGCCTTAGGTCTCGCGGCCTTCTATGGAACGCTTGTTGCTCTCCTATGGCGCGACTGGCGGGTTATCCCTTTAGTCGCCTGGTTGCTCGGTACAGCTTTCTGGCTCTGGCGCCTGGTCCCGCTTTTCCCCCATCACCTGGGTGCGTTGACGCCCCCGTTGATCGCGTTGGCTGTAATGGGCATCCGTACTACGCCGGTGCCAAAGTGGGATATGCCGCAGAGCTTCGTGCCTGTCCTGCAAAGACTGGCGACGCCGCTAGCTCTGCTGCTCATACTCGTTGCATCGGCATTTGCTATACAGCAAGACATCTCATATTATGTTACCGATGCTGCGCTGAGTACGAATGGATTGGTCCGGCAGGAAGCTCGTATCAGCGTCGACCTGCGCCAGGCTATAACCCCGGAGCAGTGGGTCGTGACCGACGCGCAATTCATAGCAGATATGGCTGGTCGCAACACCCCGCCTGAGCTGGTGGACACATCTATGGTACGCATCGCTTCCGGCGATCTGACGCTGCAGCAGCTTATTGTTGCGACATCGCAGCCGCAGGTGCATGCCGTGCTTTTTTTCTCGGGTCGTTTCTACTTGCGCAACGTGAGACCCTTTCACGAGTGGGTCGCTGCTCACTTCCACCTCCTGCACGCTTATGGGCAGGGTATGGAATTGTGGGTAAGATAGATGAGGTTACAAGATGCAGAAAAAAAAGACGTTCAGCACAATGGAAATCGTGCTGCTGGTCGTGTTAATCGGTTCGCTTATCCTCTCATTCTTGCAGGCTCGCCGCGAAGAATCAGAACACAATTCAGACATATAGGGGCAACCACGTGCTCGATCAATCGCTCCCTCGATGAATCGGGGAGCTACAACGGCGGTCGCCCTGGAAGGGCTTAGCCACGGCGGGCGATGTAAACAGACCGGTTATGCACAAACTGAGCGAAGGTGCCAAAGGTCCTATTCCAAGGGGAACAGGCAAGCCACTCTGTGAAGTTTTATTGTATAGTTCGTTATATCCCGTAAGAAGAATAATGATCTCTTTTTTCCGTCCCTAAAGACGACAAGGATTGCGCAAAAGGAATAATAGGTACTATGAGGGGGTGTGGTGATGGGAGAAGAGTGGAGGTCTAAAAAAGGTATGCGAGCGATCAGATCGTCGAGAGGAAGGTAATGGCGTTGAATCAGGAATTTATGCAAAGGGCACCCCAACAGGGTAATGGCTATCAACCAGAACAAAATCCATCTCCCGCAAATTGGCAGCTAGCAGGGCCTCAGCCTGGTGTCTCTCCCGCTCAAAATAGACCCTCTGCGCCAGCGCCGCGGCCCCCCGGCTCAGGACTGCTATCGAATTGGAAGGCCGGTGAATCGCGTTACGGCAACAATGGTGGGAATGTGAGCCCACAGCCAGTCGCAGAGCGGAATACACCACAGCCTCGGCCAGCGCCCAGGCCGGAGATAGATTATCCAGGTAACGGGCTAAAAAACACCCCTGGGCCGCTATCATTGTATCAACAGGCCAGTATGCCCCCTGCAATGATCTTATCGCCGCCCCAGCAGCCTGCGCCAATGTCTATGCCTGCACAGTATCCCGGCGTGGCGGGCCCTTACCAGCAGCCCCAGCCTATGTTTCCCACGCCGGGCCCGACAACCGCTCCAGGCCAGCAGGCATGGTACCAGCCTGGCATGCCCCCGCTCATGCCGATGCCGGTGCAGCCGCAGGTAGGCGTCAGGCCAGGGCCTGGCTTTAAACCTCGACAGAGCAAAAGGAGCCGCTTCCCGGTCTGGGCGCGTGTAGCCCTTGGGGTGATGGCTCTGCTCCTCGCTGGCACCGGCGGTGTAGCAGGCTATTACTATGTTAACCTGTCTGCTCCGATCAGTGGAATTGTAAACCAGCAGGTGCCCCGCCTGAAGGGCGATGATGATCCCAACCAGGGACGCGGCACTGGCGGCAGTATCTTAGGCGGGGGCCGTATCAACATTCTCTTGCTCGGCAGCGACACAGATGAGAAATTTCAAGGGACCTACCTGGCCCAAACGGATATTGTCGTAACTATCGATCCTGCCACCAAACAGGTAGCTATGCTCTCGATACCGCGCGACTTCTGGATCAACGTGCCCGGTAGTGGCATGCATAAGCTGGACGAGGCCTATGCCCTGGGTGGTGTAGCTCTCAGCCGCCTCACCATTGCCCAGGATTTCGGCATCCACATCAACTACTATGCCTGGGTGGGCCTTGATGGCTTTGTGAAGGTAATCAGTACCGTTAACGGCGTCGATGTAGATGTCCTTCATCCTATCACCGATGACAACTATCCCGATGACGTAGGCAACCACACCACCGATATTTACAAATATAGGCGACTGTACATTGCTCCCGGCCCGCAGCATCTCGCCGGGCAGCAGGCCCTGCAATACGTACGCTCGCGCCATGCCGACCTCGTAGGTGACTTCGGCCGTTCCGCTCGCCAGCAGCAGATACTGACCCAGCTCAAGAACAAACTGAACAATCCGGGTGTTATTGGAGAACTGCCACAACTGGCGCAAGACCTGGCTGGCTATGTCAAGACGGACATGCAGTTGAACCAGGTCTTCGATCTTATGCGTCTCGCTCGCAACATCAATACAAGTAACATCCAGCGCCTCACTTTGGGTCCACCCTACTCGCAATCTGGAATCGGGCCAAACGGGCAAGCGGTTGTGTTCCCCAACTGTGCTCTCATTGTGCCGGTGATTGCCAAGATGTTCGGTTCAACGGCTAATGCCAGTTGCAATATTGCTGCCAGTGGTAATACGTCCTCGCTCGCATCGACGCAGACATCGCCTGGAACAAATGCACTTGCCCAGACCGCTTCCAACGGTGTCTTGCAGACGGCAGGGCAAATGGTGAACGTAAGCACGATGAGCCTGAATAGCGGCGGCAGCGACTGGTCGGGCATACATAGCCTCCTCGATCTTCTGTTTCTCGTAGTCTTTGAGTCGCCTGATGCTGTACAGGCCTGATAGGTATGTTCGAGGAAGCATAATGAAGCAATATCTTAACTGGCGTTCAGCCCTTCTGCTCCTGCTCCTGGCTCTCAGTTTGCAGAGCTGCCTGGGCTTGGGCGATAATAACGGCAACTCAAACTTTAAGAGCACCAACACCGGCAGTGGACAGCTAGGTGTGAATCAGGGCAACCAGGTTGTTTTCCAGGGAAAAATCTATTTTACTATCAATCACCACCTGTGGGTCCTGGATGGAACACGCAACCTGCATCAACTGACAGGCGGGAAAACCGCCGTGCGGGATCCTGCGGTCTCTCCGGATGGGAAGTGGATGGCTTTTGATGTCATTTACAAAAACTCATCCGACCTGGTCTACATGCCCATCAATGGCGGCAAATTACGTATGCTGCGCAGCGGCGCAGGAGGTTTCTACTATAAGGGACAATTCGTCCACTCCTCCAACACCTGGAACGTCCAGCCCGCGTGGTCGGCGGATGGTTCGCACCTGCTCTTCTTGAGCGACTTTGAGAAGGAGGATTGGTACAGCTATACGGGTATTGACGCCCCTCTACTGGATTTACAGGTGTTCTCAATCCCAATGAGTAATCCAAGCGTGGTGCAGGATGTCGCCTATGCCTACTTCGGCGATGGCGGCAACAGGGACCCCAGCTATCGCCCGGGACATCCTAATCAAATCATCTACACCCACTACGCCTATGATGTCACGCGTACACAACAGGTCGTCCAACTCTTCATGGAGAACCCAAATGCGATAGCCAGCTACCCTCGTGGACACTACTATCCAGGCGAACCTGGCTTTGACCCAGGGGTAGCGATCACACCGCCCAATGTAGAGTGTATAGAGCCAGCTTTTTCGCCCGATGGTAACTTGATTGCCTATATCAAGCGCATCAGCACAGATCAAATGGGGCTCTATGTGATGCCCACGCCAGAAAATATTACCAGCAGTCCAAATAGCTCTACTGTCCCTAAGAAAGCTTTGCTGCCTTACAAGCAATCTTCTCTCATCATAAAAGGGCAATTCATAAGCCAGCCGTTCTGGTCTCCTGATGGGAAGCAGATTGCTTACCTGTCCTATAACAACCAATCATTTGATATCTGGCTGGCAACCGTGAGCATCAACCCCAAAACAGGCCACTATATTATGAAAGGGAGCCCTGTTCAACTCACAAATGGCGGCATTGATGGAGACTCGCGTCCTGTCTGGACGGCATGAGCCGGTTAATGATATACTAGCCCACGATCGTATCGAATGTATCAACGTACCGTGTTTTCCTGGGTTGTTCGAGGTTAAAAGTTGAACCAGTTTGACGGCACCCTGATTGCTGGGCGCTACGAGATTCGTGAACATATCGCCACCGGAGGTATGGCCAGCGTCTTCAAGACCTGGGATCACCGTGTTGAGCGCATCGTGGCGATGAAGGTCCTGCGCTCCCTGGACAAAAATGATCTGCGAGCCGTAGAACGCTTCCGCCGCGAGGCGCGCGCTGCCGCCGCGCTTACACACCCGAACGCAGTCACCATCTATGACTTTGCGCCGCCAGTTGCAGGCACAAGAGGTGCTGGAAATCGCGGCGCAGGTATGCGCTGTACTGCAAGTTGCCCATGCACGAGGCTTTATTCATCGCGACATTAAGCCGCAGAACATCATGCTGGCACGCGGCGCAGGTTCAATAGGCGCGGGAATTCTCGGTGATGGTCGAGGCATTGGCGGCGGCAGCATCCTCGTCAAGCTCACCGACTTCGGTATTGTGCGCGTGGTTGAGGATGCAGGCCTCACCAACAGTGGTATTGTGCTGGGTACCGCCGATTATCTTTCGCCAGAGCAGGCGCGCGGCGAGACCCTCACTGGATCTTCCGATCTCTATTCTCTAGGTGTTGTAATGTTTGAAATGCTGACTGGCCGTCCGCCATTTGTTGGCCCTACCGCGGTCTCTATCGCAATGCAGCATGCATCGACAAACCCGCCGCCCTTGCGCCAATTCAATGCCAATGTGCCACCAGCGGCCGAAGAAATAGTGATGCGGGTCCTGGAGAAGGAACCCGAGGATCGCTTCCACTCGGCTGCCGAAATGCAGCAGGCGCTGCGCCAGTGTGCTAGAGAACTGTCTGTACAATCTCC
>WNGM01001644.1_pt1 | contig 21450 bp, 20 predicted proteins | sample 5400571 | NCBI WGS metagenome assembly WNGM01 (sample SAMN13153378, study PRJNA577476) | soil metagenome | isolation source: 100 cm soil or saprolite under Garry oak tree replicate 2 | place: USA:California | collected 2016-06-15 | reverse complement strand
CGTCCGCCGCTCCTTCGCCCGGCACGGCGTGCCGCCGCCCTTCGCACAGCCGGCACTTGGTGCACCCGTTCACGAGCCCGGCGATCGCGTCGAGCGACCCGGCCTGTGGCACCGGGTCGTTCGAGAACAGGTCGCTGCCGGGGGGATCGTAGGAGAGGCCGGCCGGCGGAACATCGGGATGCGGGATACGAGATGCGGGATGCGTACCTGTGGATGGCGGTGGAGCCCCGCATCCCGCATCCGGCATCCCGACTCCCGGCGGTTCCGGTAGGATAACCGGATCCCCCCCCAGCAGCCGCTGCTGTTCCAGGAATTCGCGCGCCAGTGCCCGCCCGTCGCTCACGTCAGCGCTTGCTCCACCGCGTCGAGGATTCGTTCCGCCACGTCGCGTTTGTCGAGCAGCGGCAGCTCGATCGGCGTGCCGCTCTTCCCGATGATCGTGACGCGATTCGTGGAGACTTCAAACCCCGCGCCGGGCTCGAGCGCGTTGTTCAGGATGATGTAGTCGAGATGCTTCTCGCGCAACTTCGCCTGGGCTTGCGCAACGCCGTTCCCCCCCTCCGCCCCCGGCGCCTCCAAGGCAAACCCGACCACCAGGCACCCCGGCGGCCGCTTGAGCGAGGCGAGGATGTCGGGCGTCGCTTCGAGCTCGAGTGTGAGCGTGCCGCTCGCGCGTGGGCGCTTGGCGGCCGCGGGCTGGAGGGGGCGATAGTCGGCGGGGGCCGCGGCCATGACCAACAGGTCCGCGTGTTTCGCGAGGCCGTCGACGGCGCGCTGCATCTCCGCCGTCGTCTCGACGCGGTGCGTGGTCACCCCGAACGGGAGCGGCAGGTCGGAGGGTCCCGACACGAGCACCACCGCGGCGCCGCGCGTGTGGGCGGCCTCGGCGATAGCGTAGCCCATGCGCCCGCTCGACGGGTTCGTCACGACGCGCACCGGATCGAGGTGCTCCCGCGTCGGGCCGGCGGTGACCACGACCTGCTTCCCCAGCCACGGCGCGCGCTGCTCGAGCAACCGCGCTGCGGCGGCGAGCAGCGCCTCGGGTTCGCTCATCCGGCCGGGCCGCTCGCTCGGCCCCTCCGCCAGCGGCCCGGTCTCGGGTCCGATGAAGTGCCACCCGCGCGCCGCGAGGGTCTTCAGGTTGGCGCGGGTGGCCGCATGGGCGTACATGGCGTCGTTCATGGCCGGCGCCGCGAGCACCGGCCCGGTCCGCGCCAGGAGCAGGGCGGTGAGCACATCGTCGGCGAGCCCCAGCGCGGCGCGGGCCAAGAGGTGCGCCGTGGCGGGAGCGACGATCGCCAGGTCGGGCTGGCGCGCCAGCGCGATATGCGCCAGCGCCCGATCGGGCTGCCACAGCGAGGTGAGCACGGGACGCCCAGTGAGCGCTTCGAAGGTGACGGGCCGCACGAACTCGGCTGCGGACGCGGTCAGCACCACGTCCACCGCCGCCCCACCCTCGGTGAGCCGCCGGGCGAGCGTGCAGCTCTTGTAGCACGCGATTCCGCCCGACACGCCGAGGAGGACGTGCCGGCCGGCGAACGACATCAGCCTTCCTGCCGCCGCCGCCGGACGAGCTTGTAGGTGAGCCGGCCGCGCACCAGCTCGTCGAACGCGCGGGTGGTGAGCTTCTCCTCGAAATCCACCGAGCGATCGCGCGGGAACTCGTTCACGAAACGGGCGAACTTGGCGGCCACGAGAACGCCCAGGTACTTGTTCTGCGTCTGCGCGGCCACTTCGCTCGGGGTTACGATCCGCATCACCTGCTCCTTCCGGTAGACTGACTCAGTTGGGCTGCCTCGGTCCTCAGCTGCTGCACGAAGGTCGACAGCAAACTCGCCATGTCGCGCGGCGGGTTTGGCGCGACGTCGCGTCCCTGCACCAGCTCGACCACCTCCCGCACCGCCGTGTCGAGGTCGTCGTTCACGAGCACGCGGTCGTACACCTCTCCGATGTCGCGCCGCGCCGTCTCCACCTCGCGCATCGCGATGTCGATGCGCTGCGAGAGCTCCGCTTCCGTCTCGGTGCGCCGCTTGCGGAGCCGCTCGACCAGGACGCGGGGCGACGGCGGAATCACGAAGCTGACCACGGATCCCGGTCGCGGGTACGCCTTCCGCACCTGGCGCGCCCCCTGCACTTCCACGTCCAGCACCACGTGCCTCCCGCTCGCCAGCACACGCTCGACCTCGCTCCGCAGCGTGCCGTACAGCTCGCCCGCGTAGGGCGCCCACTCGAGGAACGCGCCCGCGTCCCGGCGCCCCAGGAACTCGTCCCGCGTCAGGAAGTGGTACGCTGCGCCGTCCTGCTCCCCGGCTCGCGCCTTCCGCGTGGTCGCCGACACCGAGTACCCGAACAGGTCGGGGTGCCGGGTCACGAGCTCCCGCGCGATGGTCGTTTTCCCGCCGCCGGAGGGGGCGGCGAGGACGACGACGCGCGGCGCTGGCGTCACTCCAGGTTCTCGAGCTGCTCCCGGAACTTCTCGAGCTCGCCTTTCATCGCGATGACCGTCTGGGCGATCACCGCGTCGTTCGCCTTGGACCCGATCGTGTTCACCTCGCGCAGCACCTCCTGCGCCAGGAACCCGAGCTGCTTCCCCACCGCCCCGTCGCCCGCCAGCGCCTCGCGGCAGGCCGTGAGGTGACTGCGCAGCCGCACCAGCTCTTCGGTGATGTCGACGCGGTCGGCGAGCAGCGCGACCTCGACCGCGAGGCGCTGCTCGTCCACCGGCACCCCGGCCGCCAGTTCCCCTACGGCTTTCTTCAGGCGGGCGAGCTCGGCGCCGAGCCGCTCGGGCGCCCGGTGCTCGACCGCGAGGGCGCCCTCGGCGAGCGCGTCGAGCCGGCCCACGAGCTCCGTTGCCAGGGCCGCGCCCTCGCGCGCCCGCATAGCGACCAGCTGCTGTACCGCGCGCTCGACGATCGGCTCCACCTCGCTCCACTCGGCCGCCGCGCCGTCGCGCTCCAGCGCCAGGACGTCCGGATGCCGCGCCACGAAGGCCAGATCGACCTCGCCCCTGAGCTTGAGCTGCTTCTTGAGCTCCCGCGCCGCCGCCAGCACCTGGCGCGCTCGGGCCAAATCGAGCGTGACCGCGGACTCGGTCGCCGGCGGCTCGCTCCAGCGCGCCGAGAGCGTCACGTGCCCGCGCTCGAGCAGGCGGCGCAGCCGCTCGCGCAGCTGGCTTTCCGTGCCCGCCAGCTCGAACGGCAGCTTCAGCTGCGGGTTGAAGTAGCGGTGGTTCACCGAGCGGATCTCGATCGAGAGCCGCCCGCCGAGGACGCTGCCTTCAGCCGAGCCGTAACCCGTCATGCTCCGCGGCACAGACTCTAAAGCTAGCCGGTCAATTCGTGAACAGCCATCGCACCCCGTAAAACTGGTAGTGACGCGGGTAGTCGAGCCCGGGCACGTAGCTCCCGGTCGCAAGCGTCACGTTGCGCTCGATCCAGAAGATCGTCACGCCCGCGATGCGGATCTCGACGTTCAGCTCGCCGAACGTCTTGCCGGGCAGCGCCAGCGGCGCGCCGCTCGAGTCGAGCCCCGCCACACCCCGGCTCCACGACTCCGACGCGGCCTCCACGCGGAGCGCGAAGATGCCGCTCCGGTACACGCGCCAGAACCGCGAGTAGAACGTGAGCGACACGCGCGTGTGATACGGCGGCTCGAAGTCGTCGCCGCCCCGCACGATCGGGTCGAAGTACCACCCGGCGAGCTCGAGTCCGGGCACCAGGCGCACCACGCCGTGGGTCGTGAAATAGCGGGCGCGCGGGGCGGGCCCGAATCGGGCGACCGACCCCAGGCTCACCGGAACGCCGATCGGCGCGAACGCGTCGCGTCGCGTCTGGCCGACCTCCCACGTGATCCAATCACGATCCCAACGCAGCGCGCCGGAGACGTCGACGGTGCGTTGCAGCGTGTCGGCGGTATCGACGGCGGCCTGGAGGTCCTTGGCCCACGCGAAATCGCCGTGCACGGAAAACCCGGCGGGGAGCGTGAGCCCCGCCGCGAGGTGGGCGCGGTCGCCGGTACGCCCCAGGCTGTAGCGGGCGCGGCGGACGTCACCCCACAGGGTGAGCTGCGGGAGCGGACTCCAGCCGGCGCTCCCCTCGAGCTGCCACGGCCGCGCCTCGTCCTCGGTCCGGAAGACGAGGCCCAGGTGCGCGCGCGGCCAGTCGCTCGACAGCTCGAGGCTTCCCTGCGACACGTGGCGGTCGAGCACGGCCGTGTCCTTGCTGGTGCTCGCCGTCGCGAAGCTCGCCTGCGCGGAGAGCCCCAGCCCGTCGTCGCGCGTCGCGGCAAACAGGCGCACGATCCCGTCGCGCCGCTGGCTGTGCCAGTCGGCAATGGCGGTCCCGGCGCTGCGGTGCCAGGTCGAGCTCTGGACCTGGTACTGCGCCCCCAGGTGGGGGTTGGGCAGATACTCCGCCTTGAGCCACAGGTCGACCGAGTTGAACGGTGTGTTGGAAGAACCGGAGATGCCGTCGTTGTTGTTGTAGTCGGCGAGCAGGGAAAGGCCCAACCCCGAGCGCCAGCGGCGCAGGTAGGCGCCGCGGTAGTTCGCCGTACTGACCTCGCCGCTCGCGACGCCGACCTGGGACGTGATCGCCGTGGAGCGCTGGCGCAGCGTGACGAGGTACACGCGCAGCGCGGCCGGGAGCACGACGACGTCCACGCGCTCGAGCGGCGCGAGCGAGATGCGGGCCGGGTCGAGGTACAGCGAATCGCGCCCCAGTGGGAGAAAGGGGACGCCGTCCCAATAGAGCTCGAGCCCCGCCGGCCCGCGTCCGCCGTACAGCACCGGCTCCGCCGCGCCGTAAATCCCACCCCGCGCCACGTACACGCCGGGAATGTGGGCCAGCAGATCGGACAGCGTCTGGATGTTCGAGAGGGCGAACGAGTCGGCGGTGAAGCTGTAGCGCGTGCCGCGGGGGGCGGGGCCGGCAGGAATCCGCGCGGGGAACACCGGGAGGTAGCGGGCGACGGTGTCGGCCCTCGTGCTGTCGCGACGCGCGGTCGAATCGCGGGCGGTGGAATCGCGGACGGTGGTGTCGCGCCGTGCCGTAGTGTCGACTTGCGCCGCCGCCGCGGCCGCGAGCGAGAGCAGAACGGCCGCGCAGCCCAGGCCGCGCGTCACGCCCCCGCGCGCTTGAGGATGAACTCGGTGAAGAGCCGCACACCGACCGCGGTGGGACCCTTGACCTGGTGCGGCCCCTCGCCCTCGGTGTAGGCCGTTCCGGCGATGTCGAGGTGCACCCAGGGGAAGCCCTCCGCGAATTCGCGCAGGAACCAGCCACCCGCGATGGACCCGGCTCCCCGGCCTCCGGAGTTCTTCATGTCCGCGATGTCCGACTTGAGCAGGTCGCGATACTCCTCCCACAACGGCAGCGGCCAGCAGCGCTCGCCCGCGCGCTCGCCCGCCTCGCGGACTTCGGCGAGCAAGGCCTCGTCGTTGCCCATCATGCCGATCGCGACCTGCCCCAGCGCGACGACGACCGCGCCCGTGAGCGTGGCGATGTCGATCACGGCCACCGGCTTGAAGCGCTTCACGTACGACAGGGCGTCGCACAGGATCAGCCGTCCCTCGGCGTCGGTGTTGATGATCTCGATCGTCTTTCCCAGATGACTCTTCACCACGTCGCCCGGCTTGACCGCCGTTCCGGAAGGGAGGTTCTCCGTCGACGGGATGACGCCGACGACGTTGAGCCGCGGCTTGAGCCGACCCAGCGCTTCGAACGTCCCCAGCACGGCCGCCGCGCCGGACATATCGAACTTCATGTCTTCCATGTTCTGCGCCGGCTTGATCGAGATGCCGCCCGAATCGAACGTGACGCCCTTCCCCACCAGCGCTACCGGTGGGTCGGCCGCTCCCGCGCCGCGGTACTCGAGCACGATGAAGCGCGGCTCCTGTTGGCTGCCCTGCGCCACCGCCAGCAGCGCGCCCATGTTCTCCTGCCGCATCTGGGCCCGGTCGAGCACGCTGCAGGTGAAGCCGTGCTGGTCGGCGAGCTGCTTGGCCCGGTCGGCCAGGTAGGCCGGCGTGCACACGTTGCCGGGCTGCATCTGGAGGTAGCGGGTCAGGAAATGGCCGGCGGCAATCGCTTCGCCCAGCCGCTCCCCGGCGCCGACGGCCTTGGCTTCCTTCGCGTCGCACGCGACGGCGACCGCCTCGACCTCGGCCTTCGGCTCGTCGGGGGCGGCCTTGAGCTCGGTGAAGGCCCAGGCCCCCTGCGCCGATCCCTCGACCACGACCTGCCCCACGTCGGCGGCGGCGATGCCGTTGCGGGCTTCGGCGGCGAGCGCGAACGTGAATTGCGTCGCGCCCAGGGCACGGGCGCGCTTCGCGGCGACGGCGGCAGCCCGTCGAATGGCGGCGCGCGTCACTTCCCCCGTCTTTCCCAACCCCACCAGCAGCAGGCGCTGCGGCTTGGCGCCGCTCGGGTAGAGCAGCGCCGTTTCATCACGCTTGCCCTTGAAGTCGCCGCTCGTGATCGCGCGTGCCACGACCCCGCCCGCCGCGCGGTCCAGCTCCGCGAGCGACACGGGGACCGCGCCACCCTGCGCCAGCGCCACGGCGAGCAGCGGCGTCTCGATTTGGGCGAGCGGTGCCGTGAGGGTCGTGCCGGTCATCTTAGACATGCTCGATTATGCCTTCGGCGAATCGCGAGGTCGAGACCTCCGTCGCGCCGGGCATCTGCCGGGCGAGGTCGTACGTGACGCGGCGCGACCGGATCGCGCCGCCGAGCCCCCGCACGATCGCCTCCGCCACGTCGGTCCAGCCGAGCTCCTCGAACATCATGGCGCCCGACAGGATCACGCTCCCGGGGTTGACCTTGTCGAGCCCCGCGTACTTGGGCGCGGTGCCGTGCGTCGCCTCGAACACGGCGAAGCCGTCGCCCACGTTGCCGCCGGGCGCCAGCCCCAAGCCGCCCACCTGCGCCGCCGCCGCATCGGACAACAGGTCGCCGTTCAGGTTGGGGGCCGCGATCACCGAGTACTCGTCGGGGCGCAGCACCAGCTGGGCAAACATGGCGTCGGTGATGCGGTCCTTGATCACTACCCGTCCCCCGTCCCCCGTCTCCCCTCCCGCGTCCGCCTCTGGTACCGTCTGGTCGCCGAACTTTTCTTTCGCGACCTCGTATCCCCACTCCCGGAACCCGCCCTCGGTGAACTTCATGATGTTGCCCTTGTGCACCAGCGTCACCGAGCGGCGGCCGGTACGGAGCGCGTACTGGATCGCCTTCACCACCAGGCGCTGCGAGCCGAACTGCGACATCGGCTTGATGCCGATCGCGCTGCCGGGCCGGATCTTGGCGCCAAACCGCTCCGTCAGAAAGCCGATCACGGCATCGGCTTCCCCGCTGCCGGCGCGGTATTCCACGCCGGAGTACACGTCCTCGATGTTCTCTCGAAAGATCACGACGTCGAGGCGCTGCGGCTCGCGCATCGGGCTCGGCACGCCCTCGAAGTAGTGCACCGGGCGGATGCAGGCATACAAGTCGAGCAGCTGGCGCAGGGTGACGTTGAGCGACCGGATCCCGCCGCCCACCGGGGTCGTGAGCGGGCCCTTGATGGCGACGCGGTGCGCCCGGATCGCGTCGAGGGTCGCGTCGGGGAGCCAGTTGCCCACCTGCTTGAAGGCCTTCTCGCCGGCGAGCACTTCGAGCCACTCGACGCGCCGCTTGCCGCGGCCGACCTTGTCGACCGCCGCGTCGAACACCCGGCGCGCCGCGCGCCAGATGTCGGGTCCCGTCCCGTCTCCTTCAATAAAAGGAATGACCGGGCGGTCTGGCACCACCCATTGGCCGTCCCGGTATTGGATGCGCTCGCCCATCGTAGGACGCTCCTGCGGGGAATATCCGGTTTCTGTAGCGGTAAGGTGGGTGGAGTCTACACGACCCAGCCAGGGTTGCGCCAGGCGAAACGCTCACCGTACACTTGAGACGATGCGCAGCGCTCCGAGATCGATACTCTTCACGCTGGCGGCCGCCTGCTGGCTCGCCGCGGGTCCGGGCGGGCTGACCGTCCGGGAGGTGCTCGTGTGCCGCCATCACGCCGCGCACCACACGGCGGGTCACCATCCCGCGTCTCCGGCGGACGGCCCGTGCTTCTGCGACCAGATGGCGGGCGCGCTCGATCTCGCGGTCTCGACGGCCGTTCCCACGCCGCTGGCGCCCCCGTTGAGCATCCTGCCGCCGGTTGCCGCACCATCGCCCCTGTCCCGAGTCCCCAGTCCTCAGTCCCCAGCTTTTCCCCCGGTTCCCCCGCCTCCGAACGCGCTCGGCTGACCTGAACCGTTAGCCACCTACAACCCGGAGAGATACGTATGCGCAGAGCGCCGTGGTGCGCCCTGCTGTGCTGCGTCGCGGCACCCGTCGCGGCGCAGGAGCGCGCGGTGACGTTCGAAGAGCCTCAGCCCGTCGCCGTGACGGGATTCGCCGTCGGGCGCGCCGATTACGACCGAGTGGCACGCAGCAACAGCTTCACGGCCGGCAAGATCGGGGTCAGTCTCTTCAAGCCCGTGGGGGACGTGTATCTGTTCGCCCAGCTGACGACGGCACTGGAGGGCACGGAAACGTCGACCGAGATCGACAATCTGCTGGTCAGCTGGACTCCGCACCGGGCGAACCAGTGGACCCTGGCGTTCGGGCGGTTCGACGCCCCCATCGGCTTCGAGCGGGACGACGAGCCCCTCAACTTGATCGCCACCAATTCGTTCAACTTCGAGTTCGCTCGACCAGGCAAGCTGACCGGCGTGCAGCTGCACTACACCGCGTCTCCGCGGGCGGAGGTCTGGGCGGTGGCGGCCAATGGTTGGGACGCGGCGGTGGACAACAATCGGGGCAAGACCGCGCTGCTGCGGGCACAGGTCATCCCGATCCCCTGGGTCACGGTCGGGGTCACGGGCGTGTACGGCCCCGAGCGCGACTCCACCGACGCGAACCAGCGCTCGCTGCTCTCGGGCGACGTCACCATCGACCGCGGCCGCCTGATCGTCGGCGCCGAGGTGAACCTGGGTCGCGAGCAGGAGGGCGGCACTAATCCGACGTGGCGCGGCGCGGCTGTCACCGGATTCCTGCGGCTCGGCCGAAACCTCGGCTTCACGGCGCGCTACGACCAGATGGAAGACACGGACGGCCTGCTCACCGGCACGCCGCAGATCCTGCGGTCCGTGACGGTGGGACCGATGTGGTACTCGAGCAGCGCGCGCGAAGGGATCTTCAGCAATATCGAGCACACCCGCTTTCACGTGCCGCAGATCGCCCTGCGAGCGGCCGTCCGGGCGGATTGGTCTCCGCAGCCGTTCTTTCCCGACGCCGCAGGGGCGCTCCAAGGCTCGGATACGAAGGGCGTGCTCGAGCTGGTGTACGTCTTCTAGCGGAGGAAGCGTCATGCTCTACGACGTCGGACGCGCCGACCTTCGCATCAAGTGGCTGGTCACGTGTCTGCTCGCGACGCTCGGCGTCTCATACGTGTTCGGGGCACTGATGGTCTCGCTGTACGCGGGCTTCACGCCCGAGCGCGTGGCGGCCACGTACGCCGGACGCGAGATGTCGATGCCGATGCCGCCCGAGACGACCATGGTCATGGAGCACGCCATGTCCATGGCCGATTTCGCGAAACCCGAGGTGCACGAGGTCGACACCGACCTGCTGATACAGGACACGCACGTTCACGTCCCGATGTACGGCGTGATCGCCGCCGCCCTGTCGCTCGTGGTAGCGGGGCTGTCGCTCCCCCAGCGGTGGGCGCTCGCCCTCATCACGCTGCTGTTTTCCGCCCCGTGGCTGGACTTCGCGGGGATGTGGCTCACCAAGTTCGTCTCGGCCCGCTTCGCGGCCGTCACTCTGATCGGAGGATGGGCTATGGGCGTGGGCTACCTCGCCGTCACCGCACTGGCTATCCACCAAATGTGGCTTCGCACGAGAGGAGTCGACCGATGAATCTGCTGCTCCGCGGGGCGGCGATCGCCGCCGTCCTCCATATCACCCCCGCTGTGGTCCTCGTGAAGCGGCCCGACGCCGTGCAGGCACTCCTCCCCGGCGCCGACACCTACCTCGCGCGCGATGTCCATTTGAGCGACCCGGACGCGCACCGGCTGCACGAGCTCGTGGACTGGAGTCCGGAGGACGGCGTGCTGACGTTCTACAGCGGAAAAGCGGGCACCACCGGCGTGGGCGCCCTGACGTTCGTCCGAGTCGATACGCCCCATGGCCCGATCGAAGTGGCCGTCGGTTTCACGCCCCAGGGCGCCGTGCGCGGTGTGATCGTCACGAAGGCCACCGTCGAGATGAAGCCGTGGGTGCTCGAAGCAGTGGGCGCCGGTCTGGTCGAGCGTTATCGCGCGCTCAAGCCGGGCGACGTGCCGGCAGGGGCCGCCGCGCTGGTGGGGCACGTCGGCAACCTCGCCGTGTACATTGCAGGAGAGGTGGACAAAGGAGTGGCCCGGGCGCTGGCGGCGTACGGGACATTCTATGCGGTCCGCAACATGGGAGCGTGACAATGCGTCTCCTGAATATGCACTTGGATTGGCGTCGCACACCGTGGTCGTTGCTGCTGCCGCTCGCCTGCGTGCTGAGTGCCTGCGAGGTGGGCCCGGGTGGACCCCTGGGCCTCGGCGGGGACAACGGCGGGATCGCGATCTCGGGCACCGGCGGCGGTACCGGCGCGGACACCCTCAGCTTCGCGGTGCACCCGAGCAACGCGACGGCGGGCAACATCATCACGCCGCCCGTTCAGGTCATCGTGCGCGACTCGCTCGGCAACGTCGACACCAGCTTCACGGCAGCCATCACGATCACGATCGCCGTCAATCCCGTGGGCGGGACCTTGTCCGGCACTACCAGTGCGGCGCCCGTGAACGGCATCGCCCAGTTCGGGGACTTAAGCATCAACACGCCCGGCACGGGCTATGTGTTGCGGGCCAGCGCGTCCGGGGCGGTCGGCGTCTCCTCGAATCCCTTCGACATCCTCGCGCCCTAGCGGTCCGCCCGCTTCAGCCGGCGGCGCGGCCCCGGTCGCTCCAGGCGATCTCGAAAAAGCCGTTGCAGCGGTGGCACCGCATGCCCGCCGGCTCGCCCTCGAGGCGAGCCCGGTCGCGACAGTTCGGGCAGACGGCGTAGCGTGGTCCCCACGAGCTGGGGAAGCGCGGCGAGTTTTTGGGGCTCGTCACGACCGACCAGCGCAGCGCGGGCGTGGGTGACAGCTGCAGATCGCCGCGGCGCACGCTCACCGGCTTGCCACGCACGTCCAGGATGGCATCGGCGGGGGTGAGCTTGAGGATGCGGTACCAGGCGCCCCGGCGCAGCGGAGACTTCACGTCCGCCTTGAGACGGGCCCACTGGAATGCCGTCGGCATCCTCGACCTCCCGCCAAAGACGAGTGTACGCTGGTACGTGGGGGGCTCGCCGTCAACCAGTCAGTGGCACGTGCCCGAGCCCTGGTCGTGGAACGTCTCTCCGGGCAGAGGCACGAATTCCCAGGTGTAGCGGTCCGCGTACAACGTGAGCTTGAGGACGCCGAACGCGTCCGAGATCACCTCGCTGTTCGGATGAATGGCGACGGGCAGGGCGGTGCTCTCGCCTCCCGTGCCTACGTCGATGGACCGCAGCCCGCGCACTGAGTCCAGCGCGCCATCGGGCGTCATGGACGCCAAGCGCTCGTACTGGTGCTGCTGTCCGTTGAGGACCAGGTCCGCGCCGGCGGCGTACAGCCGGTTCCACAGGTTCGTCACCGACTCGTCCGACGTCCACCCGGGCGTGTTGGACGAGAAGAAGCGCGGCTGGTGGAACGCGGCGAGCGTGCACTTTTTCGGATTGGCCGCGAGATCGTTCTGGAGCCACACGTCCTGCGCCGACCCGACGCCACCGGGGACGTGCGTCGTATTCGAGTTGAGCACGATGATGTGCCACGCGCCGAGGTCGAAGCTGTAGTAGCCCTGGCCGCGCGGTCCGGCGCGATCCCCGAAGTAATCGAACGCGCCGTCCGCCGTGCCGCTCTGATACTCGTGATTGCCGAGCGTCGCCCAAGTGCGGGCCTTGTGGCGGCCCCAGGTGGGGTCATAGCAGCTCTGATAGTAGGTTGCATCGGGGAAGACGTTGTCGCCGAGCGTCAACACCGTTCCGGGAATGCCGGCGACGAGGTCGGCCGTGGACTCGGCGCGCTCTTCCGTGCCGCAGCTCGCGATGTTGCCCGCCACGATCAGCACGACGCCGCTGTCCACCCCGCCCCCGCCCCCGCCCCCGCCGCTGACGCTCGCCGTGGTCGTGGCCGGCTGACTCGCGAGTGCGGCCGCGTCCGTGACCGTCAAGGTTACAGTGTAGCTGCCCGCGGTCCCGTACACGTGCAGCGGCGTCGCCCCGGTGTCCGTCTGACCGTCTCCGAAGCTCCACAGGTACGCGAGCGGCAGGTTGCCGTCCGGATCGGACGAGCCGCTGCCGTCGAACCGGATCGTGTCCAGTCCGGAATAAGGACCGCCCGGGACGGCGACCGGGGGCTGGTTGGCCGGCGGCGGCGGGGGCGGCGGGGGCGGCGGCGCCCGATGGCAAGCTGTGGTCCCCGTGTCGGTCGCGGTCTGGCCCGCGACCGGAACGAACCGCCACGTATACGAGCCGTCGGCCAGCGTGAGTTGGAGCACGCCGTACACCTGACTGATGTTGACCTCGCTGTTGGCGATGCGATTCGTGTTCGGCTCGTCGAGCCCCTCCCCACCCGTCCCGATGATGATCTCGCGGATCCCGCGTGCCGAGTCCGCGGCCCCGTCCGGTGTCTGCGGCGCGAAGCGCTCGTAGTCACGGGAGTGGGCGTTGAGAATCAGGTCCGCTCCGGCGGCGTACAGGTCGTTCCAGAGCGGCTTGACGGCGTCGGTCGCGTAGAAGACGGTGTCGGTGTTGGAGTAGAACCGCGGCCGGTGCCACATGGCCAGCAGGCAATGTTGCGTCGTGGCGGCGAGGTCGGCCTTGAGCCATTGCTCCTGCGGCGAGCCCGCGCTCGTGGCGACGTAGGCGCTGTTGCTGTTCAGCACGACGATGTGCCAGGCGCCCAGATCGTAGCTGTAGTAGCCCTTGGTGGGGTCGCCCGCCGCGGCGCCGAAATAGCCGAAGTAGCCGTCCGCCGTGGGGCTCGACATGTAGTCCTGGTGCCCGGGCACCGGAGCGGTGCGGGCGAGCTGCCGGCCCCAGCCCGGCCCATAGCAGTTCTGGTAGTTCGCGAGCGTACCGCCCGGCACCGCGTTGTCGCCCAGCGCGAACACCGTGCCCGGAATGGAGTCGAGCAGCGCGGCGGTCGCCTCGTCGTTGGTGCCATCGCAGCGCGCGATGTTGCCCGCGCCCACGAGCGTGACCGTCGCTACGGGGGTCGCGGCGCCCTGCGCCGCTGGCCCGAGCGGGGAGGCGGGGGCGCGATGGTCGTCTTCGACGCAGGCGACCGAGATGCACACAACAACAGCGGCTCGAGTGAGCCTCAGTGACATGTCCCCGAGCCCTGATCGCTGAAGCTCTGGCCCTGCATTGGGACGAACTGCCACGTGTAATGGTCCGCGTACAGTGTCAGCTTGAGGACACCGAACGCGTCCGAGATCACCTCGCTATTGGGATGAATCGCCACGGGCAGCGCCGTGCTCTCGCCGCCCGTCCCCACATCGATAGAGCGGATCCCTTGCACGTTGTCCACGACGCCGTCGGGCGTCATCGGCGTGAGACGCTCGTACTGGTGTTGCTGGCCGTTCAGGACGAGATCGACGCCCGCGGCATAGAGGCGGGTCCAGAAATTCTTCACCCCGTCGTCGCTGGTCCAGCCAGGCGTATCCGACGAGAAGAACCGCGGCTGGTGGAACGTGGCGAGCGTGCACTTCTTGCTGTTGGCCGCGAGGTCGTTCTGGAGCCACACGTCCTGCGCCGAGCCGGCGCCGTCGGGCACGAAGCTCCCGTTCGAGTTGAGCACGATGATGTGCCACGCGCCGACGTCGAAACTGTAATAGCCGAGGTTACGCGGGCCGGCGCGGTCGCCCCAGTAATCCCACACGCCACTTACGTGGCCGTTGTAGTAATCGTGATTGCCCAGCGTGTTGTACGTGCGTGCCTTGTGCCTGCCCCAGGACGGGTCATAGCAGGTCGTGTAGGCGCTCGCGTCCGGGACGACGGCGTCTCCCAACGTCAGCACCGTTCCCGGGAGCGTGTCCAGCAGCTGCGCCGTGAGCTCATCGCGCGTGGAGCTGCAGCTCGCGATGTTGCCCGCGACGATCAGGGTGACCGCCGAGTCGGTCGGCGGCGGAGGCGGAGCCGTCGCGATCGTGGCCGACGTAGTGCCCGGCGCACTCGACGCGCCGCGACTGTCGGTCACCACCAGGGTCACAGAGTACGTCCCGGCGGCCGCGTAGCTGTGGGCCGGCGTCGCGCCGGTGCCGCTCGCGCCGTCGCCGAACGTCCAGGCGTAGGTGAGCGGCGTGTTGCCGTCGGGATCGGACGAGGCGCTGCCATCGAATTGCACCGTGCTCCCCGCCACGCCGGCGTACGGCCCGCCGGGCCGGGCCACCGGCGGCTGGTTGGGCGTCGAGCCGATGGTCGCAGTGGTTGTCGATGGGCTGCTCGCGGCACCGCGGCTGTCGGTCACGACGAGGGTCAACGTGTAGGTCCCGGTGGCCGCGTAGACGTGGGTGGGCGTCGCGCCGCTGCCGCTCGCGCCATCGCCGTAGGTCCAGGCGTAGGTGAGCGGCGTGTCGCCGTCGGGGTCCGACGACGCACTGCCGTTGAAATGAATCGTGTCGCCCACGGCGCCCGCGTACGGCCCGCCCGGGCGCGCGGTCGGCGCCTGGTTCGGGGGCGGCGGGGTGGGCGCGCCGTGACCGGCGTGGCACGGGGCCGTGCCGGCATCCGTAAAGGTCTTGCCGGCGACGGGCACGAACTTCCACGAGTACGACGCGGAGTCGAGCGTGAGCTGCAGCACGCCGAACGTCGTGTTGTTGCGGACTTCGCTGTTCGCCGCCGGTGTCCCGAACGAATAGCCGGATTCGCTCCCGCCCGTGCCCACCACGAACTCGCGAATGCCGAGCTGCGGGTCTGCTGCGCCCGTGGGCGTCTGCGGGGCGAAGCGTTCGTAATTATGCTCGTGCCCGTTCAGCACCAGCTCCGCATGGGCGTCGTACAACACTTGCCACGCGGCCTGTACGGCGGTGGTGCCGCCGTGGGTCGTGCCCGAGCTGAAGCGCGGCAGATAGAAGTAGGCGACCATGCAGCGCCCCGACGCCGCGGCGAGGTCGTTCTTCAGCCACTGGAGCTGCGTCGATGTGGCGCTGATATCGATCTGCGAATTGAGCGCCACCACATGCCAGGCACCGAAGTCGTAGCTGTAGTACCCCTTCCCCGCCGTCCCCGCAGCGCTCCCGAAATAGCTGAAGTAGGCGGAGGCGCCGGAGGTGTTGTAGTCGTGAATCCCCGGCGTGGGACGGGTACGCGCCTTGTGGCGACCCCAGGTCGGGTTGTAGCAGTTCGTGAAGTCGCTCGAGGTGCCGTCGGGATACACGTTGTCGCCCGACGTGAACACGGTCCCCGAGATCGCGTCGAGCAGTGCGGCGGTCTGCTCGTCGCCCGTCGAGCTGCAGTTGGCGATGTCGCCGGCGCCCACGAGCACAACGCCGCCCGGTGGGGGTGGCGGCGGAGGCGGTGGGGGCGGCGGAGGCGGAGCCGGATCGTGGCAGCTCCCCGACCCGGAATCGGTGAAGCTCGAGCCCGCGATGGGGATGAATTCCCACGTGTATGCATTGGAGCCGTCGGCACTGAGCGTGAGCTTGATCACGCCGTACGTCGAGCCGTTGCGGACCTCGCTGTTGGGGGCGACCGATCCGAAGGAAGTGTGGCCGGCTCCGCCCGTGCCGACGACGAATTCCCGGATCCCCAACGCCGTGTCCGCCGTGCCGTCCGGGGTCTGGGGCGCGAACCGCTCGTAGTTCTGGAAGTGCGCGTTGATCACGATCTCCGCGCCGGCCGCGTAGAGGTCGTCCCACAACGGCCGGACGGCCGTGTTTCCGCCGGCGGAGCTGCCCGAGAAAAAGCGGGGGCTGTGCCAGTAGGCCAGGGTGCAGCGTCGGGAACTGGCTGCGAGATCGGCACGGAGCCACTGCTCCTGGGCTGAACCGGCGCTCGTCCCCCTCTCGCTGTTCAGCACCACGACGTGCCAATCGCCCAGGTCGTAACTGTAGTAGCCCTGCCCCGCCGTCCCCGCAGCGCTCCCGAAATAATTGAAATACCCGGACGCGCCGCTCGTCTTGTACTCGATCTCACCCGGCGTCGGGCGCGTGCGCCCCTGGTGGCGGCCCCACGTAGGGCCATAGCACTTGCTGAACTGGTCTTTCGACCCGTTGTCGTAGGCCAGGTCCCCGACCGCGAACACCGTTCCGGGAGTTGCGTCGAGCAGCTTCGCCGTAGCTTCGTCGGCGTTGCTACTGCAGCGGGCGATATCGCCCGCTCCGACGAGCACCTGCCCGTTGGTGATAGTGGCGAAGCTGGGAGCGCCGGGCGTGCGGGGCGCGAGCGGTTCCGTCAGACGATTGTCCTCGCGACAGGTGGCGAGGAGCAGGGCGCTCGCGACGCTGATCAGGGCGCCACGGGCGATGGTACAGCATGCGGGCATGGGCAAGGCCTCGGGACGGGCTCGGGTCGAGCCTGGCCTTCGCACGAGTCGTGCGGCCGGAGTTCATTGTGTAACTGCTTATCCGGCGCGACGTTGCCGGAAGGCTGAGGAGCCCCCGGTGCTGCGACGATCCAACATGAATCAGGAGTTGTGGTGCGCGGAGAGAAGCGTGGACGCGACAGTCACTCCACCGGCCAGGGCGCGGTCATGAGGACGCATCCTCAGGATACGCCCTGGTCGGTCCGGCTGACAGGCTGGGATCAGGAGATGACGGGGCGTTGGCGGCGCTGCGCCAGGTCCCGCGCGATCTCGGAGAGCCACGCGGCCGCGCTGCCGGCGCCGGGATTGAAGTGCCGGGCGGCACTCCAGGCGCGCTCCAGCGTCTCGGCCAGCACCTCATCGGTCGCCGCGGCATCGGCGAGCAGCGCGTACACGCGGGCGTACAGGGAGAGCCGGTGGCGCTCGCCGAGCTGTTCGTGAGCGCGGCGGTCACCAGCGGCCATGCGTTCGACGAGTTGAGCGTCCGACGCGGGCAGGTCAGTCATGGGCAGCCCTCGGAAGTGGGTTGTCGTTTCCGGCTCGGGCGACTACTGCACAAACTGCACAACTCTCTAAGAGTCGCAAGAGCGACACCCGGTAACGACTCGCGTGTGGCGTCGACGCCACATTTCCGGCCTATGATTGCTCGCGATCGCCTGAGAGGCTGAGGCGGGTGCCGTCGGCGAAGACCACGTCCGTGGTCTCCCAAACGAGTTTCATCTTTTCGAGGGGTGTGTCGCGCAGTCGCTGGTGCGCCACGCGGAACGGGTTGAAGCGGACGATGCGGGCGGGCTCGCGCCGCGTCTGCCCCGGCGCGAGCGCCAGGTCGACCTTCAGGTGCGCGCTGTAGATCGAGTCGCCGAAGGTGTCGAGGAAGGTGGCGTCGCCCTGGAACGCGCGCATCGCCTTGGTGCCTTTGTTCTGGTACGCGAAGGCGAGCGAGATGTAGTCCTCGTACTGCTCGGAGGCGGGGTCCTTGGGCAGGTACATCTTCTTCACGATCGTGACGACGAGGAGGGGCGCGAGCAGCTGTTTGACGCTGTCCTGGCGCGCGCGCTCGGCCGCCGACGCGGCCGCGTCGGCCTGCCGCTTACGAGCCTGCTCCTCGCGGGCCCACGTGACGATCTCGGCGACCGTCATGGTGTCGTGCGGGGCGCGCGCGGCGAACCCGGACTCGGCCACGACGCCGAGCAGCAAGCGCGCGGCGGCGAGCGGCAGGCGGACGCTGTCGGCGGTTTTGAGGACGGAATCGAGCGAGCCGCGCTACCGGGACCCGCCGCGCGAGGAACGCGCGCTCCGGGCCGCGCGAGCCGCAGGCGGTCGCGCATGCGACGAGCAGGCCGGCGGCGAGGCTGCGAGTCGACCAACGGGGGGATGCTGTCACCTCAGGTCAGGACCTCTTGGCGTTGTCCTTCGGTGCCGTGCATGGGCCAGATTGTACTGCCACAGCACTCTGCGCGCCGCTTACGTCGGTCATCAACAAACCGTTGGCCCCGAGGGCCGCCGCTCTCTCCCGCAAACTTGCCGCACCGTCTTCGGCCGCGGCCACCGGAATGCCGTTGACTACAAGGATCGGGCCGACCGAAGGCGACGGGGCGAATGTCGCGACGGAGTGCCACGCAGCCTTGAGATCGTTCAACGGAACGCCGTCGACGACGAAGAGCGCGACGGCAGCATGCCCCTGAGTCCCCGCGAGATTATCCAACTCCGACTGGCTTGTGAAAATCCGCACCTGGTCAGGGGAGATAGCCGGGCAGCGTTGTGCAGCGGGATTCAACTGCACCGCTTGCGAGGTCGCGCAAGCGACGATCAGGGCCAACAAAGCCACTATTCCGAGCGATTTCATGGTCGAGCGCCTCTGTCGAAAGCCGATAACAATGATGCGCATGACGATGCGAAGATGGAAGCACCAGAGCCCTCACACCAGGCAGCCACGGGCGGTTCTCGTTAGGGTTTCTCGATGCGGTTCTGAACAACAGTCCTCGATCCGCGTTTGGAGGAGACATGAAAGCACCTGCATGCTGTCTCGTTGCCGCCTCATTGGTCCTCCCCAGCCTCCTCGTCGCTCAGACCCGCCAGGCCAACGGGCCGCTCGCAAGCACGCCGCAGGAACTCTTACGTGTGCTCTCAGGGACCTGGCACTTCGAGCTGTATTCACAGGCTTCTACAAGTCCGCTCGCCTCTGGTCAACGGGAGATGCGCCTGTTGGCTGATTCCACAAAACTTGCTTGGACGGAGACGGTTGCCGGCCGATCTGACGCCGGAACCGGCATTCTTGGCTATAACTCGGCGACGGGTGCGTACTATGTGTTGGCCGCGCTCGATCACGAGCCGAGTCCGATGGTTCTGATTGGGCGTGCCGACCACTCCGGCCGTACGGTGGTTTTCGACGTGGCGTCCACCGACCTCCAGCTAGCTAAGCCAGGGGTCTACGTCACCTCGAAGCTGCGAATCGTTGACGCCGACCACTTCGAGTGGGTCACGTCGGATGGTCGCGGGCGGGGGATCTTCCGTCGCATCGGTCACTCGTGAGGCAGGCCCCCTTTCATGGCGATCACGTCCAAGGTCAGCAGACGCGGAAAGGTGAAGAGCACGCATGTGAGGTTAGAGAGCCGCTGCCACCTACCTGCCGTCTGCACTCTTCACTCAGCGGGCTCGCACGGCAATTGCTATCGCACCGATAGCCATCACAACAGCCAAGGTAGTGGCCAACAAGACCCAGATCATCCCGATCCTGCCAACGAACGCTATCATAGCAATGAAGAGGAAAAAGCCCGCGCCATAGACAAGGGGATGCCGCGGTCTGACGGGAGTTGGCTTGAGCTCGGGTAGGCGTTGCATCGGTGGTCGTGTCCAGCCTACCGGATCGCGCTTAAGCGGCGGGCGACTCGCCCGCCGGCGCATCCGTCGTTGAACGTTAGTTCGTGCGCGTCAGCGCACAACACTCCGCTTCCCTTCACCGCTCAGGACGTGCCTGGGCCAGCGGCACCCGATCCCGTACCGCCACCACGACGCGCTCCACCGCGCCGACGACAGGATCGGGCTGATACAGGTGAATCTCGTGGCCGCTTCCGGTCGCGACGACGTACATGCTATTCGAGGATAGCTGCGGTTAGCCAGCGCGTCGTGCTACGTTGCCTGGGTCTCGTTAGCATAGCGCGCACTTTCTCGAATCACGGCCCTTACAAACCGGAGGGTACTCTCGAAGTCCGTGGGGTCCGCGGGCTCCCGGACCGCTACAGCCGGGTTCGGACGGCCATCCCAAGCGCGGTCGATCAGGTCCGACCAAGCCGGATCGAGGGTTACCTTCGCCCACGCGGCTCCCGCGCGCTTTGAGCCAGGACACCCTTCGACGAGGTCATGCATCATACGACAATAGTTCAGGACGATGAACGCTTGGTAGAACCGATTGCGGTACCGGTCGGGAGCGTCCAGGATCTGCTGGCCCCAGTCGCGCATCGTCTCGCGGATCTCCTGACGTAACGCGTCAGCCGGTACCGGATCGAGCAGCGTTGCGGGACTCGGCCCGGCGAGCCTGACGCCGTGCTCGCGCACGACCCAGCGAACGACGAGTGTGTTGCAGTGAATAGATCGCACCAGGGTCTGACTTCCGTGGTCGAGATACCAAAGTGGCGTCGAGCATTGGTCGCGGTTCCGCAGGATCGCCGCCGGGAAGTAGGATCCCTCCAAGTGTTGCGCCCAGTCGGACGGCAGACCGTAGATCCTCCGGTGGATTACTTGCAGGGTGTCGACTTGACTGTCGCTTAGCTCATCTGCGACGACGATGACGAAGTCGACGTCACTGTGGCGATCAAAATCCCCAACCGCGAATGAGCCTTGTAGGTACGCACCGACAAACGCTTCGCCCAGTGCGTCCTTCACGCTGGTGATCAGATCTTCTAGTACCGCGTTGAGGTCTGGGTACGGAGTTGGACGGACCATTGAACGCGCTGATCTAACCAGTAATAGCCGGCGATGCTCACGGTCGGTCGTACGCCCCCCGGCTCTAATCGCGCAAGTCGTTGCCTCGCTTAGTGCCCGAGGAGAGAGTCGAACTCTCACGGGGTTGCCCCCGGGGGATTTTGAGTCCCCTGCGTCTGCCATTCCGCCACTCGGGCGAGTGCTATGGGACTTCAACTTAGCGGCGATGGCCCGGTGGCGGGAGCCTCGTTGTTTGCCGCTTGTTTGCCGTTGAAGCGTTTCGCGACCGCAGCGGCGAGGTCCGCTTCGTCGATGATGTTGTAGCGCTCGAACATCGAGCGCGTGCGCCAGCCACACAGCTTCATGATCTCACCCTCGCTGACGCCAGCACGCCGTAGATCACGCGGAGCGGACTTTCCAGTAATTATTATGCGTAGGGTGCGTGCGAGGTGTGCACGTGTAACCCGTTGCTAGGGTCGTCGTTTAGGCGCAGCTCCGCTGCAAAGGTGAATGTGACCCCCAGTCGTAACCGGCCGTGCCCGTGCGGGAGCGGCAAGAAGTACAAGAGGCGCCACGGTCCCTCGCCGCGTCCCGGTCGGCTGCCCGTCGCGCCCAGGCCCGGACCCAGGACCGTGCCGCCGGATGTATTGGCCGCGCTCGCTCGGCACAACATGCGCGTGGAACACTGGGAGCGGACGTACGGTCAGGTCCGGCCGATCGTGCACGGCGACTTCCAGGAACACAAGTTTGTCGCCGTCGGGTCCACGCTCTACTGGTCGAAGGATTGGAAGTCGTTCACCGACTTTCTCCTTCACTACATCAAGCGTCTGCTCGGAGGTGAATGGGGGAACGCCGAGCTGGCGAAGCCGCCGGCCG
>WNGM01001135.1_pt1 | contig 21462 bp, 21 predicted proteins | sample 5400571 | NCBI WGS metagenome assembly WNGM01 (sample SAMN13153378, study PRJNA577476) | soil metagenome | isolation source: 100 cm soil or saprolite under Garry oak tree replicate 2 | place: USA:California | collected 2016-06-15 | reverse complement strand
GCAGAGCAGGGACGCGCCGGTGAAGACGCCGAGCCCGGCCAAGAAGACGCGCCGCTGGCCGATCAGGTCGCCGATCCGTCCCGAGAGCAGCAGGAGGCCGCCGAACGCGATCAGGTATGCGTTCACGACCCACGCGAGGTGGTTCTGGCTGAAGCCCAGGTCCTTCTGGATAGACGGCAGGGCGACATTCACGATCGTCGCGTCGAGGACGATCATCAGCATGCCGACGCAGAGGACGTAGAGCGCCAGCCAATGCCGCCGCTCCGCCGCCGCGATCTCAGGAACGCTGGTCTGCTGCATCCGCTACCTACCTTCTTGCGCGCCGAACCTACGAAGCCGCATCGCGCCGATCCAGGCCGTTGTTGGCCCGGACCGGATCACGAGTCCTCCCCCAGCCATTCCTCAAAGCTTGGACCCGCGAGCCTCGTCTCCCGGACGGTGAGCAAGCTGCCGGCGGTTGCGAACAGCTTCCGGCGCGAGTGCCCGCGCCGGAAGCGCGCCGGTAGGTCGGCGGCAACCCAGTTCATGCCTTCACCCTGTACTTGAGGTGCGTGACGCCGGGCGCCTCGACCGCCCGGACCTGCTCAAGCTCGATCTCGGCGCCCCCGAGGTTGTCGAAGAGGCGAGCGCCGTCCCCGAGCAGCACCGGAACGATGTGGAGCTCGAGCTCGTCCAGGAGCCCCGCCGCCAGGTACTGCTGAATGACCTGGGCGCCGCCCCAGAGCCGGACGTCCTGACCGTTCGCGGACTCCTTCGCCCGCTCCAGCGCTCGCTCGATCCCGTCGGTGACGAAGTGGAACGTCGTGCCCCCCGCCATCTCGACCGGCTCGCGCGTGTGATGGGTGAGGATGAACACGTCGTTGTGGTACGGCGGGTCGTCTCCCCACCAACCCTTCCAGTGCTCATCCCCCCAGTCCCCGCCGCCCACGGGCCCGAACATGTTGCGCCCATCACGCCGGCGCCGACGTTCTCGAGCGTCTCCTTCATGATCGGCGTGCTCTCGTTCACCTCGCCGCCCGGCTTGTCATGCGACCCGCGCCAAGCGGCCAGCGAAACGGCCCAGTCATGCAGTCGCTCCCCACCCTCGCCGAGCGGGTTCTCCTCGCTCTGGTTCGGGCCGGCGACGAATCCGTCTGCCGAGATCGAGATGTGACACCTGAGCTTGCTCATCGCGCCTCCTCAGTAGGCGGCCGCTTGAACCGCGGGGACATCGACGTATCGAGAACAGTTGCGGACACGGCGTCTACCTTCCGGGTCGTAGTCCACGCAACGTTCCGGCGCCTGGTCATCCCGCTCCTTTCACAGTCCCGGCTTGGCCATCATGTCCCAGGTGGCGACGACGAGCAGCAGCACGATCAGCCCGTACCCCGCGAGCCACCGCCGCAGCTGCCGACGCGCCTCGCTGTCGTCGCCGCGCTCGGCGGCGTGCCTGGCGGCGAGAGCGGTGCGGCTCTGCCAGGCCGCTCCGATCACGAAGGCCGCCGCGAAGAGCGCGACGCCAAGCTGCACCCAGAGCTGGCCAAAGTCCCAGGAGTCCGCGTCGACGACGAGGCCGATGCCGAGCCCGAGCACGGCCAGCGCCGCGGGGGTGAGGACGAACGGCGCCGTCGCACGCAACGTGGCGAAGAAGCGGCCGACGGCGGACGGGTCGGAATCGCGAAGCACGCGGGCCGCGATAACGGCCAGCATGACGCCGCCGCCGACCCAGATCATTGCCGCCAGCACGTGCAGGTAGTGCAGCCAGTCGTAGAGCGTCTGCGTCGCGGCGACGGTCATCACGAAACCGCCTTCACCGGCAGGCGCTGGTCGTCGAGTGGAACACCGAGCGCCCGCCGTCGCTCGGTAGAGCCGGAAGGGCTCTGGCGCAAGCACATCCCTGGCCGCCCATGGCCGAGCGCGTACGCTTGCGACCGTCTCGAGCAGCTCTCGACCGCCACGTCGGCTTCGTCGCGGGCGAGCTGTTCGGCGACGGCCTCTACGTACAGTGCCTCCGCGGCCAGGGCAGCACTGTCGAGTCGAAGATCACAATCGCGACCTCGGGGCGAGCGGCGATATTGCGTGAGTGTCGCGTCTCCGGCGCCGAGGCCCAGAGGAGTTCTCTGTCCGAAGCAGCGGCGACCCAGGGCGGCGACACCCCACGGGCGACCAAGGGCACGCCCGATTCCGCGGGACGCGCCGGTCACGAGTGCGCGTTGCATGCCGTCTCCGTTCTCCGCGATCACTTCAGACGGTTCCTAGGCCGCTAGAAGCCGGCTTCGCATCCCCTGAACTCGCCTCCTTCAAGGCGGCTGGGGCCGGCCGCCCGCGTCAGGCTGGCAAGATGTGCTCTCCGGGGCCTCGCTGGTGATGATGATCAGCAGCGCGGCGGGGACCGGCCCGGGCCAGCGCAAGCGCGTTAGCCGCGGCTTCCACACGCGGCGGCGCCTTGATCACCCCTCCGAGTGCGCCGACCTGATGATCGGCGAGCAGGAATATCGCCGTCGCCGGGGGACGGCGGTTCAGAGGTCATCAGCGGCTCCCTTCCGTGGCACGAGACTAGGGGCGCCTCGTGCCTGCTCGCATCGGCGAAACCGCCGGCATGCGGGCCCCCGTGGGCCTGGGCGCTGCCAGGCTTGCATCGGGAAGGACCGGGCCCATCGCGGCTTGTAATCTTGCTTACACCAATAGGTGAGGTGGAAAGATCATCCCGGCGCCGACCTCGCAGTAGTGATCGCCGAGGAGACGCGGGCCAGACCATCAGATGTCCAGCCCTGGGTCGCCGCGAACGCGCTGATCGGCCTGCACCGCTCGGTCATCGACTACGTCCGGCGCGAAACGCTCACAGGCTCGCCGGACCAGCAGCTCCGGCGCCGCGTGCGAGCGCGAAGCGCGTGGACCGAACTCGAGCCGCAGGCGCTCGAGAGCGCGAATTCGCCCTTGCGTCACGACTCCGGCACCTCCGCACCTCCTACAGACCTGCATCCGGCCGCGGACAGTGGCCAGCTTGCCCGCGGCCATGGTATGTGTCAACATCCAATTTCATGACGGCAAGGCAGACCAATTCACCAGGCGGCTTCCCGCCCGATCTCCTCCTCCAGTTGCCGTCCGGCGGTGGTCGCGGCGTGCGGGAGCGCCTCGAACGTGCGTTGCGGGTAGCGATCCAGCAGGAGCGCCTGCGCGGCGGCGCGATGCTGCCTCCCTCCCGTGTGCTCGCCACCGACCTCGGCGTAGCGCGCACCGTTGTCGTCGAGGCGTACAGAAATCTCGCCGTAAACGGCTACCTCGAGACGCGCCGCGGAGGGTGGACGCGGGTGCGCCCGTACACTCAGGGCAAACCGCCTCGCGACGAGCCGCCGCGCGGGTACGAGGATCAGCGGTTCTTCGGCTGGCGCCGGGCGGCCTCACGCGCACAAATCCGGCTTCTCGGCGGACTCCCCGACCCATCGCTCTTCCCGCGCCGCGAGTGGCTTCACCAGTACCGGGCCGTGCTAGCCGAGCTTCCGCAGCCGGCATTGGGATACCCGGACGTCCTCGGTGCGGAACCGCTGCGCCAGGCGCTCGCCGACTACCTCGGTCGCGCGCGCGGAGCCGTCGCTGCACCAGAGAGGATCATCGTCTGCGGGGGTTTCATGCAAGGACTCACGCTCGTCTGTCGCGCACTCGGTCGCGCAGGCGCACGACGGGTCGCGGTGGAGGAGCCGTGCCACGTCTGGCATCGCGCGGCCATCGAGGCCGCGGGGCTCGAGCCGGTCTCTGTCTCCGCCGACGATCGCGGGCTCGACCCGGCTGCTCTTCGTGACAACGTCGACGCCGTCGTCACCGCTCCCGCGCACTCGTACCCGAGTGGAAGCACGCTCGATGGAGCTCGCCGGCGAACGCTCGTCGCCTGGGCGGCTCGCACGGACACGCTGGTCATCGAGGACGACTACGACGCCGAACTTCGCTACGACCGCGCGCCAATCGGGACGCTCCAGGGTCTCGCGCCCGACCAGGTGATCTACATCGGCTCGGCGAGCAAGACGCTGACACCTGGCCTGCGGCTCGGGTGGCTGATCGCGCCGGCTCGCCTGGTCGAACAGCTCGCGCGCGAGAAGCACCACGACGACATGGGGTCCAGCCTCCTCGAACAACACGCTCTCGCTCGCTTCGTCGAGAGCGGCTCGTTCGCACGCCACCTTCGGCGGATCCGACCCATCTACCGCGACCGCCGCGACGCGGCAATCAGGGCGCTGGAGACGCTCCTGCCGAGCGCGCGCTGGCAAGGCGAGGCCGCGGGGCTCCACCTTCTCCTCACGTTCCCAGGCACGGTCGACGCCAAGGCAATCGCAGCCGCCGCCTACGAGCGGAACGTCCTGATCGAGCTCGGTGCCTGGCACTGGGCCATCAGCGACCAGGCACCGCCTTCCCTCGTACTCGGTTACGGCGGCGCAAGCGAGGCGCGCATCCGGCGCGGAATCAGGGTGATCGCCGAAGCGCTCGAGGAACAGCGCAGCCGCCACCGCAGTCCGCCAATTGGGTTGTCGAGATGATGTTCGATCCCGGTACGGGTCCGCCGCTGCACGTGCACCCGACTCACGGCGAGGGCTTCTACGTGCTCGCTGGGGAGGTCACCTTCCAGCTGGGCGATGAGGTTGTCTCTGGTGGCCCGGGGATGTGGGCGTTCGCGCCCAAGCACACCCCGCATGCCCTGGCCAACCTCACTGGGCAAGAAGCGCGGCTGCTGGCCGTGTTCGCACCGGCCGGCTTCGAGCGCCGCTTCGAACGCATCCTCGCCGAACAGGCCAACCGGCCGCCGCCCGAGCTGTCGGCGGCGGAGCGGCAGATCCGCACCGTCGGGCCGCCCCTCACCGCACGGGACAGTGAATGACAACCACATGCGGGGCCTGCCGCGCTTGCGGCGGGGCTGCTCACAGCGTGACCGCAGTCAGCGGAAGGAACATCACCCATGTGGTCGATAGCAGTGCGAGCCGGTGGCTACTCCGCGCCTGTAACGGTGCCGGGCCGCGTCCGTGCGACCGTGAGCGCAGCGGCCGGGCCCGCGTGTTTCCGGCTCCGGCGGTCACGCAGGTCAAGGCGATGGCGTGCGAGCTGCCGGAGGACCGGGATGTGCCGCAGTCGCGGTGGTCCGCTGCTGACCTGGCCGCGGGGATGACATCGGGTAGTGCCGACGACATCAGCATCTATGTCCAGGGTGATGTCGCCTGGGCGGAGGGGCGCGGGCGGTTCACAAGAGCGGGCGGCGGTGGGCGGCCGGTGCGAATGGCCGGCGTCTTCGTCCGCGAAGAGGGCCGGTGGAAGGTCGTGCAGTCGTACGCTTCTAACGGGTCCCGAACGTGGAGGTCTTTGGTTAGCACTCCGGCGATAGCCGCAGGATCGGAGCTTGCCCGGCCTGGCAAGTCAGGTGCCCGGCGGGTCAGTCCAGCCAGTCGTGCGGCGTGCAGGTAGCAGCGCCGGGAGGTTCCGCTATGCCCACCTGAGCCAGGTGGGCGGCGTGGAGATTGAGATTACCGCGGTCATGTCAGGCGCATCTTCGAGCCCGCACGCGAGAATCCTGCCGTCTGGCAGGTGTATCTCCAGATCGTAGTGGGAGACACCGCCCACAGCCGTAGCGGCGTCCGCTCGGATGGCGGCAAAGTCGAGCACCAAGTCCCCGGCTTTGGAGACCGTTGGGCGGACGATGACTCGCGGGATCACCCCGGTCGCCGATGAGTCGCCGAACGCTGGCTGGCCATGGTGAGCGCCGAGTCGATCGAGATTCCAGCGTAGCTGGGCGAGCTGACGGTTCGGGATGGTCCCGGCTATGACAGCGTTCACGGTGCCGGTGGCAAGTTGGCAGAACGCGGCCTGCTCGTCCGCTGTGACCGGCGTGGCCCGTGGCTGACCCGGCCGCGGCGTGGCGCTGATAGCCCCGCTGTTGGGGTCGACAGCGAGCTGGCGATGCGCCAACGAATTGCGCATTTCCGCCGTCGCCGCGAAGAGCAGCATGATCCGCCCCCAGATCGCCGTGTGCCTGTCCAACGGCGGCAATGCACGAACTCCGTCGGCGGCAGCAGACTGCGTCAACTTGAGCGTGTAGTCGTTGCCGCGGTCATGCGACACACCAGTCTGTTCGAGTGCAAGCTCAACGATCTGGTCAAGCACCTTCCACGCGGCCCCGAAGATGAGCGGGCGAACAGTACCGACCGACAACTGGCCTGAGGGAGATCCGCTGGAGTCGCTCGATGACACTGACACGCTCGCGACTGCCGGTTGGGGCGTCACCGCCACACTGATCGAGCCCGACGTGCCCAGGTCAACGACGGACGCGGCTCCACCGGACGACGGCATGAGAGGGAACGCACGGTCCAGTACGAGCCGTTCGAACGCCGTGGCGTCCACCAGTTCGGTGATCGTGGTCGGCATACTCGCCGACCTCCCTCCAACTCACTCGCCTCGCACGGCAACGTACTGCACCGCCACACCGGCTGTCGCTGGACCCATTCGTCACATACGAATCCGTACACTCCACCAGGAGTCCTGGTTCCTCGGCCAGATGTGCCGCCTCGCCGCGACGGCGGGAGTCCGCGGCCTAGTCATGTTCTCCGACCCGATGCCCCGCACCCGCGCCGACGGCGCCGTGGTCATGCCCGGGCATGTCGGCACGATCTACCAGGCTGCCAACTCGGTTTACACCGGCCGCAGCACCCCCCGCACCCTCACCCTCCTCCCGGACGGGACGGTGTTCTCCGACCGGGCCGCGGCGATTAGTTGCGGTGCAGGCCATTGAACGGCACTCCATTCACGCAGGAAACGCACAGACCGGCCAAGGGCATGGTCGGCCACGTCACTGGGGCACCCGCCGAACCACTTCCGGCCCTGCTCGAACCCCAGTGACAGACCGCGCGCTTCGCGGTTGACCAGGCCAGGAACTCTGGCGTTGCGGCTCGCCGAGCCCCGCTTGACGGCTTACTGCCGACTACAGCGAGTGACTACGCGTCGGCGGTCTTGCGCGCGGATCGCGGCATGACTGGACGTGTCGGCGCACCGCGGCGATGGATGTTTATGCAAGCGGGTCGGCCGGATCATCGGTCGAAGCGGAGATCGGAGGACCGCCGACACGCGGAGGCCTACCTTCCGGCGCGCGAATACCCGCCGTTCTGGCGCCGGTCCCGGTGGTTCGGCATGGCCGCCCGTGCCGCACCGAATAGCCATTCTGTTGCGCCCACGAGTCGGTGCGCGTGCCCGAGATCGCTGATCTGGTTCCTGGCGGGCCTGGCAGACTTTCGCCAGTAGCTCGCCGGAGGTGGGCCATCCCTTGGTTGAGCACCACGTCGTGGAGCAGGCGCCAGCCGTAGACGCCGCTTCAGGCGGGTAACATTGGGCCACAACCACACGGGAGCTCGGGCTGACCGGGCTGAGAGGGTGGCTGGCCGCAGGGCCCGCGCCACCGACCGTCCGAACCTGATCGGGTAATGCCGGCGTAGGGAGATGAGACACCGGTGGCGGGCACAGCGAGTGCCTTCGCTATTGAACTTCGGGAGGCTGGGAAGGCCTTCGGCGAGGTGGTTGCCCTGACGGGCATCAACCTTGTGGTCCCCCGCCAATCGAGGGTGGGGTTCGTCGGACCCAGCGGCGGGGGCAAGACCACCCTCCTGCGGATCGTCGCGGGCCTCCTTGAGTCAGACACGGGGCTGGTCCGTGTCGAGGACGCCACCACGGCGCGGCAGCGGCTCGCGTACTGCGCGCTCATGCCGCAGCGTGACCTGCTGTTGCCCTGGCGGACTGCCCTGGATAACGCTGCGATCGCCGTGGAGAACCGAGGGGCGTCCCGGGCGGAGGCCCGCAGGCGCACTCGTCCGCTCTTCGAGCGCTTCGGGCTGGCAAGCTTCGAGAATGCGCGGCCCGCGCAGTTGTCAGGCGGCATGCGCCAGCGGGTGAGCTTCCTGCGGACGCTGATGGCCGAGAAGAACGTCCTCCTGCTCGATGAACCGTTCGGCGCGCTCGACTCGATTACGCGTGCCCAGCTGCAGGAGTGGCTTGTGCAGGCCATGGACGCTGTCCCGCGCACTGTGCTCCTGGTTACTCACGACATCGAAGAGGCCCTGCTGCTGAGCCAGCGTGTGGTGGTGCTGTCGCAGCGCCCTGGGCGGGTGGTCCGGGTCCTTGAGGCCGATCACGGATTCGGGGGATCCCGGCGAGAGATCGTGACCAGCCCCGAGTTCGTGTCGCTGAAGGAACAGGCGCTGGAGGCACTCGGGTCATGAGTGACGCAGCGCGGGAAGCGGCTCAGGAAGCCACCCGGGGTCACGCCCAGGACTCAACCGGGGACGGAGGGCTGGACTCGGCAACACCGGCCAGATCCACCCCGGCGCTCTCCCCCATCCGGCGCTATGGGCCCCCCATCCTGATCACGCTCGCCGCGGTGGGCCTGTGGCAGCTGATCCTGCCGCTGGCGCACGTCCCTGAGTACCTGCTCCCTGCGCCGTCCGAGATCGCCGCCGGCATGAAGGCGGATTGGCCGGTGCTGGAGCCTGCGCTGCTCGTCACCGCCTGGGAGATCCTGCTCGGGTTCGTGATCGCAGTGGCAGTGGGCGTGGGGCTGGCCGTCCTCCTGCATCTGGTCCCGGTGGTACGGCGGGCTGTCTACCCGCTCCTCATCGGCTCGCAGACGGTTCCGATCGTCGTACTCGCGCCGATACTCGTGATCCTGTTCGGGTACGGCATTATGCCCAAGCTCGTCATCGTCGCGCTGATTTGCTTCTTCCCGATCGTGGTCAACGGGATCGACGGCCTGCGCTCCGTGGACGGCGAACTCATCAACATGATGCGGACGCTCGACGCCTCACGCTGGGCGATTTTCAGGCGGGTTGAATTCCCGGCAGCCTTGCCGTCGATCTTCTCCGGGATGCGGATCGCGGCGACGTTCGCCTCGATCGGCGCGGTGTTCGGGGAGTGGTCGGGATCGAACCAGGGACTCGGCTACGTGATGCTGGCGGCGACCCCGAACCTGCTCACCGCCAGGATCTTCGCCGCAATCGTGTTCTTGACCCTCATCGCGCTCGCGCTCTTTGGCGCGGTGTCGCTGCTTGAACGGATCTGCGTGCCCTGGGCGCCGAAGAGGAACTCCCGGTGACCGCCGCAGGCGGTACCGCCGACAGTGCCAGCGGCGCCCGGAGACGGCAGGGAAAGGATGAGTCCCCCATGAACCGGCTTCATACATCTGGCTGGCCCTTGCTGGCCGTGGTTTCTGCCTTCGCCCTCCTCGCGGCGTGTGGCACGAGCTCAGCGCCCGCATCGGGACCGAGCGGCAGCTCGCCACGCTTCGCACCAGCCGCATCACTCAATGTCGAGCTCGACTGGGTGCCCAACCCCGATCACGTCGGCTTCTACTACGCGCAGAACAAGGGATACTTCTCCAGGCAGAACCTCACCGTGAACTTCCGGGTCCCTTCCAGCGCCGCCGACCCACTCAAGCTCGTCGGGCTTAACAAGGCCGACGTTGCGGTCTCCTACGAACCGGAGATGTTCTACGGCCAGCAAGAGCATCTGCCGGTCGCCGCCGTCGCCGCGGTCGTGCCCGTCCCTCTCAACGGCCTCATCGTCTCGCCGAGGATTCCGGTCACGAACCTCTGCCAGATCAGCGGACACTCCGTAGGATTCACCGGCCTCCCCAGCGACTACGCCTTCTACAACACGCTGCTGCGCACCTGCCACCTGTCCGCTAAGCAGGTCCCGGACCAAGCAGTCGGGTACAACCTGGTCCCGTCGATCCTGTCGGGGAAGGTCGACGCGATTATCGGGGGATACCGCAACGTCGAAGCGATCCAGATAAGCCAGGAGATGAATAAGCGGGCGACCGATTTTCCGGCGAACATGCTGGGGGTGCCGGCCTACGACGAGCTGGTACTTGTCGCGAACGCCAGCCGGCTCGCATCGGACTCCGCCTACGCAAGCGCCGTGCGGCGCTTTGTGGCCGCGCTGGTCGCCGGAACCAACGCGGCGATGAAAAACCCGGCCAGTGCCACCACGATCATGCAGACCGTAAGCCAGTACAAGCCATCGTTCCTCCAGGTGAGCGTGCCCTACACGCTCAAGCTGCTGGCACAGAACACCACCATGAAGACCGGGTGCATGAACCTCAGCGCCTGGCGCAGCTTCGGGGCCTGGATGAAGGCACACAAGCTGATTCATGACACTCCCAACGCCTCGGCCATCATGACCGACAAGTACCTCCCGTACCCGTCGTGCTGAAGAGACAGCGGTCAACTCCCGCTTCTCTCTCCATGACCCTCGCCCTCGTTGTCAGCGGACCGGGAACACCAACCCCGCCAGCTCACCGGTCACCCGCCGGATCACCTGAGTGCTCTCCACGCGGGCGAGCTTCGCCCGGGTGTGCAGCTTGCTGGCGATCTCCCCATCCGTGGTGCTCAGCGGTGCGAAAGCACCGCCGTGTGCCGCGTTGCACGACCCAGCTGAGAATGTCCAGAAAAGCCTGCCGGGCAGTGAAGCGAATCCCATGTGCAAGATCCTTGACGCGCAATCCCGCTCCGTAAGCAGCCGTCGGTGTGCTTGATGCGCCCCGTACCGCCGATCTGCGCGGACGTTGGCTGGGGCCGGGTCCAGGCGCTGGCCGCCCAGAGCTGCCCGTTCTGTGCCTCCCCGGGGCCGGGCACGTGGCGCTGCTTATCGCAGGGACATCTCCCACTCGTGCAGATCGCCAGCATCGGCCGCGCGCTGCAGCGGGTCCATCGTGCCGGCCGTCTTGTCCGCGCCGAACACGGGGCTGCACCAACCGCATGAACAGATAGCCTGGACGCCGCCCTCGCCCTCCTCGTGGATGGTGGTGTGGTGGTCCACAACAATCGGTTCCTCAGAGGTGAACGACCGGGCAGGTCATGGTCCGCCTCACGCCGTCGAGCGCCTGGACCTGGGAGGATACGAGCTTGGCCAGCTCGTCGATTTCGCGCGCCTGCGCCCGCGCCATGACGTCGTAGGGCCCGGCCAGGCTCGCCGTCTCCGAGACGCCCGGCAAGTCCCGGAGCGCCGCAGCCACGGTGGCCGCCGTGCCGGGCTCGGTCTGGATCAGAATGTACGCGGCGATCACGTGACACCCACTCAGCCTTCTCGGACTATTCAACCGCTAGCGCGGCGATGGGTCATCCCCGCGCAGGCAGAGGCCGCCGGCGGGGTGGACGCGCGTGGTAGGCCGCTGCCGCCAGTTTCTGCCTTGTCCGATCCCTGCGTGCCGGGGCAATGGGCGCGGTGCCGCCGCAGTTCTACGGTGGCCGGGACATCCTCGCCGCACCCGTAAGCCACGTGACACGGCGTGACGTGCACGCGCGGCGAAGCCAACCGAAGCTGAGCCTGGCCACCGAAGGGCTCTTCGCGTTTTCGCAGGAAACCCCCGTCCGAACCTATCCGCGCTGGCCATTGGCGGCCACAACGGACACCCAGAATCGGCCGCAACGGGACATGCGATCGGACACGCCGGACATTACACTCAGTGACATGCCGGGAGGAGGCAGGAGTGTGGCTCTCGTGGGTGCTGCGCGGCGCTGACTGGCGCAGATCCCACGTTCACCGCTGCCAGTCCTGCCGGCGCCGGTTCGCCGCCGACGAGCCCGGCTGCATCCCTCCGGGCGAGGAGCGGTTCCCGCAGTTGTGCCGCTGCGACCTCCGGCGCGGCCTGGGCCACACAAATTGCCGGGCATCGGGCCCCTACTGCCCGGCGTGCGCAGCCCGGATCACCGAGGAGCAGCGCGAGATAGACGAGTGGGAACAGGAGTGGTTACTGATTGCGGCTATCGAATACATGTTCAATCATCGGCGCGGTGCGCCCGCTCACCGCGGCAGAGCGTGTGGGAGGCCGGGCCGCGCGGCCGCGTTACAGTGCGTAGTGTGTTGGTTTGCGTGTCCTTGCGGCGCTTGTGCGCTTTGGGTCCCGATAGCGAGCGGAGGTGAGGCGACCGTGGCGCTGCCGTATGATTCCGCGGCGAAGTTCGCCGAGTATGCCCACCCGCAGATGGTGGTGACAACCGAGTGGGTGGCCGGGCATCTTGACGACCCTGGCCTGGTGGTGGCCGAATCAGACGAGGATGTGCTGCTGTATGAGACCGGCCACATCCCCAGGGCGGTCAAGCTCGACTGGCACACCGAGCTCAACGACCCGGTCACCCGCGACTACGTTGACGGGGCCGGGTTCGCGCGGCTGATGTCGCTGAAGGGGATCACCCGGGACACCACGCTGGTGCTCTATGGCGATAAGAACAACTGGTGGGCGGCGTATGCGCTATGGGTTTGCTCGCTGTTCGGGCACCCTGATCTTCGCCTGATGGACGGCGGGCGGGCCAAGTGGATCGCCGAAGGCCGCCAGCTCACCACCGAGGCGCCGCAGCGCCCGCGGGTGGACTACCCGGTCATCGACCGCGACGACCAGCAGATCCGGGTGTTCCAAGGCCAGGTGCTGGCCCACCTCGGCAAACCGCTGATCGATGTCCGCTCGCCCGGCGAGTACACCGGCGAGCTGCTGCACATGCCCGACTACCCCCAAGAAGGCGCCCTGCGGGGCGGGCACATCCCGGGTGCCAAGAACGTCCCGTGGGCACGGGCGGCCGCCGCCGACGCCACTTTCCGCACCCGCGCCGAACTCGAGGCGATCTACCAGGATGAGGCGGGGTTGCACCACGATAACGACATCGTGGTCTACTGCCGCATCGGGGAGCGGTCCAGCCACACCTGGTTCGTGCTCCACCACCTGCTCGGCTACCCGCACGTACGCAACTACGACGGGTCCTGGACCGAATGGGGCAACACCGTCCGGGTCCCCATCACCCGCGGAGAGGGCCCGTGACCGCCACCGCACTCCACCCCCGGCTGCAAGAGATCGCCGACGAATTCAACGCCATCCCGGGCACCGAACGGCTGCAACTGCTCCTGGAGTTCTCCCAGGAGTTGCCGCCCTTGCCGGCCCGCTACGCCGAGCACCACAGCCTGCTCGAGCCCGTGCCGGAATGCCAGACGCCGCTTTTCCTGGCCGTTGAGGTGGACCAGGACGCGACCGTTCACCTGTTCTTCGACGCGCCGCCGGAAGCGCCCACAACTCGCGGCTTCGCCGACATCCTGCACGCCGGACTGGACGGGCTGAGCGCAGACGAGGTGCTGGCCACGCCAGAAGAGTTCTCCAGCCAGTTCAGCTTGCAGGACCTGGTGAGCCCGCTGCGGCTGCGCGGCATGGCAGCGATGCTGGCCCGGATCAAGCGCCAAATCCGCGAGCGGCGCGGCTGACAGCACGGCAAGTTACCCGAAACGACGCATCCCCTTCCGCGACGAGGGATGCCCGCCCGGCTGGTCACCGAGCGTAGAGGTGCCCTCGCGGACGCAAGCGCACACAGCCGCCCGGTCGGTACGCCGCGAGAGCCGTAGCCGGGCAGGGAAGGGATGACCACATCGAATGCCGGGCCGTCGATCCCGTGCCCGCCGGGGTCTGTGAGAAGCGGGACCAAGGTTAGCAGTTCGGCAAAGCAGCTGGGCCAGCCATGGCCCAGAACCAGCGGGATCCCCCCGCCGTGGCGGGCCCGCTCGTGCACGAAATGAACCGCGTCCTCGCCGATCTGCGCCCGGTAGTGCGCGACACGGTTCAGCTCCCGCTCGGCAGCCCGCCAATCGAACCCGTCAGCCCAGTAGCCGAGCAGCTCTTCCAGCCAGTCACGGTCAGTGCCCTGCGCCCACGGCGCACCGGGCGCGGCCTCCGGCAGCCGGGTGGCGCGGATCCGTGCCCTCAGATCATCGATCACCGCCGCAGCCACGGCCACCGAGAACGGCTGGATGCGAACCCGCGAGGCACCGTTCATGTCCCCTGCTACGCCTTGCGGTAGACGACAAGTCACCTGATCCTAGTCCCCCCGTAGCGCCAATCCGAGTCAGGCACATACCGGGACGCCCAGGACTGAGGACGTGTCGTACCGGCTGTGTAAGTGACATGGCCTGACGATGAGCCGCGGGTAATGCGGCTCGCCGAAGGACAGCGTGCAAACACTTCGAAGGTGCCCCGAAATCGCGACGGCATTCCTCCGACCCGACGGTCACTTGTGGACCCCAACGGCCACTTGTGGATGAGCAACCGGTGGATCAGCTGCCCCGCCACTGGGCCACTGAGTGAAGGACATCGTTCAGCGTTAAGGGAACCCACGCCTCGCCAGAGGAAAAGAGTCCCAGCGCCGGTGATATTTATCGCTCGACAAGGCCGAGACCACGCAGAATTAGATGATCTGCGCGCGGTTACCTGCCCGATCGGCGGCGCCATCGACCGCGCCCGAGTCGGCGATCCGGCGCTCTCCACCTCCGGACCCAGGCGACCCTCTCCTGACGGTGCGTCACGCTCCGTGACGACGCCTCGACGTTGGTCAACCGCATGTCACGGTCTCGGCTCGCGGCCCACTGGCTGGTTCTACGGCGCGGGTGGTATGCAGCCGGTGCCACCTGTGTCCCAGTGACAGGCAGGGTTCAGCGGACCTCCGATCACCTGGGCGGTGGTCTCTACCACCACGCGGCCAGCGTTGACCTCGCCCTGGAGGAAGTCAAGAAACGCAGAGAACTTGCCGGGGCTGATCGAGTACGCCCCGCAGTGACCGCCGGTGGTCTTGTCGCAGACTCGGTGGAACACGAACTGCACCCAATCGGTGGACTGCGTGTCGGTCTCGGCGTTCAGCACGTACGACTCGAGTGTGGAGAGCTTGGTCGCTTTCTTTGGGTTGGGCGGGGTGCGGGTCGCATAGGCATCGGCGGGAGGGATGGTCTCGCCGAACGGGCCGGTCTTTGAGATGCCGGCCACGCCCCGGCCGCTGTTGTACCCGCAGTAGTGGACGACCGCCTGGCTGGTGGTGTCGAACGAGCCGAACGGGTAAGCGAAGGATTCCGGCGTGAACCCCTGGGCGAGGAGGGTGTTCCGGTCGTCGCACACCTCGTGCTCGGCGGCGGCGACAGAGAGGGGCTTGAGGTCGGCGTGGTCGATCGTGTGTCCGGCGATCTCGTTCCCCGCGCTGAACAGGGTGTGCAGGTCCGCCCACGCCATATGCCCCGGGTCACCGGCGATGATCGGCCCAGTGTTGACGAAGAAGGTTGCGTGCATGCCATGCGCGGACAGGATCGGGAAGCCGTTGCTGAACTGATCGACGGTTCCGTCGTCGAAGCCGATCGTGACGACCGCCGGGGTGCTCGCTGCCGCCAGCGCCGTCCACACGCCCAACCCCGATAGGCAGGTCGTGAGCGTCCCGGCCGCCGCCACCGAGACAAAAATCGGGGACCGTACCCGAATCCGTGGTGCGTACATCCACAGCCGTTTCATCCGTCTTCCCTTCCGTACGCCCGGCTGCCTCAGCACAGGCCCGCAGCCTGCCGGGACATCGCCAGCGGGCTCAGCCCTGGTGGGGTCGATGACCTGCGCTCCTCTCTCCGCGGCCCGGGCCTGGGTGCAGGTTCCCATCCCTGCTACGTGTGCCCGGCCATCTGCCTGGCGAAGGCGAGGGGTGACGCGGCGGTGAGGTCCACTGCGGGCTCGGTGTTGGAGAAGGACTGCATGTTGTCCTTCCACTCGGCATGGTGCCCGTTGAACTGGGCGAAGGTGTCGACGCCGTTGGCGGGGCACAGATTCATGCCCGTCACCAAGCCCCTCGTGGCCGTGCCGTTCGGTCCCTCCACCGCCGCGCCGGCGAGCACCGGCGGGCTCCCGTCGAGAGACCCGGCCAGGTTCGCCACCTGATGCTGGAGGCAGTGCGGGAACGTGGAGCCGTCGCCGACGATGAACGACGACCCCCAGGCATTCGCGCCCAGAATGTTCGCCAGCCACCGCTGGCTGTAGGCACCGTAGGCCTGCGTGCCGGTCAGCTGGTCGTACTCGCTAGCCATCACCGACAACCCCGACCCGTGCGAGGTGGTGTCGTAGACATCCCACGGAAACCCGAACCCGAACGGCTCGGTCGTGCCCTGGGCCACCGCCCGGTCGAGCTGCTTTTTCAGGTCCGCCAGCAGTTGCGCCTGGGTGACCTCCAGCCCGGCCGGGTTCCCGGCCTGGGCGATCGCCCGGTACAGCTCGTAATGCGCGAGCCCGGAGACGTCGTAGAGGTTCAGGGTGTCGGCGGCGTCGTTCGGCCCGGTGATGTAGGCATGCGCCCAGTGGGCCGCCTGCCCCAGGTAGAACAGCGGATCGGTGTGCGGCAGCCCCGCGGGCAGCCCACCGCCAGCGAGCGCGAAGTACAGCTCGGTGGCGCCCAGCTCAAGGTCGTCGCGCCACTCGGTCTCCGGATAGAAGCTGAACGGCACCACCGTCAGCAGGTTGCCGCTTGGTGAGGTGTTCGCCAGATCGAAGATGTGCTCCGCGGCGAGCAGGCACTTGCTCGCGAACGCCGGGTCGCTGGTCTTGAAGACCTGGAATGCCTCCGCCAGCGCGGCCGTGTCACGGCCGGCCAGGTTGGGGCTGATCAGCGAGCCCGGCGGCCCGGCCCGAAACACCGGGCGGTTGCGGATGTAACGGTACAGGGGATCGGTGCCGCCGTAGGTGTCGTCGGCCTGGGGCAAGCGCCAGATGTCGTGGTCGCCGATGGTCTTCTTGTTCCCAACGCCGATCCCGACCTGGTAGTAGAGGGTCTGGGTGGAGTCGTCCCACATCCGCAGCAGCCAATCGGCCCCGAACTTCGCCTCCGCGGTGAAGTCCGACGTCGCCGATCCCGGGCCCATCTGGTTCGGGAAGTCGCGAACCCCGGCCAGCAGCAGGTCGACGGTGTAGCTGGTCGTCTGGACGAACTTCAGATAGTCCCCCGCGTCCCACCAGCCGCCGGCGGCGTCGATCGTGACGCCAAGGGGGGTGAGATCACCCTTGAAGTGGCCGCTGCTGTTGGCGTGGGGCGTCAGATAGGTCATGGCGTTCTGGTCGTTCAGGTGCCCCGGCGCGGTGCGCAGGGCATTGGCGATGAAGTTCGGTCCGTCGCGCTCGGTTTGGTAGAAGGACAGCGCGTTAGCCAGGGCGCCCGAGTACAGGCTCGTGCCAGTGCCGATCGCGAAGCCCGGCGACGTGGCGGCGATCGGGCCGGTGACGGTGATGGTGTAGGTACCGGCGGTCGCCACCTGGTTGAAGTCCAGCGCATAAACGTCGGGGAAGCTTGTGCTCCACTTGCCCAGGTTGGCGCCGACCAGCGCCGAGTAGACGGTCGCCCCGGACGCGTTCTTGACGCTGAACACGGCACCAGTCTCGGCCGCGCTGGCCATCAGATAGGCGCGTTTGGCCTGGCTGCCGACGGCATACCCGAGCTGGTTGACCCTCACAAACCCCGTCGCGGCGGCGGCCCGGGCAGGCGCCGTCACGACCCCGGCCGCGAGAACGATTCCAATGACCACGATCGCGCCCGCGTTCCGGCGCAAGGCGCGCCCCGGCCCGCCTGACAGCCTCCCGATGCCCCGCATGCTTCCTCCCTCCCGCGCGGAGGCTGAGGTTAGGAAACCTTCTTAACTATCCTGAGTCGAGCTAAGCTTTCACCCTTGGGCCCAAGACGGTCAAGCCCCCGGGTCGCCTCACCGCAAGATGTCCTCCCTGGCCACCTCTAGGCCCGCGATCAGGCTCCGGCTCGGCGGTGTTAATGCTGGGCCAGGCCAGCAGAGGGACCTCAGCCGCGTGACCGCTCAGCCGCCCGGCTCAAGCACCAGGTGTCGGGGTACCTGGCCCGCCGGATTCCCATGATCGGGTGGCGTCGCCGTGGCGCTGCCACGCCTGATCGTTGTCGCTGGTGAAAGGGGCCTGGATGGCCTGCCGTGGGATGCACTGTGGTCAGCGGGCGGCCATCGGCCGACGGCCCACAACTGGATCGCCACGCCGCCGGGCAGGCTGCGAGCGGCGGCCAGTGCCAGCTTCTCGCGCCGGGGGGGCCAGCGGGCCTGCAGGCCGCCTCGCAGAGCCAACGTCCGGGTGCCCGGGCGGCTGATCCCCCGGGCCGCCCGGGCGCAGGGGCGCTGGCAGGCGCCTGTGGATGACGCTGCCCGCCGCTGCGCCCGGGGTCCTTGGCGGGTGACCGGGACAGGGTCAGCCGGCCGTCGCGTAGGGCTGCCAGTACTTGTGGCCGTGGGCCCACCACGGGCGGGCAATCTGGAATGTCCAGGTGGTGGCCTGCCGCGTGGCGAGGTGGATCACCCCCCGGTCGCCGAGCAGCAACAGCGCCGTCCGGGATGCAGCCGGGCTCGTCGGCGGCGAACCGGCGCCTGCAGGACTGGCAGCGGTGGAGGTGGGACCTGCGCCAGTCAGCGCCGCGCAGCATCCACGAGAGCCACACTCCTGCCTCCCCTCGGCATGTCACCGAGTGTAATGTCCGGCGCGTCCGATCGCAGGTCTGGTTGTGGCCGATTCTGGGGTGCCCCGTTGTGGCCGCCGATGGCACCGCGGACCGTTCGGACACGGGTTTCCCGCGAAACGCAGCCAAGCCCCCCGCGCCAGGCGCAGCCTTCGCGTGGCTTCGTCGCCCGAGCGCTCGTCACGCCGTGTCACGCGGCTTACGGGTGCGGCAGGTCAGGTGTGACGCACGTTCGGCGGGCCCGCGCCCTGGATTCCTCAGCCCGCCGCCGGACAACCCTGGAACCCCGGGTGCGCTGTCACTCTTGACAAGCCGGCGGCGAAGGAGTAAGCAATCGCCCGTCCAGTATCTGCCGGCCGAAGGCATGTGGCCTCTGCCGCCGTGGCAGGGCGCCTGCGGAGGGGGAAGCTATGAAGAGGATGCTCTTTGCCGCCATCATTGTCGCGGGCACTTTGGCGGTGGGCGCGGCTCCCGCTCTGGCAAGCCAGGCTACCGACAACCACGCGTCGTACACGTGGGTGATCGGGGCGGTGCCAGCAGGGTCGTCGGATACCGCCAGGGCGGCCGACGGCTCGACCATCACCCTGAGCGGCAGCGGTCAGCTGCAGGCGGGCCCGGGCCACTTCGCGAACGGCGGCGGAACCTACACGCTCACCCGCGGGAGCCAAACCACGTCCGGCAGCTTCACCGTGACCGGCATCGGCGGCTTCGTCAGCTACGGCAGCGCCACCGCGCAAGGACTGCCCCCGAACCTCTTTGGTGGCCAGGCCCAGCTGAGCTTGTCGCTCGACAACGGAAGCAGCGGCCTGCTGACGGTGACGTGCGTGCTTGGTTCGCCACCCGCCGGGCACAGCGAGGGCATCGCCGTGATCCTCGGCCCCGGCGGGGCGTTCACCCAAGAGGTCAGCGGCAACACCCTATTCATACACAGCTAGCCGACTGTGCGCCGAACTGAATGAGCGCAGAGACGTCAAGGGCCGCACCGAACGGCGGGATGCGCGCCTCGCCGACAGCGATCATCGGTTACGGAAGGTGAGCAGGAACGCGGAGCCCCATCGTTCCCGAGCGCCGAATATTTGCGTCCGACGGTATAACTCCGGCGGTGTTCCGCTGCGCCCAGATCCTCCTAATCTGGAGGACATCTCCGATCCAGCGAGCGCGCCGGTGCTAGCGTCCATAGGCGGCTCATAGGCGGTTCCGGCCCGCCCACGGCCAGGGGTCTGTAGTCACCTTCCGTGACACCCTGAACGGGATGCTGCAGCCGTGGTGAGTGCCGGGGGGCGCGCTGGGCAGTGAGCAACCACCCGCCGCCCCGGTTCGTCTCGGCACCGGGTGCGATTGGCCGGCCGGCGGCATGACGGGATGTACCGGCAGCGGGGCGTGCCGGACGGCGAGGGCAACGAGCCTGGCTCCGGCTCCCTGCCGCGAGCGCCTGTAATTCCCGGTCAAGCCCCGCAGGCACAAGGACAGCCACTGCCGCCGCGACCGGCGTTGTCAGTTGGCTATAGCGGGCTGGCCTGGGCACGGATGAGATCTTGTCCGCCTTGGGCGATGGTGTTTTACTGGACAAGCTGGGCGCAGCTGGCCTCGCCAGAAGCAGCTCGGGGAGCGACGACAGGCGGTGACCTGCCATGTCGTGGACATGCGGGTTCGTGTTACCGGCCGTGACGACGAAATGACGTTTCTGCTGGCCGGGTAGAACGCGCAAGTACTGCGGACGACCGCACGAGCTTGAACCTCCCCGCGAAGGGCTGTCAGCCAGCGCCCCCGATCACGCAACTGCGGTTGGATCGCCGCCCGGCGCGCATGCCTGACCGCTGAAAAGCGGACAAGGAGAAAGATCATGTACATCCGACTGAACATGCTGGCCGGAGACCCGGCGCGGCTGGATGAGGGAGCCCGTTACCTCGAAGGAACCGTCCGCCCGCACGTTGAGGCCCAGCCAGGCAACCGGGGCCTGGCCTTCCTGACCAACGCCGACCTGGGCTTGTGCGTCATCGCGTCGTACTGGGACTCGGCCGACGCGATGACCGCCAGCGAGCAGGCCGTGCAGGTCTCCCGCAAGGAGATGACCGAGCTCATGAGCGGCACGGTCACGGTCGAGCACTACGAGGTGCCCGTCTTCGTTCGCCGTAGCCGCCCGCAGGCCGGGGCCGGCGTGAGGATGGTCCGGATCGAGGGAAACCCGGCCACCCTGGATGCGGCCATCGAGGAGTTCCGGAACACCGCCATACCTGAGCTCATGGACATGCCGGGCTTGTGCAGCGCCCAGCTGATGACCGACCGGATCACCGGCCGCAGCATCGTGGTGGTCGCGTGGGAGGATGCCGCCGCGATGGCCGCCAGCCGCGCTGCGGCGGCCAGGCTGCGCGCCGACATGATCGCGGTGACGCACGCGCAGGTCCGCTCGGTGGAGGAGTACAGGCTGGAGTTCTCCTCCGTGCGCGAGGGCGACACCCGCAGCCTCATCGAACGCAACATCGAGCTCTGGAACGCCCGGGACCGCGAGGGCTGGCTGGCGGCAGCCGATTTGCACCGGCTGGAGCTGCAAGCCCCCGGCGGGCTCAGGCTGCTGGGGCGGGAGGCTGCCGACACTGTCTGGAGCATGTGGCACGAGGCGTTCCCCGACAACCGGCTGCACATCACCGGGATTCACGCCGATGACCGGGGCGGTGTCCACGAGGGGCGCTTCACCGGCACGCACACGGGCACCCTCCGCGGGCCCGCCGGTGAGATCGAACCCACCAACCGCACGGTAGACGCGCCCTTCTGCAGCGTCTACGAGTTCGACGAAGGCAAGATCATCAGCGCCCACCTGTTCTTTGACCAGGTGGAACTGCTCACTCAGCTGGGCGTGGCCCCAGCTGGCACGAGCAGCGGCTCATGACCCGTTGGCCCTAGCGTGGGGGTGGCACACATTCGTGTGTGCCACCCCCCACGGCCGGCGCAGCAGGCCAGCCACCTCACCGAGCGCGCGCAGATCTTCTGGATCTGGACGCGCCCCCTTAAGCCGCACCGACATGCGCGGAGCATGCATATCGATGCCTCTTTGTGTCAAGAGTTCTCCGAAGTTTCCAGTGCGGGCCGTTGAGCTGGTCTTTGTGCTGCTTGAGCGGCTGGGCGGGTCATAGGGTGGGGGCGAGCCCGGGAGTGGCTTAGCCGAAGAGCCGGT